>Ga0316613_10000676_pt1 | contig 25772 bp, 10 predicted proteins | sample OWC_soil_day10_C_2_FD_207647 | JGI IMG/M metagenome (GOLD analysis project Ga0316613, IMG submission 207647) | Wetland soil microbial communities from Old Woman Creek delta, Ohio, United States - OWC_soil_day10_CT_b | ecosystem: Environmental > Terrestrial > Soil > Wetlands | place: USA: Ohio...
TAACCTTCTTTACACGATTTTAAATGATGCGTTACTCATGCTTCAGGCACCAGCAGGGTTTATCGCTATGATAAACGACAACAGCAATCTGGTAACCGTTTCTTATGTTCAAGGAGGCGTCTATGAAGAAAATGAACAGTTCGCCCTTGATCAAGGAATGTTTGGAATTGTATATTCAACTAAGAAATTGCTGTATGTGGAGGACTACCGAACTTTTCTCCAACGAATCAATAAAAAAAGCTTGGATCGTCTTACCAGTGTCGTTATGTTGCCTTTAAAGTACCGGGATCGTGTGATTGGCCTGTTTGCTGTAGCTTGGATGGATACTCCTTACGTAGTAAAACAGGATAATTTAGAGGCATTACAAAATTTTGCAGACCTTGCCTCAGTGTCTCTGGAAAATGCCAGAACGCGGGCTACGATTGAGAAATTTGCCTATCAGGATGCTCTGACTGGCTTGCCTAACCGAGCTAGCTTTACGATGCGGTTGATTAAAGAAATGGATCAGACTGGACTCCAAGAAAATGGTGGCTTTCTCATGTTTATTGATATAGATGACTTAAAAACAGTAAATGACACCTATGGCCATGCCTGCGGTGATAGCGTTATTTGTACAGCTGGACACCATATTCTGGCATCAGGGGGTGAAGGTGCTTTTGTTGCACGCCTTGGCGGTGATGAGTTTGTTGTACTGAAGGCGGGCGAAACTGATCGGAATCGAATAGGAGAAATCGCCGATAAAATATTAAAAGTACTTTCTAGAGATTACAGCGTTGGAGAAAGCTTGATTCATTTATCAAGTAGTATTGGTATTGCTGTTTATCCTGATGATGGAACAACTGCTGGTGATATCCTGAAAAATGCTGATAACGCTATGTATGCAGCTAAGAAAGCCGGGAAAAATTGTTGGCGCTTTTACGAAACAAAAATGCAGACAGATGCATATGAAAGAATGGTTTTGACGAATAGTCTTCGCCGGGCAATTGAAAGACGTGAATTATCCCTTCATTACCAGCCACAAGTAGATATTGAGACAGAAACCATCGTTGGCTTTGAGGCTCTTTTACGCTGGAACAGTGTGGAATATGGCAGTGTGTCTCCCAATCAATTTATTCCGTTAGCCGAGAAGAGTGGACTCATCTTGCCTATTGGAGAATGGGTGTTGCTAGAGGCATGTCGTTTTGCTCGTAAACTTGCAGACATCGATAGGGGAAAGTATACAGTGTCAGCAAACGTTTCACCACGCCAATTGGCTGATGTCAATTTTGAATCTATCGTTCAGAAAGCCATTGCCGAAACAGAAATTCAGCCCAGCCAACTTCAAATTGAAATAACTGAAAGCGGATTATTAGGTTGTGTAGAAGAAAGTATCCAGAAGCTCTTACGGATTAGGACGATGGGAGTCGGCTTATCACTGGATGATTTCGGTACTGGTTTTTCATCACTAACCTACCTGCAGCAGCTTCCCGTTAGCGAATTAAAGATTGATAAATCCTTTATCGACTCGATTTTAGATATATCAGAAAAGAAGACCTTAGTCTATTCAGTTATCGATATGGCGCATGCGCTCAATTTAAAAGTAGTTGCAGAAGGTGTAGAAATAAGAGAACAATGTGAATATCTACGTTATTGTCATTGTGACAGGGTACAAGGTTATCTTTTTAGCCGACCATTGCCAGAAAGCGAAATTTTTCAGATGGTAAAAGATAATGTCTTACATAAGAATTTACTTTAGAACATGGCATTTTAAGCCTGTAATGTAGTATACTAGGCATAGATTTTTAACAACAACTTCATAGATGTTGTTAATTTTAAAAGAATGATGAGGGATAAAAATGAGTATTAAATCGCTTACACCGCTGGAAGGGCGGTATGGAGCCATTACCCAACCTTTGGGCGACTATTTTTCGGAATGGGCTTTAATAAAATACCGTATTCATGTAGAAGTGGAGTGGCTCATTGCCATGGCAGGAAATCCTGCTTTTGCGGAAATCCGCCAATTCACTCCGGAAGAAATTGTTTTTTTGCGCACCATTGTCAAAAATTTTGATGAACCGGTCGCGCTGCGGATTAAAGAAATTGAACGCACTACCAATCACGATGTAAAGGCGATCGAATATTTTCTCCGTGATACCCTAGGCTCCATGTCTCTGACTGATGTACTGGAATTCATCCATTTCTCCTGTACTTCAGAAGATATCAATAATCTTTCCTATGCGCTGATGCTTAAGCACGGCATCGAAGATGTCTGGCTGCCGGCAGCGGAAAATCTGGTACAGACCGTTACCGCTATGGCGGAAGAAGAAAAATCCATACCCATGCTGGCCCATACCCATGGACAAGCAGCCTCACCCACAACAGTAGGCAAGGAACTAGCCGTGTTTGTCTACCGCTGGAACCGCCAGTTAAAGCAACTTCGTTCCCAGGAATATCTGGGCAAATTCAACGGCGCCGTCGGCAACTTCAATGCGCACAGCATTGCCTATCCGGAAGTGGACTGGGAAGCTGTTTCCCGTTCCTTTGTCGAAGGCCTGGGATTGACCTACAACCCGCTGACAACCCAGATTGAATCCCATGACTATGTAGCCGAATCGTTCCATACGCTTACGCGGTTTAACAATATTCTTCTGGATTTTGACCGCGACATGTGGCTTTATGTATCCCTTGGCTACTTCAAGCAAAAAATGATTGCTGGTGAAGTAGGCTCCTCTACCATGCCTCACAAAGTAAATCCCATCGACTTCGAAAACTCGGAGGCAAACCTTGGTCTAAGCAACGCAGTGCTTGACCATCTGGCCAATAAACTGCCTATCTCCCGTCTGCAACGTGACCTCAGCGACTCTTCGGCACAGCGCAATATTGGCACAGGCATCGCCCATTCCCATATCGCAATTACTTATACTTTAAAAGGTCTTAGAAAAACAGTAGTTAATAAAGAGGCCCTTGCTGCCCATCTCGACCATGCTTGGGAAGTTTTGTCCGAAGCAGTGCAAACAGTGATGCGCAAACACGGCCATGCCAATTCCTATGATAAACTGAAAGCCATTACCCGCGGCAAAGGCATCAGCGAAGAAGACATCAAAGCTTTTATCGAAAGTGTAGCATTGCCGGAAGCAGACAAAAAACGCCTGCTGGCCTTGACACCATCACAGTATGTCGGTGTGGCCGCTTCCTTGGTAAAACATATACAATAAAATTTTATTCCCATAAAACAATAAACTCCTGTCAAATTTCTACAAAATTTGACAGGAGTTTATTCGCTATTGCCAATGATACGGTACCCTAAATTAGAAACTCGCTTAGGTATACAGAAAAAGGTTGAGCAGAAAGCGGGCTGCTAGCCCGCGGAATATAAAGCAGCAAAAGTATCAAGGGTAAAACTAATTTGCTCTCTGGTATGGGTACAGGTGATAAAAAACCGCAATCTAGCCTGATCCTGGGCCACAACGGGATAAATTATAGGTTGGGCAATGATTCCTTGTTTAAATAAGTTATCTGTCAACTGCAAACATTTGTTAGAATCACCCACAATTGCCGGAATAACTGCCGAATGTCCGCTTTGCCCGGTATCTAATCCTTTTTCCCCAGCAAGGCGGTGGAAATACTGGAAGTTGTCCTTCAGCCGCCTTACCCTTTCAGGTTCAGCCTTCATAAACCGCAATGCCGCCAATGCGGCAGCGGTATTTTGCGGTGTCATGCCCACACTGTATACAAAGCCGTCGGCATTATATTTTAAATACAGGATTAGTTCCCGAGAGCCGGCGATATATCCGCCACAACTAGCCAAGGTCTTACTAAGCGTCCCCATCCAAAGATCAATGTCTTCCGGCGCAACATTATAATATTCACCGACCCCGCGTCCGGTAGCGCCAATAACTCCCAAAGAATGGGCCTCATCAACCATCAGTAAAGCTTTATATTGCTTCTTTAACTCAATAATTTCCGGCAGATGCACAATATCGCCGTCTACGCTATATACGCCCTCAATAACAATCAATACCCGCTCATAAAAATGTCTGTTTTGTTTAAGAATGTCTGCCAAGGCATTATAGTCATTGTGGGGAAATGGCATTCGTCTGGCGCCTGACAGCATACACCCCTGCAAAATGCTGTTATGGCTAAGCGAATCATGCACAATAAGATCCTGCGGCCTGACAATTGCGGCAATGGCACTAACATTAGTCGCATGTCCACTTACAAACACGACAGCATCCTCAACCCCCAGCAAGGAAGCCAGTTCCGCCTCCAGTTCCCGGTGAATCATCCGCTCGCCGCTAACCAGACGGCTGCCTGCTACCGAAGTCCCATACCGTTCCACAGCTGCCTGCACCGCTTGGTTAACGCGGGGCTCACCAGAGAAGCCGAGATAGTTGTAGCTGGAAAAATCAATATATTCCCGTCCATCAATGATTGTTACACCGCGGGCCACACCGTCGCTAACCCGGAAAAAGGGATTAGCTATACCAACTTGCTCTAGTTCCATAAATGTTTTCGGCACTGCTTCAACTTCAGGAAAGTTGCTGATTTTATAAAATTGCTCCGGAATGTTATGAGGCTCGCCAGCTGTTTGTATAACAGCCGGCTGGTTCAATTCTTGTCTAGGCAACCCGGCGCCGGAAGCAGCGGCCGATTTCTGTTTTAGCATAGCAACAAGCAATTCCTTTTTCTGAGCAGCAGTCATTTTGTCTAAATCATTCGTCTTATCAAGTATGTCACTCATGATTTCTCATTGCCTCCGACAACCTGGCAATTTCTTGTTCAACTTCTTCTTCCGACATCGCTTCCACACGTGAGGCCATATCATCCATGCCGTCACTTTCCGGCAAATTCAACCGGTTGATAATTGTGCTTGCCAATTGACAGATACTTGGCCCTTTCAACAGTTCCATTGTGGTTATTTCCACCCCGAGTTCATTCCAGAACGAGTGTTGAAGTTCTATGGCCATAAGCGAATCCATACCAAGATTTTTTATGCTTTCCATAGCAACTATCCGTGAAGAAGGCACTCTTAATACCTTGGCAAATATACCGGACAACACGGAAACGACGGTTTTTTGCCGGGTATCACCGTCTTGCAGCAACAGTTCCCTGACTACGACCGGACTTTCATCATCGCCTAGGCTACTGCCGCTAGCGGCAACTAAGTCCCTGAACAAGGATGCTTTCGCTCGTTGCGGATTTACCTGGCCCCATTTTGCGAAATCCATAATAAATAGCCCAGTTTGTACCTCATCGCCGGCGATTAGTCTTCCCATATGCTTCAGAATCAGCTCTGGGGGCAGATTCTCCATTCCAATGCTGGCAAAGATACTGTCCAGTCCCTTATTCCGGGCAGCAGCGCCGACCTCGGCAACAGGCCCCAGATTAACGGTCAGCGCCGGTAATCCCCGGCTTTGCCGGTATTGAGAAAATGCGTCCAAAAAGGCATTGGCGGCAACGTATCCGGCTTGGCCAACATTGCCAATTAATGAAGAAATGGATGACAGCATTACGAAAAAGTCCAACTTCTCATGTTTGGTATAGCGATGCAAGTTTAGAGCACCCTGAATTTTGGGATTGGCTACCCGCAGATACCGTTCCTGATCCATATCAACCAGGAACCCGTCATCCAGCACCATAGCCCCGTGGAATATACCTCGCAGCGGTGGCAAGGATTCCTTAATTACAGCTATCAGCTTTTCAACTTGTGCACTATCAGCAATATCCACGGCTCGACAAGTTACCTGGGAACCATTTTGCTGCATTGCTTCGACAGCCTGTTCTATTTCCGGTCCACTACCGCTCCTACTCACCAGTACAATACTGCCGGCACCATTAGCTGCCAGCCATTTGCCTATTTCCAATCCCAAACCACGCGTACCGCCGGTAACAAGATATGTTCCATCTGCTTTAAAAGAGGTTGCTGGTGAAAGCGCAGCCACTACCGGAACCATCTGCTCCTGCAGATTAATCACTACTTTGCCAATGTGCTGATTACTTGCCAAATACCGGAAAGCATCCTTAATCTCAGGTGCGGCAAACAACGTAACCGGCAAAGGAGATAGTTTCTTGGCTTCAAACAACGCAGTAATTTCATGGGTCATCTTGTTGCACAGCTGAGGACGTTCTCTGCTCATTCGGTCAATATCAATAGCAGCAAAGGTTAGTCCCTTGTTAAAAACAGCTAGCGGCAGAAGTTGATTTTCCGCGATATCTTTCTTGCCAATTTCGATAAACCGGCCGTTTGGTGCCAATAGTGAAACACTCTGAAGCAAAGCCTCGCCGGCTATGGAATTTAACACAACATCCACACCCTGGCCGTTGGTTAGTGCCTGTATATCATCAACAAACTGCAGCGTCCGGGAATCAAAAACATGCGGAACACCCAGGTTTTTGAGAAACTCTCTTTTGGCTTGGTTTCCGGCAGTTGCAAAAATTTCCGCCCCAAATAACCGAGCAATCTGGATAGCAGCCAAGCCCACACCGCCAGTCGCACTGTGAATCAATACCCGTTCTCCTGGCTGGATTCGCGCAACTTCCGCCAAGGCGTAGTACGCAGTAAAATAAACAGCGTAAACCGGTGCCTGTGCAAATGACAAGGCCGCAGGTTTATGTCCTGCCAATAATGCCGTTACTGTTTGATATGATTTTATGCCATGGGCTGCGCTAATTACCGGGTCGCCAATTTTAAAGCCGGTTACATTCTTCCCAAAGCCAACAACCGTCCCGGCAACTTCCATTCCCAATTGCGAGCCGCTTGCTGTGCCATCTATAACAACGTCGGGAAGTTGTCCCATAACTTTCAATAAATCCTTATAATTCAAACCAGCGGTATTTACCTGAATCTCAATTTCTTCCGGTCCAGGCGGTATTCGTTCTGTATATTCGTAAATAAGACTGTCGATATTCCCTGCCTGCTGTAGTTTAAGTGCAACCGGCTGCTGGGTAGAAACCGACTCTAATTGTTCAGTTTCATCATTGTCTGCATAAGCCAGTTGTCGTATATAACGTTCGCTGCCCCGGATGGCCACCTCAACAGTGGGATCTTCTGTTACAAGCTCCTCTACAACGTCATTCCATTCGTTTTGACAATATTCTGCACTCACATCAATCAATTTACATTTGATAGCCGGATGCTCATTGGTTATTAAGCGCCCCAGCCCCCATAAAGGTGTCGCTGCCAAATTTTCCAGGTGATCAGTTACCTTTGCGGTTTGGGTTCCGTTGGTGATAACCGCCAAATTCACCTCCTCTTCGCCATTGACACCAATCCATGCTTTCACCAGTTGAGTAAGCGAACCACACAACTCGATAGACTTTTCCTGACACATTTCAACTTCCCTGCCGGCCAGCCCCCGCAAGTAAAGTATTCTGGCAATACCAGCTTTCCGGTAAGTAGAAAATAGTTTAACAAAATCCTCCTCCCGGTCTTGCCTAATAATATAGGAATGGTTGTCCACTTGTTGATAAGCCTCGCCGGCATAAGCAAAAATCACTGGCCCGATACGATTTTGTATGCACTCTGCTGCCGAATCAAAGTCTCTACCTCGTTCAGTCACAACCAACCATTGTCGTTTGGCAGACATGAATACGTTCCGTTTGAGGGATTCCGGCACCGCCTGCCGCCATCTTAAAACATATAACGGATTACGTTTGAGCTCACGCTCTCTTCCTTGAGAGGCAAGCGCCTGGCACTTTATCCCTTTAATTTTTACCAGGACAGATCCGACATGATCAAAAATAATGATGTCCCCTTGAATATATTTTTCGGTTTGTCGGTATATTTGTCCATAAGCATAACAAACACCAGCAGGAACACCATAAAACGAAATTCTGTCAATAGAAACAGGCATATACGGACCGGTGGCCACACCAGCGCTTCCCATGATATTGGCTGCCATCACCTGAAAACTGGCGTCAAGCACTGCGGGATGCAGTAAATATCCGTCACGCTCATATGCTTCATCCCGGCCCCTTATTTCAGCCAAAACCTGGTCTTCCCCTTGCCAAATCTGCTGTACCAGCCTAAAGGAAGAGCCATAGTTCAAGCCCATTTTATCCAATTGTTCGTAAAATGTTTCACTGTCCAATGGCTCCGGACAACTGTTGCGCAACGCGGCTAAATTTATGTTCTCAGTTGGCGCAACAGGACCAACTGGCAATATCCGGCCAGATGCGTGCAACGTCCATTGTTCCTCGGTATTGTCTCGGCTGAATACGGAATATTCCCTGGTTTTTTGCATAAAAGCAAATCTCAAATAATATTTTTTCTTATTATCAAAAAACAAGGCCTTATGTAGGACGATATTTTCTAAAATGCCGGCCTTGCGTTCTGTCAGTTTTTCATTAACGGCCAGTCCGGCTTCAACGTAGAACGCTCCCGGTAAAACCACTGTATTTTGCACACAATGATCCTTAAGATAGGGAAAAAATTGTTCATTAAGTTCTGTACCCCACATCAAATGCGGCAGTCGTAGATCTTCGTTTAAGAAAATATGTCCGGACGCCCCTAACTTGTCTTCATAAGCTGCTGCAGATTCTATTCGGAAATATTCTTTTTGCCAGGGATAACTTGGCAAGCGGCAGTACTGTCCGTCTGGAGAAATACTTTGCCAGTCAATATTGACGCCCAAAGTATAGAGTATTCGTAACGTTTCGAACAGGCTTTCCTGTTCCGGTTGCTTCCTGTGTAAAGTGGCCACAACTTGCCCTTGCGTACCCGATTTACGGATAGCGTCTTTGATGTAACTTGATAGTACCGGGTGCGGGCCAATTTCAATAAATATGTTTCCTTGCTCCTTAATAAGCAAGTTCATTGCCTGATGGAAATGTACTGGCTGCCGAACATTTTGCCACCAATAGTTCGCCCCCCAGTCCTCGCCCTTTTCCAGCTTCCCGGAAACGGTGGAGAATAGATCAATCGTTGTTTTTTGAGGTTTGATTCCAGCCAGCACTGCCAAAAGCGGCTCCTTAATTTTTTCCATCTGATAGCTGTGGAAAGCAGCTTCTACATGAAGAAAGCGGTTAAAAACCTTATGTGAGTCAAGCAATTCGGCAATTTCCTGCAATGCTTTCTTATTGCCGGAAAGAGTCAACGCCGTTTCACTATTAAACGCAGCAATGGAAACATCATCATAGGCGTCAATTACTGCTGTCGCTTCTGCTTCCGAAAGACCTACTGCCAACATAGTCCCCTGACCAACAAGCTTTTGTTGATAATGACTGCGCTGATAACTCACCATTGCAGCATCTTGCAATGAAAGTGCTCCTGCTATATAAGCGGCGGCTACTTCCCCGACACTGTGGCCAACTACTGCATCTGGCACTATTCCCCAGGATTTTAGCAAAGCCGCTAAGCCTATCTGTATGGCAAAATTCGCTGGCTGAGCCACCTGTGTCTCCTGCATACGGGAAGCGTTCTCGGAAACTGTGAGTTCGTGAAGAATAGACCAGCCGGAGTACTCAGTAAAAGCTTCATCAAATTCCTCAATTGCTTTGCGGAAAACAGTTTCCCTGGCCAGTAGTTCGCGGCCCATGGCCCACCATTGGGGCCCCATCCCGGTACAAACAAAGACTACTTTCCGATTTTGTTCCGGCAACACTCTGGCAGCAGAGAATTGCTGCGAATTTTCTTCTTGGGCGTATAACCGCAAATTCTTACAAAGCTCCTGCCTGGTTTGTGGGGTAAGTGCCAGACGGCAAGTAAGATGATTTCTTCTTGGTCCTAGTGTATAGGCCAAATCGTTCAGGGAAATACTTTTTCCATACTCGTCTGTTTCTAAAAAATCGCTATATAATCCGGCCATTTGACGCAGCGCATTCTCGTCTTTGGCTGATAAAGGGATAAAATAAGTACGTGATTGGTCTTCTACCCCTGTATCCTCGCCAACTGACGTCACCTCCTGGAATGGCGCTTCCTCCAGCAGCACATGGGCGTTGGTGCCACCATAACCAAACGAGTTAACACCCGCCATGGCTGGCTGATTGCCATGCTCCGGCCATTTTTTCAATTTGCTGGCTATCTTTATACACATACTATCAATCGGAATTTGCGGATTAGGCTTGTCATAATGCAAATTCCCCGGAATATATTTATGTTTCAGCGATAAAACTGTTTTTACCAAACCGGCCATGCCGGAAGCCGCTTCCAAATGACCGGTTTTGGTCTTCACCGAACCGACAATACACTTATTTTCCGGCAATCGGCCAGGGCTTAAAGCGGTATTAAGCGCATCTGCTTCAGCTGAATCGCCAACCTGAGTGCCTGCCCCATGAGCTTCAACATACTGAATTTGCGCCGGGGACACATCGGCCAGCGTGTACACCCGCTTGATTAACTCTGCCTGCGCTACCGGGTTTGGTACTGTAATCCCGGTAGTTTGACCGTCCTGATTGATTCCTGTCGCCCGAATAAGTGCGTAAATAGGGTTTTTATCCTGAATTGCCTTAGATAACGGCTTCAATATAACCACCCCTGCCCCCTCGCCGCGGGCATAACCGGCTGCGTCTTCAGCAAACGCTTTGCAGCGGGCCAGAGGTGAAATATACTTTCCTTTACTAAGCGTAATAAAAACTTCGGCTTTGGACATTACGTTGACGCCACCGACAAACGCCTGGCTGCATTCGCCGTTCCAAATGCTTTGGCAGGCAAAATGTGCTGCCACCAGCGACGAGGAACAAGCGGTATCCATTGAAACACAGGGGCCATGCAGATCGAAAATATAGGAAATTCTGCTAGCCAGCATCGACAGTGTCACACCGGTAGCGGAATAGTTGTTTAATAAATCCCGATTGTCAGAACTACAGCTATTTAAGTAATGATCAAGAAAAAATGCCCCCATAAAAACACCTGTCGGCGACTTCACCAGATCATCCAGTAATAATCCGCCGTCTTCAATGGCTTCCCAGGCAACCTCCAGAATCAGGCGCTGCTGTGGGTCCATACTAGCCGCCTCTCGGTGAGATATGCCGAAAAAACCGGGATCGAAATCCCAAATGCTTTCCTTAAGAAACGCTGCCTGTTTAACGAAAGTTTTTCCCGGTTTGTCAGGGTCAGGGTCATAAAACCGCCGTGCATCCCAGCGGTCTGCCGGAAAATCGGTGAAGCAATCCGTATCGCTCAATAACAGTTCCCAAAACTTTTGCGGATTGGACGCCCCCCCCGGAAAACGGCACCCAATGCCAACGATAGCTATCGGTTCTCTTGCTGTAACCAGTTGATTCATATAATCAGCTCCTTGGCAGATATTTATTAAAAATATGTTTCGCATTTTTATACAGTGAATTGTTAACCTACCGCGCGATTACTTACTTCACCATTACTATTTAGCCCCCGGCCACGGAAAAATTTTATCAAAAATGTAGTTTTTAATGGCAGTAGGCATTTTAATTAGCATATTTAGCGCACTGACGTCCCGGCTGATAATAATTAAATATCGGCCTTGTCTGCATTTTCGTAAAATTTTCGCGGCAGCTTCGCCTGGCGCCATAAGTGTTTTTGCCGCTGGGTTAGCTTTCATCCAGGCAGGCATATCGGCCTGCTCCTGCCGGTACTGCGGAGTATCAATATCACCAGGACAAGCCACATGTACGGAAATTTGACTTCCTTTCAGTTCTTGCCGCAAAACCCCGGAAAAAGCGATAATACCGGCTTTTGCGGCGGCATATGTCCCATAGCCTGCCGGACCAGCCAAGCCATAACCGGAAGAAATCATCAATATGTGGGAACCTGTTGCCAGCATGCTCATAAATAAATAGGCCGTCAAAACCGTTCCCCATAAATTCACTTCCAAATCCCGCTTTAGCTCGCTAGCCTCCCGAAAATCCTTCACCAGCTTGCAATTGACTGCTCCCGCATTGATTATCAAATAATCCAGGCTGCTGTAAACAGCCTTCACTTCATCCCGGACTGCCATTAATTTTGCTTCATCAGTAACATCACAGCTAAAACCTACTGCAGTCCCGCCAAAGTCCCGTATCTGTTCAACCGCCGCCGCCAACCTTTCTTTGCCCCGTGCGAGCAGAATTACGGCATAACCCTCAGCCGCCAGTTGTTTGGCCATTTCCAGCCCCAAGCCGGAGGAGGCGCCGGTAATAAGCGCAACTTTAGGCATCACGTGTTGACCCCTCTCCTGTCCCAGCTGCTCCTTGTGGCAACAGTTCTTTTAGAATTATGTCTACCGCTTGCGAAATAGTAATCTTCTTTAGGAAATTGGTCACCGGTATCCGAACCCCGCACTCATGGCTGATAGCGTATTCCAGTTCCACGGCGGTCAGGGAATCCAGCCCCATCTCAACAATGCTTTTATCAAGTTGCATTTGGTTCACCGGTATTTTTAACACCCGGGAAATCGATTGACAAAACAAAGCTTCTACCGCTGCCCTTTTTTCTGCCGGTGATAACGTCATCAATGAGTCAGCCATTTCTTTCCGGCTGCCACCGTTTGTGATTGAGGTGATATTCTGGGTAAGTTGTTTAAACAGTGATAGTTTTCCAGACGGACTCGTTTCCGCCCAGCGCTGCCAATCCAGCTTAAAGAAACCGGTTTGCGGGCTGCCTGACTTAAGCGCTTGTTCCAAGGCAGCCAGAACTTCTTTTGTCTTTAACCCCTGCACACCAACTTCCGCAAAGGTTTTGGCCAGATATTGGTTATGGGCGGCAACACCCGTTTCCATCAGAGGTCCCAAATTTAAAGTTACTCCCGGCAATCCCGCCGCCTGCCGGTAATGTGCGAAAGCATCCAAAAATGCATTTGCCGCCACATAGTTAGCCTGACCGCTATTGCCAATCAAGGAAGCAACTGAAGAAAACATCACAAACATATCCAAATTAAGCTGCCGTGTCCATTGATGCAAATGTAACGCGCCTTTTACTTTAGGCTCCATAACCTTGCGATAACGGCTTTCATTCATATCTTGCAGTAAACCGTCATCCAATACCATTGCGCAATGGAATACCCCTCTAAGCGGCGGGCATTCCCGGTGTATTTGCTCCATTAGACGGCCAACCTGCCCATAATCGCTGACATCAACGGCGGCAACGGTTACCTGTACGTTATACTGTTTTTCGATTTCGGCTTTAACCCGCCAGGTTTCCGGTCCGCCGCCCCGCCGGCTAACTAATACCAGACACCCGGCTCCATTGGCGGCGAGCCAGCTGGCAATTTCCAGCCCTAGCCCTTGTGTGCCGCCGGTAATAAGATAAGCGGCACTCTTTTTAAAAGGTTCCCATGGTTTGGTTACCAGTACCTGTCTGTCCCGGAAATCCAGGGCAATCTTACCGATATGGCGGCTAGCCGCCATAAGCTGAAAAGCCTGTTTGACATCTTCTGCGGGAAAACATTGCACCGGAATAGGCTTAATGCAACCGCTGGCAAACAATGCGGCCAGTTCTTTATATATTTCTCTGATAATCTGTGGCCTTTCCTTAGTAATTAGATCCATGTCCAGGGAAGTAAAAGAAATGCTTTGATTAAACTTCGCCATCGGCAAACCGTTATTCTCGATAATATCTTTTTTCCCGATTTCCACAAACCGGCCAAATGGCGCTAATAATGAAAGCGTTTTATACAACGTTTCCCCGGAAGTGGCATTTAAAATTACATCGACCCCGCGTCCACTAGTAGCAGTCATTATATCTTCGGCAAACTGCAGGGTGCGGGAATCCATAACATGCCGTATCCCGCAAGCCCTAAGGTATTCGCGTTTTTCCTCCAGACCGGCAGTAGCATATATCTCCGCACCAAGCCATTTAGCAAGTTCAACCGCCGCCATGCCAACCCCGCCGGCAGCATTATGAATGAGCACCTTTTCTCCTCTTTGCAGTCTGGCTATATTTACCAAAGCGTGATAAGCTGTCCCGTAAGCCGTTAAGGCCGCGCCTTCCGACAAAGATAAACCTTCCGGTTTTACAATCAAATAATCGGCAGCGACATTTACCAAAGAACAGATGCCGCGGACTACCCCCAATACCTCATCCCCGACCTGCAGTCCGCAAACCTCCGGTCCGACGGCGATAATTTTGCCTGCAGCGTCCATAACAAAGTCTTGACCGAAAAAGGTATCTTCCAATGCTCTGTAGGAAATAATCCCCATAGTTTTTAATAAATCTTTGTGGTTTAGCCCGCCGTAATCCACCTGCATAAGAACTTCACCCGGCTGCAGCTCCGGCAAGTTTACTTCCCGATAATGAAGATTATCAATGCTACCCGTTTCTCTAAACTGCAATGATACTGGCAACTTAGTGGACTGGAGAACAACATCTTCTTGCTGCGAGAAAAATTCCCGTGAAAGGCGCGCCAATTGTCGGCAGTATCTTTCACCACCGCGAAAAGCGAGGGCGGTTTCCCGGTTGTCGGCCAGGCATTCTGCAAGCAGCATGGCAAACTCCTCATTACCGCCTTGAACATCCAGGTCGATTTGGCGGCAACAAATAGTAGGATATTCATTGCCAATCAGTACACCTAAACCCCACAGCGGCGCCGCTGCCAAGTTACTGCTGGTATCACCGGAAAGAACTTGCTGGCAATCCCGGGTAACCAACACCAATTCCCAGGATTTATCACTATATGTGTCAGCAACAGCTTGGACAAAAGCAGTTAGATTCGTGCAGCGTAACACTGCTTCCTCCGCTGTAGTTTCATCGTTTTCTTTGACCTGCCAGTCCAAATTTAAGGCATACAATACACTTGAAACAGCTTCTTCCTCCATCCGCGCTGCTACCTGGGAAAAAAGCTCCGGCTCATGGCACCGTTCAGGTGTCACTGTTTCAAATATACAACTCACGCGGCTGCTTTCCCAACAGGACTGCGCCTCACGGCTCCACTCTGTACCTGCATCACTGATGATCAGCCATTTGCTTTGCGGTTTATCCCTGTATGCCTCACGGTCTTGCGGCGAAAACACACTTGACTGCCAAGACCACTGGTAAAACCAGTCTTCTTCCCCGGCTGCCTGATAACTGTTACGCAGTGACCGGCAAACCAGGCCTTTAATCCTGACCAATACACTGCCCGTAGCGTCACATAGCTGTAGTTCACACCGGACAGTATCCGCAAACCTGCCAGTAACAACGCCATGACACCACACTTTTTCTCCCACCGTTCCATAAACGGCCACTTGCTCAATAGCCACCGGCACAAACAACTCCGGTTTACTGCTGTCTGCCGGCGCAATAGCCAGTAACGACTGAATGCATGCATCAAGCATCGCCGGGTGCAGAATATAACCATCACCGGCAATATTCTGCGGTAATACGGCAGCAACTTCGGCCAGCACCTCCCCCTGGCCGCAATAAATGCCAGTCAACCGTTTAAACCAAGACTTATATATCAAACCGTTTTCGGCAAATCGACGGTAAAACTCTTCGATATCAACCTCCTGGCAACACCGCAGCCTTATAGCGGCAAGATCAAGCGGAACAGGTATAGCGACAGGCGGCGGCAATATCTTACCGGTAGCGTGAAGCACCGGTTTTTCCTGGCCTGTTTGACTGTATACCTGATATTCCCGCCGCCGTTCATCATACTGGCAAAACAAAACTTGTTTTTGCCGTTCATAAAGCGTAAACAGTTGCTTAAAATCGAGGTTTTCCAATACGCAATATTTTTCACCAAATATTCTTTCCTGCAGCGCCAACCCGGCTTCTATGTAGCCGGACCCGGGAAAAACGGGAGTTCCATAAATCAAATGATCGGATAAATACGGAAAAAATTCGTTATTTAACTCAACCTGCCAGCTGTTAAGAGCGCCATCAGCCCTGCTTAGAAAAATATGCCCCGGCAAAATTCCCGCTTTACTAAATTTTTCTCCCGGCCAATACGGCTCCCGCTGCCAGGGGTATGGGGGCAAAGATATGAAATTTGCCGCCGAAACAAGCTGACTCCAGTTTATGAGGTAACCAAGGGTATAAAGCCTGCCCAAAACGTGCCGCATAAATGCCAGCTCCCCGCTGTCACGCCGCAAGGATGACAGAATATACCCGGTAATCCCCGTCTGCCGTAGACAATCGTTTATTGACCCCGCCAGCACCGGATGCGGTCCGACTTCCAGGAAAACAGTATATCCGTCACGGGCAAGGCTATGACATGCCTTGGCAAAACGGACTGTCTGTCGGACATTGCGCCACCAGTAACTACCGCAAAGCTCCTGTCCCTCTATTATCTCACCGGTCACAGTGGAGTACAGAGGCAGCTTTGTTTGCTCCGGCTTGATACCGGCCAACGAAGCCAGCAGTTCAGCCTGCAATGGCTCCATTTGCCGGCTATGATAGGCAACTTCCACCTTCAACCGGCGGTGAAACACATCTGTTCCGGCAAATAACGCCGCAATTTCCTGCAACGATTGTTCACTGCTGGCCAGAGTAGCCGCAGTTAAACTATTTACCGCCGCAACATCCACATCATCATAACTTACCAGCAGTGAAGTCAGTTCCTCCTCCGGTAATTCGACCGCCAACATACCGCCTTGGCCAGCAACCGTCTGCTGCAGGCGGCTGCGGTGGTACACAACCAGCAGGGCATCGGCCAAAGATAAGGCGCCGCTAAGGTAAGCAGCGGCCACTTCACCCACGCTGTGCCCCACTACGGCATCAGGAACAATGCCCCAGGCTTGCCACACCGCCGCCAATGCGACCTGAATGACAAAATTGGCCGGTTGAGCAATGCTTGTTTCGCTCATCCGGGAAACCGCCTCAGGTTTCAGCATCTCTTCAACAATCGACCAGCCGGCATATTGTTTAAAAATAGCGTCACAAGCCAGGGCCGCCCGGCGAAAGATCGGTTCGGCGGACATTAACTCCCGGCCCATCGCCCACCACTGCGGCCCCATACCCGAACAAACGAATACTATTTTCCGTTGATCGGCAGGCAAAACTGATCCGTTCAGCCAGTCCGACGACTCCGCATGATTGGCAAACGACTTTAGATTTTCGCAGAATTGTTCCCTGTTGCTGGCGATAATAGCCAGGCGATGATAATGATGGCTACGACGCCGCACCAGGGTATGGATAATATCTGCCCACTCAGCCTGCTTCCCGGCCTCATGTGCCGTAAAATAATCGTAGTACCGCTTAGCCAATTGAGCAAGGGCCGCCTCACAATGCGCAGACAAAGGAATCACATGAGGAACTGCATTTTTCGATTGATTCCGGTTAAGCTCCCGCTCCGGCGCATGGCTTAGCACTATATGCGCATTAGTCCCGCCATATCCGAAAGAGTTAATACCGGCATAAGGCTTGCCGGCAGGCCAGTCTTCCATGGATGTTGGTATACGGATACACATTTTGTCAAAGGTTATATTGGGGTTAGGATTTTGAAAGTGCAAGTTAGGCGGAATGCGTCTGTGTTTTACACATAGAATGGCTTTTATCAAGCTGGCGACCCCAGCTGCCGCTTCTAAATGCCCAATATTGGTTTTTACCGCTCCTACAAGACATTTCTCGTCCGGCATACGTCCTGGGGACAACACCTGGTTAAGCGCCGTTGCCTCGGCCAAGTCCCCGGCCTGTGTTCCAGTGCCATGGGCTTCAATATAGCCAATTTCACTTGGGTCAATGCTAGCCTTCTCATACACTTCCTTGATCAGCGCCGCCTGCGCCGATGAATTGGGTACGGTAATCCCCTCAGTTTGCCCATCCTGATTAACCCCGGTAGCCATAATAACGGCATAAACGCGGTCACCATCTGCAATAGCCTGGCTTAACGGTTTTAAAACGATTAATCCGGCGCCTTCTCCCCGCACATAGCCCGCAGCCGACCGGTCAAAAGCAGCGCAGCGATTTTGGGGTGAAAGAAATTTTCCTTTACACATACTGACAAAAAGTTCAGGTCGTAATATGGCATTAACCCCGCCGGTAATTGCCATACTGCTTTCTCCTTGCCAAATACTTTGGCAGGCATAATGAACAGCTACTAAAGACGAGGAGCATGCCGTATCCAATGCTACTGCCGGACCTGTTAAATTGTAGACATAGGATAGTTTTGCCGCCAGCATGGTCATGCCTGTCCCAGTCGCTGAGTAATTGCAGATTTCTTCTGTTGCTGTCGAATCATACACCGTGGCCATATGATCCTGGGCAAATCCACCAATAAACACCCCCGTGCGCGAGCCGGACAAATTTTCCCGTGACAAACCGGCGTCTTCCAGCGCCTCCCAGGAGACTTCCAGCAGCAAACGCTGCTGTGGATCAAGATATACCGCTTCCCGGGGCGATATGCCAAAAAACAAAGGATCAAAATCTCGCACATCTTCCTGCAGCAGGCCAGCCTTTTTCACATAATATTTACCTGGCCGGTCGGATTCAGACGAATAATATTGCCGCGGTTCCCACCAACGGCTGGATAGTTCAACAATTCCGTCGCCACCGCTGCATAAAAAATTCCAATACTTTTCCGGATCGGCACTTCCTCCCGGAAAACGACACCCGACACCAACAATGGCAATTGATTCTTTTTCATTCTTAGCTACAGCCATAGTCCGCCTCCACTTCTACAATTCAATCCGTTTTGCCGGTATCGGATACGGATTTCTATATGTTTCCACCAACTGCCCGTTTTTCATTTTAAATATACGGTCAGCAACTGCGGCAATCGCGTTATTATGAGTTACGATAATTACTGTGCTTTCCATTTTGTGAGCAATGTTTTCCAGCAATTCCAAAACTATTTTGCCGCTTTTGCTGTCTAACGCACCGGTTGGTTCATCGCACAGCAATATCTTCGGCTGTTTTATTATAGCCCGGGCGATGGAAACCCGCTGCTGCTCGCCGCCGCTTAATTGGGAGGGAAAATGATCCTGTCTGTGTTCCAGGCCAACCTCACAAAAAACTGCTCCGAGCGACAAAGGGTTATCCGCCAGTTCCGCAGCCAATAAAACATTTTCACTAGCAGTAAGATCGGGGATAAGGTTGTAAAACTGAAAAACAAAACCCACCTCCCGTCGCCGATACTCGGTTAATACGGTATCGCTGGCAGACGATAGATCCGTACCATTATAAATAATACTGCCGCTGGACGGCTGATCCATGCCGCCGATTAAATTTAACATCGTGCTTTTTCCGGAGCCGCTGGGACCTAAGATGACCAGCAGTTCACCCGTATAGATTTCCACGCTGGTTTCCTGAAGCGCGGTAACAAGAATTTCCCCCATCATATAATTTTTACTAACCTGCTGTAACGTTATTAAAGGGCGGTGCACTTCTTCCTTAGATTGGAGCAGCAAGTCATCAGCATTATAATTTTCAATTTGTTCAGTAGTCTGCAGCACTTTTTTTATTTCCGTCAAATTGCTCACATCGCTAAAAACAACCATAATGCCGACTTTTTCATCAACGCCCTGTTTATGTTCATATAGTAGCCGGCATTTCATGAATAATAATTTTTCTTCCTGCCCGGTGTAATATTTGACTACCAGCTTATCGCTTAAAGTTTGCTGCATAAAAACATTCAGAAAAACCTGGTTGAAATCATCATTTTCCTCATACTCAAAAAAACTTAGGGCGAAGGGCTGATTTAGTACGTCTTCTTGTTTAAGAGCTAAAATATCTGCTGCGGCTTTGTTAAATACCAGCACTTCCCCCTGTAAATTAATGGCCATTATTCCCTCAGAACTGTATTCCATCGCGCTGCTTGCCAAAAATGCAGCTTGTTTATCCCCACTGATGACCTTCACCTCCTCTACCCAATATCACGAGTATATATTCGGTATATGGAACTGGGCTTGCCGACTAACGAATCCATAAAACTGCACATCTCCTGGTTGGTTTCGCCCACAGTCGCCCCTTCAACATATGTGTAGCCCCGTAGTTTAGCAGTTTCAAACAAGTCTGCCAATAAAAGCAAAGCAACCCCTTGCTCCTGATACTCAGGAAGCACAAAAATGGTAATGGCCTTTAATCCCTTAATTTTATCCGATACCGCCGCCTGCACCGCCAATTCCCGGCGTGATACTTTTCCATCAAGCTGCTTTATTATCGGATTATAGTCATTTGACGAAACTACAAAACCAATGGGACGATCTTCGCCCGCATAGGCTACCACCAAATCCCCCTCCTGAAAAAGCAGCAACGTTGAATTTACCAGTTGTTCAACCTCTTCTTGACTAGGAGGTATCATATCCTGCCAGTCATTAGGCATGGCTTGAGCCATCAACCAGTGAATCTCTTGTATAGCCTGAGCTGCGTCCTGCAAGGCAGGCTTACGGGTATACCCCCCCTCCTTCGTCGCAGCAATTTGCATTAACACAGGCTGTACTGACTGAATATACTGGTTTGATTTGGCCAAATCAAAATAATAACTAAAACAATCTTCGTGTTTGACAAAGCCACACTTGATAAATAAGTACGGATAATACGGCGGATTGTAAGAATTCATGAATGCCGGCAGTCGGTTAAACCCCCAAGCCAACACGCCCCGGTAATCGTCACTGCCATTGTACGAAATTGGGCCTTTGATCCGCTTCATTCCCCGCTCTTTCAGCCAAAGCGCTGCATAGTCGAATAGGGCGGCGGCAATGGCCGGGTCATTCACACACTCAAATAGGCTGATATATCCTTCAGACCGCTGTTTTGCCTGATTTAATCCCTGTTCAATCCCAACACATAACCGTCCTTTTATTTCGCTATTCTGTACAGCTAACAACAAAACATGGGGACCGTTTTTAAACAGCAGCTTCGCCCCTGATAAATCTTCCAACATATCGCCACGCAAAGGTGGCACCCAATAAGGATAGTCTTTATACAATTGCCATTGCCAGTCAATAAATAATTCTAATTCACTTTGCGTTTTTACCTCCCGTACGTCAATCACGCTTTTCCCTCTTTTCCCAGTATCAAACGCCGCAGGTTGGCCCGGTGAAGTTCATAGCAACCAGGATATTGGTTCATAAATTGTTCAAGATTAACATCATAATAATTTTGATTAGCCAAAACTGTTTCTAAAACAGCCGGAATGTCAGATATCCTGTCATAAAATTCACCGATCCGGTACCGCTCGACAATTAACAGTGAGCCTCGGTCATTGGCCAGGGTCAGATAGGGAACAATAACCGGTGTCCGTTGCAGCAAGCACTCTACGAAGGTGCCTGCTGACGGACGAATAATGGCGCAGTCAGCCATGCCCAAATATTCATGAAAACAATCAGTATGACTTACCGGGATTACATTGATTTGGCCAAAAGAACGGGCTTTCAGCACCTCAAGAGTCTCGGTGTCATAACCGCACATAACCAGTAAATTCAGCGGGTGATGGTAGTTGCTGCCGAGCACCTCCACAATATTCCGCAAATATTGTCCGCCTTGTCCGCCGCTAGCGATGGCAACTGTGACAATATCTGGCGGCAATCGGTATTTTTTTTGCAATTGTCTTTTATCTAAACGTGTAAAAAACTTTTTTTCGGCCAACGGACCAATAACCTCACAGGGCAAGTTATTTTGTACCGCAAATTCCGTTTCCCGGCTTCGGTAAAACATGTTTCGGCGCCGCCAAATGAAATCATAATAAAATTCGAATACATAACCTACCTTTCTCTTCCAACTACTGGAACGGCTCAAGTTTTTGGCATAATATCCTGCATCCAACGGGTAACTTTGTACCGCAGCAGCGGTTTCCGGAAAATAGCAAACATGCACGGCATTGGTATTGACTAAATCAAAACACACAGCAATATCAGTTATTACCAGGAAAAAAGGAATACTTTTCTCCCGCGCATACTCACCCAAGACTCTGGAATAACCATCGCAAACACAAATAACAACATCAGGCGCTATCGCGGCTATTCGCTCCATGGTTGCGGTATTATTAACGGCTTCCACTATAGGAACAAATAACATGCGCAACAGATAATTCATAAAAATATTTTGAAACCGCAACCAGTTTTTTTTCAATAACCAATTCCAGGCCTTAACGCAAAAATCTGGCGTTGTTGAGCCAGACATTCCTTCTCCGTCAACAACCACCAATTCCGCCTTATCCCCGGCCAAAATATCCTGCAGGATGCGGGCCATTCGCAAATGGCCTGCGCCCATATTTTCATAAACAAGCAGTATTTTTTTCGGTTTTTCAGCTGCGTTTACTAATATTGACACGAGTTTTTTCTCCAATCTGCCCTTTTCTGCCGACAATAACGGTGTCACCTGCTTGTAACCCGTCACAAATTTCAGCATACACCCGGTTTTTAAGGCCAACTTTTACCTTACGGCTTTCCACTTGCTGCTGCTTATTTACAATCCAAACCTCATATTCTCCTTGTGGATTTAAAACTATGGCTTCCCGGGGAACAAGCAATACATTATCGCGGGATTGCGTGTCAACCGTTACTTTAACCTCATAGCCGGACTGCAAGTTTTCTCTTCTTTCCAGATTGGCAATAACCCGAACCCGCCGCTGCTCAACGCCGAGGGCAGATGTTTTTTCATAAGCTTGCGGATATATTTGGCTAACGATTCCCGTTAAAGGCTTTTCCAGGGCCGGCGATGAAATGGTTACTTTTTGACCTAAAGCGACATACCGCATATCATCGCTGATAATGTCCACATATACCTTTGTGGGCCCCTTTTGGCCTATCTTGGCAAGGGTAGTCCCCATTACCGCCAATTGGCCAGCTTTTAGCGGCAAATATAAAACAGTACCGGCCACCGGGCTTTTAATCACCAGTTGTTCTGTCTTGCGCTCAGCAGCCACCTGTCGTTTTTTTAAGGCTGATAACTGCCGCTCCAAGCTTACTACTATATCACTGGCTGCTGATACCTGACTGCGAAACCGGTCTACAGACAACTTTATCCCGTCATAATCGGCTTGGCTAATTGCGCCGGTTGATAAGAGTCCCTCTTTTCGTGCCAGATTTTTTTCGGCGTCAGCCAAGTCATACGCTGCAACTTGCCGGTTATTACGCGCGTTATCTAGTTCAGCCACTACCTTGTTAAGTGCCTCATTGGTAGTTTCTTGCTGCAGATCTGTGTCCGGCGAATCCAGAAACATAAGGATTTGCGCCTGGCCAACCTCCTGGCCTCGTTCCACAGGCTGTCGGCCAATGTAGCCGGTAACCGGCGCCAGCACATCATATTCTTCATCAGCCTGGACATACCCGACTTCCTCAACCGATGTGCCAATTGTCCCCAGCGCGGCTGTGGCTGTTTCAACTTCAACAATTCCCATAAAGTAAAATTGATACCAAGCCAGTACCCCCAGGACAGTCAGACTTCCGGCCAACCATTTCCATTTGGATTTAAACTTTGTATTCAACCTTTCAACAGTCAGCATTTCCTACCCCCACATTGGATTTATTTTTTTCATTCACTAGTCACGGCTCTTCAAAACTTCAACCATATTTAAGTTTTTAACCCGGGTTACTGCCATTAAATGCCCCAATGCAGCAAATGCTACCGTTAAGCAGGCGGCAATAAAGTATGTTGACGGATATATAATAATTGGCCACGTAAAATGTTCCGTACTTGCTGCTTTTAAATAGATGGCGCCACAATACTTGCCGGCGGGAAAACCAATTATTATTGCCAAAACCATTGCCAGGATTATTTCTTTAAACAAAAAGAACGCTATATCACCCATACTCCAGCCAATAATCCGCAAAGACGCCAGTTCCCGTTGCCGCTCATTAAAGTTAATAATTGATGTGTTATATACGATTGCCGCTCCCATTACGCCGGCGATAATCGTCATGATCAAGGTAAAATAACTCATCGCGCTGACAAGGTAATTAAACATTTCCTCCTGCCTTACTTTACTTTGCAAAAATGTCACTTCTGGAATTTCAAGCAAACGGTCTTCCAATTTTTTAATCACCGGATTGTCGGTCTGCAACAGCAACGTATTGACAGCGTCCTTTTCGTTTACCAATTTCTGCGCTCTGGCCAATGACACATAGGAGCAGGCCCCCATATTTTGCTTTACAAGTCCCACTATGGTTAAATTATCAATGTAGGATGAGCCCCTTATCGGATTAGTTTTTATCGCTATCTTGTCGCCAATCCCCAACCCCAGCTTTTGGGCAACTTTATTATTAAGCAAAATTCCTTCCTCAGGTATTATCACCGGGTTTTCGTCTTCGTCGAAAACCCCGATCATCCGACAGTCAGGCCTAATGCCGGCAATTAAGCTTTCTTTGGCCTCCCGCCCTTTGCCATTGGTTTGCACCGGGGATAAACTGACGGCGACTTCCAGCATTGGCTCTGTTTCGCGAATTCCCTGCCAATTGCTTAAATACTGCAGGTCTCCCGCCTTAACGGTGTTATTAAGGCTAATATAGTAATCATAGCGATTTTCAAAATTGAAATGGCGAAAAGCCAGATAGTCCTTGGAATTACTAAAATATATAGCGACAATAAGCAAACCCACAGATAACGCTAACCCTGCTGTGGTTACAATAAACCGGCCTTTGTTTCTTGCTACTGAGCGCAGCGTCATTTTCCATGAATTAGGAATGATCTGTCCCCAAGCAGCACTTATCGTTACCGGCCGTTTCCCGCCCGAATCAGCGGGCCCAGAATGCAGCGCCAGAGCAGGTTCAATCTTGGTTATGCTTCGTGACGACAATATACCGGCGACTAAGCCTGTCAAAACACAAATAGCAATATTTATGCCAAGCAGGCCTCCCTCTGTAGGTATATATTGCTCCGGCAATGTCAGCAGCTTGGCAAACTTACTAAAAGCAACATAACCCAAAGTATTACCTAAGCAAATACCCATAATTGCCCCGGTTAAAGTTACCGCCAATGCATATAAGGTATAATAAGTTATTACTGTTGCATTATCATAACCAATTGCCTTCATTACCCCAATCTGAAAATGCTGCATAGTAATATAACGATGCAACAATATGTAAATAATTCCAATTGCTGATATAAAAAAACCAACCGGCAAAATAGCGGCGCTGACTTTCAATCCTTCAATCTGAGATTCAATATACTTGGCGCTTGTTTGTTCCCGTTGCGGATAATGAGTTATGAGTCCGTACGGCGCCAGCTTGTCGCAGATTAAATCACGCAATAACACTTCGTTGGCGCCGGGTGAAAAACGAATCAGTATCTGGTTTACTTCTCTTTCCATATCAAGCATTTTTTCCACAGAACGCCGGGGAATATAGAGGATGGCAAAGTTAGCTCGATCACTAATATCGCGAGCATTACGGATTTTATAGAGATAGTCGGGACTGGATACTGCGCCAGCTACTTCAACCGTTACCTGCCGCCGCTTTGCCGTAATATCCATTTTCGCGCCTGGCAAAACATCATTGGCGGTGTAATATTGAGAATCTAAATACGCCTTTATTTCCGATTCCGACATTAGCGCGGCAGCTTCGGAAACAATGCCCGCATCTTTTTTAAAGTCATTGATTTGATTGCCGTAGTCAGGTTCAAAACTTACTATCCGGCCCGTTCCATGCGGCTTGCCAGCCACGGTTATTTTGGCTTCTTCCTGAATACGTCCGGTTACCTGCTCAATACCAGGCAATTTCTCAATTTCTTTAAGTATCGTGTCCGGTGCTCTCTGTACGTGAAAGTAGTAATCAGCAGACTTAGTTTCCCGATAAAAATCATATTGTGACTGAACAAGGCTACTAATGGCCATATTCATCCCATAATAGTTGCTTACCCCTAAGGCAACAATGATTGCCAAGGCAATAAACTGTCCGGCCGTCTCCTTGATCGCCCGTATAAGTCTTTGCCACAATACCCCCATAGATGTCCCAGCCTTTCTCGTTTTTGCACTTGCATTCGAATAGTAGTTTGACAATAACCTACATTCTTAATAAAAAACCAACAAATTCCAATAAGAATTATC
>Ga0316613_10000678_pt1 | contig 25638 bp, 22 predicted proteins | sample OWC_soil_day10_C_2_FD_207647 | JGI IMG/M metagenome (GOLD analysis project Ga0316613, IMG submission 207647) | Wetland soil microbial communities from Old Woman Creek delta, Ohio, United States - OWC_soil_day10_CT_b | ecosystem: Environmental > Terrestrial > Soil > Wetlands | place: USA: Ohio...
TTCAGGAAGCGGACCGGGGAAGGCGGGCCGAAGCACGACGACCTGCTGCTGGTCCATTCGCACCTGAACCAGATCCGCGAACTGTTCGAGGAGTGGGACGACCAGGAGGCCCTGAAGCTGCTGGACCAGATCGAGGACGAGTGTTGCTAGCGGATTGAGGCGGCAGCCGGGCGCGGGAGCCTCTTCTACATTAGCCAGTCCCTACAGCAGCCAGTCCCTACAATAGCCAGTCAATGGGCAGCAATGACAGCATTCTGACCTTGAGGCGCTGCCAGAAGGTGGTGCCGGGCTCGGTGTCGTGCCGGACGGTTTGGCCGTCCTTCTGCTCCACCCAGTAGATGTCTCCGGTATCCGACAGCTTCACTTCATAGGAAGCGGCGGGGACGGTGGTATCGAAGGCCTGCTCGATTTTCCTGGCCAGGCGCGGGCTGCCGATGACGAAGCCGAGTTCGGTGTTGAGACGCGATGACCTCGGGTCGAAGTTGAACGATCCGACGTAGACGGACGATCCGTCGACGGAGAATGTCTTGGCGTGCAGGCTCGAACTGGAGCTGGAACTGCCGAGCAGCCCGCCGGTCCGCTTACGTCCTGAACCTCTTCCGAAGCGTCTTTCGCGCGGCGGTGCGGTGCGCTTCATCTCGTACAGCTTCACGCCCGCTTCCAGCAGGGGCTTGCGCCGCTTGGAGTAGCCTGCATGGACGGCGGGCACGTCGGTCGCTTCGAGCGAATTGGTCAGGATGCGTATCGTCACGCCCTTGCCGGACAGGGCCTGGAACGCGCCGACGCCGGAATCGGTCGGCACGAAATACGATGAGACGAGATCCATCTCCGCCGTCGGCATGCCGATGATGCGTTTCAGTTGTTCCGGCGAGAGCATGTCGGGCGGGGCCTGGCCGAGCCCTTTGGCGGGATCGTCGCTGACCATGCGTGTGCCCGCCCAGTCCAGGTCCAGCGTGCCCCGGAGCAAGTCGCGCCGGAGCGGGGAGGCCCTTGCCGCTTCCGCATAGTGGCTCGCCTGCGGGCTGCGCTCCAGTTCCGCCCAGGAGTCGGCTTTCTCGCGTACGGCTTCCGGGCTCGCGGGCGGCAGCAGACGGTCCGCCGGGTAGGAGGATGCGCTTGACCAGTAGAGGTCAAAATCGGCCGACACGTCGCCGACCACGGGACCGATCGCCAAGACGTCCAGGTCCTCGAACAGGGGACCGTCCGATTCGCCAAAGTATTCGTCGCCGATGTTGCGTCCGCCGACGATGGTGACCGCGTTGTCGGCGGTGAGCGACTTGTTGTGCATGCGCCGGTTCATGCGCGACAGGTTGCCGACGTAGCCGAGCGCGCGCGGGTTGCGGATGGCGAGCGGGTTGAACAGGCGCACTTCGATCAGCGGGTGTGCATCGAGTGCGGCCAGCATTTCGTCGAGCCCGGCGGTGTTGTTGTCGTCCAGCAGGAGCCGCACGCGCACGCCCCGGTCGGCGGCATGGAGCAGGGCGGCGAAGAGCTGGTTGCCCGCCACGTCCGGCCGCCAGATGTAGTACTGCACGTCGAGCGTGCGCTCGGCGGCTTCCACCATTTGCACGCGCGCGACGAAGGCCTCGCGGGCGTCGGACAGCAGGTAAATGCCCGACTTGCCCGGATGCCTGGCGGATTGGGGCGAGATCGCCTTGCCGAGCGGGGTCGCCTGCGCTTCGGCGGCGGGCAGGGCGGTGGAGACGGTGCGGCCGTCGAGCGGGGGCAGCGTGCCGCAGCCGGTCATCAGCCCGAGCAGCAGGCCGATCATGAGCAGGCGCAGCGACGCGGCCAAGCCCGTCCATCCCGTTCCGGATGCGGGCTTTCCCGATTCGCTGATTCCGATAGCGTTTTCCATGGTCCCGTTCGCCGCAGATGCCCGCCGCATGGGCGTGCGTTCGCCATCCATTATCGTTGCATTTTTGAAAACGGTATTGACGCGTCCGTATTGACGTGTCATCGAGCGGACGCGGGTGACAATCGACCCGTTTCTCCAGGCCGATCCGATTGACGTCCCCGGCGCTTTCTCATGCGTGCGCCGGATGGCCCGTGTTGTACCCCTTTGTACCCCCTCGTTTTTTCAAACCGGCCGCGCGAAGCGGTTATTTTTACAAGGAGACGACCATGACTATCGAAGCAAATGCCACACTGAGCGCCTCTGTCGCCAGCACAGGCACGGAGCTGCCCTATCCGAGTGCCGTGAATGGCACGACCGGCGGAAAAAGTAGCTGGACGCGCGTCTTTACCGAGGAATTCAGCAGTGGCACGGGCGATTTCACCACCCCGGCCTACTGGATGAACCATACCGGCTCGACCGAGGATGCCTACAACTGGAGCGGTGACGTCGGTAACCGCCCCGCGAACTGGTCGATCACGTCCGATTGCCCGGTGCTGGGACTGACGACGGCCGAGGCGAGCGGCAACGGCTACCTGAACATCTGGCCTGCGGCCGACCCGAACTGGAGCAGCTTCACGGCGGCTCAACTGGCGGACAATCCGACCCCTTTCTTCATGCGCCATTTCTGCACCGACAAGGCCTACCTCCAGACCGGCAAGACCGGCTGGTACCACAAGCGCAACAACACCGGGGAAGGGTATTACGAAGTCAGAATGCGCCTGCCGGTGGGCAGGGGATGCTGGCCCGCGTGGTGGATGTTCTATTCGTCGAGCGCCGGTTCACTGTATGGCGACGTGTCGCCTAACCAATACTACGGCGACCAGGAACTCGACATCATGGAAGCCTACAATGCCCTGTATTACGGGACTGTGCGGGCGGACTGGGCCAACGAGGTCGATACCGGCGTGTCCGCCTGGGGCACCAAGATCGTGCCGAACCAGTACAGCGTCAACTTCCATGATTCCGCCACCGGACGGAGCGGGCCGACGTCGTACTACATGGGCGGAAGCATCTTCCACAACGCCTTCCACGTCTACGGCGTCCATGTCACGAAGAATGCGGCGAAGTTCTATTTCGACAACGTGCTGGTCGGACGGACGGCGGGCAAGGCCAACAAGATTCCGCTGCATCCGCGCCTCGACCTGACGTTCTGCCTGAGCGATTTCGGCACCGGCTGCCTGCCGAACACGACCGATACGCCGCAAGGAGCGGAAAACGCCTTCTGCATCGACTGGGTCAGAATCTGGGAGTAAGGGAGCTTGGAGGGAAGCGCGGGCCGTCATCCGTCGTCCATGAACGGGGGATGGCGGTTCTTTTTCAGGGGTACCCTCCTTGCGCATCACCGCATGCGCAGGAACGCGCTTTTTCTGGAGTGTTATATGGAGCGCAGGGAATCGCCTGCTTCCAGCAGTTGTTCCATGGCGCTGGCGGGGAGCGGTCCGGCAATCAGGAAGCCCTGCAGGAAATCGCAGTCCGCATCGGTCAGGAGGCGCCGCTGCAGTTCCGTCTCGACGCCTTCGGCAATGACCTTGAGGCCGAGCTTGTGCGCCATGACGATGATGGCTTCGCACAGGGCGAGGTTGCTCGATCCCTCGCCCAGGTTGCGCACGAAGGACTGGTCGATCTTGATGTAGTCGATGTCGAACTTCTGCAGGTAGGACAGGGACGAGTAGCCGACGCCGAAATCGTCCAGCGCCACCTCGATCCCGGCGTCCCGCAGGGCGAGCAGCTGGGCGGTCACGGAGGGGTCGGCATCCAGCAGCAGCCCTTCGGTGATTTCAACCACGATTCCCCGCGCCTCCAGTCCCAGGGTTTCCAGGTGCCTGAACCAGACCGTGGAATCGATGCCGTCGTTGCGGAACTGCACGGGCGAGATGTTGACGCTGATCTGGAACTGCGGATGGAACGTTTCCCGCCAGCGCGCCGCCTGCCGGGCCGCTTCGCGGAAGACCCAGTCGCCGAACGAATTGATCAGGCCGGTATCCTCAGCCAGAGGGATAAACTCGGCGGGATTGATGATGCCCCTGACAGGGTGCTGCCAGCGGATCAGCGCCTCGGCCTTGAGAATGCATCCCGATGCGACATCGAGGATGGGCTGGTAGACAAGCTCGAACTGGTCTTCATCCAGCGCGATGCGCAGGTCGTTGATGAGACGCATCCTTTCCATCGCCGCATCCTGCATCTCGGCGGTGAAGAAACGGTACTGGTTCTTGCCGCCCTGCTTGGAGGCGTACATGGCTTGGTCCGCGTTCTTCAGCAGGTCTTCGAGTTCGGCGGCGTCGTCCGGGTAGAACGTGATGCCGATGCTGGCCGTCACGTGCGCCACTTCGTCGCCGAGCTGGAACGGCTCGGACAGCTTTCGCAGGATGCCGCGCGCGATACGCTCGATGTTGCCTGGATCGTGCAGATCGGACAGGATGACGGTGAATTCGTCGCCGCCGAGCCGGGCCACGATGTCCACCTCGCGCACGCTGGCGTTCAGCCGTTCCGCCGCATTTTTCAGCAGCAGGTCGCCCATGTCGTGGCCGAGCGTGTCGTTGATGTCCTTGAAACCGTCCAGGTCGAGAAACATCAGCGCTAGCCGCTGCCCGGCGCGACGGGATTTCCTGATCTCCTGCCGCAGATGATCGCGGAACAGCCTGCGGTTGGGCAGGCCGGTCAGGCTGTCGAAGTTGGCTTGGTTCCAGATCATCTCGTCCGATTCCTTCCGGCTGGTGATGTCCGAGAACAGGGCGACCCTTCTCTGCACGGAGCCGTTCGCCGAAAAGGTGGTGTTGACGGATAGCATGATGGCGAGATCCCGGCCGTCCCGGGTACGGATCCAGAGCTCGCCTTTCCAGCGTCCGGTAGTACCTATGGCTTCCCCAGCGGAGCGGTAGCTGTCGGCATCCTCGCGGTCCGACATGAGGAAGGTCGATTGCCTTCCGATGACGCCATCCGCACGGTAGCCGGTGATCTGCTCGAAGGCCGGGTTGACCGCCACGATGCGGTTGCCGACATCGGTGACGATCATGGCTTCGCTGCTGTCCTGGTACACCATGGCGGCCAGTTTCAGGGATTCGGACGCCGATCGTTGCGATGCTTTGCGGTCGAAGTTGTCCAGTGCGAAGCTGATATTGGCCGCCATGCCCTCCAGCAGACTCGCGATTTCCTGCCTGAAGGCGTCGGCATGGTCGCTGTACACGGCCAGCACGGCATGGGGGATGCCGGCCCGCAGGATAGGGAAGGCCGCAATGGATTGCACGGCGTATCGGGCGATTTTCCCGCGCCACTCAGCGGATGCGTCGTCCAGTCCGATGTCGTTGGCAACGGAAGGGTGGTTTTCGAGAAAGGCGCGTCTGGCAGTGAACCTGCCGTCCGGCGTGGTCAGCGCAGGAAGATCGTCCAGGTAATCCGCCTTTCTGCCATGGCTGGCGACGGGCGTGAACCAGCCCCTGGAATCGGGAATTCCCACCCAGGCCAGCACCATGCCGCCGTGTTCGACCGCGATGCGGCAAACCCGCGGAAAGAGTTCGGACTCGGATTCGACGCGGATGATCGCTTCGTTGGTCGCGCTGATGGCGCGGTACATGTCCGTCAGGTAGCGCTCGCGCTCCTGGGCCGCTTTCCGTTCGGTGATGTCCCGAGTGATGCATTGCACATAAGTCTGGTATCCGTGCCGGATCGTGCGTGCGCTGACCTCCACCGGAAATTCGTTTCCGTCGGCGCGGACGTGAAAAGTTTCGAATACCATTCCCTTCTCGTCCAGTATCTTTTTCAGCTGCCGCTCAACCGGTTCTGCTTCCGAAGGGGAGCGTATGTCGCGGATATTTTTCCCGATCAGCGCAAACCGCGGCAGGCCGTACGCGGATTCCGCCAGGTCGTTGGCCTCGATGATGCTACCGGTTTTGTCCAGCAGCAGGATGATGTCGTTGGCGTACTTGCTCAGGTATTCGTTCTGCCGGGCCAGGAATTGCTCATGCAATTGATGCTGCAACTGCGACTCGCGGTAGCTCGAGTCGCGCTGGCGCCACCAGTAATACATGGAAAGGCTGCTGATGCACAGCAGCAGGGTGGCGAGCACGAAGTTGGAAATCGTCCGGTGGCGGATCGGTGCGTACACCTCGGCCGTATTGATCTTGGAGACCATGATCCAGTTCGTGTCCGGAATCCGGACGGCGTAGCCGATCGCCGGTTCGTCTCTGTAGTCGGTTCCATCCAGGATGCCCATCTTGCCGTGGGCTGCTTGCGTGATCAGCGCCTCCGGTTTGCCCAGGGAAACGCGCAGGGGCAGTGTTGCGCCGTGCTGGTTGCCTGTCTCGTTCAGGAAAACGGCGTCGTCCCCATTCAGGGTGAAAAGCACGGTTTCGGCTGTCTCGCTTGGGGTCGGCCAGCGCTGGATCATCGGGAAAAAATGCTTGTAGATATCGAGCTCGACCCACAGGACGCCGACAATTTCGCCGCCATGGTTGGCGGGGATGACCGGCGATGCAACATGTACGCTGGCCATGGACGAACCGTCCTCGCGCGTGTGCCAGTGCATCTCGCTCATGACCGGTTTTTTCCGGTCGATCGCCTGGCGCAGCAGGGCCGGCTCGGCCGATATGGCATGCAGGGCCGGATTGGTGCTGATGAGCGGTTTGCCATTCATGTCCACCAGTGTCATTTCGCCGAGGAAGTAGCGGTCGAGGCTGATCCTGAACCGGTTCTCGATCCATTTGGCGTCTTCGTCCCCCGGAATGGCACCGTGTTCGAGCCATTTCCCGATGTGGTTCGCTATCTGGGACGTATTCGATCTTCCTTCGATATTGGCCTTGTTCTGGATAAGCCACTGCTGGATCTGGTCCGATTTCAGTTCGGCAATCCCGGCCAGGTTCTGCTTGATGATGCCGACTTCGGTCTGGCTCTGTTTTTCGAACAGAAAGAAGCTTCCCCCGGCAATGGCCAGCAGCAAGGTCAGGAATAGAATGAGAGGAAAGCCAAAGCCGGCTTGTATGGCTCGTTTTTTCCGCATCGCCTGGTCCGGAATGGACGAGGACGGATCGTCCGGGCGGTTATCGGTCATGCCGCCACCCTTTCACTATGCTGTATATGCGCCATGCAGGTACATGAGGAAGAGGCAACGCATGGGCAATTCGTATCCGTCACTAAGATTCCAGGTAAATGTCATGCATCGATCTTAGCAAGGATGCATCAGGTGTTGTCAAAGCGCATTATACAGTCAGGACTTTGTCTGGGAAAAGAGGTTGCATATGCATGACTCTTTGTCATGACAAAATGGTTGTGGCAAAGCTGTCATGCCTGCGTTAACATGGAATCGTTAAGGTGGTTTTTGCCGCCGTTCACCAAGTGACGGGCACGACATCGCAAACCATGGCCTCGCCGGATAGCGAGGCTTTTTTATTTGTCACGGCGAAGATCGGGCGCGGGACAGAGAACGTGCCTGTTCCGGCAGGGAAAGGATATTGCCTGGCATTGCTGTCCTGTCAGCGTGCCTAGTGAAACACGGTTCCCGCGCATGCCGGAATCGAGCGTTCCCGCGAAGAACCGGGAAGCGCCTCGTTACCGGCAAGCCGGAAAGCGGTTAGTACAGGAATTTGCGCTTGACAGGCTCGGCGCGGCGTTCGTTCGGCTTGGTCAGGACACGGACGGTGACGTCGATGGATACCTTGTGAAAGCTGAGATAGTCGGCGGCAAACTTGGTGCCGAACACTTCCTGAAGCTGGATGCCTTTGTCGACCACGGCCGCCATTTGCGTATTGACCCTGCGCGCCTGCAGCGCAGCTTGCGATTCTGTGGGTGAAATTCCAAATCTTTGCTTGGTAAGCATTTTTGTCTCCGGGTTGCCTAATGCTCGGGGGTGAGTGGGCATTTGCAAATTTGCAACTATTTTACAATAAGACACTGTTTTTTTATGTGAATTTTTTGTAACGCAGGGAAATTTTTGTAACACGCTCTACAGCAGACCGGGCCATTCTCAATCCGCTTCTTTAGGGTATCCGTATCCGGTCGCTTTCTCTTTCGAAAGAAGCCGCCAATATGGCGATTCGTGCCGCAAGAAGGGACGATCTCATGCCCGGCCGGATTCATTCTTCACTGCAACGATTCAAAGGTTAACCATGGACGAACGCGAACCTGCTCAGGATGGAGGCGAGGCCGACGACAGGTCGGCTGTCGCCACGGAAAACTGGCGCCGCTACCTGTACGGCATCGAGCGCGGGCACCGGGAATACACCGAGACCGCCCGCATGCTGGAGGGTTTCTATCTCGGCGGCGATTACGACCGGGATGGAAACCTGCGGGCGGGCGGACAATGGAATGATGGCGATCTCGCCGTCTTGGCCGAGCAGCAGCGCCCCGCCTATGAATTCAACGGGATCAAGCCCGCCGTGGACGCGGCCATCGGCTATCAGATCGCCAACCGCATGGATATCGCCTTCCGGCCAAGGGGAGGGGATGCGACGAAGGAAATTGCCGAGGTGCGCAGCAAGGTGGCGATGCAGATCGCGGACAATAATCGCCTGCACTGGAAGGAAACCGAGGTGTTCGGCGACGGGTTGATCCAGCAGCGCGGCTTTTTCGAATGCCGGATGTGTTTCGACGATTCGATTTTCGGCGAGATGCGCATTTCGGTGCTCGACCCGATGGACGTGATACCAGACCCGGACGCCAAGGGTTATCACCCGTCGGCCTGGTCGGATGTGATCGTGGCGCGCTGGCTGACGGCGGACGAGATCGAGGCGCTGTATGGCGCGGAAGCACGGAAACGGGCGGAAGCCTCGGCAGTCGGTTACGGCACGGACGATTTCGGCGAAGACGGCGATGGCGCGGAGCGCAACCGCTTCGGCGCGATGCGGCACTGGTCGCAGTATACCGACGACGGGATCATCCGCCTGAGAGTGATCGACCGGCAGCGCTATGTCCGGAGCCGCATGGATGTGGCGGTCTACCCGGGCGGCGACGTGCGGCAACTGAACGGCGACGAATCGGAGGAAGCGCTGGCCGACCTGAAGGCGCGGGGCGCGATGATGGCACGCCGTTCCGTCAGGAGGGTGCGCTGGACGGTATCGACCTGCGATACGCTGCTGCACGACGACTGGTCGCCCTACGACCGTTTCACGGTCGTGCCGTTTTTTCCTTATTTCCGCCGCGGCAGGACGCGCGGCATGGTCGACAACGCCGTCGGCCCGCAAAAGTCGCTCAACAAGGGCGTGTCCCAGGCGATTCACATCATCAATACCACGGCCAACAGCGGCTGGCAGGTGGAGGAGGGGCAGCTTACCAACATGAGCACGTCCGACCTGGAAAATTTCGGCGCCAAGACCGGGATCGTGCTGGAGCGCAAGCCGGGCTCGCTGCCGCTGCAGAAGATCCCGTCGAACGACATGCCGCGCGGCATCGACGAGATCGTGCGCATGGCCCAGCAGGTCATCCAGGAGGTGACGGTTCCCAGCGCGATGCGGGGAATCGCCAATCCGGCCGAGTCCGGCATCGCCATCCAGAGCAGGCAGCACGCCTCGCAGCAGATCCTGTCCGTTCCGCTCGACAATCTGGCGCGCACGCGCACCATGCTGGCGGAATGGATGGATTATGCGATTTCGAAGTATTACGACACCGAGCGCGTTCTGCGCATCGCCCGGCGCGACCCGGTGTCCGGGCGCGAAGAGGAACGCGAGGTCGTGATCAACCGCTACGACCCGGCCACCGGGGGCTATATCAACGACATGACCGCCGGGGAGTACGACGTGGTCGTGACCGAGCAGCCGATGCAGATCACGTTCGAGAACAGCCAGTTCCAGCAGGTGATGGAAATGCGCAACGCCGGAATCCGCATTCCGGACGCGACCGCGATCCGCTACAGCAATCTGGCCGACAAGCACGAGATTGTGGCGCAGATGGACGCCATGGCCGCTCCGCCGTCCGACCAGCAGCCTCTCCAGGAGGTGCAGGCCCGGCTGATGGCGGCGCAGGCGGAAAAACTGATGGCCGACGGCAAGAAGGCGCTGGCCGAGGCGGAAAGGACCGCTGCGGAAGGAAACGGACGGCAGTGATTACGGAAGTCGACATTCCACAACATGAAAGGAGTATCCATGCATTTCGATCATATTGACACACCCGCGGATGAGGCGCTGCTTGGCGGCGCGGTCGCCGGACAGGAAGGCGCTCCGGCGCAGGGACAGGCCGCCGGGAACGTGCCGCAACCGGAGATGCCGGAAACAGGGCGCGAACGGGCGGAACCGATGAAGGACGCCGACAAGGACAGGGAGCGTTCGCAGCACATTCCGCGCGAACGGTTCGATGAGGTCAACGCCAAGCTGAAGGCCGAGCGCGAGGCGCGCGAAGCCCTGCAATCCGAACTGGAGGCCATGCGCCAGCCGGGCGAGGATGAGTCGCCCGACGTCATGCAGATGGAATGGATGGCACTGGAAGCGCTTCGAAACGGCGATGCGGACACGGCGCTGGCGATACGCGCGCATATCAACGCGGCGCTGCTGGACGAGGCGGAGCAGAGGGCCGAACAGCGGCTGGCGCAGCACGAGCACCATCGGGAACTGGCCGGGAAACACGCGCAATTCCAGGACGCGGTCGCGAAGACGCTGCAGTCGTATCCGATGCTCGACAGCGCGACCGGCAATCCGGATGCGATCGATGAAGTCGTGGCCTGGCGCGATTTCTACATCGACCGGGGCGTGTCCTGGCACGATGCGCTGGTGAAGGCCGTGGATAAGGTCATGCCGAACTGGACGGATACCGCATCGGCCGATGCGCGCAGGGCGAACGCCATGCGGCGCAATGCCGCGGCGTCGGGGGCCCAGCCCGCCGCGCCGGAAGCCGGGATCGGCACGCGCTCCGGCCCGATGACGAAAGCGCCGGAACGGCAGGACGAATGGGAAAAGCTGCCGCCCGCCGAGAGGGATCGGCTGCTGGCGTGATGGATTGGGATAGGAAACAGGCGACGTTTGGTGTGTCGCCTGTTTTATTTGTGCGATGGAACGGCTGCTGTCGGCTAGAAACGGTCATTCGTGTCATTGCGTAGTTGCCAATGTTATGATAATTCTTACGAGCTATTACACGTTAGGCCTCGCTCCAAAATGACGCTACCATTTGAGTATCAGAATCCAACGCTTCAGTTCGAGCGCTTCATGATCGACGCTCGCGATTTTGCCGGTCTACCCACAACTAACATGGCATGGAACATGGTGGTTGGTGTCTTGCACGCCTTTCGCCATCGACTGTCGGTAAATCAGGCGCTTGCCTTTGCTGCGGTACTACCACCAATGATTCGCGCTCTCTTCATCGAAGACTGGAATCTGGAGCAAGATGTCATACCTTTCGGAGAACCCTCCGATTGGCTCACCGATGTCCGTTCGGTACGTCCAAAACATAACTTTTCTCCTCCCGATGCTGTGGCCTCTGTGGCCGCGGCACTTCGCAAACACGTGAATGCAAATGCATTCGAAAGGGTTTTTTCAGTCTTGCCGCCCGATGCAAGGCATTACTGGCAGCTAGGAGCACCTTCAAAAACTGGGCAAACATCAAATGCAACGGAGATTGGCAAATCAAGTGCAACACCACCAAATGAGTATTAGCAAAATGGCCGAACAGGTCGTTCAACAGGGACGTCAATGCTTCATCTTGCCACTCTGAGAGTCCGCTATCGACGAAAAGCCATCATAACGGCGCCGGCACGAAAGCAATCAACCAATCCACTAGCGTGTCCCTTTTTTCCGAAAAGAAAATTATTCTCTACACTGGACATCCACTAGCCAGTCGCAGCGCTCAAAGGATAGTGCTCATAGAGCATAATCTTCCATCGATGGCCGTAGCATGAATGTTTAACTTGTGAGAACGATGTATCAGCTTTACTACTATCCAAGTAATGCCAATCTTGCGCCGCATATGCTGCTGGAGGAACTGGGCGTCGAATACGAATTGGTGTTGGTTGACCGTGACCGCGATGCGCACAAGCGTCCTGAATACCTGAAGCTCAATCCGACCGGACGCATTCCGGTTTTGGTCGACGGTGACTTCGTGCTATATGAAACGGCGGCGATTTGCCTGCATTTGGTGGATCGTCACCCGCAGAGCGGCTTTGCGCCGCCGGTCGGAACTACGGCGCGCGCCGAGTTCTACCAATGGTTGATCTACCTGACCAATACGTTGCAGGCGGAGCTGATTACCTACTATTACCCGGAACGGCTGGCCAATGACGATACGGGCGCCGAAATGGTCAAGAGTCACGCAGAAGCGCGCATCGGAACCATGCTCGATCTGATCGAGGCTAAGCTGGCCGAGAATGTATCGAGCAAGCGAGGCGCTTATCTGCTTGGCGAGCATTACACGGCAGTCGATCCCTACTTGTTGATGCTGGCGCGTTGGACCCGCAATTTCGTCCACCCAGCCCGGGCTCGCCGTTATCTTGGACAGTATCTGGATCGGGTCGCGTCACGTCCGGCGGTACAGCGCGCATTTGCGGCAGAAGGCATTGTCGCGCCGTTGTATTGATCCGGCGGCAGCCTTAAACATAAGATCGATATTCGCACTGGCGATCAGATTCCAGTGCGCCAGCAATGCACATAAAAAAACTGCCCCGAACCATGCTGAATGGCATTGAGGCAGCAGGCCACATCTCGAATCAGTCGTTGGGGCGCGGATCTTCCACCGACATGCGGTAGAAGAACTTGACTTCGTCGTCTTCCACCGGTTCCAGAAGGGAGCCTTCGATCGGCACAAACACGATCGGCACATGCTGGCCATCTTCGCGCTGCGTCCACTCGAAAACGACGTGAGGTTCGTCGGCGATATAAATCATGTCCAGGATGTAAAGTCCGACGGGTTCATAATTTTTGGTGATCATGGCTCTGATCTGGGTAATATCGATTTCTATCGGCATATCAATTCCTTGCAGTTGGACATAAAACGGTAATTGAACAGTATATCGTCACATTCATGAATGCGTGCACGTGCACTTCTCTTCATGCAAGCCTTTTGCTTCGGGTTGCGGATTCTACCGGTGGCGCAGCATAACAATGGTCGGCACCTCGACTAGTTTACGAGGCAACGCGAACATATACACTAGCTTTCCATACCTTGCCAATGCCGCATGCTTGCACATCATGTATAAGGACCAGCAAACTATGTTACCAGAGCAGGGATAGTAGAAGTCAGATGCTTTCGGGATGGTTACGCTGCAGGAAAAACGCCATAGCCTTTTCCACCGTCGGCGGATGGATGACATGCGGGCCATGAAACCCGGCAGGCTTTGCTCCTTGCGGCTACTCTGCCTGCCACCCGGTTGCTTATTTTCCGGCAGGGAAATAGGTGTCGACGGTTTTGGCGACCTCGTCCAGCCATGCCTTGCGCTGCTGTTCGGTACTGGCGATGACGACGCTGAAATTGCGGCGGTGCACGTTGGTCAGGCCGCAGAAGCCGAACACGCATTTTTTCCAGATCATGTCGAGCGTGTCGCCGAAGTCGTCGCGCTCCACGGCGTCGTCGGTGTTGGAGGTGTTGAACACGATGGCCGCCCTGGCCTTGAGCAGGCCGTTCAGCACGCCCTGGCCGTCGACCACCTTGAATTCGTAGGCGACGCCGGTGCGCAGCACGCGGTCGGTCCAGCCTTTGAGGATGGCCGGGGGCTGCCCCCACCAGTTGGGATGGACGATGATAATGCCGTCGGCGGCGGCGATCTCGCGGCAGCGTCTGGCGATGTCATCGGGCAGGCCGGAACCACTGGCGATCTCGCCGGTCTCCAGCATGGGATCGAATTTTTCCCGGTAGAGGTCGTGGATGGTTGCAGTGTGCCCGTTGGCCTCGAGCCTTTCGGCGGCGGCCTGGGCGATGGCGTGGTTGAAGCTTCCTTCGGTGGGATGGGCAAGAATGATGGAAATATTCATGACAGTGTATGGTTTGAGTAAGGCCGGGTTCCGTCTTGCCGTTTTTCTTCTTCTTGGGGCAGGCATTCCCGGAATGGTCAATCTGCAATGCGCGGACTATACCAGAATACATCGTGTATGGTCGCAATGACAACATGGCGGATTTGTTACAGCTCATGCATGAATCGTGCCGGATCGGGTCTTGAGAATGCCCGGTCCGGGGAGGGCCGGGTAGCTACCCTGCGTCAATCCGGCCCGAATTCTTTCATCGTTTCCATGAACTACTTACTTCCCTCCCGATCATAACCGGGGTGGCGCCTTGCATGTCGCCTTAGCCTGTCTTTCAGGACCACAGATCAACGAAGAGAGAACATCATGACACGACTTCAGCGCATTCTGGTATTCGTCATCAGCCTCGGGCTCATCAACACCAGCATGATTCAGGCGGTTCATGCAGGCATGGTCACGACCGAGGATGCGGCGCGCCTTTCCGGCACGGCGCCTGAGCGGGCGGGAACGGGGCATGCACGCCTGGCTTCGGTACTGGCCCGCGCCGATGTGCGCAGCGAAATGGAACGCATGGGCGCGAGCCCGACCGCCGCAGCGGAACGGGTTGCCGCGCTGACGGATGCGGAAGCGACGAAGCTGGCCGACAAGATCGAGAGCGCACCGGCCGGCGCCGGCGTCGTCGAATGGATCGTGTTCATCTTCCTGTTGCTGCTGGTTACGGATATCCTGGGCTTCACCAAGGTTTACCCCTTCACCCGCTCGATCCGCTAAGGATCGATGCGGCAGCCGATTGACTTGAGAAGGCGAGGGCAAAGGCTTGTTGCAGCTTTTGCCCTCGCTGTGCTTGTCCTGTCGGCGAGCGGCTGCGCGACCTGGAACGCGCAATTCCAGGCGCAACGCGAAGCCGGGCTGCCGCCGAAGGCGGAACTGGCCGAAACGCCGTTCTATCCGGACGATACCAGCCTCTGCGGTCCGGCGGCGCTCGCTACCAGCCTGACCGCAGCCGGGTTTCCGGTCAGGCCGGAACAACTGAACGATGAGGTATTCCTGCCTGGGCGGGGCGGCACGTTGCAGATCGAGATGCTGGCCGCCGCAAGGCGTCACGGCGCGGTGGCGACGGTTATTCCCGGCACGCCGGAAGCCCTGATGCGCGAGATCGTGGCGGGCCACCCGGTCGTGGTGCTGCAGAATCTCGGGTTGTCGATTGCACCGGCGTGGCATTATGCCGTTGCCGTGGGATATGACCTGGATGCGGGCCACGTGGTACTGCGTTCGGGCCCGTTCAAGCGCGACGAAACCGGTTTCCGTACGTTCGGCTATACCTGGAACCGGAGCGAACGCTGGGCCTTCGTGACGCTGCCGCCCGGAAAACTGCCTGCGACCGCGACCGAAAAAGAAGTCACGCGCGCGCTGGTGGCGTACGAACGCAACGCCAAACCGGCCGATGCCATATCGGCTTATCGCAGCGGGCTGCGGCAATGGCCGGACAATGCAACGTTGGGATTGGGGCTGGGCAATGCCCTGTATGCGTCAGGGGACAAGGTTGCCGCAGAGGCGGCTTTCCGTCGTGTGGCTGAAACGAGTCATCTTGCCGCCGCCTACAACAATCAGGCGCGCGTGCTGCTGGAACTCGGACGCCGCACAGAGGCGCGCCAGGCGGCCGAGCGCGGACTTGCCGTTGCCGGTCCCATGCGCCAGACGCTGCTCGACACGCTTGCTGCTACGGGGAGCGGCGCCGGGCGCTGACGTGAAATGTTGCCTCAGATATTTTTATCTTCCGGGATCTTCCACAAGACGAACAGTCCGAGAATCAGGTAGCACATCACGCCCGTACCGATGGAAATGTGAATCAGGGAGACAAAAGCCCTGAAATGCTCGGTGGCCGTACCCACTGCCGCCATGATGTCGCTGGCATAGGGCGCCAGAAAATAAAAGACCGGGGGAATGACGGCAAACATGGCTGCGTCCGTCAGCGCGATTCGTCGCAATTTGGCCTTGTTTCTGTCTTCGGCTACCGCGTTGATGATGACCCAGTTAAGAGCGATCAGCGCGAAGAGGGTCAGGGCCAGATAAAGCGTTGCCTGTTTCCAGTACATCTGAAGGTTCAGTTCTGCACTCATAATACTCTCCCATATCATGAACACACGACTACAACTCGACTTTTTTTGTGCGGCGATTTTATTTTATACGGCAATTTCCATGATGTTCCAGGAAAATAATACACTTGTGATAAAAAACCACAGTCTTGTTCACCCTTATCAAGGTCTTGTCAAGGTTTTTCGTACATGAGGACGATGCAGCCCCGGCTGGCTGGCGCCTGACACGGCGGCGGGCCGGGTTTTTTCCGTTACGCTGATGGCAGCCAAGCGCAGACTGGCCGTTGCCGGTTTGATGCGTGAATAACTGCTTGCAACGCGCTGGAGACGACAGCGGGGCAGTCCGATGCGCCGGGCAGATGAGGCAGGGAGACGTAGTCTGCCGTTTCGCCCATATTGACAAGACAAGGCCGGATCTGTCGTAGCCCTGTATGGCCTGAAGGTACGCCGGAATTCCGGTAGATCGTTGTTTTGTATCATATTTTCAACAGATATTTATTTATATATTGACAACGTATTGCGTGGGTGCTGTACATTGGCAAATTGCAACATTGATCGACGAGGCGTTATCGTTGTTGCGGAGCGATGGCTCCCTGCATTCGTTCTATCCGCCCGCACGGGCGGGGCGGTTCCGGGCATGGAAGGCCCGGCGCGAATGGCGACAGGCGGCCGAATGAATCGTGCAGCCCTATGGAGGCCACCATGCGTCATTTTTTGCGGAAACATATTGTTTGCCTGCTCATTTTCTGCCTGGGTGCGAGTGCGCAAGCGGGCATGAAGGAGGTCGAGCAGGCCCTTTCAAAAGCGGACTACAAGGTGGCGTTCGCCGAATGCGAACCGCTTGCCATGCAGGGCGACCGCGATGCCCAATATTTCCTCGGCACGTTGTACGCCAATGGGTATGGCACGGCCAGAAATACCGACATGTCGTTTTACTGGCACAGGAAGGCGGCCGAGCAGGGGCATGACAAGGCACAGAATGTACTGGGCGGCTATTACCGCCAAGGGATCGGGGTCGAAAAGGATGAGCGGCAGGCTGCGGAATGGTTCAGGAAGTCGGCCGACCAGGGAAATGAGCGATCCATGGTCAGCCTGGGACTTTTCTACCGGGACGGAAAGGGTGTTGCCAGGGACCCGGCCAGGGCCTATGAGCTATTTTCAAAGGCGGCCGAGAAGGGGCAGATGCACGCGCAGCTTTTTCTTGGCGGCCTGTATCATGACGGGCTCGGGGTCGAGAAGGATCGCATGCAGGCGGCCGTGTGGATGCTGAGGGCTGCGGAGCAGGGGCTTGCCGCCGCCCAGTTTTCCGTCGGCATCCTGTATTTTGTCGGAGAAGGCGTTCAGCAGGATCATGCCCAGGCGCTCAAATGGCTGATCCTGGCGGAAAGGGGCGGTTTCAAGCTGGCTTCCGAACAAAGGAGCAAGGTAGAGGCGTCGATGGCCCCCGACCGGATACGGGAGGCGAGAGTCCTGGCCGACGCATTCAAGGCAAAGCGCGAACCGATCTAGTTCATGGGACTGTCCGCCCTCTTTCACGGGCCATTCCGGCCGATCCTTGCCGGGTCCGCCGTTTTGAACTCCTGACACGCAGGTCAGTCTTAGCTGCATATATGTCATGACGACATATGGCTAGTCCTCGCCGGAACGTTTCCGGCCACTTTCGAAGAGGAGGCTGACATGCTGCACTTCATATGGGTCATCATCATCGGGTTCATCATTGGTCTGATCGCCAGGGCGGTAACACCGGGCGCAGGACCAAGCGGATTCTTCATCACGGCCTTGCTGGGCATTATCGGTTCCGTGGTTGCGACGTGGATCGGACAGGCGCTCGGGTTGTATGCTCCCGGCAATCCGGCCGGGTTCATTGCCTCGGTCATCGGCGCGGTCGTACTGCTGGTCATCTATAACTTGATGACGCGAAACCGGATGAACAGGTGAAGGGCTTGAAAGACGCAGGGCCGTATACCCTCGGCCCTGCGTCCGGCTTCAGGACGAGGCAACAGCATTGCCGTCGAACGCCTAGTCAGAGCAGGCGCATCACCACAAATAGGCACGTCATGGTAAAGGCAATCGCCAGTTTGACGGCGGACCCGACGACGAGCCCGAGCATGGCACCCATTCCCGACTTTCCGGCCGCGTGGAGCCCGCGTTCGGCGACCAGTTCGCCCGCCACGGCGCCGATGAAGGGGCCGAGGATGATGCCGGGGAGCCCGAAAAAAATGCCGATGACGGACCCGATCACGCCGCCCAGCATGCCTTGGCGTGTCGCGCCGAAGCGCCTGGCGCCGATCGCGCCGAGCAGGAAGTCCACGACATGCATGAGGATGGCCAGAAGCACCAGGACGCCAAGCGTTCCCCATCCGACGTATTCGAAGTCGTCGGCGTAGGCGCCGACGAAGAATCCGGCAAGAAGCAGGAGAGAACCAGGCAGTACCGGTGCGAACAGGCCGAGAAAGCCGAGCGCGATAAGTGCTATCGATGCTATCCAGAGCAGCTGGTAGGTTTCCATGCGATTCCCTCCGTTCGGTTGAACTGCATCATGGCGGCATAGGTGGGATGGCTGTACCGGCAAAAAAGTTCAACCTGTGTTGTGGCGAATGGCGGCTGCCCGGCTCGATGCCGGGGCGGGCGGCATGAAAAGAAAGGACTACCATGGCGATAGACTGGCGTACCGTCATCGTGGCGGTTCCCTGGCACGAGCTGATCCGCAATGCGCCCAGGATAGCGGAGGGAGCCCGGAAGCTGTGGGGAACCGCCCGTACCAGGACTCCAAGCGAAGCGCGCGATGAGGTGCTTGCCGCCGTACCGGTCAGCTCGTCCGATCCGGATGCCATCATCAAGCTGCAGGCCAGGATTGCAGCGACCGAGGGCATGGTGTCGGAACTGCACGGGCAGATCGTCGCGTCAGCCAGGCTGATTACGGATCTGGCCGACCAGAACACGCAGCTGATCCGGCAGACCGCCGTGCAGAAGCGCCAGATCAGGTGGCTGGCGGGCGCATCGCTCGTCCTGTTTGCACTTTCTGCAACAAGCCTGTGGCTGGCTTGGTAACGGTTGTCGGCAGAAACAGGGATTTTGGGTTATATTTCCTGGCTGATGCGTGTTTCCGTACAGAATCTTTTCGTTGCGGCACGCGATAACCCGGAGCTGTTCGATGAGTCAGGACAAGTTTGCGCATGTATTGGCCGGCATTGCCGTTGCAGCAATGATCTATCCGTTTGGCGACGTGGCCGCCATACTGGGCTTCTGCCTGGCAGCCTTCGCCAAGGAAATCGTCTGGGACCTGATGCTCCACAAGGGCACGCCGGATGCGGCCGATGCCGTTGCGACCATGGTCGGAGGTACGATTTACCTGACATGGATGAGAGTGCTGGCGTGATCGTCCGTACCCGTCTCATTCCGTCCGGCTTTGCCGGGTTCACGGTCTGGCCGTTCATTTTCATTCATCCCGATTATGCGGACGACCCGGGTCTGATCGCGCACGAACGGGTGCATCTGGCGGAACAGGCACGATGGCTGGTCCTGCCCTGGCTTGCCGCCTACCTGCTGTCGAGGCGCTTCCGGCGCGATGCCGAAGTCCGCGCCTACCGGCGGCAGATCGATATGGGCAGCGCGAGCGTTGCGGGCGCTGCGGCCGCACTGATGAAATACCGGCTCGGGATCACGCTGGACCAGGCGCGCAGCCTGCTGGTCTGATATTCACCGCTTCCTGCCTCTCCTGAACCTTTTTGACTGGGCGCAATGCTGTGTGCCGCCCGCGTATTTTTCCTTCATTCGCCGGGTATGCTGACGGTTCGGCCGGACCGCCGGGTGAATGCGCCAGAGGTCCCGCGTCAGGCTTCATGGCTGTCGGCGGCGGGAACGTTTGTGGTGCTCCGTTTCTGGAACAGAATTCCGTCTTGCCAGGCGGGTCGGGTTTTTCCCGGGTCAGGATGCCTGCCCGGGCTTGTCCTCGGGAGAATGATTGCCATGTTCGCCGTGGCGGACCTCTTCATCCTTCTTGCGTTGGCCGGTGATTTCGACGGCCACGGCGGCGGCTTCTTCCGCATGCATGCCGCGAGTGCGGCGCCGGTATTCTTCTTCGTTGAGTTGGTCCTGCTCCTTGGCTTCCCTGTCGTCATCCTGCGACTGTTCGCCCGGGAGCTCGACACGCAGCTCTTCGATCAGCATGAGAATCGTCGCTGCTACCGGAAGGGCGAGCAGCGCGCCGATCACCCCGTACAGGGAACCGCCGGTAATGAGGGCGAACAGCACGACCGAGGACGGCAGACGGAGAGCGCGTCCGTACACCAGCGGAATCAGGAAGCGGCTTTCGAATTCTTCATAGCACAGGAGCGCGACCAGCACGATGACGGTGATGGCCAGGCCCTGGGACAGCGATGCCAGCACTGCCGGAATGATGGTCAGGAACGCGCCGACGAAGGGCAGGAGGTCGGCGAATCCGCCGAACACGGCCAGGGACAACGCGTTCGGGACACCGCACGATGCGAGCAGAATGTAGATGAACAGACCGATCAGCAGGCAGGTGACGATCTGGCCGCGTATATAGCCCCCGACGATGATCTGCAGGTTGTTCAGGATGCGTGACAGCTGGATATGGCGCGAACGAGGCACGGCCGCGAACAGCGCGCCGCGCAGCCGGTCACGGTCGATCATGATGTAGAGCGCCAGGAAGTATGCACCGGCACTGTAGGCGACGAAGGCGACGATCATGGTCGAGAAGGCAAGCGCATGCGCGCTGAACGTCTTGATCAGGACATCGTAGTGCAGTTCGCGCAGGTAGTCCGCGAGGGACGTGGTCAGCGGATAACGGGACAGGAAATCGATAGCCCGCGTTCTCAGTTCGGGCTCCTTCTCGATCAGGTCGGCAATCTGCGATATCAGTGACGGGATGGTCATGATCAGGGGGAGCACGATGACGAGCAGGAACAGGCTGAACGTGATCGCGATGGCGGTTCCCCTGCGGTAGCGGCGGCGTTCGAGCCAGTCGACAGCGGGGTTCAGCGAGCCGACGATCATGAGCGACGCGATCAGGAGCAGAAGCACCGGCCACAGCTGGATGAGCAGCCAGACTCCGGCCACCATGGCCACGCCGATCAGCAGGGTGGAGGGAGCGATCTCGATCCGCAGTACCCGCCTGCCGGAAACGGGCAAGGGGGTATCCTTCATTTTTCTGTTACGCATCATATGGCTGTTGCCTTTCGTTCCAAAGAGCGGCTTGCCCTCCCAAAACCGGCTGGAGCCGGGTTTCGTTGACAAGATACATGGTAACGGGGACCCGGGCAATCCTAAGTGCCCGACGCGGAGCGCTAGACGCGACGGCCTGCACTTGTCCTCAGGGACAGGCACTTTTCGACTGCATGTGCCTCTAACGGAACAGAACCATGACGCATTTCGGATGAATTCAATGCAAGAGGGCGTTTTCGAGAGGTCTCGGGCATGAGCATCATTCCACTCTGGGCGCAGGGGGCGTTATGGGGACTGATTTCAGGAGGGGCGCTGGTCATCGGCGCCCTGGTGGCGTATTTCGTCCCGGTCCGGCAATGCCTGACAGCCGGCATCATGGCGTTCGGCAGCGGCGTGCTGATCTCCGCCCTGTCGTTCGAGTTGATGGACGAGGCTTACAAGACGGGTGGTGTTTATTCGACCGGATTCGGATTTCTTGCGGGTGCGGCTGTGTACACTCTAGCGAACTGGATGCTGGCCCGGCATGGAGCCAGGCACCGCAAGCGCTCCGGCACGACGCAAAAGAAGCAGCCGTCGGAGCAGGAGGACAGCGGCAGCGGCATGGCCATCGCGGTGGGCTCGCTGCTGGACGGCATTCCGGAATCGATCGTCATCGGCCTTTCCATGCTGCATGGCGGTGCGGTGAGCACGGTTGCCGTCATCGCCATTTTTCTATCCAACATACCCGAAGGGCTCTCCAGCGCCGCGGGCATGAAGAAGGCCGGGCGCTCGGCTGTTTACATTTTCGGCATCTGGACCGGCATCGCCGTGTTGTCCGGACTGGCTTCCCTTGTCGGCTATGCGGTGTTCCGGCACTTTACCGCCGGTGTCGTGGCAGCGACGACCGCGATAGCCGCAGGCGCCATCTTGGCCATGCTGGTCGATACGATGATTCCTGAAGCCTTCGAGGAAGCGCATGACTTTGCCGGGCTGATAACCGTGGCGGGCTTTCTGGCGGCGTTCGCGCTCAGCAAGCAGGGCGGGTGATGTCACGCCATCCGGACAGCATCCTGGCGAAAACCGGGCATTATTGGCATTCCTGCAACATCGATGGGCGAAACTCATCCGATTCGTGTAGACTGGTATTAACCTGACATCATTGTCAGGAATTTTAACCGTACCTGGGGATAAGCAAGATGCCGGCTTTTGCCCTTCCAGTCCTGTACGTCGCGATTGCCCTGTCGGGCATGCTGCTGCTTGGAACGGCAATAACGGATAACACGGGCTGGTTGAGGCTGTTCGACAATCTGCATTGGACCATCTCTTTTACTGCCGCCGCTGCGCTCGGCTGGATCGGAGTGCGCACATCCATCGATGGCGAACGAAAGGCACGCCGCTGGTTTGTGCTAGGCCTGTCGGCTGCTTGTCTCGGGCAATGGATCTGGAACCTGGAAGAGTACCTGCGCTGGGCCGGCCTTCCGGCCCCTTATCATTATCTGCAGCGTCTTCCGGTTCTGGGAAGACTTATCGACACGACGCTCAACTTTCCCTTTAGCGCGTTTGTCAGCGTCTGGCTTGGTGTCGGATTCATCGGCGGCCTGTTCGTCGCCATGCGGGAAAAGCTGGACCGGCAGCGCATGCGCGCGGCGCTGCTCGATTTTGCCAGCATGACGTTGCTGATTCTCTCGCTTGTGCTCGCCATCTACCTGCCGCACGGCGGCAAAGTCAGTTCTGCGACGTTGACTATCATGACCGGATTTCCTCTCTTCATGCTGTCCGCCGTCTGCCTGGTCGCTCTGACGGTGCTTCACTTGCGCATGCGGGTGGAATGGCCGTGGATCTGCATGCTGGTCGGTATGGGCGTGCTTGGATTCACCTGGATGGAATGGAACGTCCTGACCCTGGACAAAGCCTTGTCCGATGGCACGCTGATCAATGCGCTGTTCACGCCGCCGATGCTGCTTCTTGGCTTCGGGGCGATGGGCTGGCGCGTGCGAATGGACGATGGCGCGCGCTTCGACGGCTGGTGCGAGGATGTTCTGCGTATGATGCCCTTGCTGACGATCGCGCTTGCTGCGTCATCCATCTTCATGGTGCTGGCCGCAGCCGATGTGCCACGCGGCGTGTACTACACCGTCATCGTTTCAGGCGTGCTCATTCTGCTGCTTTCGGCCTTGCGCCAGAGACTCATGCTGTCGGAATACCGCCGCCTTCTGAACATCGAGCGCATGGCGGCTGAAAGCCAGGCGCGTTACGAATTCCTGGCCAAGCATGATCCGCTCACGCAGTTGCCCAACCGGCTTCATCTCAATGAGCGCTTGCGTCAACTGGTCGAAAGAGTGCGTGGCGAAAAGCAGGGGCTGACCTTGCTGCTGATCGGCATCGATCATTTCAAGAACGTGAACGACAGTTATGGGCATATTGTCGGCGATGCACTGCTGGTGTCGATTGTGCAGCGCCTGCTGGCATTCAAGCGCGGCGGCAGCATCCTGGCGCGCCTTGGCAGCGACGAGTTGGCGCTGGTATTGCGGGAAACCGTCGACAGGGCTGATGTTGCCGCTCACGCGCAGGGGCTGCTGGATGCGTTGCGGGAACCGTTCATGCTCAGCAATGGCACCGAGGTATTCATGAGCGCCAGTATCGGCATCAGCCTGTATCCGGACGATGCCAATGATGCGGTACAGTTGATCCGTAACGCCGATACCGCCATGTACGAGGCGAAGCGGAGCGGTCGGTCGCTGTTCCATTTTTATACCCATGACTTGACGGCCATGGCCCAGGAACGGCTCGCCATAGGCAGCCATCTGCACCACGCGCTGGCCTCGGGCGAATTCCTGCTGCACTACCAGCCGCAGGTCGACCAGTATGGACATGTTTTCTGCGTCGAGGCGCTGCTGCGCTGGAAGCGGCAGGGTGGAAATCTGATTCCGCCTGACCAGTTCATTCCCTTGGCGGAAGAGACCGGAATCATCATTCCGATCGGCGACTGGGTGCTGGAAACCGCGTGCCGGCAGGCTCAATACTGGCAACGTATCGGCATGCCCGACCTGCGGATTGCCGTCAACGTCTCGGCAAGGCAGCTGAGAGGCGAATTGGTGGATACCGTTGCCGCGACGCTGCGGGATAACGGCTTGCATCCATCCAGGCTCACGATAGAAATTACGGAAAGCGCCATCATGGAACGCGAGCTGCATGCCGTATCCGTGCTGGCGGCGCTGAAAAAGATAGGGGTCACGATTTCAATCGACGATTTCGGTACCGGCCACTCCTCCCTTGCCAAGCTGAAGCTGTTGCCGGTCGACGAACTGAAAATCGACAAGGTTTTCCTGCGCGATCTGCCGGAGGATTCCGAGAATGCCAAGATCGTTTCGACCATCATCGCGATGGCGCATTCTCTCAACCTCGATGTACTGGCGGAAGGCGTCGAGCACGCGGAGCAGGTGCAATTTCTCGCCAGGCACGGTTGCGTCAAATACCAGGGGTTCCATTTCGACCGGCCGCTCACGGCGGATGCCATCACGGCGCGCCTGCTTTCCGAAGCGGGATTGCACAGTTCTGCGGTCAATACCGCATGATGCCGCCGGGGCCTGCTCCGTTTCGGCTCAAAGAATGCTCGCCTTGGGTGGGATGACAAGGTAGGATATCGGCATGAATGGCCGAGGCGTTTCGTCAAGCCGCCATTGCCAAGCCGTTTATCCCATGAGTTCCAAATCCGTCCATTATGTCGCCGGGGTCGCCGTCGGCGCTGCTGTCGCCTATACCGCGCAGGGTCTTTTCACGTCATGGCAACTGGCGCTGATCGTGCTCGGCTGCCTGTGGGGGTCGAGCGCGCCGGACTGGATGGAAATATCGGGATGGACCTGGTGGGGCAGGCGCTATTCGCTGATTCCGCACCGCGAAATCACGCACTGGCTGCTGGGATGGGTGCTGTGCACTGCCTATGTCGTGATGCGCGCGCGGGAATCAGGCGATTTCTACTGGTACATCGGCATGGGTTTCTGCATCGGCGCCCTGGTGCATGTGCTGATGGATGCGCTGACGCCGATGGGGGTGCCGCTGCTGCTCCCTTTCCGGACCGGGCGGCGAGGAAGGTAGGCGGATCGTGTCAGGCAATCTTGTCGATATCGTTCTTTATCTGATTCCTTCGCTGCTGCTGGCCGCGGTCATGCGCCTGCTGGCGGGCAAGAATCGTTTTTGCGCGCTGTTGCTGATCGCGGGCACGTTCATGCATGAACTGATGCATTTCATCGTCGGCCTGATGCTGGGTGCGAGGCCTGTGTCCGCCAGCCTGATCCCGAAACGAAGGCCGGACGGATCGTTCGTGCTGGGGTCGGTTTCCTTCGCCAGCATCCGCTGGTACAGCGCCGCGCCGGTTGCGCTGGCGCCGCTGGCGATCATCACCGTGCCGTTTCTGGTTGCGTCGATCCGGTGCGCCGGGACGCTCGCCTTTCAGTCATGGGACTTGTTGCTGGCCTTTCTGATTGCGCCTCAGTTCCTGTGCTGCTGGCCGTCATCGACCGACTGGCGTCAGTCGATGAAGTCGTGGCCGCTGTTCCTGCTGGCAGGCGCGGCCGTCTGGTATTTCTATCCGTACGTTGTCCATTCGCTTGGTCTG
>Ga0316613_10000679_pt1 | contig 25570 bp, 20 predicted proteins | sample OWC_soil_day10_C_2_FD_207647 | JGI IMG/M metagenome (GOLD analysis project Ga0316613, IMG submission 207647) | Wetland soil microbial communities from Old Woman Creek delta, Ohio, United States - OWC_soil_day10_CT_b | ecosystem: Environmental > Terrestrial > Soil > Wetlands | place: USA: Ohio...
ACTCAAACATGCCGTGCGGGGTCAGCATGTATTTCTGCGTGGTAACACGAGAAATCGTGCTCTCATGCAAGCCTAGTGTATCAGCAATTTCGCGCAATACAAGCGGGCGCATGGCAACCGCGCCATGAGAAAAGAAATTCCTTTGACGTTCGACAATAGCTTGCGACACGCGAAGGATAGTGTCGAAGCGCTGGCGCATGTTCTTGATCAGCCATTTCGCTTCCTGCAATTGCGAATTCAGCGTGGCATCGCCGCGGTTGTTTTTCAGGATGTTGGCGTACATCGAGTTCAGCTGCAGCTTTGGCATCACATCCTGATTCAGTTCGACCAGCCAGCTGTTATTCTTGCCGCGTTTGACGATGACGTCCGGCACGACCGCATCGGCCACATCGGTCGCAAACATCGCGCCGGGATGCGGATTGCACTGACGGATCACCGCCTGCGCTTCGCGCAAATCTTCATCATCGCAATCGAGCGCCTTTTTCAGCTTGTTGAATTCACGCTGTGCGAACAGCGGCAGATACTGCTCGACAATGGTCAGCGCCATTCTGCGCGTAACGAACGGGATGCCCGGCAGCTGGCGAATCTGCAGCGACAGGCATTCCGATACGGTACGCGCGCCGACGCCAACCGGGTCGAAGCCTTGCAGTGTTGCTAGCGCTGCAGCCAGTTCTTCCAGACTGATATCCAGTTCCGGCGGCAGCCAGGAGAGAATGTCTTCCAGCGGTTCGGACAGAAAGCCATTGTCGTCAATGGCATCGATTAGCACCGTCAGCAGCGCTTGTTCGCGCTGCCCGCGCACGTTCAGTCGCACCTGTTCTTGCAGATGATCGCGCAGCGTCAGTTCTGGCGCCTCAAGCTGCGGGCGTGAATTTTCGTCATCCGGTGATTTGTCCGGGCGCGCAGCCCCGTCGAAATCCCATTCGGCGCTGCCGCCATCAGCATCGCCACTGTCGGCAGATTCAAATGATGCGCCGTCGACCTCCACTTCTGGGGTTGATTCGTGTTCTGCCGGCGCAGGCGTGCTGGTGCTTGCCGGTGCCGGATTGATGGCGCCATCGGCCAGCAGCCGCAGAGAATGATCCAGCGGATCGTCGAGCCGTTCGAGCAGAGGATTATTCTGCATGATTTGCTCGATTTCCTGCTGCAATTCCAGCGTGGACAGTTGCAGCAGGCGGATCGATTGCTGCAGCTGCGGCGTCAGCGCCAGATGTTGCGAGGTGCGCAGCTGTAGTGACTGTTTCATGATCCCGCCTCCTGCTACATCCGGAAGTGTTCGCCAAGATAGACGCGCCGTACCGATTCGTCGGCGATGATTTCGTCCGGATGTCCGCAGGCCAGCACGGCGCCCTGGTTGATGATGTAGGCGTGGTCGCAAATGCCAAGCGTTTCACGCACGTTGTGATCGGTAATCAGCACGCCGATGCCGCGGTCCTTCAGGAAACGCACGATGCGCTGGATTTCAATGACCGCGATCGGGTCAATGCCGGCAAACGGTTCGTCCAGCAGGATGAAACGCGGGTTGGTCGCGAGCGAGCGCGCGATTTCAACCCGTCGCCGCTCGCCGCCAGACAGCGACATGGCGGCACTCTCGCGCAGTTTTTCGATTTGCAGATCAGCCAGCAGCGCATTCAGGCGCTCGTCCATTTCGGCCTTCGTCAGCGGGCGGCCGTCCTTTTGCTGCAATTCCAGCACTGCGCGGATGTTGTCTTCTACATTCAGCTTGCGGAATACCGACGCTTCCTGCGGCAGGTACGACAGCCCAAGTTGCGCGCGCCGGTGAATTGGTAATCGCGTAATGTCCTGGCCATCGAGCTCTATCTGGCCGCCATCGGAAGGCACCAGGCCGACGATCATGTAGAACGATGTGGTCTTGCCGGCGCCGTTCGGCCCCAGCAGGCCGACGACTTCGCCGCTTTCAACGCTGAGTGAAACATCGTGGACAACCTGACGGCTGCCATAGGATTTCTCCAGTCCGCGGACGATCAGCGTGCTTTTTTTCATCTTACTGCCCCTTGTTCTTGCCGTCGGCGGATTTTTTCTTGTCTTCGCGTGGCTGAAGCACCACTTTTACACGGCCTGCGCCTGGTTTGCTCTGGCCGCTGGCAGTGTTGTTGACCGAATAGAATTCCTTGCGCGCATCGTAGGAGATGAACTCGCCATGCACTTCGTCGGTGACTTTCGTGCCTTCCAGCCGTTTCATCTTCGCTCGGGTGAAGAATTTTGTGATTTCGGTCTTGCTGTCGTGCTCGATCCGCTCCCCTTGGCCTTCGGTCCACAGGTTAGGGCCGCCATCGCGCTTCTGGCGGAAATGGGCCGGCGAGCCATATACCGTGCCGAGCTGGTAGCCGGAAGCATCCTGCGTAATGACCATCTTCTGCCCGCGAATGGTCAGCGTGCCGCGTACTAGTTTGACGTTGCCGGTAAAGGTGTTGACCTGTTTCAGATCGTCGTAATCCATGTGATCGGCCTCGATATGCGTCGGCTGGTTCGCATCGGCCTTTTCGGCGCGGGCGCCATTGGATGTCAGCAGGCCGAGTGTCAGCGCCAGCAGTAGAAGGGCAGGGAGCATCAGATTACGGGCTGGGTTTCGCATGGTCGGGTATTGTTGTGGGTTTCGTTGGGTATCGTATCTCATCGCTGTTTTGGCGCAAGCATCACTTTCACCTGGCTGTTCAACCGCAGTTCGCGAGTGACATTGTTCGCGAACATGCCGACACCGCTCATGGTCGACTGGCCGCGGGTCATGGTCACTGGCTTGTCGGTCTGTGCTGTATCGTCCTCGGGAAAGACTAACAGGTAGCTGGTGGTCAGGTGAAACGCCTCTTCTTTCGGCGTGGCTGGCCGGTCAAGATGAACATTACCGAACATGTGCAGCTTTCTGGCGTCGTCTTCAACCAATGCAGTGTCGGAGCGCATTGTTTGCGGCGGTTTTTTCTCATCCAGATTTTTCACCACCGGTTGTTCGATGTCGAGCGAATCTTCCTTCGGATGGTGAATCATCTTCTTGCCTATGATGTGGTATTCCGGCTGTCCTTTGGGTGACATCTTGATGAAATTGAAATTCTCGACATGGTAATCGGGCTCGCTTCTCGGAGGAGACGGCGTGGGTGGTGCGCTGCGCTTAATGACCATGTTGACCCAAGTGCTGCCGAGCGCCATGAACGCAACCAGCGACAGGATCACGATCAGGCGGAAACGCTGGGCTGAACGCGCGCTGCTCATGACAGGAATTGCGCCACAGCGGCGTCGTAGTTGCCCTGCGCCCGCAGGATGAATTCGCAGATTTCGCGCACACCGCCGCTGCCGCCACTGGCACTCGCAACAAAATGGACGCGCTCCCTGACTTCGGGACGGCCGTTGGCGACGCTGGCGGCAAAGCCGACACGCGTCAGCACTGGCAGATCGATCAGGTCATCGCCGGCGAAGCCGCACTGCTGCGCGTCAAGACCAGCTTTCGCCAGCAATTGTTCGAACGCGGCGCGCTTGTCGTGTACGCCCTGTTGCACATGGTGGATGCCTAGCTCGCTGGCACGCCGGGCGACGATGGCCGACTGGCGCGCGGTGATAATGGCGGTGGCGACACCGGATTCCTGCAGCAGGCGGATGCCAAGCCCGTCCTGCACGTTGAAACGCTTGATGACTTCGCCTTCGGCGCCGAAATGCAGGCCGCCATCGGTCAGCACGCCATCGACATCGAAAATCATCAGTTTGACTCTGGCTGCTCGGGCGTGGGCTTCGGTATGCATCAGATCACCTTTGCATGTGTCAGGTCATGGATATGCAGCGCGCCGACAAGCTTGCCTTCGGCGTCTTCAACCAGCAGCTGGTTGATGCGGTACTGTTCCAGCATGCCGACGGCATCGACTGCCAGCGCATCCGGGCCGATGCGGCGCGGGTTCGGACGCATTACGTCGGAGATTTTCAGCTGCGAGAAGTCCTGCACGGTTTCGATCAGGCGGCGCAGGTCGCCGTCGGTGAACACGCCGAGGATGCGGCGTTCGTCGTTGACGATTGCGGTCATCGCCATTCCCTTGCGGGTGATTTCCAGCAGCGCGGCGGTCAGCGGCATGTCGGGCGTGACCGCCGGGATCGCATTGCCGCTGCGCATAACGTCCTTCACCAATGTAAGCAGGCGTCGGCCAAGCGCTCCAGCAGGATGGGAGCGGGCGAAATCCTCGCGGCGGAAGCCACGCGCATCGAGCAGCGCCACTGCCAGCGCGTCACCCAGCGCCAGCGTGGCGGTGGTGCTGGCGGTTGGCGCAAGGTTCAGCGGACAGGCTTCCTTTTCCACCTTCACATTCAGATGGACATCCGCAATCTGCGCCAGGCTTGATGCCGGGTTGCCTGTCATTGCCACCAGCTTGCCGCCCATGCGCTTGATGATCGGCACGATCGACATCAATTCATCCGCTTCGCCGGAATAGGAAATCGCGATGATCACGTCCTTTGACTTGATCATGCCGAGGTCGCCATGCGCAGCTTCAGTCGGATGGATGAACATCGCCGGTGTGCCGGTCGATGCCAGCGTGGCTGCGATCTTGTTGGCGATGTGGCCTGATTTGCCGATGCCGGACACAACCACGCGGCCGGTGCAAGCCATCAGCAATTCAACCGCTTGCGCAAAACTGCTGCCGTCGGCGGCAAAGCGGTCTTTCAGCGCAAGGATTGCGTCCGCTTCGATTTGCAGGGTTTCTGAAGCCATTTGCAGCGCGCGCTGCGGGTCGATGGTTGCCGGCATGATTCTGGTGTGAAAACATTCAAGCCGGCAGTATAAACCGAATTCGTGAAGCAAGAAATCTGCCATGTTGCAACACGGATTACAGTAAAATGAAACGACATGCATTCACCTCTTGAATTTACTCTCATCCTGCTAGGTTTTTCCGTGCTCGGCGTGGTGGCATTTCGGATGCTGCAACTGCCGCCGATGCTCGGCTACCTGATCGTTGGCATCATCGTCGGCCCGCACACGCCGGGTTTCGTGGCCGAGAACGAAACAGTGCGGATGCTGTCCGAGTTCGGAGTCGTGTTCCTGATGTTCTCCGTCGGGCTCGAATTTTCGCTGGCCAAGCTCAAGGCGATGCGCAAGATCGTGTTCGGCCTGGGGTTGTCGCAGGTATCGCTATCAATCCTGTTCGTGATGCTGGTGTGCGCGCTGGCGGCCTATTTCATGCCGCAATGGTTCTCGGTCAGCTGGCAGGCAGGGTTGGCAATGGGCGCGGCAATGTCGATGTCGTCTACCGCGATTGTGTCCAAGCTGCTGGCCGAGCGGATGGAACTGGAAACCGACCACGGCCGCCGCATTTTCGGCATCCTGCTGTTCCAGGATTTGGCTTTGGTGCCTTTGCTGATTCTGGTGCCGGCACTGGCGAACAATCCGCCGAATCTGGCGCTCACGCTCGGACTGGCATTCGGCAAGGCGATAGTGGCGATGGTGCTGTTGCTGTTCGTCGGGCAAAAGGTGCTGTCGTGGTGGCTCAACATCGTGGTCAAGCGGCGTTCGCAAGAGCTGTTCATGCTTAACTTGCTGCTGATTACGCTCGGCGCGGCGTGGATCACCGAAATGGCCGGTCTGTCGCTCGAATTGGGGGCGTTCATCGTCGGCATGCTGATTTCCGAAACACAATACAAGCATCAGGTTGAAGTCGATATCCAGTCGTTCCGCGACGTGCTGCTGGGCCTGTTCTTCATCACCATCGGCATGTTGCTCAACGTGCAGGTGGTGCTGGCCAACTGGTGGATTGTGCTGCTGCTGGTCATCGGGCCGCTGGTGTTCAAGTTCGGGCTGATTGCTGCGCTGGCCCGGTTTTTTGGCGCTCCGATGGGCACCAGCCTGCGCACCGGGCTGGCGCTGGCGCAGGCGGGCGAATTCGGTTTCGTGCTGCTCAATCAGGCCGGCGGGTTGCATCTGGTTGATGATCTGTTTATTCAGGTAATTCTGGCTTCGATGGTGCTGTCGATGTTCATCGCGCCCTTCCTGATCGCGCAGTCAGATCGCATCGTGATGAAATTATGCGCGAATGAATGGATGATGCAGTCGCTGGCATTGACGAATATCGCCAGCCAGACAATTGCGACCGAACAGCACGTCATCATCGCCGGTTTCGGTCGCACCGGGCAAAGCATCGCCAGGCTGCTCGACGACCACGGCATTCCCTATCATGCGCTCGACCTCGATCCGGAGCGCGTGCGCGAAGCCGGACTGGCTGGCGCGACCGTGTCCTATGGCGATGTTTCGCGCCGCGAAAGTCTGATCGCGGCTGGCATCCACCGCGCAGCCGCGATGGTGATTGCCTTTGCCGAAACGCCGGCCGCGATCAAGGTGATGCACTTTGCGCACGAACTGGCACCGGAACTGCCGATCATCGTGCGCAGTCTGGATGGCAGCGATTTTGAACAGCTCAAGCAGGCTGGGGCGACCGAAGTCGTGCCGGAAGCGCTCGAAAGCAGCATGGTGCTGGCGCTGTTCACCATCCGTGCGCTGGGCGTGCCGACCAAGCGTGTGCTGCGCATCATCCAGAACACGCGCAAAACGCGTTATGCGTCGCTGCGTGGCTACTTCCAGGGTTCTCATGTCGAGCCGGGGGAGGAAGTGCAGCAACGGCTGCATTCGGTGACCTTGCCCGAAGGCGCGGACGTGATTGGCAAAACGCTGGGCGATTTGCCGCTGGACGGGCTGGATGTGGCAGTGACGGCGGTGCGGCGTGGCAAAACCAAGCTTGAACTTGCGCCAGGTGTGATCCTGCAGGCAGGCGACGTGCTGGTATTGTGCGGCCCGGCCGACAGCCTGGCGCTGGCAGAAGAAGCCATTTTTGCCTGATACCCCAGCGTTTCAGCTGGAGGTTCGCGCCGCTTGCCCTTGCGGCATGTCGCGACAGCCTAAAATAACTGACTAAAATGGATTTTGGGTCAGTAAGGCCAAAAAATATACTCCTGCCAGTATCTGATGGCAGCCAGCAAAAATGTGGCCCAATGGGTTGTTTTTGCTATATACCCCATTTATTCTCGTCGTGGCGCCCGCCGGCAACTGTCGGCGGGCGTGCAACTGGTTGATGAACCGCGTCAGCGGAGCGAGAAATCCACCCGGCTGGGGCCTTGTTTGTCCGCGCTGGTGCTGGGCTTGCTTGCCAGAAGGAACATGCGTTCAGCCGGCACGCCTTTCGCCAGCAGCCATTCCTTCACCGCTTGTGCGCGCCGGTTGCCGAGCGAAGTCAGGTCTGCTTCGGTGACTTGCGCATTCTCCGCCATCAGTTTTTCCATCTCGGCTACTGGCAAATCCTTCGCCAGGCCGATCAGGTTGCGCGGTTTCTTGAATTTTTCGTCGCCATAGACGCGTTTGAGCAGCGCCGGATATTCATCCTTGCCGACCGTGACGCCTTCCGGCGGCACCGGATGGCCTTTTGCCACCATGTCCTTGAGCTTCAAGGCCCGTACCTTGCGGCCGATACTGGCGCGCGCCAGCCCGGCCTTGTCGTTTTCCGCATCGGCACGGCCGGTGATTTCCAGCTTGAGAGCGGGGCGGTCGAGCATGGCTTTCGATAGCGAGGCGAGCTTGCTTTCGGTTGCGGCAGCGATGCTTGCGCTGCCGGGGTCGAAATTCAGCCACGACAGATCTTCGCCACCGCCGAAAATGGAGCCGAGCAGCGCAAACGGCGCGGTGACAGCCTTGGTGATCAGGTTGACGATCACCTTGACGATAATGCCGCCCATCGAGAATTGCGGATCGTCGAGCGAGCCGCCGATCGGCAGGTTCAGGTCGATCACGCCATTGCGGTCGCGCAGCAGCGCTACCGCCAGATGCACCGGCAGGTTCAAGGCTTGCTTGCTTTCTACCTTGTCACCGAATGTGAGCTGATCCAGCACCAGCCGGTTTTCGGCGCTCAATTGGCGGTTTTCGAGCTTGTAGGCCACGTCAAACGACAGCTTGCCCTTTTCGATGCCGTAACCGACGTATTTCCCAGAATAGGCCGACAGAGGCGCCAGTTCCATCCCCTTGACCGCCGCCTTCAAATCGAGGAACAGGTCGCCCTTGAGCGGATTGACCTTGCCGTTGATGGTCAGCGGTGCGCTGTTCACCTGGCCGCGCAGATCGACATTGGCTGCAGTATTGGCGGCGGACGACAACCCGGTGATCACACCGCCCAGCCCGACCAGATTGGCGTTGTAGTTTGGCCTGATGTAATAGTCCGAAAAGCGCACCTTGCCGCCTTGCATCGTCAGTTTCCTGATTTTGATTGGCGGCATTTTTTTTGCTGGCGCAGGTGCAGCGGCCGGTTTGGCTGCCTGCGCCTCTTTGCCATCGCCCTTCTCCGGCGCTTCGGTCAGGCTTTTCGTTTGCCCATCCTCGCCCAGGACGATGTCTTGCAGATTGATGCGGCCTTGCCGGCTGACGATCACGCGAGCGAAAAAGTCGTTCAGCGCCACTTCATCGACGGCCAGAGAGAACGGTTCAAGTTGCAGATTCACGCCGCTGAACGACAGGTTTTTCCAGCGCGCGAAATCATTGGCGCTGAGTTTATCCACGGTCGTCACCTGCCCGAGGGCGGCGTTGCCGTTGAAGCTGCCATTGAGCGCGCCGCTGGCGGTTTGGCTGATTTTCAGCGCGCCCTTGGCGGAAACATTCGCGCTGGCCAAAAGCAGGTTGACCTGATCGGTGAAATACGGTTGCGCCGCCATGATGTCCACCTCTTTCAGGTCGAGTGTCAGATTGGCTTGCAATGGCGCCAGGCCAACGCTGCCGCTGATGGCCAGCGCGCCGCCTTTGTTGACGCTGGCCCTGACATCGATCTTGCCCTGAATGCCGGCCTTGTTGCTGATGCCGTCGGCCGAAAGCGACAGTGGCGCGATGCGAGTGATGGCCGGTTTCTTCAGGTTGTGGTCTTCGAGCTGCGAGATCCAGTTCGCCAGCACGATTTTGCCGATGCCGAGCGTAAATTCTGGGGCATTTTTTTCCTTCACAGGCTTGGCGCTGCTGCCTTTGGCTGCGAGGCTGCTGCGTTTGCCGTGTATCAGATGCAGTGCCGCGCTGTCCGAATGCACTTCGGCCACGGTAATTTCGCGTTTTTGCAGGTCGAACGCTATCTTTTTGATTGCCAGATCGAATTTTTCCACCCCGGCCGACATCGGCTGCGCCGGCTGCTGGTCGTCATATTTCATCATGCCGCCCTTGATGGCGAATTCATGCAGCGCGATCTGCAACGCCGGCGGTTGAGAAGCCGGCAGGCTCTTTCCGGCCGCCGTCTTTTCGCTGGCGGGTGGCGCCAGGCGCATCAGGTTCAATGCGCCATCGCGCGCCTTGACGATGTTCAGTTCCGGGTGGTGCAGCGTCACCTTGGCGATGTCGAGCTTGCCTGATAGCGGTTGCAAATCATCGAGCGTGACCACCAGTTCTGGCAGGCGGAGCATCGGCTTGCCATCCGGTTCCGTTACGCGCAGGTTTTTCAGGCTGATATCGCCCTTGAGCTGCAGGGTCTGGCCTTCGCCCTTCGGTTGGCGGAAAGTGGCGGACAGATGCACATCGAGCGTTCCTTCCGGCAGCTTGAATTGGGGCTCGAACGGCAGGTATTCGAGATAGCGCGCCAAGGCAACCCGATCGAGGTCGAGATCAACCACAGCATCTCTCGATTCGCCAAACGGGTGCGCCTTGCCCTTGAACTGGAATGGCGAGCCATTGATGCTGGCGCTTAACATTGGTTCGACGAATACGTCGACCTTCGACGGCAGCGACGAGATGAACGGGATGCCAAGCTTCAGATCGGCGATTTTGTGCACGGTCTTTTCCGGTTGGTCGTCGAATTCGACCAAACCGTCCTCGATCTGGATGTTGTAGACGGAAAAGCGCGGCGTCCCGTCCGATGGCGGCTGCTTTGCCAGTTCTGTCAGGATGTCGTCGATGCTGTAACGGTTTTTGCCGGTTCGCACCAGATGCAGATACGGTTTCTTCAGCCGGAATTCCTCCACCACCGGCGCGAAGCGGAACAGCGATTGCAGCGACAGGTTGAGTTTCATTTCATCGAACGATGCGAAGGTTGTCTTGCCATCCGGTTCCAGCATTTTCAACTGATGGACGGTCACTGCCATCGCATAGGGGCTGACGTCGATGCGCTCGATGGTGGTTGGACGTTTCAGCTTCTCGGTCAACAGGGTTTCTGCCTTCGATTTGAGCAGACCTGGTAGCGCAAAATAGCCAATCAGGCCGAAAAGAATGAACAGGCCGAGCAGGCCAAGCGCAATTCTTCGGGTGATGGGTTTTTTGATCAGGTTGAGCGCAGATTGCTGGATGGCGGTTTTGTCCATGACTATTTTCCTCTGGTAATACCAGTGGTTCGCAGTCCGGCGGCAATGCGCGGCTGCGTTGCATTTTGGTTTTGCTGGCCGGCATGAACCGCGTAGAGGCAGCTGGCAGCGTCGGAAATTGCCAAACATTGTATTTCAAGACGCAGTCGGAAATGCTGGTTTGGCGCAAGGTTTGTTTCGGATGTGCCGTGGCATGGCAAAAAATGTGCGCGCGGCGATTTATGACATCGCTGTTACGCAAAATATGACATGTCACAAAGCTGTCATATTCAGGTTTTAGAGTGTCGATATCCAATGTGGATAAACATAAGGAGTCTGACATGCGATTGAACAAATTTTTTGCGTCGGCGATAGTTGCATCGGCGATGGTAGCTTCGTCATCCGTCATGGCGGTGGATATTACTGGTGCAGGCGCAACCTTCCCGTACCCCATTTATGCGAAATGGGCTGAGTCGTACAAGAAAACCACAGGCGTAGGTTTGAATTATCAGTCGATTGGTTCTGGTGGCGGTATCAAGCAGATCAAGGCAAAAACCGTTGATTTCGGCGCATCCGACATGCCGTTGAAAGCTGATGAGCTGAATAAGTCCGGTCTGGTTCAGTTCCCAGCCATTATGGGGGGCGTGGTGCCGATCGTGAACCTTGACGGCGTGGCTCCAGGGCAGCTTAAGTTCAGCGGCCAAGTGCTCGCCGGCATCTATCTCGGCAAGATCACCAAGTGGAATGCGCCTGAAATCACTGCGCTGAACCCTGGCGTTCGCCTGCCGGCCTCCAACATTACCGTTGTTCACCGCGCAGACGGTTCAGGCACGTCGTTCCTGTGGACCGATTTCCTGTCCAAAACCAGTGCTGAATTCAAGAGCAAGGTTGGCGCAGGCACGGCAGTCAAGTGGCCGGCCGGCGTAGGTGGCAAGGGCAACGAAGGTGTGGCCGCCAACGTGCAGCGCATCAAGGGTTCGATTGGCTATGTCGAGTATGCATATGCGAAGAAAAACCGCATTACCCACACTCAGGTTCAAAACCGCGATGGTCAGTTCGTTCAACCGGATGACGCCACGTTCAAGGCCGCCGCTGCCGGCGCCGCCTGGGCCAAAACCCCTGGCTTCGGTGTAGTGCTGACCAATCAGCCAGGCAAGGCAAGCTGGCCGATCACCGGCGCGTCTTTCATCCTGATGCACAAGTCCCAGGCTGATGCCGCCAAGGGAAAGGAAGTGCTGAAGTTCTTTGACTGGGCTTACAAGAATGGCGGTGCGATGGCAACCGGGCTGGAATACGTTGCAATGCCGCCAGCTGTCGTGAAACTGGTTGAAGCAGAGTGGAAAAAGCAAATCAAGGATGGTTCTGGCAAGTCGATTTGGTAATGGCTTTAAACGGCAGCGTTGCTCTGGCTTCTCCGGAGTGGCGCTTGCCGTGATGCGGTTCCGGCATGAGCCAGAACCGGTGTCGCTTTCAAAGGTGGAATTTGATGAACACCCAAACTGCAGTTAATGCTATGCCAACAACAGTCGAGAACAAGGAATATCCGAGCCAGGTGTTGACATCCAGCCGTAGTGGCGCCGTTGCCCGCCGGCAGAGAATCCAGGATTTCCTGTTTCACAAAATTACGCTGTGCTTCGCCATGTTCGCGTTTCTCGTACTGGCGGGCATCATTGTTGCGCTGATATACGGCGCAATTCCTGCATTTGTCGGATTCGGGCCGTCGTTCATCACGACGGTTGACTGGGATCCGGTGAATGATAACTATGGTGCGATGATTGCGATTGTCGGCACTTTGCTGACGTCGATTATCGCGCTCGTGATTGCCTTCCCGGTCAGCTTCGGCATTGCGCTGTTTCTGACCGAAATCTGCCCGGTCTGGTTGCGCCGGCCAATGGGGGCTGCGATCGAATTGCTGGCCGGCATCCCGAGCATCATTTACGGCATGTGGGGCTTGTTCGTGTTTGCGCCAATTTTCGCCGAGCATGTGCAACCGCCGTTGCAAAACACGCTGGGAGAATTGCCTTTGATAGGCCGCTTTTTCAGCGGTCCGATGATGGGCATCGGCATTCTGACTGCAGGTGTGATCCTCGCGGTCATGATCATTCCGTTCATTGCGTCTGTGATGCGAGATGTATTCGAAATCGTTCCGCAGGTGCTGAAGGAATCGGCTTATGCGCTTGGTTGCACGCGGTGGGAGGTGGTGCGCAAGATCGTGCTGCCGTTTACCCGTGGTGGCGTGGTCGGCGGCGTAATGCTGGGGTTGGGGCGAGCGCTGGGGGAAACGATGGCGATTACGTTCGTTATCGGCAATGCGCATGAACTGTCATGGTCGCTGTTCTCCGCCGGCAACAGTATCGCTTCGACGCTGGCAAATGAATTTGCCGAGGCGGAGTCGAAGCTGCATGTGTCTTCGCTGTTTGCACTCGGCCTGATCCTGTTCGTGATCACGTTCATCGTGCTGTCTGGCGCGAAACTGATGTTGCTGAGAATGGCCAGGAAGGAAGGTCTGAAATGAATCATACATCTTCGAATCCAGTGTATCGCATGCGCCTGTTGACGCACAGGATAGGCATTTTCATGTCATTTTCCGCGATGGCGCTTGGCATATTTTTTCTGGCGTGGATTCTGATTACGCTGGTGATGAATGGAGCGAGCGCGATTACGCCGGCCATATTCAGTGCCAGCACGCCGGCACCTGGCAGCGACGATGGCGGTCTGGCCAATGCGATTTTCGGCAGCTTGCTGATGGTTGGTGTTTCAACGTTGATCAGCACGCCGGTCGGCATTCTGGCTGGCATCTATCTGGCTGAATACGGAGATGAAAGCTGGTTTGCGCAAGCGACGCGCTTTGTGGTCGATATCATGCTGTCGGCGCCGTCGATCGTCATCGGCTTGTTTGTGTATGCGATTTACGTCATTCACACCAAGCATTTTTCCGGCTGGGCCGGCAGCTTCGCGATTTCACTGATTGCGATTCCGGTGGTCATTCGTACGACAGACAACATGCTGGCGCTGGTGCCGACCAGCCTGCGCGAAGCGGCGTATGCGCTTGGCGCGCCACGCTGGAAGGTCGCGCTGATGGTTCGTCTGCGCGCTGTCCGGGCCGGCATCCTGACCGGCGTGCTGCTGGCGGTGGCGCGCATTTCGGGTGAAACCGCACCATTGCTGTTTACTGCGCTGAACAACCAGTTTTTTAGTGCCGACATGAACCAGCCGATGGCCAACCTGCCGGTAGTGATTTACCAGTTCGCGATGAGTCCATACGACAATTGGCGTTCGCTCGCCTGGGGCGGCGCACTCCTGATTACGTTCGGCGTGCTTGGATTGAACATCCTGTCGCGCACCTTTTTCAGCCAGAAGGCACAAGGCTAATTTTTATTGAGTGAATCGCATGAATACCCAGAACAATGGCAATTTGGCGCATGGCGCCAACGGGAATGGCAATATCGAAATTTCCGGGCTGGATTTTTATTATGGCAACTATCAGGGGTTGAAAAACATCAACCTGACCATTCACGAGAAAAAAGTGACCGCGTTTATCGGCCCCTCCGGTTGCGGCAAGTCGACGCTGTTGCGAACCATGAACCGGATGTACGACTTGTATCCGGGGCACCGCGCCGCCGGCCAGATCCTGTTCCAGGGACGCAATATTCTCGAAACGGGCGAGGACGTAAACATGTTGCGCGCCAGAATTGGCATGGTGTTCCAAAAGCCGACGCCGTTTCCGATGTCGATTTATGAGAACATTGCCTTTGGCGTGCGTTTGTATTCGAATCTGTCTCGCGGCCAGATGGATGAGCGGGTCGAGTGGGCGCTGAAAAAGGCAGCATTGTGGGATGAGGTGAAGGACAAGCTCGACAAGAGTGGCTTGAGCTTGTCTGGTGGTCAGCAGCAGCGGCTGTGCATTGCGCGCTGCGTGGCGGTGCAGCCGGAGGTGCTGTTGCTCGATGAGCCGACCTCTGCGCTCGATCCGATTTCGACCGCCAAGATCGAGGAACTGATCAACGAACTGAAGGAAGACTACACCATTGCGATCGTCACCCACAACATGCAGCAGGGGGCGCGCTGCTCCGACTACACCGCATACATGTATCTGGGCGAACTGGTCGAATTTGGAGAAACCGATCAGATTTTCCTTCATCCGAAGAAGCGTGAAACCCAGGATTACATCACCGGCCGCTTCGGCTAATGTGATGGGTGACCCTAGAATGCAAAGGCAAAACGATATGGAAAAAGCAATGGGGCAGGATCAGCATTTGTCTAAACAGTACGATCAGGATCTTGAAGCGATCCGCTCGCGGGTGCTGCTGATGGGCGGTCTGGTCGAGGCGCAGTTCAATGATGCCATCAAGTCGCTTCTTGAACGAGATGTTGCAATGGCAGAAAAAGTGCTGCGTTCGGACATCGAGGTCAATCAGCTGGAAATCAGTCTCGACGTTGCCTGTACGCATCTGATCGTGCGCCGTCAGCCGGCAGCAAACGACTTGCGTACCGTGATGGCGACGACGAAGGTGATTACCGATCTGGAACGGATTGGCGACGAGGCGACCAAGATTGCACGTTCGACCAGGAATCTGCAACAGCGCGAATTCCAGTTGCTTGAACATCAGCAGAAAATCAAGATGATTGCGAACACGGCATCGAACATGCTGCATGATGCGCTTGATGCTTTTGCGCGTTCGGACAAGGAACTGGCGATCAAGCTGATTGGCCGCGATGCGCTGATCGACCATGAATTTCACGCGATGATGCGCGATATGATCCCGTTCATGACCGAGGATCCGCCGACCATTCCGGCATCGCTGGACATCATGTGGATTGCGAAAGCGATCGAACGCATTGGGGACCATGCGACCAACATTGCCGAGCAGGTGATTTACGTGGTCGAAGGGAAAGATGTGCGCCATGTCGACTATGCGTCGCTCAAGCAGGAACAATCCGTGTAATGCCGGGAAACATGCCTATGCCGAACGATAAAACCACGATTCTGATTGTTGAAGACGAACCGGCCATTGTCGAGCTGGTGTCGTTCACCGTCAAGGCGGCTGGCTGGCAGCCGGTGACGGCCCAGACCACCGCGGAAGCCTGGAGTTGCCTGCAGCAGAAAATGCCGAGCTTGGTTTTGCTGGACTGGATGCTGCCAGATCAGAGCGGCCTGAAACTGCTGTCACGGATACGCGCTGACCACAACTTCAATGCGATTCCGGTTATCATGCTGACGGCTAAGGGGCTGGAAGAAGACAAGATCGCCGGGCTTGATCGAGGCGCGGACGATTATGTCACCAAGCCTTTTTCTCCGCGCGAGCTGACGGCGCGCATCAACGCGCTGCTGCGCCGGAACAGGCCAGAGCACGGGATGGAAGTGTTGAAGGCAGGCCCGCTTGTGCTGGACCAGATGAGCTGTTCGGTCAGTCTGAATGAGCGGAAAATCGATATTGGTAATGCAGAATACAAACTGCTCAAGTTCTTGATGGCGCATCCGGATCGGGTTTTTTCGCGCAGTCAGTTGCTCGACAAAGTCTGGGGGCAGCATGTCGAGATTGAGGAGAGAACAGTCGATGTGCATGTGCTGCGCTTGCGCAAGGCGCTGAAAGATGCAGAATTCCTGATCAAAACGGTAAGAAGCATGGGGTACATGCTTTCGGAAAAATGACAGCTTGATGAGTCCTTATCTCTTTTTCTGGATTCCTGCCGCTTTGCGAATGATACTTGTCTGGATCGGCGCTGGCGTGATCTGGTATTACTTCGGCCCCGTCATCGGGCTGACGCTTGGCCTGCTGACGATGACGGCGCTGGTTGCAATACAGTTGCGCTACCTGTACCTGCTCAATGTCTGGCTCGATTTTCCCGAGAGCGCGAAGCTGCCCGATGGCTGGGGGGCGTGGAACGCGATTTTTGCCCGCCTGTACCGTTTGCATCGCGACGAAGAAAAGAGCAGGGCGGAACTGTCGGAATGGCTGACGCGTTTCCGCCAGACGATGAACATGCTGCCCGATGGGGTGGTCATCATGGACGACGTCCTGTTCCTCGAATGGTGCAACCCGGTGGCAGAGAGGCACCTCGGGCTGACGCTGTCGAAGGACAAGGGGATGCGCGTCACCAACCTGATTCGCAACCCGGAATTCATCAACTACCTGATTCTCGGGCGTTACGATCAGCCGTTGACGGTGACGCTGCGCGACCGGCGCATCATCTTGCAGATTATTCCGTTCGAAAACCGGCGGCAGATCATGGTGACGCACGATGCGACCGAAAGCGACCGGATCGAAACGATGCGCCGCGATTTCGTTGCCAATGCTTCGCACGAGCTGCGTACGCCGCTGACGGTGATCAACGGCTTCCTCGAAATTGCCGCGATGCAGCCGAAGCTGGATGCTGCAACTCGTGCCGAGCACTTGCGGCTGATGCGCGAGCAGGGCGAGCGGATGCAGGCACTAATTGAAGACATGCTGGTGCTGACCAAGCTTGAGTCGGTTGATTTTTCGCTGCATCCAGAGCGGGTCAACATGACAGCGCTGCTGGAACAGGTCGAGCAGGAAGCACGAGCGCTTTCTAGTGGCCGGCACAATGTTTCGCTGACAGTAAACGGGCCGGACATCAACGGCAGTTCGGATGAACTGCACACGGCGTTCAGCAATCTGGTGTCGAACGCGGTGCGCTATACGCCGGAAGGTGGCGAAATCAGGATCTCATGGCAGTTTGCCGAAGACGGGCCGCAGTTTGTCGTTCAGGACACTGGCATCGGCATTGCACAGGAACACATATCACGGCTAACCGAGCGCTTCTACCGGGTGAACAAGGGGCGTTCCCGGGAAACCCGTGGAACGGGGCTTGGGCTGTCAATCGTCCGCCATGTGCTGTTGCGCCACCAGGGCAGCCTGACGATTGAATCCGAGGAAGGCAAGGGTAGCACGTTCAGCGCGCATTTTCCGGTTTCGGTGGTTGTACGGTAAGCCAGTTTTTCCAAGGAGCATTGATAAGCTCCTAATGCTTCTTCAGCACTTCCCCAAGGTTTGACATCGCTCAACATGGCCGCCAGCCGAAAGGCGGATCATGGGATTCGCGCATTATGCAAACCACAGGACAATGGTGATGAAGGCGTTCATGTATGTGAGCCGAAACAGTCTGGCAGCGATGTTGCTTGTCTTCGTTGCCGGTTGCGCCAGCCTGTTGCCGGACGGGCGGCAAGAAACCAGAACACCGTGGGAAACCTATGCGCAGGCACAGGCGATGTTTGCGCGCATCATCCCGAATGAAACTACGGTTGCCGAATTGAAGGCGCTAGGTGTCGACCCGGACAAGACGCCGAATGTGGCTGTCCTGAGCCATGCTGATTTGCTGCGTCGGCTGGTATCCACCTCGTCGCTCGATGTCAAACTTCTTGACCACGGCTTGCAGCAATGCGTTTCCTCGCATAAGACCTGTTATGCGTATGAAATCGAGCAGAAACACATCGAACGCAAGCGGTTTGGCAATTTCTGGCTCGACTTCTTCAATTTCCACCGCAAGACCAACATCACTGGCTGGGAGTTTGATGCAATCGTCGTGGTGCGCGACGGCAAGGTGATTTACAAGCTGTGGAGCGGCAAGCCGGGTATTCACCAGTTCGAAGAAGAACGAATGCCGCTGGGGCCGTTCCAGTCGATTGGAACATCGTACATGATGACCAGGTGAGGCCGCTGTGTCAGGCCGAATAGGCCACTCTGCCGCTATGCGGGTTAAACGAAATAACTGACCGGAAAGTCATTTTCGTTCAATAAGCCTGAAAAATATACTCCATCCAGTATTTTAAAACCGCCATAAAAACCGTGGCTCGGATGGGTGATTTTGCTATATACCCCCTGGTAAAGGTGGGGGCTGGGCAGAAGGGGGCGGAAAGCCCCCCTTCTTATTGCTTGACACAGTCGACGAAATAATCGCGCCGACCGTTGATTTCGCGCTTGACCAGGCCGTGCACGTCGGTCTCGAAACCCGGGAACTGCTCGTTGAAATCGCGCGCGAACTTCAGGTAATCGACAATCGTCTTGTTGAAGCGTTCGCCCGGAATCAGCAGCGGGATGCCTGGCGGGTACGGCGTCAGCAGCGTCGACGTGATGCGGCCTTCGAGTTCATCGATCGGCACGCGTTCAATCTGGCGGTGCGCCATCTTGGCAAAGGCGTCCGCCGGTCGCATTGCCGGCACCATGTCGGACAGGTACATTTCGGTCGTCAGGCGGGCGACGTCGTACTGCTTATAGAAATTGTGGAATTGCTGGCACAGATCGCGCAGGCCCATCCGTTCGTAGCGCGGCTTGGTCGCTGCGAATTCAGGCAGGATGCGCCAGATCGGCTGGTTCCTGTCGTAATCATCCTTGAACTGCTGCAGCGCCGTCACCAGCGTGTTCCAGCGGCCCTTGGTGATGCCGATGGTGAACATGATGAAGAACGAATACAACCCGCATTTCTCGATGATGACGCCATGCTCGGCCAAATATTCCTTGACGACCGATGCCGGAATGCCGGTTTGTGCAAACTGGCCGTCGATGTCAAGGCCCGGCGTGATGACGGTCGCCTTGATCGGGTCGAGCATGTTGAAGCCCGGAGCCAGGTTGCCAAAGCCGTGCCACTTGTCCTCAGCGTGAATCAGCCAGTCGTTTTGCGTACCGATGCCTTCGCTGGTGAAGGTGTCTGGCCCCCAGACCTGGAACCACCAGTCTTTGCCGAATTCCTGGTCCACTTTCTGCATGGCTCGGCGGAAATCCAGCGCTTCCAGAATCGATTCTTCGACCAGCGCGGTGCCTCCCGGCGGCTCCATCATCGCTGCCGCGACATCGCACGACGCGATGATCGAATATTGCGGCGAAGTCGAGGTGTGCATCAGATAGGCTTCGTTGAACGAATCGCGATCCAGTTTTACCGTTTCAGAATCGTTGATCAGGATTTGCGATGCCTGCGACAGGCCTGCCAAGAGCTTGTGCGTCGATTGCGTGGCGACGACGATCGATTCCTTCGCCGGTGGCGTGTCCTTGCTGATCGCGTGCATGTTGTTGTAGAACTCGTGGAATGCGGCATGCGGCAGCCAGGCTTCGTCGAACAGCAGCGTGTCGATTTCGCCGTCGAGCAATTTCTTGATCTTTTCTACGTTGTACACCACGCCATCGTAGGTCGATTGCGTGATTGTCAGGATGCGAGGCTTCTTGTTCGCCGCTTCGCGCGCGAACGGGTTGGCTTCGATTTTCTTTCTGATGCTTTCCGGCTGGAACTCTTCCAGCGGAATCGGGCCGATGATACCAAGGTGGTTGCGAGTCGGCATCAGGAACACCGGAATCGCGCCGGTCATGATGATCGCATGCAGCACCGACTTGTGGCAGTTGCGATCGACTACGACGATGTCGCCCGGCGCCACGGTTGAGTGCCAGACGATTTTGTTGGAGGTTGAGGTGCCGTTGGTGACGAAATAGCAGTGGTCGGCATTGAAAATGCGTGCGGCATTGCGTTCGCTGGCCTCGACCGGGCCGGTGTGGTCCAGCAACTGGCCGAGTTCCTCGACCGCGTTGCAGACGTCGGCGCGCAGCATGTTCTCGCCGAAGAACTGATGGAACATCTGGCCGATTGGCGATTTCAGGAAAGCCACGCCGCCCGAGTGGCCCGGGCAGTGCCACGAATACGAGCCGTCCTGCGCATAATGCATCAGCGCGCGGAAGAATGGCGGCGCCAGGCTGTCGAGATAAGATTTGGCTTCGCGGATGATGTGACGCGCGACGAATTCCGGCGTGTCCTCGTACATGTGAATGAAACCATGCAATTCGCGCAATATATCATTCGGGATGTGACGCGAGGTGCGCGTTTCGCCATACAGATAAATCGGAATGTCGGCATTGCGGGCGCGGATTTCCTGCACGAAGGCGCGTAGCGGTTGCAACGCGTAGAGGATATCTTCGGACGAGCCATCGCCGAAGTCTTCATCGTCGATCGACAAAATGAAGGCGGACGCGCGCGACTGCTGCTGCGCGAACTGCGACAGGTCGCCATAGCTGGTCACGCCCAGCACTTCCAAGCCTTCTTCCTCGATCGCGGTTGCCAGCGCGCGGATGCTCAGGCCGGAACTGTTTTCCGAACGGAAGTCTTCATCGATGATGACGATGGGAAAGCGGAATTTCATCGCGGTTTCCTATGAAAAAACGGATTGCAGGGAAGGACGTGCTGGCTGTTGCTAACCGAACTGCGCTGACGCCGGAAAAAGAAATGCGGATTTTCGCAGAAAAGCTGAATCATTGGGGGAAATACTGTAAAAAAGCTGCAATATCGTGACATTTTCCGTGCAGTAAGCGTTACGCCGGCTGTCTGCGCCGGTAGGTGACGAATTGCATGTACAGCCCGGAGGCTGCGCCGACCGGTTTGCCGCTCATTTTGCTGGAGGCGACGAACTGACGCCCGGAACTGTGGCGTTCCCATTGCTCCGCCGGAATCGGCGGAAACACGGTATCCGACTCGAACAATGGAAACAGCCGGTGGTTCGGGTGATGGTCAAGAATTTCGGTCAGATAAATCTCGTCGGCCATGCTGATTGATTGCCGGTACAGTTCGCCACCGCCGATGATGAATACGCGCTTTTCGCCGCGCACCATTTCCAGCGCCGCATGCAGCGAGTGGGCGACATGGCATTTGGACGCTTCAAACAGTACATTGCGCGTGACGATGATGTTCTTGCGCTTCGGCAGCGGCTTGCTGCCAATCGCATCAAAGGTTTTGCGCCCCATGATCACTGTATGGCCGGTCGTTACCCGGCGAAAGAAACGCAGATCGCGTGGCATGTGCCAAGGCATTTTGTTGCCGCTGCCAATGGTGCCATCCGGGCCGACGGCGGCAATCAGGGCAATTTTGGTTTTTACTTCGACCATCATCAGAATTGCTCGTCCGGTTGAAGATAGCGCCATTGCCCGGCTGGCAGATTGCCGAGCGCAACCTTGCCGATGCGGATGCGCTTCAGGCCAATGACCTTCAGTCCTACCGCCTCACACATGCGCCGGATCTGACGCTTCTTGCCTTCCTTCAGCACGAAGCGCAGTTGGTCATCGTTCTGCCAGCGTACCTTCGCCGGTTGCAGCGCCTTGCCATCAAGTGACAGGCCATGGTTCAGCAGTTTCAGCTGATCGTCCGGCAATCGCCCCGGCTTGCTATATTTCACTCGCACCAGGTATTCCTTTTCAATTTCGGAGTCCTGCCCGATCAGGCGTTTTGCAACGCGGCCGTCCTGCGTCAGCACCAGGAGGCCGACCGAATCAATGTCGAGCCGGCCGGCTGGCGCCAGATTTTTCAGTTGCTTCGGATGAAAGATTTCCGGTGATTTGTCGTCCTTCCAGCGGGATTCGGCATTGACGAGCGTGAACGCCGGCTTGTAGCCGTCTTCTGCCTGCCCGCTGACGTAGCCGACAGGCTTGTTGATCAGGATGGTGACGCGCTTTGCCTGTTCGGCGTTGGCCTGGCGCTCGATCGTGATTTTCTGGTGCGGCAAAACCTTGCTGCCCAGTTGTGACACGACCTGGCCATCAACGCGCACCCAACCGCGTTCAATCCATTCATCCGCCTCGCGGCGCGAACATAGTCCGAGTTCGGACATGCGTTTCGATAATCGTACAGGTTCAGTCATAAGCGCAATACTTCAAGCAAATCGGTTTCAAGCTGGATTTGGGTCCGGGCATTTTCCAGCGCCTTGCCCTCAACCAGGAATACGTCCTCGACCCGTTCTCCCATGGTCATGATTTTGGCGGTGTGCAGGCTGATGCCATATCTGGCCAGCACATTGGCGATTGCATACAGCAGGCCAGTGCGGTCATTGGCAGTGACCGACAGCACATGATACTCCCCGCGCGCGTCAGGTCGCAGATCGACGGTCGGTGTGACCGGGAAGCTGCGCGACATGCGTGAAACCTGCCCCTTGGGCAATGGTGCGAGCGGTGCCTGCACGAGCAATGTTTCGGTCAGGTCGTGTTCGACCAGACTGATGATGTCACGGTAGTTCTTCTCAAACATTTGCCGCGTCACGAGGAAGGTGTCGAGCGCGTAGCCGTGTCTGGTCGTGTGGATTTTTGCATCCAGAATGCTGTAGTTCATCTGGGCAAAATAGCCGCAGATGCGCGCAAACAGGTCTGGCTGATCCTTGATATAGACCAGTACTTCCAGGCCTTCGCCAATAGGCGACAGGCGGCATTTGACGATTGGCTGCTCGCTGTCGAGGCGGTAATACAGCTTGCGCGTCTGCCAGGCAATGTCGGCTGCATCATGACGCAGGAAATAGCCAACGTCGAGCTGGGCCCACATCTGTTCGTGCGCATCGGTCGTCAAGCCATACAGCCGCAGTGTCTTGAGGGCTTCGTTCTGCTTGCTTTTCAGTTCGTTGTCAGCCGACAGTGTTTCGCCGCCGAGCACGCGCAGGGTCAGTCGGTACAGGTCTTCGAGCAGCTTGCCTTTCCATGCATTCCAGACCTGCGGGCTGGTGCCGCGGATATCGGCCACGGTCAGCAGATACAGCGCGGTCAGGCGTCGTTCGTTGCTGACGATGGCGGCGAAGTTCTGGATGGTTTCCGGATCGGATAGGTCGCGTTTTTGCGCAACCAGCGACATGGTCAGATGGTGCCGCACGAGGAATACCACCAGCTCGATATCTTCGTCGCCAATCCAGTGATCAGCGCAAAAGCGGCGCGCATCCTCCATCCCGAGCACCGAATGATCACCGCCGCGGCCTTTGGCAATGTCGTGAAACAGCGCGGCAACGTACAGCAGCCACGGTCGCGCGAAATTCGCCATCAGTTGGCTGCAGAATGGAAATTCGTGTGCATGTTCCGGTAGCACGAAACGGCGCACGTTGCGCACCACCGTCAGGATATGCTGGTCGACGGTGTAGATGTGGAACAGGTCATGTTGCATCTGGCCGACGATGCGGCGGAAATTCGGCAGGTAGCGTCCCAGCACGCTGGTCTGGTTCATCTGGCGCAGCGCGTGCGTCACGCCTCTCGGAGCCTGCAAGATGAGCAGGAACAGTGCGCGGTTGCTCGGATCGTTACGGAAATCATCATCAATGCGCAAGCGCGCATGCCAAACAGCGCGTAGCGTGCGTGCTGTCATTCCCTTCAGTTCTGGATTCTGCGCCAGCAGCAGGAACATTTCCAGCGTTGCCGATGGCGTGCGTTCGAAAGTGTCTTCGGCCGCAATATCGATCAATCCGTTGACCTCGTTGAAGCGCGCATTGATTGGGTGCGGGTGAAACGGCTGCGGGAACAGTTGCGCTTCAATGTTTTGCAGCAGAATGGTGTTCATTTGCGTGACCGCTTTCGCGGCACGGTAATAACGCTGCATCATCTTTTCTTCCGGCCGCTGCGCATCGCCGCTGCTGGTGACGTTCTTGAAACCGAAAGTTTCGGCAATTGGTGCCTGCAGGTCGAACACCAGCCGATCTTCACGCCTTCCTGCCAGTACATGCAACTGGATACGCACTTCCTTTGCGGCTCGTTCGCAGTTCGTCAATTGGCGCGCTTCGGTTTCGGTGATCAGGCCGCGTTTGGCCAGTCCGCGCCAGGATTTGCCCAGACGTGCTGCTTTCGCCAGCCACAGGATGACTTGCAGATCGCGCAGCCCGCCAGGACTTTCCTTGCAGTTGGGTTCCAGGCTGTATGGCGTATCTTCATATTTCACGTGCCGCTGCCGCATTTCCAGCGTTTTCGCCTGAAAGAAAGCTGGCGCATCCATCTGGGCGCGATAGCGGCGTTGCAGCGTCTGGAACAGCCTGCGGTTGCCTTGAACCAGCCTCGCTTCCAGCAAAGCAGTCTGGACGGTGATGTCGGCGGCGGATTCGCTGATACATTCATCGACTGTGCGGATGCTGTGACCGATGTCCAGGCCGAGATCCCATAGCAGCGTAACCAGCGTTTCCAGCGTGCTGCGCAACGCAGCGTCCGGCTGGTCATTGAGCAGGATCAGTAGATCGACATCGGAGTGCGGAAACAGTTCGCCGCGGCCGTAGCCACCGACGGCAACCAGCGCATGCTGTTCAGGCATGCCAACAGCGTGCCAGGCTTCGGTCAGCGCGGCATCGACATTCTGGCGCAGTCGTGTCAGTAATTGCGACGGTCGTCCGCCAGCCTGATAAGCGGCGATGGCCTCCTGCCGTCCGGCATTCAGGCGCTGTTTCAGCTGTAGCGCGAGTGTGGTCACGGTTCAGGCAGGATTGCCCTGCGGCGTTTCTCCGGAAATGATCCATTCCGGCGGCGGTGGCATATCGGGTGAAACAGTCAGTACCTCGTAGCCGGTTTCCGTCACCAGTACCGTATGTTCCCATTGCATCGACAGGCTGCGATCCTTGGTGCGGATGGTCCAGCCATCGCCCATTTCACGGATTTCCCGCCGGCCTGCGTTGATCATCGGTTCAATGGTGAAAATCATGCCTGGAGCCAGTTTTGCTAGCGTGCCCGGCTTGCCATAATGCAGCACCTGAGGCTCTTCATGAAAGGATTTGCCGATGCCGTGGCCGCAGAATTCGCGTACCACGCTGAAGCCGGATTTTTCCGCATATTGCTGGATCGCATGGCCGATATCGCCCAGATATGCGCCAGGCTTGACTTTTGAAATGCCAATCCACATGCATTCATAAGTAATCTGGTTCAGACGGCGGGTCTGGATCGACGGTTCGCCAACCAGATACATGCGGCTGGTGTCACCATAATATCCATCCTTGATCACGGTGATGTCGATGTTTAGCGAATCGCCATTTTTCAGGATTTTTCCGCCTGGGATGCCATGACAGATCACATCGTTGATCGAAATGCAGGTCGCATTCGGATATGGCTTGTAACCGGGCGGACAGTAATTCAGCGGGGCCGGGATGGTTCCCTGCACGTTCACCATGTATTCGTGGCACAGTCGGTCCAGTTCACCTGTGGTGACGCCTGCTTTGACGAAAGGAGCGATATAGTCGAGAACCTCTGCGGCCAGGCGGCACGAGATCCGCATTTTTTCGATGTCGGCGGCGGTTTTGATCAGGATGGAAGCCATTGGGATGCGTAGTTGAAGAAAGGCACAACAAGCGCCATAAAAGCAAATTATAAGCGACCGGCCGGATGTTCGCTAAGGGCAGTGGATGGAAAGCGGGCAAATGCTGTCCGTCCGGTGTGCTGGGTTTTGCCGGGATATTGCGTCGTGCCGCTTGCTGTCCGGGATAAGTCTGTTATACTTGCGAACTTTGCTGGATTTGCTGTTTGCGATTCCGGCTTGCAGGAAAGGTGGCAGAGTGGTCGAATGCGCCGGACTCGAAATCCGGTAT
>Ga0316613_10000681_pt1 | contig 25546 bp, 22 predicted proteins | sample OWC_soil_day10_C_2_FD_207647 | JGI IMG/M metagenome (GOLD analysis project Ga0316613, IMG submission 207647) | Wetland soil microbial communities from Old Woman Creek delta, Ohio, United States - OWC_soil_day10_CT_b | ecosystem: Environmental > Terrestrial > Soil > Wetlands | place: USA: Ohio...
ACCACCACCCCCATGGCCTTGCCCTCGAGGGTCAGCACCAGTCGGCGGTTGCAGAGGGCGGCGCGCTCCAGGAGGCTGGCGGGTATGGGCTGGGTCGCATCCACCTGGGTCATCCCGGGGTGGATCTTGAAGAAGTCGTTCAGGGGCATGGCGGTCACTGATGGTCCTTCTTTTAATGAATCAATATTGGATAATAGCCGAGCCCTGCTTTTTCATCAAGCTTATATTGGTTTTTTGTATTGTTTTTAAATAACATCACTCTAATCAGTGCTTGACTTTGTAGACTTGTTGGCATGTTCGGTGAATCTCCTTTTGCTCTCATTGCCGGCGCTGGTCCCGGGATCGGTCGGGCGGCAGCCCTGCGATTTGCTCGGGAAGGTTATCGGGTGGCTGTGTTGGCCAAACCCGGAGAGACGACGGAAGCCCTCCAGGCCGAAGGCAGTCTCCCCCTGGTCCTGGGGGTGGATGTGGCAGATCGTCGGGCCCTCCGGGAGGCTCTGGCACAGGTCGAGGCTGCATTGGGTTTCCCGGAGGTCCTGGTCTGGAATGCCTCCCACGGACAACCCGGCTGTATCACCCAGGCGGAGGATGCTGCGCTTCTGGGGGACCTCGAGGCCAACCTGCTGGCGCCCCTGGACGCGATTCGCTGGGTCCTTCCTTCCATGCGGGCGGCTGCAAGGGGAAGCATCCTCATCACGGGTGGCGGCCTGGGATTGGATCCCAAGCATTCTCTGGCCTCCTCCTCCCTGGGCAAGGCCCTCCAGCGCCATCTCGCCCTGCTGCTGGATGGCGAGTTCCGGGAGCAGGGCATCCACGCGGCTACCCTGGCCGTCTGTGGTTTTGTCCAGCCGGGTACCCCCCTCAGCCCGGACGCCGTGGCCGGGGCCCTCTGGGAACTTCATGTTCAGGAGCGTGGGACCTGGGAGCGCGAGCGCCTCCTGAGAGGCTAAACTCACGGGCAGAGGATTTTCATGCCCCGACCCGGTTCCAACAGCGCCACCCAGACCCGAACCCGCACGAGCCTCAAGGCCCCGCGGATGTGGAAGGTGATCCTGCACAACGACGACTACACCACCCAGGACTTCGTGGTGGGCATCCTGCGGAATGTCTTCCGCAAGCCTGAGGCCGAGGCGGTGCGGATCATGCTGGACGTGCATCAAAAAGGGAAGGGTGTGGCCGGGATCTACCCCTTCGAGGTCGCCGAAACCAAGGTGGCCCAAGTGAAGGCCCTGGCGGAGCGGGATGAGTTCCCCCTCCTGTGCACCCTGGAAGTCGAGGAGTAAGCGTGGCCAAGAATCCCCGTATCACTGAGACCCTGCAGCGCTGCATCCAGCATGCCTTTCATCTGGCCCTGGCCGCCCGCCACGAGTACCTCACTCTGGAACACATGCTCCTGGCTCTTCAGGAGGATCCGGCGGTGGCCGAGGCTGTGGCGGCCTGCGGTGGCGACCCCGAAGCCCTGAAGACCAATCTGGGGTCCTTCCTTCGGGAGAGCGTGGAAAGCCTTCCCGAGGACACCCCGCTTCTCCAGCCCGTCCCCACCCTGGCCTTCAATCGGGTCATGGAGCGGGCCATCCACCATGCCGTCTCCTCCGAGAGCATGCTCGTGGATGGCGCGGCCCTCCTGGTGGCCATGCTGCCGGAAAAGGAGAGCCAGGCCGCATGGCTCCTGAAACGTGAAGGGGTGACCCGCCTGCCGCTGCTTCGGCACCTCAGCCACGGCGCCAAGGCTGTGGAGCCCGAGCCCGGACCGACCCGTGAGGGCGATGAGGAGGGCGGAGAGACGCCGAAGAAGGACCCCCTGCAGGCCTACACCGTAGATCTGGTGGCCCGGGCCCGGGAGGGCAAGATCGATCCCCTCATCGGTCGGGAGGATGAGTTGGAGCGGGTGGTGCGGGTGCTCTGCCGCCGCCGTAAGAACAATCCCCTCCTGATCGGGGAGGCCGGGGTCGGCAAGACTGCCATTGCTGAAGGCTTGGCCTTGCGCTTGGCGGAGGGCAAGGTGCCGGAAGCCATCAAGGACGCCCCCTTCTACGCCCTGGACCTGGGCGCCCTGTTGGCCGGGACCCGCTACCGGGGGGACTTCGAACAGCGCATCAAGGCGGTGCTGGAGGCCCTGGCCCAGAAGCCGGGCGCCCTCCTCTTCATCGACGAGATCCACACCCTGGTGGGGGCCGGCAGCGTCAGTGGAGGCAGCATGGACGCCTCCAACCTCCTCAAGCCCGCCTTGCAGAATGGTGAACTGCGCTGCATCGGGGCCACCACCTACCAGGACGTTAAGAACAGCCTGGACCGGGACCGGGCCCTCTCCCGCCGCTTCCAGAAGGTGGAGGTGGGCGAGCCCAGCGAGGCCGATTGCGTCGGCATCCTGAAGGGGCTCCGGGCCCACTACGAGGCGCACCACGGGGTGCGCTACACGGACGAGGCCCTGGAGTGCGCAGTGCAGCTCAGCGTGCGCCACCTGAGGGATCTCCAGCTTCCGGACAAGGCCATCGACGTCCTGGATGAAGTGGGGGCCACCCAGCGCCTCCTGCCCACTCGCAAGCGCAAGAAGACCATTGGGGTGCCTGAGATCGAAGCCGTGGTGGCCCGCATGGCCCGGGTGCCCGTGCAGACCGTCAGCAGCGATGACCGCAGCAAGTTGGCGGGGCTGGAGACGGACCTCAAGTCGGTCATCTTCGGTCAGGACAAGGCCGTCGAATCCGTGGTCTCCGCCATCAAGCTCTCCCGTTCCGGCCTGCGGGGCTTCGAGCGTCCCATGGGCTCCTTCCTCTTCACCGGCCCCACGGGGGTTGGCAAGACCGAGCTGGCCAAGCAGTTGGCCCAGATCCTGGGGGTGCCCTTCACCCGCTTCGACATGAGCGAATACATGGAGAAGCACGCCGTGAGCCGCCTCATCGGGGCCCCTCCCGGGTATGTGGGCTTCGAGGACGGGGGGCTCCTGGTGGATGCTGTGCGCAAGTCCCCCCATGCGGTACTGCTGCTGGACGAGATCGAGAAGGCCCATCCGGACCTCTTCGCCATCCTCTTGCAGGTTATGGATCACGCCACCCTTACGGACAACCACGGCCGCAAGGCGGATTTCCGCCATGTGGTGCTGGTGATGACCACCAACGCGGGGGCCCGGGACCTGAGCCAGCGGCGGGTGGGCTTTGCCGACGCCGGGGCAGGGGGCAGCAGCCGGGGCGCCGTGGAACGGGCCTTCACCCCCGAGTTCCGAAATCGTCTGGATGGCATCATCCCCTTCGCTCCCCTGGGGCGCCCTGAGATCCTGCGGGTGGTGGACAAGAACCTGAAGGAACTCCAGGTCCTCCTGGATGAGAAGAAGGTCACTCTCCAGGTGAGCCCCAAGCTTCGGGACTGGTTGGCGGACAAAGGCTACGACCCGGCCTTCGGGGCCAGGCCCATGGCCCGGCTGGTGGAAGAGCAGCTCAAGCGCCCCCTGGCCGATGAAATCCTCTTCGGCAAGCTTCAGAAGGGCGGCAAGGCCAAGCTGGATCTGAAGGAGGACAAGGTTCAGATCCGGGTGTCGTGATGTGAGTCACAGGGTTGTGACCGGGTTAGAATGGGGTATGGGACAGATCCAAGACCTCAATGTTCGCGAATTCGTGCGCCTCATGGCCCCCCGGGCCCTGAAGGCGGAGTTGCCCATCACGCCGGAGATCGAGGCGATGGTGGCCCGCAGCCGGGCCGCCCTCGCCCGGATCCTGCGCCAGCAGGAGAAACGCCTCCTGGTGGTGGTGGGGCCCTGCTCCATCCATGACCCCCAGGCGGCCCTGGAATACGCCCGGCGCCTGAACGTGCTGCGCCTCGAACTCGCGGACCGCATGGAGATCGTCATGCGGGTCTACTTCGAGAAGCCCCGGACGACCGTAGGCTGGAAGGGGCTGATCAACGATCCCCACCTGGACGGCACCCACGATATCGAGACCGGCCTGAGGATGGCCCGCCGGGTGCTGCTGGATATCACCTCCATGGGGATGCCCGCCGCCACGGAGTTCCTGGATCCCTACGTTCCCCAGTACATCGACGACCTCATCTCCTGGGCCGCCATCGGGGCCCGGACCACTGAATCCCAGACCCATCGGGAACTGGCCAGCGGCCTCTCCATGCCCGTGGGCTTCAAGAACGCCACGGATGGCGGCCTCCAGGTGGCCGTGGATGCCATGCTTTCGGCCCGGGCGCCCCACAGCTTCCTGGGCATCGACCAGGACGGGTTCACCGCCATCGTGCGGACCACCGGGAATCCCGTGGGCCACGTGGTGCTCCGGGGTGGACGCAGCCGCACCAACTTCGACCCGGCCAGCATCCGGGAGGCCGAAACCAAGCTCACCCAGGCCGGACTGCCGACGGGGCTCCTGGTGGATTGCAGTCATGCCAATTCCCGCAAGCAGTTCGCCCAGCAGGAGGATGTCTGGGGAAGCCTCATCGGCCAGCGGCTGGCCGCCCCGAGTCCCGTCATCGGTGTGATGATCGAAAGCAACCTGGAGGAGGGGGCCCAGTCCATCCCCAAGAACCTCGCCCACCTGCGCTACGGCGTATCCGTCACGGATGCCTGCGTCTCCTGGGAGACCACCGAGCGGATGCTGCGCTGGGGGTACGAGCAGCTGGGCTAGGGGCCACGTGTGGGCTACCTGCCCAATCAAGACGCTGATTGAGGACAACCTGGATGCGTTCGGGCCCATCGCGCCGGGAACAGGTTTCGTGCCCGCAGCTATCCTTATGTTGGGCATATATAAATATTTAAATTTTTATCCTATCCATCCTGTCTATCCTGTTTAAAGAATTTCAACAGGATAGGCAGGATGGGCAGGATAAAAGCGGAAGAATGAGTTGCAAAATTGTTTATTTATTGTCGATATTCATGATTTAAATAACATCCAGAACATCCAGAACATCCAGTTCTGTTCCGTACTTGCGAGGAGGTTTGAACAGGTCAACGGGGGGCAAAGCCTTTCTCTCCGCTGGCTGGGACGCTTCAGGATCGCTGAATGACCAGGACCCCGGGAAGAATCCAGCCTTCCGGGGTCTTTTCGATACATTATTTATCGTGAATCTCGGACCTTGGCACCAATTGGATGCCCTCCTCCAGCAGCGCAGTCTGGGCGGCGTCGAGGTTGTCGAAGCGGAAGATCATGATGGAGCTGGCCTGGGCGGGATTGGCGTAGGCGTACATGTATTCCACGTTGAGTTCCCGCTTGCTGAAGGCTTCCATGAGGCGGTAGAGGGCCCCGGGGCTGTCATCCAGGGCCACCGCCAGCACCTCGGTGCGGGAGCAGGTGACATGCTCCGCCTTTAGGGCCTGATAGGCATCGTCTGGCCGATCCACGATGAGCCGCAGGATGCCGAAATCCGTGACCTCGGCGATGGTGAGGGTCTGGAGGTTGATGGAGGCCCCGGCCAGGATGCGGAGGATCTCCTGAAGGCGGCCGGGCTTGTTTTCGAGGAATACGGAAAGCTGGGTGATCTTCATGGCGACTCCTATCTGCGCTTGTCGATGACCCGCTGGGCCTTGCCCTGGCTGCGGGCGATGCTGGAGGGTTCCGCCAGGGTGACCTTGGCGGAGATACCGAGGACGCTGCGGAAACGGTTGGTGATCCGGTCCCGCAGGGCGTTCATGACCTTGAGTTCGTCGGAGAAGATGGCCTCCTCGACCTCCACCATGACCTCGATGTCATCCATGGTGCCCTTGCGGTCCACGATGATCTGGTAGTGGGGCTCCACGCCCTCGATCTCCATGAGGATGGTCTCGATCTGGGAGGGGAAGACGTTCACGCCACGGATGATGAGCATGTCGTCGGAGCGGCCCGTGACCTTGTCCATCTTGATGTGGGTGCGCCCGCAGGAGCAGACGTCCCGGTAGGTGCGGGTGATGTCCCGGGAGCGGTAGCGAATGACCGGGCAGGCTTCCTTGGTGAGGGAGGTGTAGACGATCTCGCCTGTGCTGCCCTCCGGCAGGACCTCGCCGGTCTCAGGGTCGATGATCTCCACCAGGAAGTGGTCCTCAAAGACGTGGAGGCCCTGCTTGGCGGAGCATTCGTTGGAGACGCCGGGGCCCATGACTTCCGAGAGCCCATAGATGTCGAAGGCTTCGATGCCCATGCGGGTCTCGATTTCCTTGCGCATGGCTTCGGTCCAGGGCTCGGCCCCGAAGATGCCCCGGCGCAGCTTGGTCTTCCTGAAATCGAAGTCCGGCATCTGTTTGGCGGCGAAATCGATCATGTTGATGGCGTAGGAGGGGGTGCAGGCCAGCATGGTCGTGCCGTAGTCCCGGATCAGCATGAGCTGGCGGTCCGTGTTGCCGCCGGAGATGGGCACCGCGGTGGCGCCGAGCTTCTCGACGCCGTAGTGGAGGCCCAGGCCGCCGGTGAAGAGGCCATAGCCGTAGGCCACCTGGACCAGATCCTCTTCGGTGGCGCCGCAGGCCGAGAGGCAGCGGGCGATCAGGGTGGCCCAGGTGTCGATGTCGTTCCGGGTGTAGCCCACCACTGTGGCGTTGCCCGTGGTGCCCGAGGAGGAGTGGACCCGCACCACGTCCTTCATGGGGGTGGCGAAGAGTCCGAAGGGCGAGGCCTCCCGCATTTCATGCTTGGTGAGGAAGGGGACGCGCCGGAGATCGTCCAGGGTCTTCAGCTGGTCCGGGTGGAAGCCCGCAGCGTCGAACTTCCGCTGGTAGACCGCGTTGTTCTCGTAGGCGTGGCGCACGGACCACTTGAGGCGCTCCAGCTGAAGCTCCTTCAGCTTGGGGACGGGCATGGATTCAGATTCGGGATTGAACATGGGAAATCCTGAAGAAAAGTTGTCAGATCCGTGTAACTCGCTTTTCGATTGTAATGGCAACTGCGCTCCTTTGGTTGACGAGGACCGCATCATGGCGTTACCAACGAAGAGGCTTTGGCCTCCCGGAAAGGCAAACTCCCATGGTCCATTTCTCCCAGAACGCATCGATGCTCCGAACTTCCGAGATCCGGGACCTGATGAGCCTGGCCACGCGCCCCGACATGATCTCCTTCGCTGGGGGCATGCCTGGGAACGAACTCTTTCCGGTGGAGGAAGTGGACGAGATCTACAACAGCCTGCCCCTGGACCTGAAGCGTACGGCCTTCCAGTACGGGCCCACCCCAGGCTTTCCGCCCCTGCTGGGGGTGCTCAAGGACCACCTCCGGGCCAAGGGGCTGCCGGTGGACACCAACGAACTGCTGATCACGACGGGCTCCCTTCAGGCCATCAATATCCTTGCCAAGGTCTTCATCGATCCCGGGGATGTGGTGGTCACCGAGAACCCCTGCTTCATCGGTGCCATCTCGGCCTTCCAGTCCTTCCAAGGCCATCTCCACGGCATCGACATGGATGCCGACGGTGTCCTCCTGGACGATCTCAAGGCCTTCCTGGACAAGCTCCGGGAGAAGGCCCCCAGCTTCTTCTACTCCACGCCCAACTTCCACAACCCCGCCGGGATCCTCTACAGCGAAGCCCGGAAGAAGGGACTGATCGAGATCCTCAAGAAGCACCAGCTGCCCCTCATCGAAGATGACGCCTACGGCGATCTCTACTTCGACGAGGAGGCTGGCCGGACCGTCCTGCCCATGAAGGCCGTCTACGACCGGGAGCTGCCCATCTGCTACACCGGCTCCTTCTCCAAGATCATGGGGCCCGGCTTCCGCCTGGGCTGGATGCTGGCCCCCCGGGAAGTCTATGAGAAGTGCGAGCTGGTGAAGCAGTCCGACGACGCCTGCTCCCCCACCTTCACCCAGGTCCTGGCCTACGAGTTCGTGCGCAGTGGCCGGATCCACCCCTACATCGCCAAGGTGCGGGGGATCTACAAGCGCCGCAAGGAAACCATGGTGGCGGCCATCCGCCGCTACTTCCCGGAGGAGATCCAGTGGATTGAGCCCCGGGGCGGCTTCTACATGTGGTGCACCTGCCCGCCGGAGCTGGATCTCATGGCCGTGCTCCGTGCCAGCATCGAGAAGGGCGCCGTCTTCGTCATCGGCAAGACCTTTGACCCCAAGGGCACCGACAACTCCCACTTCCGCCTGGCCTACTCCCACACTCCCGAAGACAAGCTGGAGCGCGGCATCCAGATCATCGGCGAGGCGCTGAAGGATGCCCTGAGAAAGTGAGCCCGGCTTCAGTCTCCGGCAATCCCCACTTGGTTCCGTCCTCGCCGCTTGGCAGCATACAGGCCGGAATCGGCGGCGCCGATCAGGCTGTCTGCCATAAGGTGCTCAGGGCTTCGTTCGGCCACACCCAGGCTCAGGCTCCCCTGCCATGCTCCCTGGCCCGCCTGGATCCGGAGGGCGTGGACCTGGGCCCGCAGGTGCTCGGCCAGGGCCTTGGCTCCGGCCAGGTCGGTCTGGGGACAGAGAATCAGAAATTCGTCGCCGCCCAGGCGGGCCAACAGGTCCTCCTGGCGGATCAGGGCCCTGAGAATACCGGCCAGCTCCTTCAGGACAGTGTCGCCGGCATCGTGGCCGTAGGTGTCGTTGACCTGCTTGAAGCCATCGGCGTCCACGAGGATGCAGGTCAGGGGCGTTCCATGTCGTTGGGCCTCGGACCAGTACTGGGCCAGGCGGTCCAGGGCGTGGCGCCGGTTGGGTAGCCCGGTCAGGACATCCGTCAAGGCCAGGTGGTTCAGGCGGTCATTGGCCTCCTGGAGTTCCCGGGTCCGGTCCGCGACCCGCATTTCCAGGGTCTCGTTGGCCTGGAGCAGCTGCCGGTTCCGTTCCATCACCTGCTCGAACATGGCATCCAGGGCATGGAGCAGGGGGTCGGCGGAGTGTTCCGTGGCTCGAAACGCCTCCTCGTACGCCAACGCTGGGGGGACCCCGGAGCGGATCGCCGCAATCTGTCGGGCCATGCTCTGATCGCAGCGCAGAATGTGATAGACGATCCAGTGCCCCAGGAAGTTCAGCAGGGCTTTTGCTGCGGCAAGATCCTCGGTGAGGTTGCCCTCTTTCCGGGCGACTTCCTGGATGAATATCTGGTGCTGCTGCTGCTGGTATTCCAGATGACGTGGGTCGACGCCTATCTCCCGCATCAGGGATTCTTCGTAATCGAAGTGGGTAAGGGCGTAGTGGAACAACTGGGCGGAAACGCGAGCGGCCTCTTCGGGGTTGACGGTGGTTGGACGGGTCAGCAACTCGATGAGGGTGTTCAGAGTATCCACCAGCCCGTGGTGCTGCTCATCCACACCCTCGAGGCCGGTCACGAAGCCTTCGTCCCACTGGAAGACAGCCATTCAAACTCCCTTCAGGGATACCCGAACGAAGTATCGAGGAAGGCGGGCCGGGAGGCCACAGGCTTTTTCCAATCAACCCTCACGACCCAGGCCGAGGCCCCGGCAGCCCTGAACTGCTCCAGCCACCAGGCCTGTTCGGGGCGCAGGGCATCCCCGGGGCCCTTGATCTCCCAGAGGCTCCAGGCCTCGTCCCCGGGGCGATAGAGGAAGAGATCGGGGAAGCCGCTGTCGAAGGCCAGGGGGTTCCGGGCCATGGTGCCGAGCACCCGGGCCAGGAGGGCCGGGGGAATCCGGGTCACAGCGGCGCACAGATCGGCCCGATCCAGGTGTTTCCAGGAAAGGAATCGGCAGGCGGTACCCCAATGACGATCGGCGTTTCCGAGGATGAGTCGCAACGGGGAGCCGCCCCCGGTGAGCTCCGTCAGCCTAGCCTCGATGTCCTTCTGGCGGGGCTCATAGAAGCCCTGGATGTCCAGGGGGGCGTTCTGGAAGCGATGCTGGAAGGCTCCGGGGACCGGGGCAAAAAGCTCGTCCCAGAAGACCAGGCCGAAGAGGGCCCGCCAAAGGTGGTTCTCGGCGAAGAACCCTTCCCAGCCCTCGGCCCTGGCGGCTTCCAGGGCAGCCTCCTCCACCCGGCCAAGGGGTGGGTGTTCCAACACGATCCTCCGTTCCACGGGCGGATCGGGGGCCCGGTGGGTCTCGAGCCAGGCCTGGGCTGCGGGGCACTGTCGGTGGTGGCGATGGAGAAAGATCCGGGCGAAACGGGCCTCCCCCTGGTCCAGAGGGCCCTCCGCGAGTTCCAGGGCAAGGCTGAGGGCCTCCTCGAGTCGCCCCTGGGCTGCCATCACCCGAACCCGCCGCTCCCGGGCAGGGGGGCGCTCGCTTCGCGAATAGCAGGCGAGGGCGCTGGTGTTGTCCCCCAGGCGTTCCCAGGCCCGCCCCAACTCGTTCAGCAGGCCCTGGTAGCGCCGCTGCTGCCGGATGCCCGGATGGGGCGCCAGGGCCAGGGCGGCTTCCGTGATCCGGGGCAGGGCCTCGGGGTGGGTGCCCAGCTCTTCTTTCAGGTCCCGGATCGAGAGCAGGAAGTCCACGTCCTCCCGGCTCTGGAAGAGGCGAGCCTCGGGATCCACCGCATAGTCCGCGTACCGGACATGGCCCAGTTCCGCCACCACGAAGCTGGAGAGATCCTGCTCGAAGTTGCCGAAAAAGAGGAAGGCCAGGAGCGTCCAGAGCCCTTCTTGGGCGAGGGATACGGGGCGGAGTTCCCCCCTCAGCCGCTCCAGAAGGCCCTCCTGGGTGCGAAGGAGGGCCTCCAGGTCTCCCCGCTTGGCGCTGCGGGGATGGGCAATGCCCAGGGCCGCCAGGTGGCGGGCCAGGTCCTGACGGGTCAGCAAGGGTAGCAGGGCTTCCAGGGGGGCCTCATCGGGGCCCAGACAGAACCCCGCCGTCACGAGCTGAACCAGGAAGGGCGCCGGATCGCCCACCTCGGCATAGCGCAGGCTCTGCTCGGGAAACCAGGGACCCCGACGCAGGAGCATCCTCACCAGCAGGCATCGTGACCCTCGAGGCAGGCCGCGGTAGGCCTCCACACGATTCCGTTCCTCGGGCCGCAGCAGATCGCCGTAGCGTCCGCAGGCGTCCTCCACCAGGGTTTCGAAGTGGAGAAGGTAGTAGGCCTCAGGGAGATCCATAGGCCTCCCAGCATGCCGGAAGATCCCCTTTCCGGGAATGATTGACGGGCCTGGCGCCGGGGCGTAGATTCAAGCCCATTCGCCCGGGAGGCACCATGCCGATTGTCCAGATCCACCTGATTGAGGGGAGGACCCTCGAACAGAAGCGGAAGCTCGTCGCCGAGGTCACCAGGGCCGTGGTGCAGAGTGTGGATGCGCCTCCGGAGGCCGTGAAGGTGATCCTCAGCGAGATGTCCCGGGACAACTACGCCAATGCCGGGGTGCTGGTCATCGACAAGAAGTAGGTCCGCGGGGTCATTCGGCCTGGGTCCCGCCCCTCCAGAAGGCCTGCACCTCGGCCAGGATCGAGGCGGATACCGCTTCCCGGGGATCCCGGAACCATTCCCCGGGAAAGCAACAGGCGTAGGCGGGCTCCAGGAATCGTCCGTCCAGGAAGGCCAGGAGGCCCCGGTCCTCGGGTCCCCGGATGACCCGGCCCGCCGCCTGGATGGCCTTGGCCATGGCGGGGTAGATGTAGGCGTAGGCCTCGCCCTGGCCGTAATGGCGGTCGAAGTAGGTCTTGAGGTGCTGGCGCTCGAGGTCGAAGGGGGGGATGGGCGGGCCCACCACCACGCAGCCGATGAGGGCCTCCCCCGGGAGATCGATGCCCTCGGCCAGGGAGCCCCCCAGGACCGCGAAGACCACCTGGTTGCGCTCGCCCCTTAGTGACTGCAGCAGCTCTTCCAGTTCCTGGGGCCTGGCGCGCCGGGGCTGGGCCCGGAGCTCGAAGCCCGGCAGTTCCACCTGGGCCAGGGTCTGTTCCAGGAAGGCATAGCTGGGGAAGAAGACCAGGTAGTTGCCGGGCTTCAAAGGCAGGACCCGGGCCAGGAACTGGGCGATGCGGGGCACCGAACGCTCCCGCTGCCGGTAGAGGGTGGAGATCTGGGGCACCACCAGGACCTTGCGGTGAGCGGCCGAGAAGGGAGAGCTGACTTCCAGTTCCCGGGTTCCCTTCTCCGGCAGGCCCGAGAGGCGCTGGTAGTAGTCGAAGGGCTTGAGGGTGGCTGAAAAAAGCAGGACCCCGGCCAAAGGCTTGAAGCGCTCGGCCAGGTAGGCCGAGGCGTCCAGGCAGGTGAGCTTCAGGCATCCCGAGCCCTGGGGGATCCAGGACAGGAGGTGGGCCTCCCCTCGCTCCCGGAGGACCCCGCAGAAGTCGGACCAGAGGCGCAGGAGGCGCACCAGGGGATGGGAGGGTGGCAGCTCCTTGCCTTCGGCCGCAGTCTTGGCCAGGAGGCGGCGGATGCGGGTCTCCTCCTCAAGGAAGGCTTCGGTGTCCACCTCGAGAACACGGTGGGTTCCTGCGTGTACCGCCACCAGGCGCAGACAGCGCCCGATCTGGGTCGATGCGGCGCGTCCCAGGCCCTTGCGCTTCCGCTTCAGCTCCTCCAGTTCGTCCAGTTCCAGGGCCGGAGAGAACCAGTCCGCCGCCCGGTTCGGGAGGTTGTGGGCCTCGTCCAGCAGCAGGAGGTTCCGGGCCTCGGCTTCGGGGCTGCCGAAGAAGCGTACCAGGGTGGCCGAGGGGGCCAGGGCGTAGTTGTAGTCCCCGATGATCACGTCGGCGTGGCGGGCCGCGTCCAGGGAGAGTTCGAAGGGACAGAGGAGGTGCCGGTCCGCCTCTTCCCGGATGGCCTCCACGTCGGCGCAGCCCAGCGCCTGCAGGTGGGCCAGGGCTCCTGACTCCCGGAGACGGTCGTAGTAGTTCAGGGCCCGGGGGCAGGCCTCCGGTGTGCAATGCACCTCCTCCTGGGGGCAGACCCGCTCCTTGGCCCGGAGGGTCACAAAGCGCAGTGGATGCCCCTCCTCCTGCAGGCGGCGGAGAAAGGCTTCGGCCACAGCGTGCTGGCTGTTGCGGGGGGTGAGGTAGAAGACGCGCAGGTCCTCGGCCAGGGCCTTCTCCAGGGCCGGGTAGAGGACCGCGGCGGTCTTGCCCAGCCCCGTGGGGGCCTGGAGCAGGAGGCGCTGCTCGGCCTCCAGGCCCTCCCTTACCTCATCCATCAGGTGCACCTGGCCCGGGCGGGGGGCCGGAAAGGGGAAGCGCAGGGCATCCCCGGTCTCCCGACGCTCGGCGGCCCGGGCCAGGGCCCGCAGGTGGGCCTGATGGAGGCCGTCCACCTGGGCCTCCACCCAGCTTGAAAAGGCCTCTGGATCGAAGGGGACTTCCACCAGGGTCTCGGCCTCATCCAGGAGCGAGACGATCCGAAGGCGGCAGCTAGGGGCAGGCTCCCCCCGCTGCATCAGGATCCAGGCATACATCCGGGCCTGCTGGGCGAAGGGGTGGAACGGATCGGCCTCCAGGCTCCGTAGGAGGCCCGGGGCCTGGTAGGTGGTCTTGATCTCCTCCAGGATGGGCTGCATGCTTCCGGGCAGGAGGACATCCAGGCGCCCCCGCACCAGGCAGGTGAAGCCCGGACGCTCGAAGCTCCACTGGAGGTGCGTCTCGCTCCGGAGTTCCGCGTGCTCCCGGGCGAGGCGCTTCTGGATCTTCCCGTGGAGCCGGGTGCCCTGCTGGGCTGCATCCTCCTGAAGCTGATAGGAGAGGGAGGCGTCCAGGCTGCCCGTGGGCACCAAAGGGGTGATGAAGTCGCGAACCGAGAGGGGGAGGAGGTGCATGGTGACTCTGAAGCCGGAGGGGCTGGCGGAAGGATACCCAAAAGGGGCGGGTCCGTGCCTTGCCCCGATTGGCCGGAGAATGGATACCATCGTTATACGGGGTATTTCCCCGCAACCCTGGAGCGGTTTCCATGAAATCCATGACTGTGCTCACCTGCCTCCTCAGCCTCAGCTCTTTCTTCGCCCCGGATGCGATGGCGGGAGAGCCGAAGAAGGTTGATCCCGCCTATGTCTGGGACCTCTCTCTCCTTTACCGGGATGAGGCCGCCTACCGGGCCGCCAAGGAGCACCTCGCTCAGGGCCTGGTGAAGATACCCGCCCTTCAGGGGCACCTCGGGGACAGCCCCCGGGCCCTGGCGGATGCCCTGGACACCATCTATGGCCTGCGCAAGGAACTGGTTCGGCTGAACACCTATGCCCATCTGGCCCACGATGAGAACACCAAGCTGACCCCCGGCCTGGAGCGGAGCCAGGAGCTGGACATGCTGGCCACCCGCTTCTCCCAGACCCTCAGCTTCCTGCGGCCCGAGATCCTGGCCCTGGGCGAGGCCCGCATCAAGGGCTTCCTGGCCCAGGAACCCCGGCTGGCGATCTACCGCTTCCCCCTAGAGGAGATCCTTCGCAGCGCTCCCCACACCCTGGGGGCCGAGGCCGAGGGCGTGCTCTCGGCGGTGGGGCTACTGGCGGACACGCCCTCCAGCCTCTACGGCATCCTGGCCAACGCCGACATGCCCTGGCCCAAGGTCAAGCTCTCGGATGGCAAGGAGGTCCTGCTGGACCAGTCCGGCTACAGCCGTTACCGGGCCTCCCAGGTGCGGGAGGACCGGGAGAAGGTCTTCCAGGCCTTCTTCGGCAAGCTGAAGGAATACGAGCGCAGCTTCGGGGTGGCCCTCTTCTCCCAGATCAAGACCGACTGCTTCGGGGCCCAGGTCCGGAAATACCCGGACAGCCTGGCCTCCGCCCTGGCGGACAACGACATCCCCGAGGCGGTGTACCGCACCCTGATCGCGGAAACCCACGCCAATCTGCCGACGCTCCACCGCTACTTCCGGCTCCGGGCGAAGATGCTGGGGCTCAAGGAGCTGCGCTACTCCGACATCTATCCCCCCATCGTGAAGACCGAGCGCAGCTTTCCGTACCCCGAGGCCCAGGCCCTGATCATCGAGGCCACCAAGCCCCTGGGAGCCACCTACACCCAGGACATCACCCAGGCCCTCCACGCCCGCTACACCGATGTGTTCCCCCAGCCCGGCAAGCGCTCAGGGGCTTACATGAGCGGGAATGTCCACGATGGCAACCCCTTCGTGCTCATGAACTACAACAGCGACTACGAGTCCGTGAGCACCCTGGCCCACGAGTGGGGTCACGGCATCCACTCGGTCCTGGCCAATCGCCACCAGCCCTTTGCCACCGCCGACTACAGCATCTTCACCGCAGAGATCGCCTCCACCCTGAACGAGGCCCTGCTCCTGGACCACATGCTCAAGGTGGCGAAGTCCGACGAAGAAAAGCTCTACTACCTGGGCAGCGCCCTGGAGGGGCTGCGGGGCACCTTCTTCCGCCAGGCCATGTTCGCCGAGTTCGAACTGGCCATCCACGAGGAGGTGGAAAAGGGCGGCGCCCTCTCCGGCGACAAGCTGACCCGGATCTACGGCGACATCCTGAAGCGCTACCACGGCCACGATCAGGGCATCGTGAAGATCGATGACACCGTCACGGTGGAGTGGGCCTACATCCCGCACTTCTACTACAACTTCTACGTCTATCAGTACGCCACCTCCATTGCCGCCTCCCAGGCCTTCGCCCTGAAGATCAAGCAGGGCGAGCCCAAGGCCGTGGAGACCTACCTGGGGCTCCTGAAGGCCGGCGGATCCGACCATCCCTACGCACTGGTGAAGCGTGCCGGCGTGGATCTGGCGAGCCCCGCGCCCTATCGTGCCCTGGCGGCCCGGATGGAGGGGATCATGGACCAGATCGAGGCCATTCTGGCCAAGCAGAAGTAAGCGAAGCCGACCTTTCGCTCCAGCTCTGCCATTCCTGGTCGGGCTGGGGCTAGGGCGATGCTTCAGCGTCCCCTTCGACGCACCCCAGGCTCCTTCCAGTGGTTCCCCTCGGGAACGTAGCAGACGTTCTCCAGGTCGGCGATCTTCTCCTGCATGAAGGTCCGGGCGTCCTGGATGGCCTGGTTGTAGATGCTGGGGCCGATCTCCTCCAGGCAGAAGCGGAGGAAGAGGCCGGCTTTGAGCTCGCCGACCTCTTCCCCCAGTTCCTCCCGCAGGTAGCGCTGAAGTGAGCCGGTCAGCCGCTTTTCCGTTTCCTTGGTCAGCTTGATGTCCATGGAACCAGTCTAGCCTTAGACCCCCACCGTCCGCTGGGTAGGCTCCAGTCCGTTCCGGCGGCACCAGGAGCGAAGGGCGTTGGCGGTGATGTCCGCCTCGTAGCGGTACCACTTGTCCAAGCACCCGCGCTTCTCCATCAACTGCTTGAAGCGGCGATAGGATTCCTGCTGCTGGAAGAAGTTGGAGACGGTTCCGTAGTCCTGGGGAAGCTGCTGGGCCACGAAATCCAGCACCATGTAGACCCCAAGCTCCAGGTCCTGGGCGCGCGGCAGTTCGAGAAACTGCTCCGGGTCCTCCCAATGCTCCGGACGGTCATCCTCGGCCATTCCGTCCTCGGAGGCGAAGTAGATCCGCCCCGTCTGCCGGTCGATGAAGGCCCGGTGCTCGTATTCGGCGCCAAGGTTGGCGAAGTCGTAGGCGTCTAGCAGATCCATCCAGGCCACCTGGGTCATGGCCCCTCCCTGTCCGGCAGATAGGGTAGGCGCAGAAAGGGTGGCGCGCAAAGGAGAAACCGAATCTGGTGCGCTGGATGTCGAAAAAAGGTCTCCTACCGCGTCCCAACCCGGTTGAGAATCGCTTCCCAGGCCCCGGGCCGGAGGTGCCGCTTCAGGTGTTCCGCCCAACGCTGGATGCGGATTTCCAGGGGATCGGAGGTCTGGACGGGCAGGGGGGCCAGGCCCCGGGTCTGGCGGACCTGGTTGAGGAAGGCCGCCCGCCAGGCGTCCTCCGCCAGCAGGCCATGGAGATAGGAACCGACGGCGTGGCCGGAGCGCCACCCGGCATCGGCCTGGGCACCCTGGGCCAGGGCCTCGCCCCCTCCCAGGGCCTCGGTGCGACCCTGGTGGATCTCATAGCCCGTGAGGGGGTGCCCGGGTTCGGGCCAGGCGCTCTGAAAGCGGCTCTCGGTCGTGAGCTTTTCGCTGCGGAAGACGGTGCGGGTGGGAAGCATCCCCAGGCCTTCCCAGTTGGAGGGGCCTCCCTCGCTGCCAGCCTCATCGATGAGCTCCCGGCCCAGCATCTGGTACCCGCCGCAGATTCCCAGGACCCAGGTGCCTTTGGCGTGGGCATCCCGGACCGCCTGGGCCATGCCCGTGGAGGCGTGGTGGGCCAGATCGCCGATGGTGGACTTGGAGCCCGGGAGGATCAGGAGGTCCTGTTCCAGGGCCAGCTTGGGGTCCGTGATCCAGGTGAGCTGGACATCGGGTTCGGAAAGCAGGGGGTGGAGGTCCTCTGTGTTGGAGACCCGGGGGGAGAGCAGGGCGCCGACATGGAAGCGGCCGGGTTCGGGCTTCTGGTCCACCGGAATCCGGATGGGGCGGTCCTCCTCGTCCAGGCCATGGTCCAGGTGGGGCAGCACCGCCAGCACGGGCACGCCGCAGACCTCCTCCATGAGGGGGATGCCATCCTCGAAGAGGGCCAGATCCCCCTTGAAGCGGTTGACCACGATGCCCAGCACCCGGGCCCGGTCCTCAGGCGGAAGGAGGTCCAGGGTGCCCTTGGCCTGGGCATAGACTCCGCCCTTGTGGATATCCACGACCAGAATGATGGCGGCATTGGCATGGCGGGCGGGTCGGAGATTCACATAGTCCCGGGACCAGAGGTTGAGCTCCACTGGGCTTCCGGCCCCCTCCATGACGATGACCTCGTGCTTGGCGGACAGACGATCCAGGGCTCCCAGGGCGATGGCCGCCAGCTCGGAGGTGTCCTTGAAGTAGTCCTTGGCCTCCCGCTGGCCCACGGCCTTGCCCAGGACGACGATCTGGGCCCCCGTTGAACTCACGGGCTTCATGAGCACGGGACCCATGTCCACATGCGGGTCCAGCCCGCAGGCCTTGGCCTGGAGGATCTGGGCCCGGGGCATCTCGTGGCCTTCGGGGGTCACGCCAGCCTGGTTGGCCATGTTCTGGGATTTGAATGGGGCCACATCGTAGCCGGAATCCTTCAGAAGCCGGCAGAGACCCGCGGTGACGAGACTCTTACCCACATCGGAGGCGGAACCAAGGACGGAGATCGCTTTTGCCATCTTTCCATCCTGATATGTTCAGGCATCCTGGAGCTATGGGAAAAATTGTCTTTGTTACCGGACCCGTCCGCAGCGGCAAGAGCCGCTTCGCCCTCGATATGGCCCTGGGTTGGGGGCCTCTGGGAGTCTATGTCGCCACCTACAAGGCAGATCCATCAGATGCGGAGATGGCCGACCGGGTGCGGCGCCATCAGGCGGAGCGCCCGGATACCTGGCGCACCCTGGAGGCGCCAGGGGATGTGGCGGCGGAACTGAAGGCCATGAAGCCTGTCCCCTCCGGGGTCATGCTGGATTGCCTGACCATGTGGCTGGGCTGGCGCATGGACGCCTCGGACGAGGCCATCCTGGAGGCCTGGAAGGGCCAGTTGGCGGCTTTCAAGGCGGCCCCCTGGCCCATCGTCATCGTGGGCAACGAGGTGGGCTGGTCCCCGGTGCCCGAAGACCCCATGACCCGTCGCTTCCGGGATCTGGCGGGCTGGCTGGCCCAGGCCACCACCAAGGAGGCCGATGAGGCCTACCTGGCCGTGGCGGGATGTCAGATCCGGCTGAAATGAAAAAGATCCACCACGAAGACTCCAAGGCTCCAAGAAAAGAAGAAAAAATTAATAAATCATATTTTTCTTCTTTTCGCTTTTCTTCGTGCCTTGGAGCCTTGGAGGTGAATCTTTTTCAGTATTTCGCCAAGGTCTTTTCCAATCTTTCCTTTATCTCCTTCCGCATCCACTCTGGGGCGATCACTTCGGCTGCATCCCCGAACTGGAGGATCCAGCGCTGGGGGCCCGAGGGGTGGTTGGCCTTGAAGGTGGCCAGGGCGCTCAGGCCGTCCTTGGCCGGGCGGAAGTCGAAATCCGGGAGGGCGGGGGGGGCTTCCTTCATGGACTGCACCCAATTGGCTCCCTCGATGCGGACCTGCACCTCGAAGGGCTCGTCGGTGCTCAGCCAGCCACCGATCTGGTAGCGGGCAGCCCGCTCGATGGCCTCGGGCTCAGGGAGGGAGGCGGCCTTCTGGGGTTTGGCCTGGAGGATGCGGCTCAGACGGAGGTTCAGGGCCTTCCGCTTCGAAGGCTCCCAGGCCAGGAGGAAGGTGCCGCTGGAGTAGAGGTCATGGGTGAGGGCCGCGGGGACGACTTCGTGGACCTTGGGCCTGGCTGATCCCGCCGAGCGGTATTCCAGGCGCAGGGATTTTCCGGTCTCCAGGGCCTTCAGGATGGGTTCCAGGACCTCGGGAGACTCCACAGGGTCCTCCACGCCGCCCTGAACCCTGACGGCGCCCTGGAGCTGCTGGAAGACCCGTCGGTCCCGGTTGGACATGCGTTCGCTGGCCAGCCGTTCGATGGCGTCGATCTTCTCCTGCCACAGCTGGGCACCCCCCTGGGCGAGCATGAGGGAGGCGAGGCGGAGGGCCAGGCGGGCGTCGCTGGAGATGTTCTCATCCCACCCTGGGCCTTTCTTCATCTGGAAGTGGATCACCGAGGGACGGCCAGCCCGGACCCGTTCGATACGGGCCCCCTGTTCCTCCAGGAGCTGGATGGCACGATCGACGGTGCGCAGACTCACGCCGCCCAGCTTCCGGGCGATCTGGTGCTTGGTGAGTCCGGTGGGGCCGGCATCCCTCAGCAGGGATACGGTCGAGCGCAGGCGCTCGCGGTCAACCAGCCCACCGGTTTGGATACCGATCGCCATGAATTATCTCCGAGATAGATGGGTTCAGCATCCCCTCGGAAGACAGTTCATGTCAATCCTCGTGGTCGCCGAAGATGATTCCCAGATCCCGAGCCGTCTGGAGAGTGTCGCAGTCCATGGGGACATTCTTCTGGCGACCGGCCACCTCCTCCAGGGGCACGTAGTTCACGTTGGGATGGGCCAGGGCCACCATGACGCCATTGAAACCCTCATCCAGGGCGCGGACCGCGGCTGCGCCGAAGCGAAGGGCCGCGAGGCGGTCGAAGGTCGTGGGGGTTCCCCCCCGCAGCAGGTGTCCCAGCACTACGCAGCGGGCCTCCTTGCCTGTCATGTCCTGGAGTTCCCGGGCCACCCGTTCCCCTACGCCACCCAGGCGTTCGGCCTGGCCGACCTCCGCCTTGGCCAGTAGAGCGTTCTCTCCGCCAATGGGCTTGGCTCCCTCGGCCACGCAGATGATGGTGTACATCCGGCCTTCGTTATCCCTCTCCCGGATCAAGGCCGCAACCTTTTCCAAGTCGTAGGGGATCTCGGGGATCAAGATGGCGTGGGCGCCGCCGGAGATGCCCGCATTGAGGGCGATCCAGCCTGCGTAGCGGCCCATGACTTCCACCACCATGACCCGCTGATGGGACTCGGCGGTGGAGTGAAGGCGGTCCAGGCACTCGGTGGCGAAGGAAACTGCCGTGTCGAAGCCGAAGGTGGTGGCCGTCTTATCCAGGTCGTTGTCGATGGTCTTGGGCACCCCGACAACCCGCAGGCCCTTCTGGTAAAGGACATTGGCAATGGTCAGGCTGCCGTCACCCCCGATGGAAACCAGGGCGTCCAGTTCCTTCTTGGCGAAGTATTCGAGGATCTCCCCGGTGCGGTCCACATCCTTGACGGTGCCATCGGGCATCCGAAGGGGGTAGTGGAGGGGGTTGCCCCGATTGGTGGTGCCCAGGATGGTCCCCCCGAGGTGGGTGATGCCGTGGACCCGCTCCCGGGTGAGCCGCAGCACACCGCCATCGGCATAGCGCTCGGGAAAGAGGATGCCGTTGAAGCCGTCCCGGATGCCGTAGCATTCCCATCCGTGATTGAGGGCGGAGATGACCACCGCCCGTATGACCGCGTTCAGGCCCGGCGCGTCCCCGCCTCCGGTGCAGACAGCGATGCGGCGGATCTTGGAGTGGTTCATGGTGGCTCCGGATTACCCTTGCATTGTGGGCCAGCCTCCCCGGTACGCAAGTCCCCGGTTAATCTATAACCATGAGTGAAGAGACCTCCATCCCCGGCCTCCCCCTTCCGCTTCGCAGGCAGAAGGCGCTGAAGGCATGCTGGAAGCCCATCCTGGCCAACTGGATCATCCCTGGTGCCGGCTACTGGATGCTGGGCCAGAAGGGGCGGGCCAAGGCCTTCTTCGGGGTCTATATGGTCTTCTGTCTCATGGCCTTCCTTCAGTTGAACTATGGTGGCGGCGCTGGCCCCAAGGGAGGGGTCTACGTTCCCCAGGTGGCCCCCCTGGCCTGGATGCCCACCCTGGGGGCCGCCGCCACAATGGGCGTTGGTCCCATCTACGGACTTTTCGCATGGCTATTCGGGGGTACCGGTACGGAGCCCATCCGCAACCTGACCCAGGAGTATGGAGCCACCTATGTCATGGTGGCGGGCCTTCTCAACTGGCTCTGCCTCTTCGATCTCTTCGACCGGGCCACAGGCCGCTGGGTCTGGCGCCTGCCCAAGGACGAGCAAGAGACCCGTGAGGAATCCATCCCCAAAGCCTGAGGCGGATCCTATATTGGGGTGCCTTCTTCCCCAGATGAGGTTAGGCATGGACGTACCGGAACAGCCAAAGGCTTCGGGCCCGGGTCGCTGGGTTCCCTGGGCCGTGCTGGCGGTGTGCCTCTGTCTGACCGTTGGAGTCGCCGTCGGCAGCCACGTCTACATTCGCCGTTCCCAGCGCCATCGCTTTGAGGCCAGGACCCATGAGCTGCAGGTCTCCATTCAGCGGCGACTGGAAGACTATGCCCAGAATCTCCACGCTGGGCAGGCTTGGGTGGATGGGCGGGGTGCTTTCAGTCAGGAGGTATGGGGGCAGATGGTTCAGAGCCTTCGTCTGGACCTGATCTGCCCCGGCCACGAGACCATGGCCTTTCTGAGGGCTTTTCCCGAGGAGGAACGGACCCTTGTTCTCGCCGAGGAGCGGCGTGTGAATGGGCGGGAACCGGTGATTTTCCCGGAGGGTACCCGGGACCGTTACGTCATCATCACCCGGATGGCGCCTCTGGATTCCGTGACCAGCAAACGCCTGGGAGGGGATACCTATGTCTCGGAGGCCCGTCGGGAGATGGCCTTGAGGGCGACGGACAGCGGCGACGTGGCGGTCTCCCGGGGGGTGACCCTTTTCACGGACAAATCGGACCAGGTCCTTTCCTTCCTCCTGTTCAAGGCGGTCTACCGTGGAGGGGGCGTGCCCGCCACCCTGGAGGAACGCAGGCGCAAACTGGTGGGTTTCGTGGCCATGGCCTCGCGCTATCGGGAACTGATCACCTCCTCGCTGCCCCCTGCCCCCCGGGATGTCGCGGTCAATCTGGTCGTACCCGTCGAGTCCAGGGCTGAACTGCCGGTCTACTCGGAGATGCGGCCAGGGACCGGCGTCGCAGGCCTGGATGTGGAGGAAAGATTATCCTTCGGCGGCCAGGTCTGGAAAATCCGTTTCCAGGCAACGCCCAGTTTTGTCCACCCCCTGGAAAAGTGGGGACCCCTGGCGAACCTCCTCGTTGGGTTCCTGGCCAGTGGGCTCATCTTTGCCCTCATCAGCTCACTGATGAACCGGCGGCAGGAGGCAGAGTCCATCGCCGAATCCATGACCGAGTCCCTGTCATCGGCCTTGGCCTACCTTCACAATCTGCTGGAGGCCGCCACTCAGGTGAGCATCGTGATGACGGATTCCGCGGGTGTGGTGCAGGTCTTCAACTCGGGGGCAGAGCGCATCCTGGGCTGGCAGAGCTCCGAGGTTGTCGGCAGGGAGACTCCCCTCCTCTGGCACGATCCGGAGGAACTGGAGACTCGGAAAAAAGCGCTGGAGGCCACGGGGCTGAAGCTGGAGGGGCCCTTTTCCGTCTTTGCCCATTTTGCTCGGGAAAACCGGATGGAGCGGATTCGCTGGCATTGGATCACCCGGACCGGGGAGCGGCGCCTGGTGGAGATGGTGGTGACCTGTGTGATGGACCCCATGGGGAAATTTCAGGGCTACCTGGGCATCGCAGTGGATATCACCGAACAGGCCAGGGCTCAGGAAACGATGCGGGTTCAGGAGGAACAGCTCCAGCAGAGTCAGAAGATGGATGCCATCGGCCAACTGGCCGGGGGCGTAGCCCACGACTTCAACAACATGCTGGCGGGCATCCTTGGCTCCGCTGAACTATTGGCAGAGGAGATCCCGGGGGATGCCCCCCATCGGAAGCTGGTGGAGACCATCATCAAGGCCAGCGAAAGGGCGGCGGAGTTGACGTCCAAGCTGCTGGCCTTCAGCCGCAAGGGCAAGCTGGTGTCCACGGCCCTGGACCTGCATCGCATTGTCCAGGACACCATGGCCCTCCTGGAAAGGAGCGTCGACAAGCGTATCGAGATCCGGCAGAGCCTCCGGGCCAGGAACCCCCAAGTGGTGGGGGACCCCTCTCAGCTGGAGAATGCGCTCCTCAATCTCTGCATCAACGCCCGGGATGCCATGCCTGACGGGGGCACCCTGATGGTGGAGACTGAGGATGTCCAGCTGCGGGAAGCCCTGTCCGATCCTGCGGGATTCCATGTCGAGGCCGGTCCCTACGTCCGGCTCTCAGTCCGGGACACCGGCCACGGCATCCCTGCGGAAATCCGGGACCGCATCTTCGAACCCTTCTTCACCACCAAGGTCGAGGGGCGGGGCACGGGCCTGGGACTCTCCGCGGTCTACGGCATCGTGAAGTCCCACCGGGGAGCCCTGGGGGTGGAGTCCCAGCCCGGCAAGGGCAGTGCCTTCAGCATTCTCCTGCCCCTCGATGAGATGCCCAGGATCCAGGCCAACCGTGAGGAAATACGGGAAGCGCACCGCGGGGAGGGCACCATCCTGGTCATCGATGATGAGGACATGATCCGGAGCACCACGGCCCGTATTCTGGAATCCATGGGATACCAGGTTCTCCAGGCCGCCAATGGGGCCGAGGGGATCCGGGCCTTCGAGGCCCATCGTCCAGAGATCCGCCTCGTGATTCTGGATCTGGTCATGCCCGGCATCTCTGGACGGGAGACCTTCCAGCGTCTGCGCCGCCTGAGCCCGAAGGCCCTGATCATCGCGGCATCAGGTTTTGCCAATGATCAGTCCGTGGGTGAAATGATGGATGAAGGTCTCGTGGGGTTCTTGCACAAGCCCTATGGGATAAGGGAGCTGGTGGATGCCATCGATCGGGCCCTGATCCGGTCAAACGAGTAGAAGCTGAGGGCCGGCAGGAGGTTGCTCAGCGCACAGATCAAGAAGGTCAGTCTCAGACCGATCCGGTCGGCCAGGCAGCCGAGGAGGATGGAACCCACTGCCACCCCCAGGTCCAGGGCGGTGAAGAGGTTGCTGTTCGCAGCCGCGCGTCGCTGGACCTCCACCCGCTGCAGGGCCATGGCCATGACCATGGGCTGGATGATGCTGTAGCCCACGCCCAGAAGCACCGCGGAAACCAGCAGGTAGGGCAGGCCCTTGGCCAGGTAGAGCAGCAGGTAGCAGGCGAAGAGGGCCAGGAGCCCCGGACCCATGAGGGCGTTGGGGCCGCGGTGATCATAGAACTTTCCCACCAGCGGGCGCAGCGCCAGCAGGGTCAGGGCATAAAGGGTGAAATAGATACCGGTGCTGCCGGAACCGAAGGCCTTGAAGTGGAGGGCGATCAGCGAAAGGATGCCGCCGTAGCCGAAGGACATGCAGAAGATCTGGAAACTGAGAGACAGCACCCTGGCTTCATAGAAATCGCTCCATTTCAGGGCTCCGGTCTTTTTCCTGGTGGGGGGTTCCACGTAGGAGACCAGGGCGATGCAGGCCATGCTTCCCAGGGCCAGGAACAGACCTCCCAGGCACATGGGACGGAAGCCCCAGCGGGCCATGACCCAGAGCCCGATGGCGGGTGCCAGGGCCATGGCCAGGGTGTTGGAGAGGCTGAAGTAGCCGATTCCCTCTCCCCGACGGGCCTCCGGAATGACATCCGTGGACATGGTCAGGTTGCCGGTGGCCGCGAATCCCCAGACCACCCCATGTAGGGCCCGGCAGAGCACCAGCAGGGCGACGGTGCCCACCAGGGAGTACCCGCCCAGGACCAGGGCGATGCCGCCAAGGGCCAGGAGCACGATGGGCTTGCGTCCCCGGGTATCGAAAACATAGCCGGAGAGCAGGCGGGTGACGACCGCCAGGATGGAGGTGATTCCAATGACCAGGCCCACCTGACCTACATTGCCCTTGAGGGGACCCACCACCAGTACTGGCAGGGTCGGCAGGAGGGCGTAGAAGGAGCAGAAGAGCAGCAGATTGCTCAGGCAGAGCAACAGGAAGTTCCGGGTCCATAGCGGCGTATTCATCAAAACAGCTCCCATCCAGATGTGAATGCCTCTCCCATCTGGATGGGTACGGCCAGCCATGGCCCCAGGGGCCTGGATCAATTATACGGTTGGAGCTGATCTACTTTTTTGCGTTCTTGGGGGTGCCGTCCTTCTCCAGGAATTTTTCCGGGTTCTTGGTGAGGGGGCCCGCGCAGTCGGGGCAGCAGATGTAGTATTCGTGCCCGCGAACCACGACTTTCTGGCTCTTGGCGTTCACCTTGTCACCGCCCACGGGGCAGACCGTGTTGGTGGCGGGCTTGACGTTGGGGGTGGCCACGAGGGCTGTGGTGATGAGGAAGGTCAGCATGATTACTCCTATGGTGCTTAGATG
>Ga0316613_10000683_pt1 | contig 25526 bp, 23 predicted proteins | sample OWC_soil_day10_C_2_FD_207647 | JGI IMG/M metagenome (GOLD analysis project Ga0316613, IMG submission 207647) | Wetland soil microbial communities from Old Woman Creek delta, Ohio, United States - OWC_soil_day10_CT_b | ecosystem: Environmental > Terrestrial > Soil > Wetlands | place: USA: Ohio...
CAAATTCTGGCTCGATCCCGTCATGCTGGCTAGCAGCCGTGGCTTGAGCGCCGTGGATATTCGCAAGATCGAAGGGCTGGTTTATGAACACCGGGATTTTTTGCGGGAGCGTTACCATGAATTCCATCGCCATGACGACTGAAACCCTGGCCACCCGGGTCTGGGTGGAAAAACGGATTGTGTTTCTGGAACTGACCGATGGCCGCATCATCGGCTTTCCCGCCGATCGCTTCCGTATTCTCAGCCAAGCGAGCGATGCTGCTTTGCAAAAGGTCGAATTGCGCCTGTCCGGCTATGCTCTGCGTTGGGAAGAACTGGACGAAGACCTGACCGTGCAGGGGGTTCTGGAGGGACGGTTTCAGCTGCCATTGCCGGCGTTGAAGGTGGCTTGAGGATAGGGGTGGAAAATCAATCGATACTGACCCCATTGATTCATTTTCTTAAGGAGATAGTTATGCAATGGTTCGAAGTTGAAAATTCTGAGAACAAAAAAATCCCCAAATGGAAACGCTCAGTTGGCCTTTCAGAAGAAGGCGTGGTATTTGTTCCTGCGGCGATGACAGGAAATGAATCTGAGGTGTTTTTGTGCGCTGGCTACGATGGCACAACGGTGGTTCAGTACCTAAATCATGTTTATGTCCCTGCAGGCTGGCTCGCCGCCGAATTTCCGAAAACCGCAGAAATTTGCGAAATCATTAATAAGAAAGTGCGCGAAACGTTCTTGTAGATACCGATTACTCAATCGCCCGATCCCAGCCGCCGCGTAGGTCGGAAAAGCGAAGCGCCTTCCGACGTTTGGTTTCCAATGTTGGATATTTGAATCCCATGCGTCGGATGGCGCCTTTGGCTTATCCGACCTACCTGTACTTTGTCAGCAAGGGGCGATTAAGCAATCGCCCCGGGTTTTGGCTCCCAAACGGATGATCCCGCTCTTGCCCGGATGGTGCCACCCCGTTACGCTTCTGCCATTCCTTCGCCTGCGGAAAAGCCATGCTCGCCTCCGTTTCTCCTCTGTTATCCGTGGTGTCCAGTTGTGCCAAGGCCATGCTGTGGTTCAGCGATCTGCACAAACAGACCCGCGGCAATGTGCGGGCGCTGGTCGAGGAGCTGAAAGAAAATTCGCGCCTGTGCTTTCGGGTGATCGAGGACGATGTGCCGCCCGAGGCGGTCATTTCGCGTTTCTCCACCGTGGTGTTCGACCGGCTCAACGAAAGCGGCTTCGATTTCAACACGGTCAAGCGCAGCGCCATTCCAGATTTCGAAGGGCTGTCCGGCAGCGATCTGGCGCCTTGGGCGGGCAAGCCGACCAAGCTGCTGATTGACAGTATCTACGACAAGATCAAGGATCTGCGCTCGATTCATGCGCTCAATGCCAAGGAGCCAAAGCTTTGGCGGCGGCGGATTATCAATATCCATAAGCGCTTGTTGCTGCTGTTGCGCCACGCCAGCGAGTAATCCCCGCCAAATTCGTTTTTCAACGCGCCGGAATCCATGCCATGACTGAAGTGAGCGGAATCGACCATATCTACATTACGGTATCCGACCTTCAGCGCTCGGAAGCCTTTTATGACAAAGCCTTGCTTGCAACGCTGGGTTTTCGCAAGAACACCTTTGCCCTGGGAGGTGATCCGCATATCCAGTATTTCAATCGACATTTCGGCTATGTTCTTCGACCGTCCCACTCCACCTTCAGTCACGATGCCTACGCACCTGGGCTGCATCACTTTTGCTTCCGGGTCGAATCCGTTGCCGATGTGGTGGCCGTGGCCAACGGGTTGCGCTCTTTGGGGATCGAGGCAACAGAGGCGCGGCTTTATCCGGAATATGCATCCGATTACTGGGCAACTTTCTTCAATGATCCGGATGGCATTCGATTGGAAGTGACCAACTACCGTCAGGAACGGCGGGATCGGCATGATCTCTGGTCGTAAAGATTCGTGATCTGCGCCGTAGGGACTAGGGTGCAATCTGTTGGTGGATTGCCCCCTGAATTCCCCTTTTAACTAGCTTCCTTCTAAATGGGTAGATCTGGAAAAGCAGGGCGTATTCCGGTCGTGATCCGGTCAGAAGCGCCCCATTCCTCCGCCCATCCCGCCACCCGGTCCGCCTCGGCTACCAGGGCCGGTCGTGTTTTTGCTACTGCTGTTTTCGTTGCCACCTTGGCAGCTCAGGCCGGAATACAGGTTCGGTACCGTGCCGGCCAATCGCTGGTCGGCGGTTTTCTTCTGTGCCTCGTCCAATGACTGGTAGAGCGTGTTGGCGCGTTCTGCAATGTCTTCCATGGCCGCCAGGCGGTTGCGCACGGTGTTCACCTTGTTGTTGATCTGCTGCGGCGCATGCCGTGCGGCAGGTTGATAACCCTCTGCCCGCATCTGGTCTGCCATCAGGGCGCTGATGCTCTCCTGATAGTCGTTCCAGAGCACCTGTTGTTTGGGCGTCAAGGCCAAGGCGATGGCGGTTTCCCGCAGTTGCTCGCGAACGGGCTCGACCACCGAGGCGCAGCCTATTCCGTTGCGATTTCCTCCCTGCATGGCATCGCCCACGCCGCCGGGTGGCATGCCGCCGCCTTCGCGGGGTGGGCTGCCACAGGCGCTCAAGGTGACGGCCAGGATAATCGGCAGTAGATTCAGGGTAACGGATTTGCGCACGGCGAACTCCTTTTCAATCGGCCGGAAATTCTGCCGTGTCTGGCGCGGAGCAAAAAGGAGGCAGCGGGTAAAACCAGGGTTAAGTCTGTTAGGTTGTGTAAAAACCAGGCTGGCGCATCCGCGCGAAAAAAACGGGCAACCCAAGCGGGTTGCCCGATCTGCGGGGAGTAACGGTTTATTTCGGGAAATACTTGCTCAAGGGTTGTTTCAGGTGCAGGAGCCAGAGTTGCGTGGCCTCTGCACTGGCTTTGACCGTGAGCTGGCCCTTGTTGGAAATCTGGTTGCCGTTGACGGTGTAATCGTCCATATCCTGGCCTTTGTCGCCGTTGATGACCGCGCTCAGGCCAAAATCGTTGTCGTTGATCACGGCCAGGCCGCCTTCGATCAGTGCCAGGCCTTCAGCCTTTTCAGCGGTCCAGCCAAGATCGCGCAGATCAAGCACCTTCTGCTTGCGAATCAGCCGGGTTGCCTTTATCTCGTCTGCGCCGGCATATTCGAGGGCTTTGCCTTCCCGGGTTTTGCGAGCGCCGATATCGTCGGCCTGTGCGATGTCGATGGCGTAGATCACATTGCGCATCTTGCCGCTCTTGTCCTTGCCTTGCTCGATCAGCAGCAGTTGGGTATCGCTGATGGCAACCAGATCGCCCAGCTTGGCATCGCTGGTTTTCTTGTAGGCATCCACATCGATCGGGTAAGCGAGCTGACGGGTTGCGCCGCTGACAGGATCCAATTCGACGATGCGGGTGAACTGCGCGCTGTTTTTGGTTTTGCCGTCGAGATCGAGCGTGGATTGCACGGCGGCATAGACTTTGCCGTTCGGGGTGACGGCGACACCCTCAAAGCCGCGATTGGGCTGGCGGGCGCCGATCTCGGCCGGCAGACCCTGGCCCGGTGCCAGTTTGCGCAGCAGCTTGCCGCTTTCCGGGTCCACTTGGGCCAGGAAAGGACCGTATTCGTCCACGATCCAGAGCTTGCCTTGTTTATCCACGGCGATGCCTTCCGGATCGATCCCGCGTGAGTGATAGGGCAGGGTGGCGATGTTGTCTGCAAGCGGCACTTCGCCCGAGGCGCCCACCTGCCCCGGTGGCAGTGGCAAGCCGCTCATGGGCTGATTGTCCTGGCTGAGCGCAATGGTGCGAATCAACTCGGCTTTGCCTGCCAGTTCAACCCGGATTTCGGCCAGGCGTGGCACGAAATCCGGCGTCAGGAAAACTTTGGAATCGGTTTTCTTGCCGTTGATCATGGCCTTGGGCGAATCTGCGTTCGGGCCTCGATCGCCCAGTGACCAGAATACCAGGCTGCCATCCTTTTCAACCTTCTTCAGCGCAAGGCCCGAGCCGGGCGCAAACGGCAAACCATTGGGGAAGGCGGCTGCATGCAGGCCGGAATAAGGCAAGGCTTCGCGGCCCGAGATGGCCACTTCATAGCGTTCGACCATGGCCACGACCGGATGCTGGACCGGGGCCAGTTCGAAACGGGCCGGGGCGAGGTAGACCGGGGTGCCGCTGGTGGCGCAGGCCGTGAGCATCAGAGCAAGAGGAAGCAGGCGAAGATACATGGGAGGGTCCTGTCAACGTGGAAACAAAAACACAATGTAGTGCCTCAAGATGATCATTTTGTGACAGGCCCGGGTGGCCCCTGGCTGGTTTTTACGCAAATGCCCACGCAGCAAGGCCACAGTGCGGGAGAGGCCGGAACTCAGGCAGGCTGGATTTGTCGATGCTAGATAGCCCCGGGCGTTGCCCCGTTTCCCTCTATAAAGAGAAGGCTATCGGGCGTTATCACATCTCCAGCATTCTGATCATTTTGAGGGGACAAGTATGGACTCCTACCGCCACCACGTTTCGGGCTTTTTTGTCTATCTGTCGGATGCGGAAGAGGCACGCTCCAAGCTCTTCGCGCTGGGTTTCCCGCCCGAGCGCGTACAACTGTTCGCTGCCGATTCGGCTCTTCCGGAAACGGTGCCGCAAGCGGAAGGCAACAAGGTGCTGACGAGCGTGATCAAGGATAGCGTGATCGGCTCCGCAGTGGGCGGCGGTATCGGCGCGCTGGTGGATGTTGCCCTGGTGGCGACCAGCGTGAGCCTGGTTGTTGCCAATCCGCTGATTCCCACCCTGGCCTTGCTGGGTTGGGGCGCGGGGCTTGGCGGCATTCTTGGCGGAGTGGTGGGTGCCGCCTCGGGTCATACTGGTGGAACGGAGGGCGAGAAAGCGGGAAAACTCGCGGCGCTGATCAAGGATGCCGTCCTGAACGGGCAGTTTGTCCTGGTGGCGGAGACCCTGAATAAAACCGAAACTGCCAACGTGCGCAAGATCATCCAGAAGTCCGTGGGTGAATACAAGGATCTCAATAAATAAGCGCATCCTTGGCGCCCTGTGTAGCACATGCCGCTAAATCCCGTTTGCCACCGTCTCTTCGCAGCGTTGGCGCAAATGCTCGCGCAGCAAGGCCACGGTGGGCGAGAGCTGGCGGCGGTCGGCGCAGATCAGCGAAAGCGGAGCGGATTCGCCGCTCCAGTCCGGACAAAGGCGCACCAGCCGCCCCGACTGCAAATCGGGCACCAGATCGAGCAGCGATTTGCTGGCAATGCCAAACCCGGCCACGGCCCAGCGCCGCACTGCATCGGCGTCGTCAGATACCCGGTTGCCGCTGACGGCCACGCTCGTTTCCTCCCCATCTCGGAAAAACTGCCAGCGCTCGTGCACTTCGTCGCCCAAGCGGTAGCGCAGGCAGTTGTGCTGCGTCAGTTCGGCTGGCGAAGCCGGGCTGCCGTGGCGCGCGAGATACGCCGGCGAGGCGCACAACACCCGGCGGTTGCCCGGCAGCAGCGGCAGCGCGACGAGACCCGAGTCGGCGGGCGTGCCGTAGCGGATCGCGATATCCACCGGCTGGCGGTAGATATCGGCCAGCCGGTCGGAAAGCTGGATGCGCAAGGTGACTTCCGGGTAGCGCGTCAGGAATTCATCCAGCCAGCCCAGCATCTGGTTGCGGCCCAGATCGGACGGCATCGAGATTTGCAGGTGGTCGCGGATCACCTGACGGCCAGTGGATATTTCCTCGACCGCATCCTTGAGTCCGGCCAGCGCCAGGCGCGCGGCGGGCAGCAGGCGTTCGCCTTCCGCCGTCAGGCGCAGGCTGCGGGTCGAGCGCAGCAGTAGCGCCATACCAAGCTCGGCTTCGAGGCGTTTGAGGCTGGCGCTGGCCACTGCCGGCGAGAGCTCAAGCAGGCGCGCCGCCGCAGATAGGCTGCCGCTGTCTGCGGTCAGCACGAAGATTTCCAGATCGTGCAGGTTTTTTATTTTCAAAATATTTTTGAAAGTAATTCGCGGAGTGGCTAGTTTATCTGCGATATCCGTTGATTGATACTGGTCCCATCTTTTCTCCCGATGGAAGACCACCATGAAAGCCGTTGCCTACCAGCATTCCCTGCCGATCACCGATCCGCTTTCCTTGCAAGACATCACGCTGCCGGAGCCGGTCGCCAGTGGCCGCGATCTATTGGTGGAAGTGCGGGCGATTTCGGTCAACCCGGTCGATACCAAGGTGCGCCTGGGCGCGGCGCCGGCCGAGGGCGAGTGGAAAGTGCTGGGCTGGGATGCAGCAGGCATCGTGCGCGCCGTCGGGCCGGACGTAACCCGTTTCCGGCCGGGCGACCGGGTCTGGTACGCCGGCTCGATCGCCCGGCAGGGCAGCAACAGCGAGCTGCAACTGGTCGACGAGCGCATCGTCGGCAAGATGCCCGAGAGCCTGGATTTTGCCCAGGCCGCCGCGCTGCCGCTGACGGCGATCACGGCGTGGGAAATGCTGTTTGACCGCCTGGCGATCGCGCCGGGCAAGCCGGTCGATCAGGGCGCGCTGCTGATCGTCGGTGCGGCGGGCGGCGTGGGCTCGATCATGGTCCAGTTGGCGCGCCGCTTGACTGCGCTGACCGTGATCGGCACCGCTTCGCGGCCGCAGACCCGGGAATGGGTGCAGGAATTGGGCGCGCATCACGTGATCGACCACCGCCAGCCGCTGGCGGCCGAGCTCAAGCGCATCGGCATTCCCCAGGTGCAGTACGCGGTGAGCCTGACCCACACCGACCAGCATTTCGCCGAGATCGCCGAAGCGATGGCGCCACAGGGCAAGTTCGGCCTGATCGACGATCCGAAGACCGTGAATATCGCCCTGCTCAAGCGCAAGAGCGTTTCGCTGAACTGGGAATCCATGTTCACCCGCTCGCTATTCGGCACGGCAGATATGGCCGCGCAGGGCCGCTTGCTCGATGAACTTGCGGGGCTCGTTGACGCCGGTCTGATCCGCACCACCGTGGGCGAGCACTTCGGCACGATCTGCGCCGCCAACCTGCGCGGCGCGCATGCCTTGCTCGAAAGCGGGCGGGCGCGAGGCAAGATCGTGCTGGAAGGGTTCTGATCGTGTCGGGAAATCCGGCATTGTTTTTCTGCCATCGAGCCGCATGTAAAGCAACGACCAAACTTGTTCAACCTGTAAGAGGCACACCATGACCACCTTGTTCGATCCCATTCAAGTCGGCGACCTGCAATTGCCCAACCGCATCGTCATGGCACCGCTGACCCGCTGCCGCGCCAGTGCAGGCCGCGTTCCCAATGCCCTGATGGCCGAGTATTACGCGCAGCGCGCCAGCGCCGGCCTGATCCTGAGCGAAGCCACTTCCGTCACGCCGATGGGCGTGGGCTATCCCGATACGCCGGGCATCTGGTCCGCGGAGCAAGTGGCCGGTTGGAAGCTGGTGACCGATGCGGTGCATGCCGCTGGCGGGCGCATCTTCGTGCAGTTGTGGCATGTCGGCCGGGTTTCCGATCCGTCGCACCTGGGCGGCGAGCTGCCGGTGGCGCCGAGCGCGATTGCTCCGAAGGGGCATGTGAGCTTGCTGCGGCCGATGCGCGAGTTCGTCACGCCGCGCGCGCTGGAAACGGCTGAGATTCCGGGCATCGTCGAGGCATATCGCAAGGCGGCGGAAAACGCGAAACTTGCCGGTTTCGATGGCGTGGAAATCCACGGCGCGAACGGCTATCTGCTCGACCAGTTCCTGCAGGACAGCACCAACCTGCGCACCGACCAGTACGGCGGCTCGATCGAAAACCGCGCGCGCCTGATGCTGGAAGTCACCGATGCCGCGATTTCGGTATGGGGACCGGGCCGCGTCGGCGTGCATCTGGCACCGCGCGGCGATTCACATTCGATGGGCGACTCCAACCCGCTGGCGACTTTCGGCTACGTGGCCAGGGAACTGGGCCGGCGCGGCATCGCGTTCATTTTTGCGCGTGAATCGCTGGGTAAAAACCAGATCGGCCCGGCGCTGAAGCAGGCGTTCGGTGGCGTGTATATCGCCAACGAGGCCTTTAGCCGCGAAACTGCCCAGCAGGTGCTTGCCGCCGGCGAAGCGGATGCCGTTTCTTTCGGCAAGGATTTCATCGCCAACCCCGATCTGCCGCGCCGACTGGCGCTGAACGCCGCACTCAATCCGCCGCGTCCGGAAACGTTCTACGGTTACGGCCAGCCTGATCCGGTGGTGGGATATCTCGACTACCCGGCCCTGAGCCTATCCCATTAGGCGGCTGCGCCTTCGCATCTGACAGTCGGGCGGTGCTCGGAACACCCCAAGGGTGCTTCCTGCGGGGCGTCCTCATGTACTCACATGTACATTCCGGTTCACCCCAAGGGTACTTCCTACGGGGCGCCTGTGCTCCTTCCTCCTGTCATCATCTGCTTTGGCTCGCTCGCCTACTGGAATAGACTCTAATCCCCAGCGCGAGCGCGCCATAAAAAACGCCTGCAAAAATGCAGGCGTTTTTCTTTTCCTAGTAGTTACGCTTTGGGGCGCTTGCGAAACGGCTTGGCCGTGTTGCTGGTGTACTCGCCCTTGCCCTTGAACGGCGGCTTGCTGCTCGCGCCGGGTTTCAGGCCGAGCGTGGTTTTCTTCGCGGCAGGCTTGGTCGATTCCGGCGGCATTTCTCCGCCTTCGCTGATGCGCAACTGCTGGCCACCCACCCATACGGTTTTCAGGTGTTCGAGCGTTTCCTTGGGCATGCCGTCCGGCAGTTCCAGCAGGCTGTAGCTGTCGAAGATCTCGATGCGGCCGATCAGCTTGGCTTCCAGTCCTGCTTCGTTGGCGATGGCGCCGACGATATTGCCGGGGGTGACCGCATGGTTGCGACCCACTTCGATGCGGAAGGTGCTGGTCCTGAATTTGGCTTTGCCTTTTTCCTTCTTGGACGCGGCAGGCGGCTCGGCCGGTTCGGCGAAGGCGGCCAGATCCAGACGGCTGCCAGTTTCCTCGCGCGCCGGTTTTGCCGCTACGGATGCCTGGGGCGCAACCGGCTTGGATGCTGCCGGGGCTGCTTGGGCCGCAGTGGCGTTATCGCGGCTGATCTGCAACGGGCGGCCGGCTACGCGCACGGTTTTCAGGTGCTCAAGTTTCTCGGCTGGCAGGCTTTCCGGCAGATCGAGCACGGCGTAATCGTCGTAGATGTCGATGCGGCCGATTTGCTTGGAATCGAGGTCGGCTTCGTTGGCAATCGCGCCGACGATATTGCCCGGCTTCACGCCATGCTCGTAACCCACTTCGATGCGATAGGTGCGCATGCCGGGGTCGGCGGCACGGAATACGCGTTCTTTCTTCGGGAAGCTCGGGCTTGCCTCGCGCTCGGCACGCGGGCGGCGGTCCGGGCGCTCGCCGCGTTCCGCACGTTCAAAACGTTCGCCGCGTTCGGTCCGTTCGAAGCGCTCACCGCGCGCAGGGCGCTCTTCGGCCCAGGCTTCGCGCTTGGGCTTTTCCAGCAACAGCGGCACGCCGCCGCGCGCCATCTTGGCCAGCGCCGCGGCGATCTCGATGGCGGGCACATTGTGTTCGCGCTCGTAGTCTTCGATCAGCGATTCGAACAGATTCAGCTCGCCGGCGGCCAACGTTTCGGTGATCTGGTCCTTGAACTTGGCAATGCGTACGTCGTTCACGGCCTGGATCGTCGGCAGTTCCAGCGTGCCGATCGGCTGGCGCGTGGCGCGCTCGATCATCTTCAGCAGGCCTTTTTCGCGCGGCGTGATGAACAGGATCGCCTCGCCGCTGCGCCCGGCACGGCCGGTGCGGCCGATGCGGTGGGTGTAGCTTTCCGGATCGGTCGGCACGTCGTAGTTGATCACGTGGCTGATGCGGTCCACGTCCAGCCCGCGTGCGGCGACGTCGGTGGCGACCAGGATATCGATGCTGCCATCTTTCAGCTGACCGATGGTGCGTTCGCGCTGCGCCTGCTGCAGATCGCCGTTGATGGCGGCGGCGGAGAAACCGCGCGCCTGCAGTTTGCCGGCGAGCTCTTCGGTGCCGAGCTTGGTGCGGGCGAAGATGATAATGCCATCGAACGGCTCGGCTTCCAGGATGCGGGTCAGCGCATCGAGCTTGTGCATGCCGCTCACGAGCCAGTAACGCTGGCGGATGTTGTCGGCGGTGCCGGTCTTGGCGGCCACGGTCACGAGTTCCGGATCGCGCAGGTAGGTTTGCGCAATGCGCTTGATCGCGCTGGGCATGGTGGCCGAGAACAGCGTGGTCTGCCGCGTGGCCGGGGTTTCCTTCAAGATACGTTCCACATCGTCGATAAAGCCCATGCGCAGCATTTCGTCGGCTTCATCCAGGACGAGGGTCTTAAGTTGCGACAGATCGAGCGAACCTTTGTCGAGGTGATCGATCACGCGGCCCGGCGTGCCGACAATCACATGCACGCCGCGGCGCAAGGCGGAGAGTTGCGGGCCGTAGCTCTGGCCGCCGTAGATCGGCAGCACATGGAAGCCGGGAATGTGCGTGGCGTAGCGCTGGAATGCTTCGGCAACCTGAATCGCCAGTTCGCGCGTGGGGGCAAGCACCAGCGCCTGTGGCGCGGCTTGCGCGAGGTCGATGCGCGAGAGGATCGGCAGGGCGAACGCAGCGGTCTTGCCGGTGCCGGTTTGCGCCTGGCCCAGCACGTCGCGGTTCGACAGCAAGAGCGGAATCGTCGCGGCCTGGATCGGCGACGGGGATTCGTAGCCGACATCCTTGAGCGCTTGCAGCAAGGGCGCGCTCAGATCAAGGTCGGAAAAAAGGGAAATCGGTGTTTCAGACATGGAATAACTCACAAAATAGCTCGAATTGCCGGATGCGATAGAGACTAGGGGCGTAGTTTACCCTGTTGTTAGCCAATACCCGGCTTGATGGCAACGATCATTGAATAATTACCTGCGCGAATGGCGGTAATTGGAGAAGATGGGCCAGAAAATTGCTCAGTCTGCTCATTGGCAACACGGTAACCCGGAATACATGCGTAAGTCGGAAAAGCGCAGCGCCTTCCGACGCTCGGTGTTTTTTACCCCCAAATCAATCGTCGGATGACGCCTTCGGCTTATCCAACCTACTCAGGATTACGTGTTAAAGATGGGGGGTTACCGGGTTGCGCGCCGGGTTAGGCGTGGTTGAAAGAAACATAGAATTTTCGATCTTCCCAATTATCCTGGAGCGCCGCCTCCAACTGTTGTGACCACGAACAGCATGGGTTTGACCGCCATATATCCCTAGACGAGCCACGAAGCTGAGAAGCCAAAGAAGAGAATTCTGGCCAACGTGTGTAGTGTGCCAAAAACAGAACGAATTCATGTGGCAGAAATCCGCTTGGTCTTGGTGTGGCGCCACCGTTTGCTTCGTAGCCCTGACGAATCGAATATTCTACAGCGCTCATAGTCCATTCTCGAAGATCGGGGTTGCTCGTGATTAGACGTGCTGCTTCTGCGAAGAGGAACTCGACGTGATTCACACCCCAAGGTGAATTCCGAACCCAAATCATGTTGTATTGATAGTCCAGTACCACATTCACAAGACTGATAGTTGCCTCAGTGTCCACGAAATATGCCTGTCTAACTATGCAAATACCCCGCCAGCTTGTTCTCCAGCAGCCGCGGGTTTTCGCCGTTGGCGATGGAATACAGTCCCTCGGCCAGCATTTCGCGGCGGCGGCATTCCAGGGCGATGTAGTGCTTGAGCTTGTTGGCGATCGGCAGGAACAAGAGGTTCGCGGCGCCGACGCCGTAGATCGTGGCGACGAAGGCGACGGCGATGCCGGCGCCGAGGCGCGAAGGGTCGGTCAGGTTTTCCATCACATGGATCAGGCCGAGCACGGCGCCGAGGATGCCGAAGGTGGGCGAATAACCGCCCGCCGCTTCCCAGATGCGCGCGGCGGCGCGGGCGTGTTCCTCGTAGGATTCGATATCGAGCTCCATGGCGCGGCGCACGACTTCCGGTTCGGCGCCGTCGACCACCATGGTGAGCCCGCGTTTCACGAACGGGTCTTTTTCGCTGTGCACATAGGCTTCCAGGGCCAGCAGGCCGTTGCGCCGGGCTTGGGTGCCCCAGTTGAGCAAGGTGGTGAGCACTTTGCGGAAATCCATCTTGGGCGAAACGAACACCCAAGCGGCCATGCGCACGCCGGCGACAAAGTGGCGCTGCTGGCTTTGCAGCATCACGGCGCCGGTGGTGCCGCCGATCACAATCAGAAACGCGGTCAGCTGCAGCAAGGAACCGAGGCTGCCGCCTTCGAGCACTTGGCCGAGCAGGATGGCAGCGAGGCCGAGGATGACGCCGATGATGCTGATCCGGTCCATTATTTGCTGGTCCAATCCTTGAGTTTTGTCCGCAGGCGCGCAACGGCCTGGCTGTGAAGCTGGCAGACGCGTGATTCGGTCACGCCGAGCACCGCGCCGATTTCCTTGAGGTTGAGTTCTTCGTCGTAATACAGCGCCATCAGCAGTTTTTCGCGCTCGGGCAGCGCTTCGATGCCGGCGATCAGGGTCTGGCGGAACGAAGAATCGGTGAGGATCTCGGCCGGGTTGGCGTTGTGGTCCACCGCGTACTGATCCAGTTGATCGTTCTCGTCATCCTGTTCGAAGTCTTCGTAATGCACCAGTTGATGGCCGCGGGCCTCGCTCAGCATTTGCTGGTATTCGGCCAGCGGTACGCCCATGGCGCCGGCGATTTCGCTTTCGGCCGGCGGGCGGCCGTGTGTTTGTTCGAGTTTGCGCAATGCATTTTCGATTTCGCGCATGTTGCGCCGTGCCTGGCGCGGCAGCCAGTCCGCATTGCGTAGCTCGTCCAGCATGGCGCCGCGAATGCGCTGGCTGGCGAAGGTTTCAAACTGTACCCCTGCACTGGCATCGAAGCTGCGCGCCGCCTCCATCAGGCCCATCATGCCGACCTGGATCAGGTCGTCCACGTCGACACTGGCCGGCAGACGGCTGACCAGATGGTAGGCCAGGCGGCGCACCAGCGGCATGTGCCCAGCCACGCGATCTTCTTCGCTGACGGATTGCGTTGCCTGATAGAGAGAGAGTGCACGAGGGCTGGCCATGGTGAACCTGATGAATGAATGGCGTGCAGTTTAGCTGAGAAGGCGAAAACTCCCAATTCTCGTTATCGAGACAGTGCCTTTTCCAGATCCGCCAGTGCTGCGCTCAGCGCCTGGTCGAGACCCGCGACCACGCTGCCAGCATCGGCATTCGTCAGCGGTACGCGCTGGCTGAAGCGCCATTCCGGCATGGCCGCGCCGCCCTTGGCATCCACCAGCCAGGCGCGCAGGCTCAGCACGGCGGCCGGGTGTTTCGGATCGCGCACGTCGGTATACAGCTCGACCAATTCGGTTTCCAGTGTGGCATCGGTGGCCAGCAGTGCGCCGCTGGGCAACACGTTGCGGAACAGGCCGCTGCTGGCAAGCCAGGCCCGGCAGCGCTCGGTCAGCAAAATGGCGGGCGGCGCGATGAACTGGCGATAGGGGTCGGCCACAAAGCGCTGGTCGGTTTCCCGGTAGAGCAGGCTGCTACTGCGGTTGGCCTGCGTGACGCGGAAATCGGCCACGCGCACCGAGCCGAAACGCGGGCTGGTGGCGGTGGCGGAGGAGGGGCGTTCGGCGCCGAACTGGTAAATGGTTTTTTCCGGCGCGGCCGATTGCAGGCTGCAACCCGCCAGCAACAGCGCAGCGGCAAAGGTGAGGGGACGAAGCAGTGTGATCATCGCGGTGGCTCGTAAGGTTTGGGGGGCGCGCCGAGCAGCAGTCCGGCCGGATGGCGCTGGGCGGATTCGGTAAGCGTTTTCAGGTTTTCACTGATGTCGTTGAGGTTGTCGATTAGCGTGGCGATGCCCTGATCGCGGCTGGCCAGCAGGTGGTCGACGCGGCCCATGGACTGGTTGAGCCGGCTGATGGCCTGGGCGAGCTCCGGGTTTTCCAGCAACTCGCGCGCGCGCCGGGCAGAGGCGGCCAGATCGGCTGGGGCCGAGGCCAGCGCAGGATCGGACAGCAGTTTTTTCAGGTGCTGGTTGCTTTCGCGCGCTTCGGCCAGCAGCGCAGCCGCTTCGCTGGCGGTCCGGCCGACATGCGCCTGGGCGAGCTCACTGGAAATCTGCTCGAGATTCCGGCCGATGCGCTCGATCGGCAGGGCGTCGATTTTCTTTTCCGTGGTTTCCAGCAGGCGATTGAGGTTGTCGGCCGCCCCTTCCAGGTCGATGCGCTGCAGGCGCGTCACGGCATCCTGAGCGCCGTCGAGAAACTGTTTGACGGTGCTTCGGGCGGTGGGAATGTACAGGTTGTCGGGTTCCCAGTTGATCGGCAGGGCCGGGTTTTCGACCGGATCGGTGAAGTCGATTTCCAGATAGCTGGTGCCGGTCAGCCCCTGCGGGGTGATCTTGATGCGCAGGCCGCGCTTGGCTTCGCGGTCGAGCGTGGCCTGGTCGGGGAAAGCGATGCTTTTGCCGCCGAACAATTCGGTTTGCACCTTGGCGATGATCCGCACGTACTGGTAACGCTGGGTGGGCGGTTTGTCCTGTTCGTAGCGGGCGTAGGTAAAGCCGATCTCGCTGACTTCGCCCACGACCACACCGCGGTAGCGGATCTTGGAGCCGATATCGATGCCCTGTACCGATTCATCGAAGTAGGTTTCGAGTTTGACATTGGTGGCGAACCATTTGCCGGCGCCCAGCCCGACCAGCAAACCTACGCTGATCAGCAGTGCAACCAGGACAAACAGGCCCAGCCGGAAGTGTTTTTTGTGTTCGCTCATGGGGTGTCTGCCTCACGCAGGAAAAAGCGCTGAACCCGGATGTCTTCATTCCGGGCGAGTTCTGCCGGGGTGCCGATGGCAATGATGCCCTTGGCCTCGCGGTCGAGCATCACGGCGCGGTCGGCAATCGCGTTGATGCTGGTCAGTTCATGGGTGACTACGACGATGGTCATGCCCTGGCTTTGCGCCAGGCGGCGGATCAGTGCATCCAGTCCGGCCGAAGTGACCGGGTCTAAGCCGGCCGAAGGCTCGTCCAGGAACAGGATCGCCGGATCGAGCGCCATGGCGCGGGCAATGGCCGCGCGCTTTTGCATGCCGCCGGAGAGCTCGGAAGGCAGGAAGCCGGCGAAGTCTTCCAGCCCGACCAGCCTGAGCTTGAGCCGCGCGACCAGTTCGATGGCGGCAGCATCCAGATCGCTGAAGCTTTCCAGCGGCAGGCGCACGTTGTCGAGCACGCTCATCGAGCCGAACAGCGCGCCGGATTGGTACATCACACCAAAGCGTCGCAGGATGCGCTCGCGCAAGTCGCCGCTGGCGCTGGCCAGGTCGTCCCCGCCGATTTCTACGCTGCCAGCCATCGGTTCGTACAGGCCGATCATGTGTTTCATCAACGTGGATTTGCCGCAGCCCGATCCGCCCAGCAGCGCCAGCACTTCGCCGGCAGAAACCTCGAAACTGACCTCATCGAGCACAATGCGTTCGCCGTAACCGCAGCGCAGATGGTCGACGCGAATCAGCGGAGCGCTCATCGCTATATTCCTAATTGATAGTAAATCACGGCCAGCACGCCGTCGGTCACCACCAGGATCACCAGTGTCTGCACCACGGCGCGGGTGGTCGAGCTGCCCACCGCGCTGGCGCCGGCGCCGGTGGAGAGTCCGCGCAGGCAGCCGATGGCCGCGACTTCCAGGCCGAAAATCGCTGCCTTGAACAGGCCGCCCAGTAAATCGTGCAGGTCGGTAAAACTGGTGACCTGATGGACAAAGGTCCGGAACGGAATGCCGAATCCTTCCAGTACCAGGGCCCCGGCTGCCAAACCGATCACCTCGGCGCAGACCGTGAGCAGGGGCGCCATCAGCAGTCCGGCAAGCAGGCGCGGCAGTACCAGGAAACGGATCGGGTCGAAGCCGAAAGTGACCAGCGCGTTGATTTCTTCGTTGACCTTCATGGTGCCGATTTCCGCTGCAAACGCCGCGCCGGTGCGCCCGGCCAGCAGGATGGCGGTGATCAGCGGGCCCATTTCCCGAATCAGCGAGAGCCCCAGCAGGTTGGCCACGAAGATTTCCGCGCCGAATTGCCGCAGCGGCAGCGCGGACTGGAAAGACAGGATCACGCCAATCAGGAAGGAAATCAGCGCGACAATCGGCAGCGCATTGGCGCCGGTGAGCTCGCACTGTGTCAGGAAATCCCGCCAGCGCAAATCGCGCGGGCGGCGGACAAGCCCTGCGAGCGCACTGCTGGCGGCGCCGATGAAAGTGATCTGTTCGGTGAGATCGGCGATCCATTCCTGCGCCCATTGACCCAAGCGGGTGATCAAGGGTTGCTTGGAGGGCGGCAGGGCACCTGCCAAGGGTTTGTCCGGCTCCAGCGCATCGATCAGGTGCTGGAGTGCCGGATCGAGCCCGCTGATGTGTACGCCGCGCCGCGCCAGGTCGAACAGCAGCGCCGCGCCGGCGCCATCACAGCGGTTTACGCCGCGGGCGTCGATGCGCGTGGTGTCGGGCAGAAGGCGGGCCTGGGGCCAAAGCTGGCTGGCTGCGGCAAGGTCGAGTTCGCCGCTGAGCGTGTAATCCGTGCCGGAATCTGCGGGGCTGGGCGCGAGAGTGGCAGCGTTATCCATCTTAGTGGCGCAGTTGATCGGAAAGGAGCCGGCTTGATTCAATCAGCCGGTGGACAAAAGCCGCCGGAGAGTTCGAAGGCTGGCGCGGCGGCGTCCAGCGCAGCATCACGTCAGCGAGCTGGCGAAAGGCCATCGCCGCTTCCGAATCCGGGAACGATTCGAGCACGGTCTGCCCCAGGCGGGTGGCGCGGTTCAGCCGTTCATCCTCGGGCACGAAACCGACCAGTTTGAGCTGGATTTCCTGTCCCAGATATTGCTGCGCCACCTCGCGGATACGGCCAAACAGTGCCGCGGCGTCATCGAGGCTCGCCGCGCGGTTCACCAGGATGCGGAAATCATGTCGCGCATATTCGGTGTAGAGCAGTTTGATGGTGGCGTAGGCGTCGGTGAGCGATTCTGCCCGGTTGGTCAGCACCACCATGACATCGTCGGCGGCGAGGCTGAGCGAGGGTGTGTCTGCCCGGGAGGCCGGGCAGGTATCGAGCAGCAGGAAGTCCGCCGCCGCAGCCAGATGTTCGAATTCGTTGCCGAGCCAGTGCTGCTCGCGCTCGTTCAGGCTGGCCAAGGCCTGCGGGCGGGCACTGATGGGCAAGACGGAAAAGCCGCGGCCGGAATCGAGCAGCGCATCGGCGAGCCCCGCTTCGCGGCGCAGTACCTGCTCCATGCTGAAGTGGGGAGTCAGGCGCAGGCGGTGGCAGACATTGGAAAGCCCGCTGAACTCATCAAGAATGATCACCTCGCGGCTGCGTTCGGCCAGCGCGGCGGCCAGATTGACCACCAGGGTGGTGGTGCCGGCATCGCCGCGTCCGCCGGCAAGGCTGATGCTGCGGCAGGTGGGCGTGGTGACCATCGCGCGCAAGCCGGCGGCCTGGTCGCGGCCGTGCCGCCCCTTAAGCACGCTGGCCTCCGAGGCTCAGGTTGAAATCCAGCGGCGCATCCTGCGTGCCCATGAAGACCGGGTATTCGTCTTTCTTGAGCTGGTAGACCGCGTTGTCCTGCTGGGTGCGGAATGCCCGGTCGATCAGGTAGCCGGTATTGGCGCCATGCAGATCTTCCGGCACACGCTGGCCGTTGGTGACGAAATGCAGCGGCAGGCGGTGGCGGATGGCAACATCCAGGCAGCCGCCAAAGGCCATGGTTTCGTCCAGCTTGGTCAGGATGCAGCCGACCAGATGGCTGTTGCGGTAGCGCCGCGCCACATCGTCGAGCGTAGAGGCCTGCGCGTTGGCCGAAAGCAGCAGCAGCGTGCCGATGTGGTCCAAGTTGAACAATGCCAGTTGTTCGCCGATGCGCTGGTCGCGCTGGCCCATACCGACTGTGTCGATCAGCACCAGGTGGCGGTCGGACAGATCGGACAGGGTCAGTTCCAGATCGGTTTCATCCTTCACGTCATGTACCGGCACGCCGAGGATGCGACCGTAGATGCGCAGCTGGTCGTGCGCACCGATCCGGTAGCTGTCGGTGGTGAGCAGCGCCACGGATTGCGCGCCGTGTGCCAGTGCGCAGCGCGCCGCCAGCTTGGCTACCGTGGTGGTTTTGCCCACGCCGGTGGGGCCGATCAGCGCGTAGACCCCGCCGCGGGCGATGATGTCCTGGTCGGCGCCGGGGGTGGGCAGGTTGTGCTTGAGCGCGGCCTTGACCCAGTTGATTCCCTGATCGATGCCCAATCCTGCCGGCATCTTGTCGATCAGCTGGCGAGACAGTGCCGGGCAGAACCCGGCGGCAAGCAGTTGGCGCAGGACTTCGAGTTTTTCCGGCGCGTGCTTGGCCAGCTCGTTCCAGGCCATGCCGGCAAGCTGGCTTTCCAGCAGGCCGCGCAGCATGCGGATCTCGCGCGCGATGTCCTGCGCGGCTTCCTGGTCCATCGCCGGTGTGGCGGGCGCCGTGCGTTCCTCGAAGTCGAAGGTTGGCAGCGGTTTTTCGGCCAGGGTAACCGGTCGGCGCGGCGGTGGGGGCGGAGGCACTTCGCGCGGCGCGTAGGCTTCCGGCGCAATGGCAGGTTGCGGACGGGGTTGCTGGGGTGCGCTGCGGCTGCTGCGGATCACCAAGGGTGCGGCGGTGCCCAGATCGTCCAGCGTTGGATCGTGATCTTCGTCGGGAATGGCATAGGCCCGGGCTACGCTGCGGTTGGCCGGGGCTTCTGTCTGGGCCGACTGCATCAGTCGCGCACCGTTCTGTGTGGCGCGCGGCGACGGCTTGGGCGAACTGGCGGCCTCCGGCATGCTGGTCAGCACGGCGACATCGGCCTCGGCCACCGCCATGATCTCGAAGCCGCCCCCGGCCACCTGCCGGTTCGACAGGATGAGCGCGTCCGGACCCAGTTCATCGCGAACCTGGCGCAGTGCATCTCGGGTGGTGGCTCCGTAGAACTTTTTAACGACCATAATCCGCTGCCGAATGGAATCTGCTTATTATTGTCTGATAGCGCTGTTCAGCACAAATATTGCGGGATCGAAAATCAATCCTGTGGTGTAAAGCTTGCTGCTGTGTGCGGGATTTTGCCGGGCAGGTCTTGTTCCCGCCATGTCCATACCTATACTGGAAGTTGCCTGTGTCCGCAGGAGTGAGGCAGCATGCCGGATCGCATTTTTCCGCTGGGCTCCGATCAGGCCTACCGGATCGCGCTGACATTGATCGAAGGTTTCGATCGGCACTACAGCATTTTCCGCGAATGTAGCCGCCAGGCCGCTGCGCGCTTTGAAGCGTGCGATTGGCCGGGCGAATTGCAGGCGGTGCGCGAACGCGTCCAGTTCTACGACCAGCGGGTGGCGGAAACGGTGCAGCTTCTGCGCACCGTCTTCCATGCGCAAGCGCTGGATGATGTGACCTGGCAGCAGGTGAAACTGATGTACATCGGCATGCTGATCAATCACAAGCAACCGGAGCTGGCTGAAACTTTTTTCAATTCGGTGTCCTGCCGCATTCTGGACCGTGCCTATTTTTATAACGACTATCTGTTTGCCAGGCCGGCCATTTCCACGGCCTACATCGTTTCATCCCCGCCCAGCTATCTCAGCTACTATCCGCAAGAGCAAGGTCTGCCCGAGACCATACGGCGCATCCTGCTCGCGGTGGGCTGGCAGGTGCCGTTCGAGAACCTGGAAAGGGATATCCTGCGGGTGATGGTCACGTTGCGCCGGTATCTGAAGAAATGGCCGCAAACGGAAGTCAATTCCCAGCTACAGGTATTGTCTTCGCCGTTTTACCGCAATAAATCGGCCTGGCTGATCGGCAAGGCCGTGAACGGCTATCAGGAATATCCGTTTGCGCTGGCCGTGCGACACGGGCCGCAAGGGCTTCGTGTGGATACGCTTTTGCTCGAATCCTGGCGCATTTCGCTGTTGTTCTCGCTGTCGCGTGCCTATTTCATGGTCGACATGGAAGTACCGTCGGCGTATGTGTTTTTCCTGCGTTCGATCATGCCTGCCAAGCCGACCGGTGAAATCTATACGATGCTGGGGCTGGGCAAGCAGGGCAAGACCATGTTCTACCGGGATCTGTGCAGCCACTTGAAGCACTCGAATGATACCTTCATCGTGGCACCCGGCGTGCGCGGCATGGTCATGGCGGTCTTCACGCTGCCTTCCTTCCCGTATGTATTCAAGGTCATCAAGGATCATGCCTATATCCAGAAAGACATGGCGCCGGCGACGGTGATGACAAAGTACCAGATGGTGAAGCAGGTGGACCGGGTGGGGCGCATGGCCGATACGCTGGAGTTCTCCCATGTCGCCTTGCCGCGAGACCGTTTCGAGCCGGGGTTGCTGAAGGAATTGCGCGAAGTGTGCGCGCAAAGCCTGGAGGACGATGGCGAGCGTCTGGTGATCAAGCATGTCTATATCGAGCGCCGTCTGACGCCGCTCAACCTGTACCTGGCCCATGCCGATGCGCAGCAACTGCGCGACGCTGTGCGTGAATACGGCGATGCGATCCGGGAAATGGCGCAGGCAAACGTATTCCCTGGAGACATGCTGTCGAAAAACTTCGGCGTGACGCGTTATGGGCGGGTGGTGTTCTACGATTACGATGAAATCGAATACATGACCGATTGCTGCTTCCGGCATATTCCTCCACCTCCCAATCCGGAAGCGGAAATGGGCGCCGAGCCCTGGTATCCCGTCGGCAGGATGGATGTGTTTCCAGAAGAGTTCGGTCGTTTCCTGATGAGCAGCCCGCAACTGCGCGAAACTTTCCTCCGCGACCATGCCGATTTGTTGACACCGGAATTCTGGCAAAACACGCAGGCGCGTATCCGGGCCGGGCTGGTGGAAGATTTCTTTCCCTATCCGCAGGAATTGCGTTTTATCCGGGTCTTTGACGGGCACGAACAAACGATCAGTCGCAAATTCCTTGGGCCGGATCGGGTTGATCGCCGGGAATGAGACCGGTTCGAGATGGCTACTGCCCGCCGAGCAGTCCGACAATCCGGATGGTCTTGTTGTCCGGAATTTCGGTATGGGCAATCACGCGCAGACCGGGGGTGGAACGGCGCAGGAAGCGCGACAGCATCGGGCGCAGTTGCGCCGGGCAGATCAGTACGGTGTTGAGTCCCTGGCTTTCCATGTTTTCAACCACGGCGGTCGCTTGCTGCAGCAGTCGCTCTGCCAATCCCGGCTCCAGGCCGCCTTGCGATTTGCCCGAAGCCGCAGAGAGCAGGATGTGCTCGAGCTGTGGTTCCAGCGCAACGACCTGCAATTCATCTTCGCCCGGGAATAGCTGGTGCACAATGGCACGGCCGAGGCTGACGCGCACGGCGGAGGTGAGTTCGTCGATATCTGGCGTGCGCACGATATGCTCGGCGATGGTTTCCAGGATCGTGCGCATGTCGCGGATGTGCATGCCTTCTTCCAGCAAATTTTGCAGTACTTTCTGCAAAGTGCCGATCGGGATGACCTTCGGAACCAGGTCTTCGATCAGTTTCGGGGTTTCCTTGCCGGTATGGTCAAGCAGCTGCTGCACCTCTTCGCGGCCGAGCAATTCGGCGGCGTGGTTTTGCAGGATGTTGGAAATATGGGTGCCGACCACGGTGCTGCCGTCGACGACGGTGTAGCCCATGGCCTGTGCCTGGTCGCGCAATGAGGCATCGATCCAGACCGCGGGCAGGCCGAAAGTCGGATCCTGCGTGCGTGTGCCGGCCAGGCTGCCGGCCGCATTGCCGGGATTGATCGCCAGCCATTGCCCCACATAGGCTTCCCCGGCGCCAACATCCACCCCCTTGAGCTGGATACGGTACTGGTTGGGCTTTAGTTCCAGGTTGTCGCGGATATGCACGGCCGGGACCAGAAAGCCCAGTTCCTGCGCAATTTTCTTGCGGATGCCACGGATGCGGCGCAGCAGTTCGCCATCCTGTGCGCGATCGACCAATGGAATCAGACGGTAACCTACTTCCAGCCCGATCGGGTCGACCGGCTGGACATCGGCCCAGCTGACATCCTGCAGCGGCGCTTCGGCGGCTGGTTTGGCTGCGGCGGCGGGGGCTTGTTTGGCTGCGGCTTCTTTCTTCTTGGTGTCTTGCACCAGCCACCAGGCCAGCCCGCCGGTGCCGGCGGCGATCATCAGGAAGGCAAAGTGCGGCATGCCGGGCGTGATGCCCAGGATAGCCATGACGCCGGCAGTGACGTACAGCACCTGCGGTTTCCGGAATAGCTGGCCGAGCAATTGTTCGGACAGGTCTTCGTTGTTGCTGACCCGGGAGACAACGATACCGGCGGCGACGGAAATGATCAGTCCGGGAATTTGGGCAACCAGGCCGTCACCGATGGTGAGCTGGGTGTAGGTGGTGCCCGCTTCGGCGAAGCCAAGGTTGTGTTGCAGCATGCCGACGGACAATCCGCCGACAATGTTGATGATCATGATCATGATGCCGGCGACCGCATCGCCGCGCACGAACTTCGAGGCGCCGTCCATCGAGCCGAAGAAGTTGGATTCCTGCGCGATCTGGGCACGGCGCTTGCGGGCTTCTTCCTCGCCGATCAGGCCCGCGTTGAGATCGGCATCGATCGCCATCTGCTTGCCGGGCATGGCGTCCAGGGTGAAGCGGGCGGAAACTTCTGCGATTCGCCCTGCGCCCTTGGTAATCACGACGAAATTGATGATGGTCAGGATCACGAAACCCACCAGGCCCACCGTGAGGTTGCCGCCGATCAAGGCGTGGCCGAACGATTCGATCACCTTGCCGGCCGCATCCGGCCCGGTGTGGCCTTCGGTCAGCACCAGTTTGGTTGATGCAACATTGAGCGAGAGCCGCATCAGGGCGGTCATCAGCAGCACGGTCGGGAACGAGGAAAATTCCAGCGGCTCGCGCGCGTAAAGGCTCACCATCAACACGATCACCGAAATGGCAATATTGAAGGTGAAGAAGAAATCCAGGACGATCGCCGGCAACGGCAGAATCATCATGCCGAGGATCATCAGCACGAGAATCGGGCCAGCCAGCCGGGTGAGGTTAAATTCGCGCCACACGCTTTTCGGTTCGGGTCAGGTTGTTCGGGGGTGGATCATCCGGCGGCTTCCGGATCGAGTTCGGCAGGCACCGGCAGGTTGTCGTTCAGCTCGGGCGCCACGCCGCCTTGGCGCTGGTATAGCTTGAGCTGGTAAATATAAGCCAGTACTTCGGCCGCCGCAGTATACAACGCGGCAGGAATTTCTTCGCCAAGTTCGGCGTGGTGGTAGAGCGCCCGGGCAAAGGGCGGGGTTCGGACAATGGCTACCTTGTGTTCCTTGGCGATATCAATGATGCGCTCGGCCAGCAGAAAGGAGCCTTTGGCGACAACTTTGGGCGCGCGCATGCCGGCTTCGTACTGGATCGCCACGGCGTAGTGGGTCGGGTTGGTGACGACCACGTCGGCCTTGGGAATGGCAGACATCATGCGTTTGCGGGCCGCTTCGCGCTGCAACTGGCGGATGCGGCCCTTGATCTCGGGCGAGCCCTCCATTTCCTTCATTTCCTGCCGGACCTCTTCCTTGGTCATGCGCAGGCCCTTGTGGTAATCCCACAGCTGGTAAGGCACATCGATCAGGACGATAGCCGCGATGCCGCTGACCGACATCAGCAGCGTGAAGCGCACCATTTGCCACAGGTAAAGCAGCCCGCTGTCCATGGGCATCATGACGAGGGAGAGGAACTGGTCGCGCTCGTGCCAGAGGGTGGCTGCGGCCACGCCGCCGACCAACCCAGATTTCAGGATGGTTTTGAGCATTTCGACAATGCTGCGGACCGAGAAAATCCGGCCGATTCCACTCATTGGGTTCATTCGGCCAAAATTGGGCGACAGCGTGTCAAATGAAAACAGCCATCCGCCGATCAGGATGGGGGTCAACAGCGCGGCCAGCGTAGTGGCCAGAAAAATGGGCATGAGCACCAGCAGGGCGTCACGCATCGAGGAAATGAAATGCAACGGCATCTGGCCCGGATCGGCCAGCGAGGCATGGGAAAAACTAAATTCGGCGACGATGATTTGTTTGATGGCGGCATAGAGTGCGGGTCCGCCCCAGAATGCGGAGAGCAAGCCTGTCATCAGGACCGCAAAGGTGGTGAGTTCGCGCGAGCGCGGCACCTGGCCCTTTCGGCGGGCTTCTTCCAGCCGCCGGGGCGAAGGGGGTTCGGTGCGTTCGAGATCGGAATCCTCTGCCATGGACCAAGTTTAACATGGGTTTCTGGTGCGGCTGGCATCGTCCTTGCTTGATGGCTGTCGGCTCAATGATGTTTAGAGGTAATTCCATGTCCGCTATTCCTGCTGCTCTTCTGTCTTCCGCTGCGCCTGCTGCGCGTGCCGGCGATACCCAATCGGCTGCGCCGGATGAATCCGTGCAGCCCTTCGAGGGCGTGCTGGCCAGAGAAATCGGCCGGCAGGAAAACGGAAAAATGCCACCGGGAGAAACCACGACGGCTAAAGAACCCGTTGCCGGCGAGCCGGAACCGGTCGCGTCCGCGAGCGATCAGCAGGCCGCCGCCTCGCCGTGGTTGCTGATGCTGCAGCAGTTTGGATCCTCTTTGCCGGTCGAGCCGTACAATGCATCGCAGTTGACGGAAGCTCCGGGTGATGAGACCGCTGAATCGGATGCCGGCCAGCCCAATGCGCTGTTGCAATGGGTGCAGCAAAGCCTGGCAGTGACTCCCGCGGTGGTTGCAGACGGGCAGTCCCCTGAGGCGGCCATTGTTGCGGAACAATCCGGTTTGCCGGAGGTGGCCATTGAACAAAGTATGCCGCAGCTGGCGGCAAACGTTTCCATCGGGATCGGCAAGGAATTGCCGCAAGGCTTGGCCAAGGTCGGTGAGCAATCCGGTTTTGCCGATGAGTTTGGCGATTTGCTGAATAGAGCGGGCGATGCGCAATCCCAACAGTTGCTGCAGGCGGCTGTCGCAAAAGTTGAGCAAGGTTCCACGGTGACGCATAGCGAAATCGGGCAGCACTTCGTCAGCGAACCGGTCGGGGACGCACGCTGGGGCGAAGTCGTGGCACAACGGGTGAACTTGATGCTGGGGCGGCAGGAGCAGCAAATGCAGATGCAGCTCAATCCGCCGCACTTGGGACCGATGGAGGTTCAATTGACGCTCGGGTCGGATCAAGCCAGCGTAGTGTTCACCTCCCAGCATGCCGCCGTACGCGAAGCCTTGGCTGCGGCCACGCCGCGCCTGACCGCGCTGTTGGCCGATCAGGGGATCCAGCTGGTCAACGTACAAGTGGCTTCGGACAGTTTGCAGCAGCAGGCCCAGCAGCAATCCAGGAATCAGGCGGCTTTGCCTGGCCGAAATGGCGGGACCGGCGAATTTTTTGGGCAATTGCCGGACTCTGTCGTCGAGAAGCGCTCGCTCACCGGGGTGGGCCTGCAGGTGGCACGTTCCGGCGTCAGTCTTTATGTCTGACGGTGTAATTTATTCGAAGTGATATCTCAATACATTCTGCTTGATGCTTGTTTTTAGGGGGTTTTTGATTTATAACCCCGCTTAGTTG
>Ga0316613_10000684_pt1 | contig 25519 bp, 22 predicted proteins | sample OWC_soil_day10_C_2_FD_207647 | JGI IMG/M metagenome (GOLD analysis project Ga0316613, IMG submission 207647) | Wetland soil microbial communities from Old Woman Creek delta, Ohio, United States - OWC_soil_day10_CT_b | ecosystem: Environmental > Terrestrial > Soil > Wetlands | place: USA: Ohio...
TTCTTTATTACAGAAAGTAAAAATTTAAGAATAATACTAACCACAAAGACTACAAAGGTCACAAAAACAATGATAATACACTTATTTAGTAACTTTTTTATTCCAAAAATGTAGATGTTTAATATAGAGTTCTTCGCGAGTCAGCTCGGCAGGCCATAGGGTGCTGGTTGGGCTTCCGCGCATAGCAGCACCTAGATGGGCATAGAGTGCACTATTATTTTTTTCCAAATCTTTAATCAACTCTTTGGCTTCCTGGCGTTTAGTAAGGCCATTCATAGGACATGGGCTGGGAATAGGGATGAAGCCATGCAAATTCGGAGTTTCCTTGAGTTCAAATTCACGGAAGTAAACAAGTGGCCGAATGACTGTAAGATTGCTCTGATCCAAATAGGTTGTAGGTAAAAAGGTGTTGATTTGCCCAGAATAAAGGATGCTCATTAAAAAAGTTTCTACAGCATCATCATGATGATGGGCATAGGCAACTTTGTTAAAACCATTTTCCACCGCAAATTTGTTTATGGCACCACGACGGAAAAATGCACAAGTAAAGCATGGATCATCACCGTTGTTTTTCTCAATAATACCAGCGATATCAACTTTTTTAGTATAAAAAGGTATATTAAGGTTGGTGCAAAATTCGGCTAGTTCACTTGTATCAAAAGTATCGTTAAACATAGGATCAATGGTTAAGACGGCTATTTCAAAAGGTGTTGCTGAACGTGAACGTAGGATGGAAAGGGCATATGTAAGAAATAAACTGTCTTTGCCACCAGATAAACCAATCAGTATTTTATCTCCCTTTTGTATCATATCAAATTCAATAATGGCTCGGCATAGGCGACCAAAGTAATCTTGCGGTAAGTTCTTATTCATTTAATACCTCGTTGTGTTAATTTTTACGGAATCAGAAAGTATATCACTTTCTCGATTCCAAGTAAGGGCAACTAAGGATTCAGTCTGATTGAGGCTTGGCGGAAACCAAGTTTTCTTTATCAACTTTATCATAACATAGTTGTAGCAAATGCCTATCTTAGAACGTAGGAAGTGTGAAAAAATATTTTATGCTATTCAAAATTAAGTTAATAGGGTAAAATATAGCGATGTAATATTTGCAATCTTATAAGAAACAGTAGTGGGGGAATATTCATGGAAGAAATTTCTAAACCAATTTATGTTATCGGGCATCGCAATCCTGATACTGATTCTATATGTTCAGCTATTGGATATGCTCATCTGAAGCAGGCTATGGGGGAAAATGCTATAGCAGCTAGAACTGGGAAAGTAAATGCTGAAACCAAGTTTGTATTGGAGAAGCTAGGCTTTGACAAGCCAGAACTTATTATTGACTTGTATCCGCGCGTTAAAGATATTATGAATAGCGAGGTTGTCACTGCTCGTACAGATGATACCCTGCGAGATTTGGGGCGCATGATGAAAGAACATCATGTCAAAGCTGTATCTGTTGTAAATGAACAACAAACGTTAGTAGGCATTGTGTCAGTAGGAGATTTTGCTCAGTTGTATTTTGACGAGCTAGAGATGCAAGATTTAAACCATACAGGTGTTGATTTCGCAGGAATCCTCAGAGTTCTTGATGGAAAATTGATTTGTGGTGAAGAATTACAGCGTAAAGTAGTCGGCAGATTACATATTGCAGCAGGTAGTACTACCGTAATAAAAGAGAATATTAAGGCGAATGCTATCGTCTTGGCAGGTAACCGTATTGATGCCCAGTTGGCTTGTTTGGAATGCGGTATTGCATGTCTGGTATTGACAATTAATGCCGAGATTTCGCCTGAAGTTGAAGAGATTGCGGTGCGCCAAGGGGTGGTTGTTATTAAAGCAACTTATGATACTTATACTTGTGCCCGGCTGATTAATCAAAGCATACCAGTAGAAATGATTATGCAGAAAAACGTTAGTAGGTTTAAACCTACAGATTTAGTAAGTGATATTAAAAAAAATATTGCTAATACTAATTATCGATTATATCCAGTGGTGGAAAATGGTAAAGTAGTTGGGGCAATTCATAGAGATAAGTTAATTATACAGGAACGGACGAAAGTGATCCTAGTTGACCATAATGAACAAGGTCAAGCAGTTGAAGGCATCGAAGAAGTACAGATTATAGAAATCATTGATCATCATCGCTTAGGCGGTCTCCAGACTAGTGATCCTATTTTTATCCGTCATGAACCTGTCGGTTGTACTGCGACGATTGTGGCTAATATGCATTGGCACCGAGATATTGAGATACCAGCAAATCTTGCTGGTATACTATTAGCGGCGATTTTGTCTGATACTGTACTTTTCAAATCGCCTACATGTACCAATAAGGATCGGGAAACCGCTGAAAAATTAGCTGCCATTGCAGGGCTTGATATCCAGGAGTTTGGCATGAGTGTGCTTAAGGCTGGCGCTAGTATTAAAGGGATGTCTATCTCTGATATTATCGGCAATGATATTAAAGAATTTCAGATAGGTAATTATCGTATGGCCATCGGTCAAATGTCAGTTATGGACTCTGAAGAAATTTTAGCAATCAAAGAACAATTAGCCCAGGATATGGAAGCTATGTGCAGTAAAGAAAACTATGATATGGTGTTACTCATGATTACTAATATTATTACCGAAGGTACCCATCTAATATATACAGCACAGGCTGCTCCCTTATTAAGCCAGGCCTTCGGTGATAGTATTCAGGATAGTGTATTGTATTTACCAGGAGTTATGTCACGTAAAAAACAGGTCATTCCTCCCTTGTCAGAAGCTGTAAAGATGTAGGAATTGCCAAAAATCTTCTACGCAGGTGGGCATGAGTGGTACTTCGCGCGAAGCGTAAAACGTACGTGATAGTTCTATACCAGGCAATGGGACCGAGATAAGACGACCGTCTGCTAGTTCTTGCTGTATTGCCCAGGTTGAAATAAAGCCAATACCTGCTTGACCTAGAATGGCTGTTTTCAGAGCTTGGTTGCCGCTGACTTGTAAGGCAATATTTAGCTTATCAAGGAGAATGCCATGTTTACTAAGAGCCCGTAGTACTGTGTTGCGTGTGCCTGAGGAACTTTTGCGAAACACGAAAGGCAGTGCGAGTATTTCGGCAATCGCTGCATTGCTACCTAATTTAGCAACCATTTGTGGATGGGCTGCTAAAACAAGCTGATCACGCCACAGGGGTTGGCTAGGAAGGCTGCTGTCAGGCTCGCTGCCTACGATGGCAATGGGAAACTTTCCTTGCTGGTACCCTAATGAAATGGTAGCACTGTCACCGGTGGTAATGGAAAACTTTATTCTAGGATGTAGCTTAACAAAGTCTGCGATAATATCAGGCAGTATATATTCACCTGGAATGGTGCTAGCCCCGATATTGATTTCTCCGGCATTGCCTGCCACGAGGGATTTAATGTGGTTTTCAGTGTCTTCAGCAATACGATGGATTTTTTGTGTGCTTTCATATAATTTTTCGCCATAAGTAGTGAGTGTTACACCTTTGGCTGTCCGTGTAAATAGCGGGCAGTCGAATTTTTTTTCTAAATTATCAATATGGAAAGACACTGTGGGTTGGGTTAGACCAATTTTTTTCGCAGCGGCCGAAAAACTTTTTTCTTCTACTACTGTGGAGAATACGGATAATGAATGTAAATACGACATAATTTATCACCTCATAGTGTTTTTCGGTATGATAGTAAAGATTTCCTTTAGTATAAGGAGATTTTTAAAGAAATAATCAAACAATAGGGTTGATGGTGAAATATTCTAATAAAAATTTTATAGGAAGGAATTTTGTAAAACATATAGAATATATAGAATATATATTAGCTAGTAGATAATATAATCAATATAGGGGTGATGTTCTTGAATTTAGGTTTAATAATCTTAACAGGTGTAGTATTTGGTCTTGGGGCCGTACTATTGGTTAAATTCGGAAATCCAGGGAATTATGGTTTTTGTGCGGCATGCCAGCTACGGGATATTGCTGGGGCCCTCGGTATTCATCAAATCGCTACTTTGCAGTATGCACGTCCAGAAATTCTAGGCTGGGTATTAGGGGCCTTCGGGATAGCCAGATTTAAAGGTGAATTCGTAACTCGGGGTGGTTCTAATCCTTTAGTAAGATTTGTTTTAGGTATTATGATGATGTTAGGTGCATTGGCATTTTTAGGTTGTCCCCTGCGGGCTATTTTACGTTTATCGGCAGGCGATTTAAATGGTCTCACTGCTTTGGCGGGATTTGCTAGCGGAATTGGAGTAGGAATATATTTTCTGAAGAATGGCTATAATTTAGGACGTGCTAAAGCCTATCAGGGTGCAAGCACTGGGCTCGGTTACCTAGCCGTCATCGCAGCTCTTATTTTACTTGTGGCAGTCAGTGTAAATGCTGCGTTCCTTAACTTTAGCGCTAAAGGTCCAGGCTCTATGCATGCGCCTATTATTATTAGCTTGATTCTAGGCTTAGCGTCAGGAATTTTGGCACAGCGGGCTCGTATGTGTTTGAGCGGCGGCGTGCGTGATTTTATGTTGGTACGTGATACATATTTATTGAAAATTTACGGTGTGATGTTTCTGGTAGCGCTAGTAAGCAATTTATATTTTGGCTTTTTTAAGCTAGGTTTTGCTGATCAGCCATTGGCTCATACCATGCATATTTGGAATTTTCTTGGACTATTTTTAGTGGGTATTGCAGCAACACTGGCTGGGGGGTGTCCGCTCCGTCAACTCATTATGGCCTCGGAAGGCAATACTGATGCGTTAGCTTGTGTGATTGGCATGCTGGTGGGGGCAGGTATTGCTCATGGTATGAATGCAGCAGGTGCAGGGGGAGTAGGTTTGGCCGTAAACGGACAGATTGCAGTAGGTATAGGTATTGTTATGACCTGTGGAATTGGGTTGATTTTTCGGGAAAAAATAATAACGGTTAGCAAAGGAGCTTGATCGTAGATGGATGAGATACTTGATTTAAGAGGTTTAAGCTGTCCGATCCCTTTAATAAAAACTCGGGATGCACTGGGCAAAGTTGATAACTTGACCCTTGTTGTTGATGAGCCAACAGCACGAGAAAATATTCTGAAATTTGCTAAATCCCAAAAATATCGTACCGAGTGCACAAGTACGGGATGCGACTATCAGATTTCAATTTTCAAAAAATAGAGATGGCAAGGAAGGTTTGGTATTATGGCGCAATCTATTATTACTTTTCCATCAGTATATCACGCTTTTCGTGCTAAAAAAATCCTTACAGACCATGGCATTGGTGTCGAGTTGATTCCCATTCCTAGGGAATTGAGCGCATCATGTGAAGGTTTGGCAGCCTGTATGGATGAAACTTATACTCTGCAAGCAGTTGAGATATTAGAAACAAAACAAGTCGTTATGCTGCAGAAAGGTATAAAATGCCGAATTGATTAGTAAAAGTGTAGGAGCGGTGTAATAACCGCTCTTTTTATTTTTTTTGTGTGAAAACATTACAGGAAATCAAGAGGTTTTACAGAATAGTATATGGTTATAATATTTAAAAGTCAGTACTAGTACGGAGGATTATATGAATAATATATTAAATGGACTCAATCCCATGCAACGGGAGGCTGTCATGTGTACAAAGGGGCCGCTGCTCATTATGGCCGGTGCGGGTTCGGGCAAGACCAAGGTTTTGACTTGCCGTGTTGCTTATTTACTAGAACAAGGGGTGGCACCTTACCAAATTTTAGCCATTACCTTTACTAATAAAGCTGCTGCTGAAATGAAGGAACGGGTACATGGTCTCGTAGGGGCCCAGAGCAAAGATATTTGGCTCAGCACATTTCATGCTTTTTGTGCCAAGTTACTACGCTACGAGATTGAGGGTATGGCTGGTTATAAAAGGAATTTTGTTATTTATGATACATCAGATACTCAGGCCCTTATAAAAAATTGTTTGAAACAATTAAATCTTGATGATAAACAATTTCAGCCAAGCAGTATTTTATCAGCGATTTCCAATGCTAAAAATGCACTTCAGGATGACAGGCAGTTTGCACAGCAGGCTGGCAATTTTCATGAACAAAAGGTAGCTGAAATATATAAGCTTTACCAGCAAAAATTGCGTAACAACAATGCTCTGGATTTTGATGATTTGCTCATGTTATCAGTGCGCCTATTAGAGAGTAATGAAGAAATATTACAGAAGTATCAAAATAAGTTTAAATATATTATGATTGATGAATATCAAGATACGAATAGGGCTCAATACTTATTAGCACGTATGCTGGCCGATAAACACCGTAATCTTTGTGTGGTAGGGGATGCTGACCAGAGTATCTATGGCTGGCGAGGGGCTGATATCCGTAATATTTTGGACTTTGAAAAAGACTATCCTGAAACCAAAATCATTAAATTAGAGCAAAATTATCGTTCGACCCAGGTTATTCTAGATGCTGCTAATGCCGTGATTGAAAACAATAGTGATCGACGGCCCAAAGAACTCTGGACGCAAAATCCACAAGGTGAGCTTATTACCCACTACCTGGCGCATCATGAACGAGATGAGGCCCAATTTGTAGCCGATACCATTACTAAGTTGAATACTGTCTATCGCACACCATATGGTGATATTGCGGTGCTCTATCGCACCAATACACAGTCACGGGTTATTGAGGAATCCTTTATGAAATGTGGCATTCCTTACGTAATTGTTGGCGGACTGAAATTTTATGATCGTAAAGAAATCAAAGATATATTGTCCTATTTGCGGGTTATTTTTAATCCATCAGATAGCGTCAGTTTAATGAGAATTATTAATGTGCCTCGGCGGGGGCTTGGTGATGCTACAATTAGTCGTCTCACAGAGTTTGCTCTAGAGAATAATATGACATTGTTTGATGTAGTCAGCAATCCTGACTTGGTGCCGGGCCTGACGGCGAGAGCCAAGCGACCGCTAGAATTTTTAGCAGAGCTAATTTTTAACTTGATGTCTGAGGTTCAGTCCCTGTCAGTAGTGGATTTAGTGAATAAAGTGATGCATGATTCAGGTTATGTAGAGGAATTGCAGAACAGTACTGATCCTCAGGATGAAAATAGACTGGATAACTTAAAAGAATTCTTGAGTGTAGCCAAAGATTTTGCTTCAGGCGAGCTAGAAGAAACCTTAGAAAATTTTCTAGGGCAAGTGGCGTTGGTTGCAGATATTGATAATGCTAAAATGACGGAGTCCAGAGTTACCTTGATGACACTGCATTCGGCCAAAGGTTTGGAGTTCCCTGTAGTATTTATGAGTGGTATGGAAGAAGGACTTTTTCCCCACTCACGCACATTAATGAATGAATCAGAAGTCGAGGAAGAACGACGTATTTGTTATGTAGGCATTACTAGAGCTCGGCGTAAGCTCTATATGACCAATGCCCGTATGCGTACTATTTATGGCAGGACACAAATGTTTCCACTGTCGCGGTTTTTAGATGAAATTCCATCACAGATGGTGGAAAAATATACTGGACGACAAAATCATTTCGGTTTTGCTAGTAATGGCAGTAAGGCATCGATAGTTCCGCCGTCATCATTATCTTCTGTAGTACAAAGTCCTCTCAGGGCACCCGCCCCCAGAAGGTTAGAGCCTAAACAACAGGATGGTAATGCCTGGAAGGTATCAGATCGGGCCCAACATTCCAAGTGGGGAATGGGCACTATTGTTGAAGTGCGTGGCAATGGCAACAGCCAGGAACTAAAGATTGCCTTCCCAGGGCAAGGTATCAAGGTCGTGGTGGCGAGTATGGCGCCCATTACCAAAGTTTAGTCACTTAACTTTGACGAAGGAGTGTTATTGTGATAAGCAACAGCCCCCAAGATATAAGAAAAGACTTGGGTTGTGCCAAGTCCTCCGACGCAGGCGGAAGCCTTAGTCGTTCTTACTTGGAATCAGAAGATGTTATACTTTCTGATTCCGTAAAGGAAGCCACTAATGAAATCGCGGAACTGCGTAAGCAAATTGATGATCATAATTATCATTATTATGTTCTTGACCAACCTTTGATTGATGATGCCCAGTTTGATCGATTGATGAGGCGTTTGATTGAACTTGAAAACTTATTTCCATCCCTGATTGCTGCTGATTCACCAACCCAGCGGGTTGGAGGCATGGTTGCTGGTGGTTTTGAGCGTGTGACTCACTTAACAGCTATGCGTAGTTTAGGTAATGCCTTCTCTGCGGAGGATTTGCTGGCATTTGATCAAAAAGTCCGTAGTGGTCTTGCCGTCGATGGACAGCTGGAATATATCGTCGAACTAAAAATTGATGGGCTAGCTATTAACCTTACTTATGAAAATGGTCGCCTCATCAGTGGTGTTACGAGGGGGGATGGCACTCAGGGAGAGAATGTGACCTCTAATATTCGAACCATAAAATCAGTTCCCCTGTTTTTACGACCTGATAGGGTCAGTGTGTCTCCAGTTTTGGAAGTGCGTGGTGAGGTCTATATGCCAAAAGGAGAATTTGAAAGATTAAATCGTGAGCGGCAAGACATAGGTGAGGCACTGCTTGCAAATCCTCGCAATGCTGCTGCTGGCTCACTGCGCCAGCTTGATCCTAAGGTCACTGCTCAGCGGTCTTTGGATATCTTTCTCTATGGTATTGGTGTTTATACAGGGATTGAGTTGACTACCCATGAACAAATGCTAGGATATCTGAAAAAGCTAGGTTTCAAAATCAATTTCCAGTACCAAGTTTTTGATAATATAGCCGACGTGATTAAATATTGTCAGGGATTTGCTGAAAAACGCCATGACTTACCCTATGATATTGATGGTATGGTGATAAAAGTCAATAACCTGGCGAGTCAGCAGGTGTTAGGCTATACTGCCAAAGATCCCCGTTGGGCTATAGCCTATAAATTCCCCGCTGAGCAGGCCATCACGGTAGTGGAAGATATTTTTGTTGGTCTAGGCCGCACAGGAGTGCTCACTCCCACAGCCATCTTGCGTCCTGTAACAGTGGCAGGATCCATTATCAGTCGGGCCACATTGCATAATCAAGATTTTATTGAAGAAAAAGATATTCGGATTGGTGATACTGTTGCGATTCATAAAGCTGGTGAAGTCATTCCAGAAGTGGTCTCAGTCATAACGGAAAAACGTACTGGTGAGGAAAGAATCTTTACTATGCCAACAATATGTCCAGAATGTGAGGGACATGTGGTACGCATGGAAGGGGAAGCAGCTCACAAGTGCACCAATCCTCATTGCCCGGCTCTCTTTCGGGAAGGCTTGATTCACTTTGTATCTCGTGATGCCATGAATATTGATGGCTTGGGGCCAGCAGTACTGCTAGCATTAGTTGATGCAGGGCTAGTTAAGAGCGCTGCGGATTTGTATAAGCTAACCATGGAACAAGTGCTGAATGTCCCGCGCATGGGACAAAAATCAGTGCAAAATTTACTTTCTGCCATTGAGAACAGCAAACAGGCAGGTTTAGCCCGCGTGTTATTTGGTTTGGGAATTCGTCATGTAGGCGTTAAAGCAGCTGGTATCGTGGCGCGTCATTTTGGGAACATCGCTGCTGTGCAGCAAGCCACAGTTGAGGAATTAGTAGTACTTGATGAAATCGGCATAAAAATTGCGGAGAGTATTGTAGCTTATTTTGCCACTCCCGAAAATCTACAGTTGAGTGCAGATCTAGATGCTGCGGGTGTAAAGCTGACAGAAGAACAACAAAAAAAAGATGAAAACCAACTGTTTGCGGGAAAAACTTTTGTACTCACTGGTACACTTGAAACCATGAATCGTACTGAGGCGGCAGAAATCATTGAAAGATTAGGTGGCAAGGTATCAGGATCGGTTAGTAAGAAAACCAGCTATGTTCTCGCTGGAGCCGAGGCAGGTAGTAAATTGGATAAGGCCCAGAAGCTAGGTGTGGAAATACTTGATGAGGAACAATTTAAACAGTTGATTGACGAATAAAGAGAAAAGTTATCAAATTATGTAATGACAAGTCATTTATTATGTGTTATACTCAATAAAAATAATATAAGTCGTTGGCAATGACGCCATGCGGTCCTAGTCTCACTAGGATGCATGGCGTCTATTTTATTTTATATTGGTCAACGTTTCTTATCCAGTGTTTGTGAGAGGGGGAATTTTATGATTAAAGTACAAGGACTCAATAAATATTTTGGTGCTACACATGTTTTGAAAGATATTAATCTCACAGTAGGCAGTGGGGAAAAGGTTGTTGTGATTGGCCCAAGCGGATCAGGTAAAAGTACATTAATTCGTTGCATGAACTTGCTAGAAGTGCCAAGTTCAGGTCAAATTATGATTGATAATATTGATATTACGGCTCCCAAGGCACCGATTACTAAGGTTAGACAATCAGTGGCTATGGTTTTTCAGCAGTTTAATCTGTATCCACATAAAACTGTATTGGAAAATTTGACTTTGGCACCTATCATGATCAAAAAAGTATCCCGTGATGAGGCAAATGAGTCTGGGCTGTCATTTCTGGAACGAGTTGGCCTCAAAGATAAGGCTGATGTCTATCCAGCTCAGCTCTCTGGTGGTCAGCAGCAACGGGTGGCCATTGCCCGCGCATTAAATATGAAGCCTAATATTATGTTATTTGATGAACCGACTTCGGCACTTGATCCTGAAATGATACAAGAAGTACTGGATGTTATGGTGGATCTAGCGAAGGAAGGAATTACAATGGTCGTTGTTACCCATGAAATGGGCTTTGCTCGCCAAGTCGCTGATCAAGTTATTTTTATGGATCAGGGTCAAATTCTCGAAAAGGGTTCACCAGAACACTTTTTTGTTAATCCTGAACATGAGCGCACCAAGTTATTTTTAAGTCGTATTATTCGCTAATAATTATTATAAAAAAATCAACGCGGAGGTAATTAAAATGAAAAAGATTTATGTTTTACTGGCTAGTTTGGTTATGATGATGGCTCTGCTAGTGGCTGGTTGTGGATCAAGTGATTCAAAGCCGACTGCAACCAATAGTGGAGTAACTGTTGACGTGAAAGCAATTCAAGATCGCGGAGTACTTAAAGTTGGAGTTAAAGTGGATGTTCCCAAATTTGGTTTTAAAGACCCTAAAACCAATCAAATCGAAGGATTTGAAATTGATCTGACAAAAGCATTAGCAAAGAAAATTTTAGGTGATGAAAACAAGATCGCCGTACAGGCCGTTACTGCAAAAACACGTGGTCCTTTACTTGACAATGGTGAAGTAGACTTGGTAATTGCAACATTTACTATTACGGAAGAACGTAAAATGAGTTATAACTTCTCAGACCCTTACTTCACTGATGGTGTTGCTCTAATGGTTAAGAAAGACTCAGGCATTAAAGATTTAAAGGGACTTAATGGTAAGAAAATTGGTGTCGCACAAAGTGCCACAAGCAAAAAGGCCATACAAGAAGCAGCTGATAAACTGGGAATCAAAGTTTCTTTCTTAGAGTTTGGTACATACCCAGAAATCAAAACAGCCCTTGATGCTGGGCGAGTTGATTGCTTTAGTGTAGATGGAGCTATTTTATTCGGCTATTTAGATGACTCTACTGTTATTTTAGCTGATCGCTATACTCCACAACAATATGGTGCTGCTAGCAAGAAAAGCAATGAAGGACTGGCAAAAATGGTTAACGATACAATTAATGAAATGAAAAAATCAGGTGAATTGGATAAACTAAGTCAAAAGTGGGGACTTAAATAGTGCCAGGTCCTTTTGCAGGATTTAAGTGGTTAGCGCTATTTAGTGATTGGTCCATTTTTGCCGAAGGTTTTATGCAAACCATTCTTTTATCAGTCTTGGCGTTAACCCTGTCCTTGCTGTTAGGCATCTTGTTTGGTCTGCTGGGAACATCAGATGTAAAAATATTGCGGGTGTTTAATCGTATCTATGTAGAATTTATCCAGAATACGCCCCTGGTTATTCAGATCTTCTTTTTATATCATGTACTGCCCCATGTGGGGATTATGCTGCCGGTTTTCGTTGTCGGTGTATTGGGGATTGGTACTTATCATGGTGCTTATATTGCAGAAATTGTGCGGGCAGGTGTGGAATCCATACCAAGAGGTCAACGGGAGGCTGCCTATTCCCAGGGGTTTTCCTACTGGGGAGCTATGCTTCATATTGTATTGCCCCAAGCGAAGAGGATTGCCTATCCCCCATTAACCAATCAAGCTGTTAGTTTGATTAAAAACACATCTGTATTAGCGATGGTGGCAGGTGGGGAGCTCATGTATCATGCTGATTCCTGGTCGAGTAATACTCTTTATTATGGCCCTGCTTATATTATAACTGGGCTGCTATATATTTCTCTGTGCTTTCCTCTTGCAATGTATGCTAAGAAGTTGGAACGGAAGTTGGAGGTGTCGTCATGATTCAAGACTTGTTTCAGTATGACTTGCTCCGATTTATTGGACAGGGGTTGTTGACAACACTACACATTGCTGTAAGTTCCATTATTCTCAGTATGATTTTTGGCATTATCCTGGGGAACGCTCGTTATTCTGGACATGCCCCTCTTAGTCATATTGCCACAGTTTATATTGAGACGGTGCGTAATACACCCTTGTTGCTATTTATTCTAGGCATTCGTTTTATGACAAATCTTCCGCCGATTTATGCTGGAATTACAGCAATGACTATTTTTTCCACAGCAATTATTGCTGAAATTGTGCGGGGTGGTTTGAATTCCGTTAGTAAAGGTCAGTGGGAAGCAGCTAAATCACAGGGCTTTACCTATAGTCAAACATTAATCCATATTATATTGCCACAGGCATTGCGCAATACCATACCACCTTTAGTTTCTCAGTTTACGACAATCATAAAAGATACTTCTTTTGTATGGGCAGTTGGTATTGAGGAACTAACAGGAAAAGGTATGATTATTATGGGTCAATACGGAACAACAGCTCAGGTATTTGCAATTTTTTCAATGATCGCCTTAACTTACTTTGCTCTCAATTATGCCCTATCCATTTTTGCTCGTTATCATCAAGGTCGATTACTATATAGAAGTTATTAATTTATCAGAATAAGGCAAGCAGGAAATCAATCCCTGCTTGTCTTATTACTATTATAATATTGATCAGACAATCATTAAAGATGCCCATTTAGCTGGCTTTTTTACTGCGGAGGAATTGTTGGACGCACTGGAATGCTTTAGGTCGACTGATATCATGCCACATACAAAAAGGTTGGTTGTTTTGGTAAGGCATTGAATGGCGAGGGGCATGAGTTGGTGAATTGCTGGAATTATCGATTGGTATGTCCAAAAGTATTTTAATGGCGTTACGTAGATATTTAAGCCATAATAGAGGAAAGACAAACAATAGCTAAAACAAAGGAAATAAATGGAAGGTTGTTTGTCTGGAAGAAGGGAGAGTTAGTGTTCAATAAAAGAACGATTTTTTTCAGTCATTGTTGTATTATTATCCTTCTTATAGTATTATTATCCATATTGTAGTATAAATAATAAGTTTGAGGAGGCGTAATTTTGTTTAAGAGATTTGCTAAAGTTATTGCAGTAGCTACCATGAGTTTACTTATTGCACTCATTTTTGCAGGTTGTGCATCGAATGAATCAAAGTCAGCTATGAGTTCAATTAAAAAAAAGGGTAAGCTTGTTGTTGGCACAGCGACTGGGTATTATCCATTTGAGATGGCTGATAAGCAAGGCAATCTAGTCGGCTATGATATTGATGTTGCCAAAGCCATTGCCAAGGAGATGGGGGTAGAGGTTGAATTTCAGAACTATGCATTTTCTGGCCTTATTCCAGCATTACAGTCTAATAAGGTAGATATAGTGATTGCAGGAATGACGGCTACAGATAAAAGAAGAGAAGTTGTAGATTTCACAGAACCTTATTTTGTTTCGGGACAGGCAATGTTAATCAATAAAAAGTATCCAAATGTAAAGACATGGCAGGACTTAGATAAGCCAGGTAATGTGATTGCCGTTTCTATGGGTACTACAGCAGATCAAACGGCAGCTGCAATGTTTAAACATGCTACTGTCAAGAAATTTGAAGGCTCTGCGTTAGCTGGTCTAGAACTTACGAATGGTAATGCCACGGCAGTGATCCATGAAACGCCTTGGGTAGCGATATATCATAGAATAAATCCCGATACTACTTATGCGATTTTAGAACCATTTACTACAGAAAATCTTGGAATTGCAGTACCTAAAGGTAATGCGGAGTTAGTAGAATGGTTAAATAAATTCTTAGTAAAATACAAGCAAACAGAGGAATATAATAAGGCTTATAAATATTGGTTTGTCGATATGCCATGGTGGGATTTAGTTCCTCCCAAAAAATAAGCTATTATAATGTGTGGGGGAGCGTGACGTTAACCCCCACAAAACTTTTTCATAGGGAGATATAGATATGTATCAGCTGCATTTTGAAATTATTCTAGATTACATACCAGCCATACTAGCAGGATTAGTGACAACTGTTGAAATATCAATAATGTCAATCCTTTGTGGTACCGTGATTGGCATAGCTGGTGCATTAGCCAAAACTTCTTCGAAGACTATTTTGGTCGCGCTAGCAAATGTTTATGTTGAATGGATACGTAATACCCCGTTACTTATACAGATATTATTTATATACTTTGGCCTAGGAATATTTTTTGATATCTCGCCAATCATTGCATCGGTAGCTGCCCTTTCTATCTTTTCAGGAGCCTATATAACAGAGATCATTCGAGCTGGCATTCAAGCTGTGCCGAAGGGGCAGACTGAAGCTGCTTTATCCATAGGTATGACTGATTTGCAAATCATGTTTTTAGTGGTCATGCCGCAGGCTATCCGTAAAATTCTGCCCCCACTTGCGGGGCAATTTATTACATTGATCAAAGATTCCTCATTAGTTTCTGTGATAGCAATGACAGACTTGACTTATGTTGCCAAGAATATTGTTACAAATACCTTCAGGGCATTTGAAGTATGGTTGGCAATAGCGGTATTCTATTTCGTTTTATCGTTCGTTTTGTCATTGGCAGTAAGAAGACTAGAGAGGAGTATGGCGAAAAGTGATTAACGTAGTTAATATTTGTAAGAGTTATTCTAACCACCAAGCTCTAAAAGGTGTATCCATGCAAATAGAAAAGGGCGAGGTAGTCGTTATATTAGGACCAAGTGGTTCAGGAAAAAGTACTTTATTGCGCAGTATTAATGGTTTGGAAAACATCCAGTCTGGCGAAATATATGTTGATGGGATTTCCGTACATCAGAGTAAGAAGAATCTCTATCAAGTGCGGCAATCTACGGGGATGGTCTTTCAGCAATTTAACCTATTCAGTCATAAAACAGTTTTAGAGAATATCACAATGGGGCCAATACATGTGCAGAAGAGAAAACGAAATGAAGTCGAGATAGCCGCTAGGATATTACTCGAAAAGGTAGGTTTGCCAGGAAAAGAAAACTCATATCCAGCACAGTTATCAGGCGGTCAGCAGCAACGGGTCGCTATTGCTCGTTCATTAGCTATGAATCCTCAGGTTATGCTTTTTGATGAACCTACCTCGGCTCTCGATCCCGAATTGATAAAGGAAGTACTCGAAGTAATGGGGGCGCTAGCTGCTGATGGGATGACCATGATAGTGGTTACACATGAGATGGGATTTGCCAGACAAGTTGCTGATCGGATTATTTTTATGGATGACGGTAAGATAGTAGAAGAGGCTCCGGCTGAGCAGTTTTTCACAAGTCCCAAAGAAGAGCGGACCAAACAGTTTCTCTCAAGGATATTAATTTAGCTGTGAGGAATAAAAGAAGTTAGAAGTTGTTCTGCCTATTCTTGGAATACTAACAGATTAATATTTTTTTACTGGGTGAAAAATAGGATATTTTTTAAAAGGGTCTTGCGAAAATTCGCAAGACCCTTTTCGATTTTTCGAATAACTCGCACCTAATTCATTCGATTTACATAGTATATAAAAATCAAATAAATGGGAATTGCTATGGACTCAGTAATAGAGCTCAAATTCTCATACCAACATTGGTCTGAATAGTGGATCTTTTTTATTTACAGATTATTACCATATATAGTAAAATAGACATAAATGGTAAAAAATGTTAAACAGGAAGGAGCATAATAATGCGGCAAATTGCAAATCATCGTCCACGGCTCATGCGATCAGCAAAACGATGCTCAGCCAATGCGAAAGTGGATAATGTGAGTCTGATATTAATTGGTGGCCTACTTATTGTAATAGGAATGATGTTACGCGGCTGAATGGTTAGTAAAAATAGGTGATCTTTTCGGAATTAATTGCTTTTATGTAGCGTCATAGAGGAGTGTGTTTGATATGAAAGTAACCATTAATGGTGGTCATTATCCTGGGCGTGATAGTGGCGCTGTTGGACATACGGGACTGCAAGAGGCCAGTGTCACCCGTGATATGATGGCAAGAGTAGCATGTTATCTGCGTGCTATATCCTATGAAGTATTAGAAGTGCAGGAAAATGTATTAAGTCATATTACAGATGCATCCAATGAGTTTGGAGCTGATTTATTTGTATCCATCCATTGCAATGCGGCGAATAATGCCGATGCAAAAGGTACGGAAGCATTTTGCGTTCAGACTGGTGGTGACAGTGAAAAACTCGCCATTTGTATACAAAAGCAAATCGTCAGTAGTTTGGGTACTGTTGATCGCGGTGTAAAAACTGGCAATTTCTATGTTCTGCGCCTTACTGATTGTCCGGCAGTTCTTGTGGAAACTGCCTTTATTAGCAATAAGGATGATGAAAAGTTATTAGCCGATGAAAATAGTCTTGATCAGTTTGCAGCAGCCATTGCAAGGGGAATCACTGATTACGTGAATGAACTATCTACATTTTTTATGGAATCAGAAAGTATAACACTTTCCTGATTCAAAAAAGACAGGCACCTGTCCCTTCAACGACGATGTGATGGGCTTTGTTCGATGTGTTAGCAGTCGAATATCTTTCTGTCTGAGTTTGAGTACTTGGCACAAGCCAAGTCTTTTCTTATATAAAATAAGGAGGTTTTGAATTTGTTGGCTCATATACCATGTGGTGGTGTAGTGATTCTGGATAATCACGGTACAGGAATATGCCCGGAATGCGGCAAAGTTATTAAAGTTCGGATATCGAATAAATAAATCATCCATCTGCTGAAAAAACTCAATTAATGAAAAATCATATTTGACTTAGGGGCATATAAGATCTGATTTTATAGCCGTATTCAGAAATAGTACCCATCAGACAAATATAACTGCAAAAATTTTGCTTAAAGAGTAGAATGAAGTGATTGCAAGCAATAAAATAGAAACAAAATAACCACCGGCTGGTGGTTATTTTGTTTCTATTTTAGCAAGTTAAGGAAAGGCGTCATGTTAAAAATTCCTTAATCGTGGTATAATAGTCTTTATTATGAAATTTCCTAGTCATTATTAAGTTTGGATGGTGATATTATGAGAATTACCTGTAAAGATGTAGCAAATGTTGCGTTGCTGTCAAGGTTAGAATTTTCAGAGAGTGAAATTGAAACCTTTACTGGGCAGATGGATGCCATTTTGCAATATGCGGAAGTACTGAATAAGCTAAATGTAGAGAACGTAGAGCCTATGGCCCACGTTTTACCGCTAAAAAATGTTATGCGTGCAGATGAAGCAAAGCCTTCATTGCCCAGGGAATTAGCATTATCTAATGCTCCTGAGCAGGAAGATGGCTATTTCAAAGTGCCGAAGATTATGGAAGGATAGGAGGATTAGCATGGAGTTATTTAAATATACAGCTCACCAGTTACATGAAAAACTGGTAAGCAAAGAAGTGTCAGCGGTGGAGTTAACTAAAAACGTACTCGCCCGAGTTGACGCTGTCGAAAATGACGTAAAATCATATATTACGCAAACTGGTGATAGTGCACTGGCTCAGGCCGAGGCTGTTGATGCTAAAATTAAGCAAGGACAGGCTATTTCTATGCTGGCAGGTATTCCCGGTGCACTGAAAGATAATATATGTACCCAAGGCATAAAAACAACTTGTGCTTCTAAGATATTAGCTGAGTTTGTGCCTCCTTATAATGCAACTGTTGTGGAAAAGCTCATGACAGCAGATACAGTTATTATTGGTAAAGCCAATATGGATGAGTTTGCTATGGGTGGTTCTACTGAAAACTCAGGTTTTTTCACGACTCACAATCCATGGGATCTAAGAGCAGTACCAGGCGGATCGAGTGGTGGTTCGGCAGCAGCGGTGGCCGCTGGACAAGCAATCTGGTCCCTAGGCTCTGATACAGGTGGTTCTATCCGCCAGCCAGCAGCATATTGTGGTTTGGTGGGAATGAAACCTACATATGGACGTGTGTCCCGGTATGGTCTGGTGGCTTATGCTTCATCTCTAGACCAAATTGGACCGATTACTCGTGATGTGACTGACTGTGCACATGTACTCAACATTATTTGTGGTCATGATGCTAAAGATTCTACTTCGATTAATACACTGGTACCTGATTATACGAAAGCTCTAGTTAATAATGTGAAGGGACTCAAAATCGGTCTCCCACGTGAATATTTTGTTTCAGGAATGGACTCTGAGGTGGAAAGAGCAATTAATAAGGCAATTGAACAATTGGTAGCTCTAGGAGCTGAATATAAGGAAATATCTATGCCTCATACGGAGTATGCGTTATCTGCATATTATCTGCTTGCTCCAGCTGAAGCCAGCACCAACTTGGCTCGCTATGATGGTGTAAGTTTTGGAAAGAGGGTAGAAGGTAATGATATTGTCGATATGTATAAAAAAACTCGCAGTGAGTTTTTTGGTGCAGAAGTGAAGCGACGTATTATGCTGGGTACCTATGCTTTAAGTGCTGGTTATCAAGATGCCTATTATCTTAAAGCCCTTAAAGTTCGTACTCTAGTTAAGCAAGACTTTGATAAGGCCTTTGAGAATGTGGATGTTATCATTACACCAACTGCACCAACGACCGCTTTTAGAATTGGTGAGAAAGCTAATGACCCTCTTGCCATGTATTTGCAAGATGTTTGTACCATTCCTGTTAATCTCGCGGGTGTGCCTGCTGTTTCCATTCCTTGCGGTTTTGCTGCTAACATGCCAATTGGACTTCAGATTATTGCCAAACCTCTTGCCGAAGAAACCCTTATTCGTACAGCCTATACCTTTGAACAAAATAATGACTACCACAAAGGCTTTGCAACCCTTGGGGAGGTAAAATAGATGGATTATGAAATAGTAGTTGGACTTGAGGTTCATACAGAGTTAAAGACCCATTCTAAAATTTTCTGCGGCTGCAGTACAAAATTTGGCTCTCCGCAAAATACGAATGTTTGCCCAGTATGTCTGGGGTTACCTGGTGTATTGCCTGTTATCAATGAGAAAGTCGTAGAATTTGCTGTTAAGGTTGGTTTAGCCCTTAATTGCGAAATTGCATCTTTTAGTAAATTCGATCGTAAAAATTATTATTATCCGGATTTACCTAAAAATTGGCAAACTAGTCAATACGATTTGCCAATTGCTATAAATGGATATTTGGACATTGAGGTGAATGGTGAAAGCAAAAGGATTGGCATTACCCGCGTTCATATGGAAGAGGACGCCGGGAAATTAGTTCATTCTGGAGCTACGATTACTAGCTCAGACTCAGCACTCGTGGATTATAACCGCACTGGCGTACCGCTGCTTGAGATTGTTTCTGAACCAGATATCCGTTCTGCTGAAGAAGCTAGAGCCTATTTAGAAAAATTAAAGGCGATTTTAGAATATCTAGATGTATCTGACTGCAAAATGGAAGAAGGCAGTTTGCGCTGTGATGCCAATATTTCCCTGCGCCCGCAAGGCACAACAAAACTTGGTACCAAAGCTGAGATGAAAAACCTGAATTCTTTCCGTTCGGTTCAAAAAGGCATTGAGTACGAGGCTGTTCGTCAGGAGGAAATCCTAGAAGAGGGCGGACGCGTTATCCAGGAAACACGTACTTGGGACGAAAATAAAGGCATCAGTCTTTCGATGCGCAGCAAGGAAACGGCTGACGATTATCGCTACCTACCTGAGCCGGATTTAGTACCTATCATGGTTGAGCCTGCTAGAGTAGAAGAAATTCGCGCTAGTTTGCCTGAATTGCCTGATGCAAGGAAAAAGCGTCTCATGGAAGCTTATGGACTGCCAGAATATGATGCAGCAGTGATTACTACCAGTAAGGCAATGGCTGACTATTTGGATGAAAGTATACAGCATAAAGCAGATGCTAAAATAGCTGCCAATTGGTTGATGGGTGAAGTCTCGAAGCATTTAAATAATGAAGGAATCAGCATCTTGGCGTGCCCAGTGTCGCCAAAACAGCTGGCAGAGCTCATTGCTTTGATTGACAAAGGCACTATTTCCAATAAGATAGCCAAGTCTGTATTTGAAGAAATGTGGACGAGCCGTAAAGATGCTGAGGTTATTGTTAAAGAAAAAGGCTTGGTACAGATTTCTGATAGCAGCGAAATTATTGCGATTGTGGATGCTGTTATCGCCGCCAATCCTCAATCTGTGGCTGATTTTAATGCTGGTAAGGAAAAAGCCATTGGTTTCTTAGTGGGACAGACCATGAAACAAAGTAAAGGTCGTGCTAATCCCGATATGGTTAATAGCTTGTTACGTGAAAGATTGCAAAGTAACTAAAGTAATATGTAAAAATAATAATTAAACCGCAGAGGCGCAGAGAACACAGAGAAAAGGTTATTATAACCCTCTGCATTCTCTGCGCCTCTGCGGTTTAGACGATGTATTAAATATTATTGTGCCGATTTTTTCCAAGGATGAAAGATAAGAAGGTCGTGCATAATGATATTGATATGCATTTATCATGTAACAAAGAGGGTAAGAAAGATGTTATCTGGCAGAGTATCCTGGAATCTCAAGGCAGTATTGTCTATTCACGTCTTACGTTTAGTGGTCGGACTACTATTGGTGCGGGTTCTATATCCCCTACTTTTTAACGTTACGCCATTTATCGTAGAGATTACTGATCGGCTAGTCGTATTGGGACTTGTTTGGCTAACGGTGCGCAAATGTGGCGGTGATTTTAGCGATTTAGGATTATCTCTGAATAATTTGACTGCCAATATATTGAAAGGTATCGCTGTTGGTTTTATCTTGCTGGCAGTCAGTATCTTTAGCGAAAAAATATATACAACCATGCTGTTTATAACGCCAGCGCCCCATCCTCTAGTGGTGCAAGCGGAAAATGCAACGACCTGGCAACAATTAATTGCTCCCTTATTTTTAGCTGGGGTATTAGCGCCCTTGACTGAAGAAATACTCTATCGGCTCTTTACATTTTTGCCAATGAAAGAACGCTGGGGTTTTTGGGGGGGAGCAATTGCTAGTTCTTTGGTGTTTGCTGTTATGCATTTTAATCTGTATTGGTTTGGCGAAATGATTCTGGTTGGGATAGGATTAGCGTTTGTTTATTACTGGACAGGTTCGTTGATCAGCGCCATGATTGCCCATTCTGTTATCAACACTTCAAAAATACTCATGCTGTTTTTTGGTGTATCATTGGTCTGAACAGGGCATATAGCCTGGTATGTAGTTGATGAATATGATATATGAATAGAGTTCCTAATATTGGTATAATTAATGAAAGTTAAAAGGGATTTGAGTAAAAAAAGCGAACATTAAGATTAAAAGTCAGAATTGAAAAGGGGAACAAGATAATGAGCACATATCCTGAACTACCTGTAGATAAGCTTCGTTTTATGTGTGATGAAAAGGTATTTGATTTTGAAACCACAGCAAGTATATCACCACTTGATGTAATGATTGGGCAAAAACGGGCAGTCAAAGCCATGGAGTTTGGGTTGTTTGCCAAAAATCAGGGATATAATATTTTTATATCAGGTTTGGTAGGGACTGGGAAAATTACTTATGCCAAAGCTGCTGTAACTAAAGTGGCTGCACAGGAACCCGTCCCTGGGGATTGGTGTTATGTAAATAATTTTAAAAACAGTAGCCAACCGATAGCTTTACTATTGCCGCCAGGTAGAGGTCAAAGTTTTTGTAAGGATATGGAAGAGTTAATTGAAGATATTAAAACAGAAGTTGGAAAAATTTTTAGTAGTGATGATTATGAACAGTCTAAAAATGCGATCATCAAAGTATTCCAGGAAAGACGTTCTGTATTGATTAATTCATTTAATGATAAGGCTGAAGAAAATGGTATTATGCCTCAATGGTCAACCACTGGTTTTATCGGTGTACCTATGGCGGATGGTAAAGCGATTCCACCTGAGGAATTTCAGCAATTAGATAAAGAAGAAAAGGATAAAATAGAAAAGAAAATCGTGACTGTTCACGAAAAAGCCATGGAAGTCGTAAGGCGTATGCAGGAGTTAGAAAGGGAAATGCGTGAAGAAATACGCAAACTTGATGGCAAGGTAGGTTTATTTGCCGCTGGTAGTTTGATTGAAGAAGTAAAGGAAAAATATCAAGAAAACGCTGGAGTTGTGGAGTATTTAGAAGCAATTAAGCAGGATGCTGTAAAAAATATTAATGATTTTAAAGCTAGCAATGCGGATGATGACCAAAGCAATCCATTTGCGTTTTTGAAAAAAAATAACCAAGATACCCTTCGTGATAAATACAAAGTCAATTTGCTTGTAGATAATCGTGATCTTAAAGGGGCACCCATCATTGTAGAATCCAATCCAACCTATTATAACTTAGTGGGCCGGGTAGAATATGAAACCCGTATGGGAATGATGAGTACTGATTTTACCATGATTAAGGCTGGAGCCTTGCATAAAGCCAATGGCGGTTATCTTATCTTAAACGCCCGCGATGTGCTGACAAATTTGGGGGCCTGGGAAGTTTTAAAACGCATTTTAAAAACACAAAAGTTATTTGTGGAAAATCTGAGTGAGCAGTATGGATTGACAGCCATGGCTTCCCTAAAACCAAAACCTGTGCCCATTGATGTCAAAGTTATTTTAATTGGTAATCCATATTTGTATTATTTAATGTATAATTATGATGAAGAGTTTGGTAAGTTATTTAAAATCCATGCTGATTTTGATACTCAGATGGAGAGTAATACAGATAACATACAAAAAATGGCGGGATTCATTAGTTCCACGGTTGAAAGTAAAGCTTTAAAACACTTTGATCGTTCAGCGGTGGCCAAAATGGTTGAGTATTCCTGCCGACTCGCTGGCAGTCAAAAAAAATTAACGACTCGTTTTAGTGAAGTTGTTAAGATATTATGCGAAGCTGATATTTGGGCGACGATGGATAATAGTAAGATTGTTACAGCACAACATGTGAAACAGGCTATAATAGAAAAAAATTATCGGTCAAATAAATATGAAGAACACTTGCAGGAAATGTTTGTCGATGGTAAACTCATGATTGATACTGATGGCAGAAAAGTTGGTCAGGTTAATGGTTTGGCAGTGATGGCCGTTGGTGAGTATATGTTTGGTAAACCTTCACGGATTACGGCTAATACGTATATGGGTAAAGGCGGCATTGTTAATATTGAACGGGAAACTAAAATGAGTGGTACGAGCCATTCCAAAGGAGTTCTTATATTAAGTGGGTATATAGGACAAAAATATGCACAGAAACTTCCCTTAGTCCTTACTGCCAGTATTACTTTTGAACAGCTCTATGGCGGTGTGGATGGGGACAGTGCATCAAGTACTGAACTTTATGCTCTATTATCAAGTTTATCAGGTGTGCCAATCAAACAATATATTGCCATGACCGGATCAGTCAATCAAAAAGGTGAAATACAGCCCATTGGCGGAGTTACGGAAAAAATTGAAGGATTTTTTAATGTATGTAAAATAAAAGGTCTAACAGGTGAGCAAGGAGTAATGATTCCTCATCAGAATGTGAATGAGTTGGCATTAAATGACGAAGTTATTGAAGCTGTAGGGCAAGGCAAGTTTCACATTTATCCAGTGGAAACCATTGATCAAGGCATAGAGATTTTGACGGATGTACCAGCAGGTGAATGTCAGGCTGATGGTACCTATCCTGTTGGTAGTATCCATTATTTGGTCAGTCAGCAGCTCAAGGAATATACGGATAGTTTTATAAAGCTAAGCAAAGCTGCTGACGAACCTAAAACCAACTCGTAATATAAAGGGGGTGCCTTAGGGCGCCCCTTATAACTGCGGTTATAAACAGAAAGGTGAAAATAAATTGGAAAAACAAATTCAACCTGTGATTAAAAATAATACATATACGTTAGAGATTGTTAGCCTAGGACACAGCGGTGAAGGTGTTGGCAAATATGAAGGTTTCACCGTCTTTGTCCCTCACGCACTACCAGGGGAAACAGTAGAAGTAAAGATTATTGAAGTGAAGAAAAATTATGCAAAAGCTAGTTTGAAAGATGTAAAGGTAGCGTCAAAGTCCCGTTCTATACCAAAATGCTCTATCTATTACCAGTGTGGTGGCTGTCAGTTTCAACATGTGGATTATGAGGAACAGCTTATACTTAAACGTCAAACAGTGGTTGATGCTGTATCGAGGATTGGGAAAATTGCTGATGTAATCATCCATCCAACCATTGGTGCTAGGGAACCTTGGTATTATCGTAATAAAATGCAGTTCCCTATTGGCACTGTGAGCGGTCAGGTCGCTGTTGGATGTTTTGCCCAAGGTACTCATCAGATAATTAATACGGAACATTGTTATATTCAGCATCCCGATAATGATAGTATTGCTCAGACTGTACAACAAGTGGTAACTGAGCTAGGAATTAGTACATATGATGAGCATACTGGGCGTGGTACTATGCGTCATGTTATTGGGCGGGTAGGTATAGCTACAGGTGAGATTATGGTGGTACTTGTTACAGCGACCTCTAATTTACCGAAAAAAGAAAATATTATCGAAAGACTACGGCAAAGAATGCCTAATATCGTAAGTATTATACAAAATGTAAATAATAAACAGACCAATGTCATTTTAGGTAATCAAATGAAGACCCTGTGGGGAAGGGATACCATTACGGATCGTCTAGGAAAATTCATCTTCCACATTTCGGCCCGATCTTTTTTTCAAGTGAATACTAAGCAAGCTGAAGTTCTCTATAACAAAGCCGTAGAATATGCTGGCTTAACAGGCCAGGAAACGGTCATTGATGCTTATTGCGGTACAGGTACAATTACCTTATTTTTAGCAGAAAAGGCGGCAAAGGTCTATGGTATCGAGATTGTTGAACCTGCTATTCGCGATGCCTGGCGCAATGTGGAACTCAATCAGGTAAAAAATGTGGAATTCACAGTTGGCGATGCCGTAGATATTATGCCCCGCATGTTTAAGCAAGGCTTGCGTCCTGAGACTATTGTCATCGATCCTCCGCGAGCCGGTTGTGAGAAAAAAGTACTAGAAACTTTCGCAGCCATGGAGCCGGGGCGTATTGTTTATGTATCTTGCAATCCATCCTCCCTGGCGAGAGATTTAGCAGTACTGGTGGAGCTTGGCTATATTACCAGGGAAATACAGCCTGTTGATATGTTTCCGCATACGTATCATGTTGAGTCAGT
>Ga0316613_10000685_pt1 | contig 25500 bp, 26 predicted proteins | sample OWC_soil_day10_C_2_FD_207647 | JGI IMG/M metagenome (GOLD analysis project Ga0316613, IMG submission 207647) | Wetland soil microbial communities from Old Woman Creek delta, Ohio, United States - OWC_soil_day10_CT_b | ecosystem: Environmental > Terrestrial > Soil > Wetlands | place: USA: Ohio...
TTCCTACGAACTTCACTTGTTGGTTTATTACTTTTTCACTTTATCACATTAACATAGGCTCTTAAGAATGTCAAGTCAATGCTTTACTTTCTTTGCTCTATATACTTCATTTTCTTTTCTTTCTGTAAACAAAAACGGCTCCTCCGCCAATAATGGCACAAAGGGATGCGAGTACTGCCAAAATACCTGCCGGACTATTTTGAGACGTTTCTTCCTGATTGCCTGCCTCACTTTCTGTCTCAGGCTGGCTTTCCGCTGATGTCTCTGTTTTCACATCCTTTGCAGTGCTATTCTCCCCAAAGGTAGTGGCAGTTCCATAATACTTGTCAAATTCAGATCTGTCAGTATAGGAAGTACTTAATGCATTGCTGGTGTCTGTTGTTATTGACTCTGTATAAGCTCCTGTAACAGTCAGAGTCAGGGAACCAGTACCGGTTACCACTGTTTTTCCATTAACAGCAATGGTTACGGTTTTTCCATCTTCATCAACGATAGAAGAACCTTTTTCGGCGTTCAGATTTGTTATTTCACAGTCTTTTGTAACCACCCACTTGGAGGTACTGTCCAGATTGACGGTGACAGGTGCCTCTGTTGTCTTTGTATTGACAGAATTGGTCTGAATTACTGTTGAACCGGTGTAGGTTGTATTTTCCAGAAGATATAGTTCCAGGCTGCTGATGGTATCAACTGAAATCGTCCCGTTTAGCGTCTGGTTTAATCCGGTAAATTTCACTTTTGATCCATTGCTTCCGGCAGTTCCCCAGTTATTGGAATCATTGCCTTCCACAGTGAGCAGGCCTGCATTATCGCTGTCAAAATCCAGTTTTGTATTACTCAGCACAATATTGGCTTCTGTATTGGTAGTATAAAACATGGAACCACTTTCAACTGCGCTTTTTAATGTGGAATCTGCTGCTTCAAAAGTTGCTGCTTCACCAGTGGATGCTTCTGCATCTCCTGATGTTGACTGATAGATAATGATTCCGTTTGCAACCGGATCACTGGCAGTCTTACCTGTATTGGTACTGGTAAGATCGGAGTGGTAAATCCTGATTGTATTAAGCCCTTCCATTCCTGCAATCTGGCTGCCTGTTGACGAACCGGTAACGTTGTCTACCTCAATATTACCTGTGGAATAAAGAAGCGGAGAACCGGATCCTTCCGTAGATAAAGTACTGTTGGTAACGGATATATTTCCGCCTCCCCGGTCTGTAGCAATTGCCGCACTATGATCTCCCTTGGTGGAAATATCCATTAAATTTGCTATGATCGTACCTCCATAGGTAGCATCCAAACCTCTGGAATTGCCGGCAGAGGTAGAAATCTTATTGTCATTGGCATAAACCAGCGCATTATCGGTAGAAAAGATACCGTTGCTTCCTTCACTGTCAGCGTTTAGAGAGCTTCCAGATATATATGCCTTCGAATCACTGTTTACCCCGAGAAGAATGGAATTTAAACCGTAAAAATTACAATTGTCTCCATTGGTGTCATCACCGGATTTTTGTAATGTGCCATTTGTAATGGTTAAGGTTCCTCCGTTCTGAACCAGTGCAGCGTTCTGGTCTGCATCTGAAGCAGTAATGGCTTCTTTATCTGATGAAACCTCTTCCCCGTCAGCAACCAGCGCAGCCGTATAACTGCCCTTATAGTCGAATGTCATGGTATCTGCCCCTCCCATTCCTCCAGGAGGTGCCTGATTCATGTCAGAAGACGGCGGCTCTCCCTGAGTTCCTGACGATTCTCCCTGAGGTTGTTCTTTTCCCTGTGGCGGCTGACCAGCGGGGGCTCCGTCAGGCGGCTGCTGGCCATTCTCCGGTGGCTGTCCAGTTGGAGCTCCCTCCGGTGGCTGTTGACCACCGGGTCCTCCTGCGGGCGGTTCTGATGACTGAGTTGTTTCCTGTGTTGTATTTGCAGCATGAATTGTTACTGTCTGTGACGATATTGAGACCACCATCGTCATGACTAAAATTCCAGCCATTGTTTTATTAAATCTGTTAAAATGCATATCTCCTGCCTCCTCAAATCTTTTGACTTTTCATTATGAAAACATTGTATATTACAAACCTGAAATATAGCTTAAATAATTGTTTTCATTCTGTGAAAGATTTGCGATAAATCAGTGAATTGATTTTAACAATAAATACAATTCTAATGCTTAGCAGGTTGCCCCGCCGACCAAATGCAGCTTTGCATCCAATATTTCCTGCTTTCTGCTTAGAATATCATCGGAAAGAAGCTGCGCTTCAACGTTTTCAAACCCAATCCGTTCAATGGTATCCGCAAACCGCTCTCCGGTCTTCCCCTGCTCCCGGAACAGGAGAATGGTTTTTTCAACGACCGAAAGTACTTCCTCTTCACTCTGAAAAATTCTGCCAAGAGCTTTTCCATGGGTGATTTTTTTTCCCCATCTGCCACCAATGTACACAAGAAATCCAGGGGTTCCCTCTTCGATGACATCAAATGGACATTTTCCTATACACCGGCCGCAGTTGTTGCAGATTTCCTTATCAATTTCTATCAGGCCGTCGGTTAGCGTTGCTGCGTTCATCGGACATGCGGTTTCAACCTGACATTTCTTGCAGCCGTTACACATATCTTCGTCAACGCAGGGTATCATCTGGCCCACAATGCCAAGATCATTTAAATTGGGCTTTACGCAGTTATTCGGGCATCCGCCTGTAGCAATCTTAAATTTGTGAGGCAGTTTAACTGTGTGATAGCCCTTATAGAACCGGTCATGAATCTTTTCTGAGAGATCAAAGGTATCGTACAGCCCATACTGGCAGGTGGTTCCCTTACAGGATACAACCGGCCGCACCAGCGATCCCGTTCCTCCGGTCTCCAGTCCCGCTTCTGCGAGGCAGTTTTGAAATGCCTCAATGTCATTATAATGAATCCCTCTTACTTCCACGGTTAAGCGGGCTGTAAATTCCACATCTCCGTTTCCGAACTTTTTTGCTGCCTTTGCAATGGCAGCGGTCTGGTCTGCTGTAATCTTACCGTTTACCGTAATTACCCGCCCGTTAAATAAATCCGTTCCCTTGTTATTTAAAAACCCCAGTGCCTTAACCCTCTTGATCTCATCTGGCTTTAATGTGCATGTCATGATTTTACCACTCCTGTTTTCTTTATTATGAACCTTCTACCTCTGTAAAGGTAATTCCGCCTTCCAGCACCTTTGTATGTTTGTATCCGTAGTAATTCAGCCGGTTCTGAAGCAGATAGGCCCGCTTTCCCCTGTTACATACCAGAAGAATTGGATCCTCTTTATCAAGCCCTTCCACCGGTCCGGCAACCTCCGTTAATTCCACATGCATGGCACCTGGCACAGAAGGAACCTGACCTGCGTCCACCAGCTTATAACCTTCTGCCATTCCATTTGCATATTCCGCAGGAGTCATGGATTTTAAATTGCCGTTTAATTTATTCAGTAAAATATTTAAAGTATGTACAAATGGATGGATTGCTGTAGAAAATGGTGGTGCATAGGCAAGATCCATATCAGCAAGATCGTTTAAATCTGCCTTACACATAATCGCAGTCACTGCCATATCCACTATTTTATCAACGGCACCGCTGCCAATGACCTGAACTCCAAGAAGGCGAAGGGTTTTCTTATCCGCGATCATTTTAATAATAAAATAAGATGCACCCGGCATATAATGTGCCTTGTCATCCACCACCGCGATCACGCTGGCTGCATCAAAGCCTTCCTCTATGGCCTGGGTCTCTGTCAGTCCGGTTCTTCCGGCATTCAGCCCTGGAAGCTTACACACTGCCGTACCCAGAACACCGCGGTAGGAACGCTCTTCTCCAGCAATATTCTGTGCAATGAGTCTTCCGCTGATATTGGCCGTTGATCCCATGGGTGACCATGCTGGTTTTCCTGTGATGGCATTTTTGACCATAGCACAGTCTCCTGCTCCATATATGTCCTTATCATTGGTTCTTCCCTGGGAATCCGTAATGATTGTACCCTTAAACATTTCAATTCCGGTGCCCTCTAAGAATTCTGTATTCGGTTTGATTCCTGCACAGAAGACAACCATATCTGCTTTATAGGAGCGTTTATCCGTTACTACCTTTTCGACTTTTCCATCACCTTCAAGAGCGGTTACCTTCACCCCTGTCACAACAGGAATTCCGGCATCGGCAATCTTTCGTTCCAGAAAGTCAGAAACCTCGGGATCAAAACCAGGAAGAATCTGAGGCGCCATATCCACGACAAATGGCTTAATTCCTTTTGCTGCCAGATTCTCAGCAAGCTCAAGACCGATATAGCCTGCCCCCACCACAACTGCCTTCTTAATTCCTTCATTCACTGCAAGCTCCTTGATCTCTATGGCATCTTCAGGGGTTCTCATGGTGAATACATTCTTCCGTTCTCTCCCCTCAACAGGCGGAATAACCGGACTTGCTCCTGTTGCAATTACAAGCTTATCATAATGGTATAACTTTTCTTCTCCAGTCCCCAGATCAACTGCTGTCACAGTTTTGCCTTTACGATCTACCTTTGTTGCCTCTGTACGGATCAATACCTTTGCCCCAGTAAGTTTCTCAAATTTCTGAGGAGTATTGACGATCAGCTGCTCCTTTTCAGGAATTACATTTCCTACGAAATACGGAAGTCCACAGCCTGCATAAGAGATGTTTTCTCCCTTATTTAAAATGATCACTTCATTTTCTCTGTCTTCCCGCATAAGCTTTGCAGCTGTTTTTGTTCCTGCAGCCACACCGCCAAGTACAATCACCTTCATTGTTTTCTCCTTTTGATTTGTATCAAGACTTTGATTACTTTTTATCAATATCATAGCACTTGTTTTTTGCACCGTAAAATAGTATTATCTAAAGCATGATATTGGTTTTATCTATACCAGATGAAGGGAGATAGTAAGATGGCAACCTTGAAGCAGTTAAAGACCTATATAGCAGTGGCGGAGACATTAAAGATGAGTGAGGCAGCCAAACGGCTCTATCTGTCCCAGCCTACCGTAAGTCAGATTATTGCAGATCTGGAAAAAGAATATGAAACCACATTTTTTAAACGATATCCCAAGCGGCTGGAGCTGACACCCATGGGGAAGCTTTTCTGGGACCGGGCTTTGAATGTATTAAACAGTTACGAAACATTAAATCAATCCATGAAAAACTCTACTGTACTCCGCCCGCTGCGGGTAGGAGTTACCTTAACCATCGGAGATACCATGATCAGTGATATGATACAGAGACTGCAAAAGAGCCATCCGGACATCTCGTGCTCTGTATTTATAGAAAATACAAAGATACTGGAACACCGCCTGATTCACAATGAGCTTGATATCGCACTAGTGGAAGGCGTGATATTAAATGAGAAGATTCATACAGAACCAATTATGGAAGACGAGCTGCAGCTGATTTACAGCATAGACCATCCTTTTTCCGGAAGGGATGTGATCAGAGCGGAGGATTTATACAACTGCGAATTTATACTGCGGGAAGTTGGAAGCGGAACACGCTCTATCTTTGAAAATCTCATGCAGACCCGGCACATCCCCTATAACGTTAAATGGGAATCCTACAGCGGATCTGCCATACTGGACGGTGTCGCCCGCAACCTAGGCATCGGAGTCATCTCCACCCGCTATGTAAAAGGATCTTCCCGGTCTGAAGTGATCCATGCCCGCCCCATAAAGGACATGCCTATGAACCGTTTCTTTTATCTTTGTTATAATGAATGCCACTCCTTTAACTCCCAGATGGCTGATTTCAAGAACGCCGCAATGTCCATGAAATAGTAAGCCTGGGAAAGCTTCCTGCTTTTCAGCCTATGGGAAGCTCTATTTTCATTCCATCATATGCAAATTCAATTCCCTCATACTGCCTTTGCAGCCTGAAGTAATCGTCATAGGACTTTCCCCAGTCTTCTTCTAAATGGGTAATGATTACCTTTCCTATCTGATAATTCTTTTTTAGTGCAGCAATCTCATCCATAACAAATAATTCTTTTCGCAGAATATTTGTTTCATCAAGTACAAACCCATCCTTTAACTGATCTCCCACAATGGTATTGCCAATAATTAAGACATCGGCTTTATAAAATAGCAGGTGATCTGGAAATGGTTTTACATCGCAGGGTGCATAAATCACTTTCTGGTCTTTATCCTTTATCACAAAAACGGTTACAATCCCACTTTCATCAACCGGCAAGCCAGTCCATCTTTAACTGCTCAATCACCCTGATTCCCATGGTATGATCAGGGTCTGCGTGACTGAACAATATGGTATCAATTGCTTTCACATCAGCATGGTTTAGTGCTGCATTGATGTCTTCCGGTGTATCAATTAATAAGTTTAAATCTTCTAAATACAGACTGCAGCCACATCTTGCGTATGGAACTCCTTTTATTCTGGCCTCCTTGCAGATTCTGCATTGGCATAATGGTCTTGGTATGCTGACACAGCCGCCTGAACCGATTATTTTGATCTTCATGTTGTCACCTCCTGGTATTGAAAATTTTTCTCTTTTTGTGACGTTGTTACAGACATAATGCTTTAAATTTTTTATAATCAGGAACATAAACAACCCACCTATGGAAAGAAGGTTAAACAATGAATGCACAAACCCTTGTTGTTATAAAAGAGAACTGCCCCCAAAATCACCCCTGCCCCTCTGTCCGTATCTGTCCAGTAGGAGCCTTAAAGCAAAACGGCTTCCAGGCTCCCACAGTTGATATGGAAGCCTGCATACGCTGTGGCAAATGTACCAGATTTTGTCCAATGAACGCGCTGCGGCTAGCCTGATTTTCTTATTTTAAAATCATTGGGACTTAAGAGTAAATTCTATTTAAAAAAACTTTCCCCCGCATTAGAAAATGCGAGTTTCATCTATAAGAATTTATACTTAAGTCCTACTGATATCAATCTTTTTTCAATGCCCCGGCGATTCCCAAAACCGCTCCATACAAAACCGCTGCACTTGGCCAGATAATCCAGGTCTTATCCCAGTCTTCGGTTAAAAAGCTGATCCCCAGATAAACTGCCGTCACAATACACCAGTAAATAGCCGGTACACGTTCTTCTTTTTTCTTTTCCACTTTTTTGCCTTCTGTATAATCTCCCTCCTGAAGAAGTATACGAAAACAGGCTTTCTTCTCGCCCGCCACAATGATCAGAAAAACAGCTGCGGCCACTATAACAAACAATATTAACAGACAAATCGTCTGTATATATCCAGAAGCACCTAAAGAAGATGCGATCAGCAACGGGCACACGGAAATGATGCATAAAAACACACCTGTGACCGTATAGAGACGATTAATCCCTTCATATTGTTCCATTTTTTTGCGTACTACTGCTTCTACTCCATATTCCAGCTGAAATACTTCCTTCTCCAGATGCTCAAATGCTTCCATCTTCATCCCGTTTAATATGAAAAATACCGTAGAAAGTCCCACAATCAGAAGCAGAACAATGACACCCACACCCCCTGCCATCCCTTCGCTGATCACATTTTCTTTAAATTCTGCCAGTGACCCAAGATAAATAAGAACAACCGGAGATAAGATACAGGCTGAAACAGCCCCGGCTATCTTCTTCGATGCTTTGATCTTATTCTCCATAAATTCACTTGCAACTTCCATGGTGATACGTCTTCTCCCATTTTCACCATCAGAAATTTCGGGTGATGATGCCGGTAAGTCTTCCAGCTCCTCCTTCAGCAGGTAATCCGTAGATACACCAAACAGCTGACTGAGTTTTAAGATTCGTTCCAGATCAGGAATGGAAGCCCCTGACTCCCACTTTGAGACTGACTGTCTGGATACATCCATTTGGAAAGCCAGTTCCTCCTGAGACCACCCATTTTTCTTTCTGAGTTCCATAATTTTTTCTGCTAAAATCACAATGATCCATCCTCTCATCATTCATTTGTCATACTGCCCATCCTTTGCTTTCTATTCTGTTATAGTCTTAAAGAAAGCGAATGATGTCCGTTGACTGCCTCTATTATAAGATTTTCACCGGTTGTCAACTACCAAGTGCACTGTATGATCTGACAACCAGCAGTTGCAATTTGCAAAAACAGAGGTAAAACGGATGGCTAAGACTCAGATCATCATAAAGCGGGAACATAATAGGCAATGGATTTCGCTGTAAGAATCAGTCACTACAGAGTATATTATCCCCAATAACCTATTTCAGCTATAATCAACAATTATTCATTATATAGGACATCTTTTTAATCTCTTCCCAAAGTATTCTGGTCTGATCTAGTAAGACAGGCAACCCTGTTGTCGGCATGGAATCGGTATCCACATTCATCTTTTTCGCTGGTGAGATTATGATCTTCATTTAGATTTCCTTTAACATCTGCGCTGGATTTTCAGCCGCCTTCACTTTTCCCAATGCCTTTTTTATTACTCCCTGTTCATCGATCAGATATGTGGTCCGAACCACGCCCATGGTCTTTTTTCCATACATATTCTTTTCCTGCCACACATCGTAAGCCTGAATCGCAGTCAGCTCCGGATCAGAAAGCAGAGTAAACGGCAATCCATTCTTCTCTTCAAATTTCTTATGAGAAGCAACGCTGTCTTTGCTGATGCCGATCACAACTGCATCCTTCTCAAGAAACTGAGGATAAAGCTGCGAAAATCCGCAGGCCTGACTGGTGCAGCCCGGTGTCTGGTCTTTTGGATAAAAATAAAGAATCACTTTCTTTCCCCTGTATTCATCTAATGTATGGATCACTCCATTCTGGTCCGGCAATTCAAATGACGGTGCTTTTGTTCCTGTTTCTAACATCTTTATTCCCCTTTCCGTCTGTCTGCTTTTATTATTTCCAACAGTATGACATTCCATTTATGTACTTATATTATCATGAACGGGGAATTTTGTAGATAGGAAAGTTAGAACCATTTCTATTTATTCTGGTGTCTAACCGGCAATTTTATTTCTGAAATAAATAGTCCTGCCAGTGTAAGTAAGATTCCAAGCATGGCAGTACCTGTAATTGTCTCGTGAAGGATCAGTACCGAGGTGATAACAGTAATTACCGGAACCATATAAATGTAGACACTGGTTTTTACGGCTCCCAGTATTTTCAGCGCATAATTCCAGGTTACAAAGCAAATGGCAGAGGCCCCAAATCCAAGAAATATGATATTAAACAAATTCACCGGCTTTATTATCTGCCTAACGTCCGGCTCAAACTTAAATACAAATAATACCGGCATCATAAACAGTAAGCCGTAAAAGAAAATTCTTCGTGTCACTAAAATGGTATGGTAATGATACCCGCTGATTTTCTTTGTAAGTACGGAATAAATGGCCCATACGACAGCCGCCAGAACCGCCAGTATATCTCCCATTGGATTTAATTTCAATTGACTGCTTCCGTTAAAGCTGATAAGAAATATCCCAGCCACTGCCACTGCAAACCCGATAAAAAACTGGGCTCTCATTTTTTCCCCAGCCAAAAGTAAATGGGCGAAAATCGCAGTAAAAAACGGTGCAATGGAGATAATAACGCCAACATTTGAAGCAAATGTATAAGTCAAAGCTATATTTTCCAGCAGAAAATAAAGTGTGATACCACATAATCCTGCTCCTGCAAAATACAGCTCCTGTTTTCTTTCTTTCAATTTCAGGCTGTGGGGATATAACGCAAGTAAAGCGAAATAGCCAATTACAAATCTTATAAATAATATTTCTATGGGAGTAAATACCTTTAAAAGTATTTTAGTCGATATGAATGTAGTTCCCCAGATAAAAATTGTAAATAATGAAAACAAATGTCCCTGAATCTCTTTCTTTCTGTCCATGAAAATCCTTTCTTTCTATCAGTCAGCGTCAAGTATCTTTAAATATTTTACTATACTGCTTCGGTGTAAGTCCAATATAGCGTTTAAAAAAGTTGGAAAAATGGCTTTGATCACTGAATCCGGTCTGCATCGCTGCATCAACAGGCATCGCTCCCTGCTCCAGCAGCTTCTTCGCTCTGTCGATCCGTATGGTCTCCAGATAGCTGTAAGGAGAGATTCCCTTTTGCCTGGTAAATGACCGAAGCAGGTAGTATTTACTCAGCCCTGTCATATTGCAAAGATCATTGAGCGTAATGTTCTCCATATAATGAGACTCCAGGAATTCACAGACCACCGTTGCCTGCGTGCTTTGCACCATATGTTCTTTTGGCAGATGCTGCTTTGTGTGTTCTTCAAGCAGCTGCCCCAGAAGGAAGAAGAAAATCTCCTCTTTTTTAAAATCCGTTTCTTCCTCCATAATCATCTGATGAAGTTCCTTTAGTATCACAACCAGCTCACTGTGAAAGATTACCTGAGGCGTGAAATAAGGCAGATACTCTCTCCCGGTTATTTCAAGCATTGCATTTTTCATAATTTCAGGCTGGATATTAATGCACCGATAATCTAACGCTTTTCCGTCAATCTGTTCGCAGGCATGATTATCCCGTGGATTAAACAGCAATAAATCCCCTGGTTCTACGGTGTAATCCCTGTTTTTACAATGCACATACCGCTGGCCGGCTTCAATAAATCCAATTACGTAATAATCATGAAAGTGGTTGGGAAACTTTTGCATAATACCCTGAAAATGATAGGCCTCAACATTTAATTCCCCATCATATTTCACAGTCCGTATTTCCTGCTTCATAAACGGGTCCCTCCTTTCTCTCCTGTCTGATGCATAGTATAACATAGATGATAGCTACTTTCTTGTATGATATTGCCTTTCACTGTATAAAAATACACCTCTTACCGCCAATAACCCACCACTTGCCTGAAACATATTTACATCGCTGTTATTTTCAGATAAAATTAGCACATATTAAAAACAGGCGCCGGCAGCTGACCAGAAAGAACAGGAGGATGGATATCACTTTATTATGAAAATTCAAATAGAAATTGATACGGCTTTACAGGAAAGTGAATTGCGTATCCGCTGTCCTGAAATCAATGAGGAGATTACCCTGATTCAAAAAATGATTTCGGAACTGGATAACAGCCAGACACAGATGATTTTCTATCAAAATGATACGGAATTCTATTTTCATGTAAGCAGAGTCCTGTTTTTTGAGACTGCAGACAAGGGTATCTTTGCCCATACAACTGATGATGAATTTCTGGTGGAATATAAGCTTTATGAGCTGGAAGAGCTTCTCCCCCCCTATTTTATGAGAATCTCAAAATCCACCATATTAAACACCACAAAGGTTTACAGCATCACACGCAGCCCCACTGCCTCCAGCAGAGTGGAATTTCAAAACTCCTATAAAAAGGTCTATGTATCAAGAAACTACTATAAGCTTTTAAAATGGAAGCTGGATCACCAGCACATGGAACGATAAAAAAGAGAGGTAAAATCAATATGCAAAAAAACAGATTATTTTGGGGAATTATGTTTCTCCTGGCAGCCGCATTTGTAATCATCGGAAAACTGGGCTATCTTGGCAGCTTCAGCCCATTTTCCTTAGTTTTCACTGTATTTATGCTGGCCATCATCGCGAAAAGTATTCCGCGCTTAAATTTTTCAGGAATCTTATTTCCAATTGCATTCCTGTGCATCACCTATGACAAGGTTCTGGGAATAGAGAGTCTGACCCCCTGGACTGTCCTTGCAGTAGCACTCCTTGGAAGCATTGGGTTGTCGTTACTGTTTCACAAGAAAAGCCATTATTGGTATAACCATCATCATAAATACAACAGCTACAATCAGGATCCACGTGTGGAAGTGATTGATGCAGAAGACAATGACCATGTAAAACAAAGCACCACGTTTGGAGCCAGCACAAAATATATAAACTCAGATAATTTTAAACAGGCTGATTTAGACTGCAGCTTTGGCTCCATACAGGTTTATTTTAATAAAGCACACGTGGAATCAGAAGCCATTGTACGTATTAGCGGTAGCTTCTGCGGAATCGAACTATATGTTCCTAACGAGTGGAGGGTGGAAAATGAGATCGAATCCGTGGTCGGTGGTGTCAGTGAGAAAGGAAGAGGGAATATCAGCAGCAATACTGCTCCTGTTTTAAAACTGGTAGGTGAGCTTAATTTCGCAGGAGTGGAAATTATATATATATAATATAGAAGGAAAAGAGCTCTGATCATTTATGATTGGGGCTCTTAATAATTAAGAGATGGCGGTTATTCAGAAATCCCTAGGTTCTTCCATGGACTTCGCATAAATCATTCTTCTGCAGTTCAACCAAATCAAAGCTTACAGAAAGGCCATCATAATTTAACATCTTTCCATAAAGAACATCATCTAACCCCAGCAATATTTTAATACATTCCACTGCCTGTAAGGAACCGATCACACCAACCACTGCTCCCAGTACCGGACCTGGCCGTTTCAGCTTTGTATTGCCGTATCCAATACATTCTAAACATGGAAAATCTCTTTTTATTGACATAACAAAACCATAAAAACCGTATACGCCGCCTTCAACCAAAGGAATATCCTGTTTTATACATTCCCTGTTCACAATTAATCTTGTTTCTACATTATCAACACAATCAATCACTACATCTGCACCATTGATTATCTTCCCAATATTTTCTTCATCTATCCTTTCAGAGACAGGATGGATTGTAATTTGAGAGTTTAAACTGTTTAAGACATCTCCTGCCAGCTCTGCTTTATTCATTCCCATATCTTTTTCATGGTAGAGGAATTGCCTGTTTAAGTTGGATTCTGATACGGTATCATAATCAATCAGCGTTATTGTACCCACTCCGGCACATGCCAGATAAGTCAGAACCGGTGAAGCAAGACCTCCTGCACCAATCACTGTGACTTTTGATTTTTTTAATGTATTCTGTCCCTCTTCACCAATTTCCTTCATTAAAATCTGACGTTCATATCTCATAATCAGCCTCCTCCTACCGGTGGAAACAGGGCCAGAACATCCTCGTCTTTTACCGAAGCATCTAACTTGGAGTGTCTTCCATTAATTAAGCAGATTGCCACCTCTTCATGAGGTATGTGAAAATAATCGGTTACCTGAGCAGCTGTCTGAAACTGACCGGCCTCCAGGAAGGTAATCTTTTGCCTGCCTTCACGGAATGTAGCAAATAATCTTACTTCTATCATCATAACCTCCATTGTTGATTTACAGTGCTTTATACTGTCGTATTCTTTATTATATAAATATAGGAAGGATTTTATAAATGAAGCATCGCTTTCACTTAAAATCCTTCCTGTATATAATAGTGGCACGACTGACTTTATTACTTTTTTGTTACCGGTATGGAAACTATAAGCCCAGACGTGCTAATGTTTCCTCAGTAGGAAATGCATTTTCCCAACCGCGTACTTTATAATATTCCGGTAATGTAATTTTAATCTGGCTTACCTGCCCTTTGGATGGACCATCCGGAATCGGCTGTTCTGTCAGACGTTTTGGAAGTCTGTCATCTTCCGGCTTCATACCCGCAGCTTTGTTAAACAACCGTTCAATGTTATAGATCCGCTCCCCTACTTCTAAAAGTTCCTCAGCTGTATAGCTGGTTCCTGTACCTGCATTTAAAATAGCAGCATAATCAGGTGCTCCTAAAGCAAATGAGGTGAACAGACAAAGTCCCATAGAATCAATGACTGCAGTCAGGTCCTGGAATATCTTCGTCCACAATGCCTTTCCTTCGGTTTCGGTACGGTCTAACTGCTGAGGTAATCCAAGAATCTCCGGTGAGATTAAATAACCTCTTACGTGACAGCCGCCCCGGTTACTTGTTGCATAGGTGATACCAATTCCCTGAATTGCACGGGCATCGTATGCTGGCATCTCCTGTTTCTTAACGCTCATGGAAATTTCAGGATGTCCATAGTATTCACATAAACGGTAAGAACCCTGGGCCATCAGCCTGGCTAACGGAATATCTGACTCACCCATCCGCTTGGTCCACTCTATGATTGCCTCTGCATTGCCCCACTTTAACGGCACGCCTTCACATTCTTCTTCCTTAATCAAACCCTTTTCATACAATTCCATGGCTGCTGCAATGGTACAGGGAGTAGAGATCGCATCTAATCCATATTCATTGCACCAGTAGTTGGCTGTATTAATTGCATTTAAATCATTAATTCCACAGTTTCCGCCATATGCCCATAATGGTTCATATTCCGGTCCGCCTGCAACCTTCCCCTCAACATTGATAACACGGCCGCAGCCAATGGGACATCTGTGACAGAAGCTCTGTTTTACAAGATACTGGTCTTTTAAGCTTTCGCCGGATGTATCGTCCGCTTCCTCATAATAGGACTCCTGCCAGTTTCTGGTAGGAAATGCACCGGTATTATTAATAATGTTAACAAGTACTGCCGTTCCGTATGTAGGTAAACCGCCTCCGGTTACCCCATTCTCTTTTATCGCCTTCAGACATCCTTTTGTCACTTCCTGCAAAGCTTCCGGATCATATGATTCAATGGAGGATTTTGATGCTGTAGCCGTAATCGCTTTTAAATTCTTTGACCCCATAACTGCGCCGACACCGCTTCTGCCTGCTGCACGGTCTTTATCATTCATAATTGCGGCTAATAAGGATAATTTTTCGCCTGCTGGTCCGATATTTAAAACGGAACACTTCTCATGTACTTTTTTTAACTCCTCATCAATTTCTTCACTCATCATGCCAACATATTCATCTGCCGGCAGAATCTCTATCTTATCATCCACTACATTGATATAAACTGGTGTCTTTGCCTTTCCTTCCACTATAATGGCATCCCACCCTGCATATTTGAGCTTTGCGCCCCATACACCACCGGAATTAGAACTTGCAATCATACCGGTTAACGGTGACTTGGTTACAACCATATAACGGCCGGAAGTTGGTGTCTTGGTTCCGGTCATGGCACCTGTTATATAAATTAACTTGTTGTCTTCCGATAGAGGATCAACGGCTGCAATACCTTCATCATATAGCATCTTGGTTCCGAGACCGCGGCCTCCGATAAACTTTCTGGCCAGATCCATATTAAGTTCTTCTACCCTGATCTCTCCAGTTGATAAATTAATTCGGGCTATCTTTCCATTGTACGCTGTCTGCATAATAACACCCTTTCCTTTCATTGTTTAAAAGTAAACTGTAACGAAATAGAAAAGGAGTCCTTTCCAAACGCGGGAGGCACTAATTCTTAGGTTAGTACCCATAGGTTTTATCTACTCAAGACAAAACTCGGATCCTTAAATTTATTGTACATTATTCGACAAAAAAATGCAATTAGTTTTTATTTGTAGCTTTATTGACAATTTTGACCATTTATAATCGGTATTTTTTGTAACATTTTTCATCTTCAGATCTTTTAATCTGTCTGCCTGATTTGATCACCAGTTTGTACTTTTCCTGACTTTTTGACTTTTCCGAAGCATGTACCCGAAGTTAATACACATGGGCGATCCATCTGTCTCAGTGTGCATTCAGGAAAGCAGCGTTTGGTATATGACCCTATTTCTATGGCTGCATGATCTGTAATTAGAATATCACCTTCATTCAACCGGGTATAATCGATCCCCTGGGTCACAATATTTTCCTGAAATTTCCGGAAACACAACCCTTCTTTTTCCTGTTTTCTGATCCACTGCTTTGATTTTGATGAAATAAGAGCTATCTGTTTCTCTCCTCCTAAAGCATGGCAATCCCCAACAATTCCTTTCCCCGCTTCAAGCTCTACGAATGTTACACATTCAAATGGCTGACCTTTTTTTCTTTGTATCTGAAGTGATTCTACATATCCTGACTGCAATTTTGTACCCCGTTATTCTTGAAATTTTTCATCTATATAGTAAATGTCTCCCGCCTCTTCATACTGGTAACCTCCGGCATTTGCCAAACGTGTATGAAGCTCACTACTCTTTAATACTTCAATAAATGCTTTTATTTCAGGAAGTTTCAGATATTTTACCGGAACAGCGAAATCATATTCCTCCTGCCCGACTTCTATGAAATCCAGCTGCATTGCCTTTGCTGCCGCGAATATCCCCATGGCTGCATCTGCACTGTCCCCGGCAACAAGAGCAGCCACAGCCATATGGGTGGCTGCCTCTCTGTCGTAGCCAGTAATCTCAAAGGCGTCCATGCCAGCCTGCTTCAGTTTATAATCAAACAATACTCTTGTTCCTGCACCTCTTTGCCGGTTCACAAACCTGCAATGTTTTAAGTCTGCTATTCCTTTCAAGTTCAAAGGATTTCCTTTTTGCACAATGAGTCCCTGAATGCGTTTAACCCCTTTAATCAGCGCCATGGGTTCTTCAAACATTCTTTTTATATAAGGTATATTATATTTACCAGAGGCTTCATCCAGAAGATGGACAGGTACGATATGAGCTTCTCCTCTTTTTAGTGCCATTAAACCTCCCATACTTCCTATATGAGTACTGGACAGATATACACCCGGATAATGTAATGCCATCAGATCAGCCGCCAGATCAAGAAGCAGGTCATGACTGCCAATGCAGACAACCGTATGTCTTATTTCCTGCAGGCTTCTGTACAATTCAACTCTGACCGTTTCACCGGCTTCGATTCCTTCACAATTCTGTTCAATCACACAGAAACCGTCGGCACGCACAAGGCTCATGGCTGCGCCTGCGCCTCTGGCAAGGGGAGATGCCACCAGTTTATCACCTACCTGTCCCACCTTTACCCTTACGTATTCTTTATGCTTGAGAGAAGATATCATTCTCTTTGACAGCACTGCCTCTGCCACATTATTATCACCGTAGGTTTCTCCTGTTAACAATGCCAGTACCGGCTTAACAAAATTTTCAAAATCAATATAGGCAGAGACCGGATAACCGGGAAGACCGATCACCGGTTTTCCTTTTACGACAGCCAGTATCACCGGTTTTCCGGGCTTAATTGCAACCCCATGCACCAACACTTCTCCCAGTTCCCTTAAAATATGCACGGTATAATCTTCTGTCCCCGCACTGGAACCAGCATTGATTATTACCATATCGTAGCTGTCCAGAGCTTCTGAAACCGCCGCTTTTATTTTATTGTAGTCATCCGGGGTAGGCGGAAAACGGTCTGCTAATCCTCCATACGAGGTTACCATTGCCTCAAACATTCTGGAATTTGATTCAATAATTTCTCCTGCTTCCGGCGTTTTGGTTGGTTCAATTATTTCAGTTCCGGTAGGAAAGATTGCTGCTTTCGGCCGCTTTACCACCATGATTTTAATAATTCCGCCGGAAAATAATACTCCTATATCAATCGGCCGTATTTTGTGCATGCTGGGCAGCAGCATCTCTCCGGATACGATATCTTCGCCAATGGGTCTGATATGCTGCCAGGCTGTTGCTGCCTCCAGAATTTTAACAGTTCTTTCGTCAATTTCAATTACGTCCTCTGCCATGATTACTGCGTCATAAGGATAATTAACAGGATCTCCGGTATCAACCACAATAAAATCCTTATTCTTTTCTAAAATAAGAGGCGTCCTTTCCGAGGCGCCCTTTGTTTTTTCTGTTATTACCGCTATCCCATCCATGGCTGCAGCATTAAAAAGAGGGGACGAGCACCTTGCATAAACAGCCTCTTTTGTTATCCGGCCCAGACTTTTTTCTACCGGAATTTCCTCATATTGCATATTTACTATATCTTTCATCGCTTTTTTATAAATGTCCAGCGCTTCATTTACAGGTGTATTATTTAAATAGAGATTTCTGTTTGCCATAATTTCCATGCCTTTCTGCTTTTTCCGGAAGTCCTGACTTTCATGTGATTTTATATATAAAACACTTCAACAATTTCGTCTTTTTTAAGCCCTTCTTTATTCTCGTCAATTAAAATATAGCCATCAGCACTTGTCATGGTCGTAATAAGACCCGACTTTCCGAAAACAGGTTCTGCATGTATTTCATTTTCCTGTCTGATCAGTTTAACAAGCTGACAGGTCATTTTTCCAGGTGCTCCTGCCATATTTGATGTGATGCGGGCAAATAAAGAGCTGTCTGCAGGTTGATCTGTCAAATGCTTCCAAACCCATATAACCAACAGCTCAAAAACCAGCATGGCTGCTACCGGATGACCAGGAAGTCCTGCCAAAAGTGTACGGCTGTTTTCATCATATCCTACAATAGTTGGCTTTCCCGGTTTTAATGCTAATCCATGAATGAATGAACCCTCACTTGCTACTTCGTCAATGATATCATTGGTTGCATCCTTTTTCCCCTGGGAACTGCCGCCTGATATGACAACCACATCGCTCACCTGCATTGCCTGTATCACGGCTTCTTTTAATTTCTGTTCGTCATCCTTTTGTATCACTGTATTCAGTACTGTAAGGCCGTGTTTTTGTGCCTGGGCACAAAGTGAATAGGAATTAATATCTCTTATTTCCCCCGGAGCCGGTGTGGCATGAAGGGGAACCAGTTCATCCCCTGTGGATATTATGGTAATCGCCCATGGTTTAAAAACCACAGCCTCTGTAATGCCAAGGCTTGCCATAACTCCAATTTCCTGGGGACGGATCCTGGTTCCTTTCTTTATCACTATTTCTCCCTGCTCTATGTCTTCACCAGCTGAAACCACATTTTTCCCATAGGAAACCGGACTGTAAACGGCAATATGACTGCTGTCAAAGGCTTCACAGTATTCAACCATTACCACTGCATCTGCTCCAGGCGGAATCATTCCGCCGGTGGGCACATAAACGCATTCCCCGGCATGAATCTCTTTCAGGGCTGGAGAACCCATGTTAATTTCATCCACACATTCCAAAAAAACCGGCAGATTCTCCGATGATCCGGCAGTATCACCGGATATAACAGCATATCCGTCTACGGCAGACCGGTGAAAGGCCGGTACCGGTTCGTTAGAAATAATGCCGCTGGCTAATATATATCCCTGGGATTCAAGTAATTTTCTGCATTCTGTCTTAATCAGCTTATTCTGTATGATGTTTACTGTCTTATCTCTTGCTGAAGCTATGGTATCTACCTTTAATAATTTCATTCTTATTATTGCCTTTCCTGATTCAGTTTCCAATCATATATTTTGACAAATATTGTCTGATAACAGGATTATCAGAATTAAGTAAAATCTCATCCGGAGTTCCCGATGCGAGAATACTTCCTGCGTCCATAAAGTGGATGCATTGACAAAGCTTATAAATATGTGTCAGCTGATGGCTTACAATGATCCATGTAGCCGGCTTTTTTAACTGAATTTCAGAAATTATCTGCTCAAACAGTACAACACTGTCCGGATCCATATTAGCCATGGTTTCATCAATAAAAATCACCCTTGGCTCAAAGATCAATGCTCTTGCTAATGAAAGCTTCTGGCGTTCTCCGCTGGAGAGGCTGGGAGCATATTGCTTTTCTTTGCCGGAAAGACCGCACCTGTCTATCCATTCCATGATTGTCTCTTTCTTAATAACCTGCTTCCTTATCTTTAATGGATAAGTGAGATTATTATATACCGTATCATGAAGCATATAGGGTCTTGGTACCGTAATTACTATATCCTGCTTCGTTAATGTGCCAAAATCCATAATCTCCGTATCGGGCTTTAACAGCCCCGTCATCAGTTTAATCAGAGTAGACTTGCCGCTTCCATTATTTCCTATGATCCCATGTATTTTTTTCTCTTCCAGACGTAAATCATTCACATTTAACTGAAAGTCACCTATTTTTTTTTCCAGCTTAATTATTTTCAACATTTTCTTCGTACCTTCTGAGAAAATCTACAAAACATTGAATTATAAAAGAAATTCCAAGCAGAACCAAACCCAAAGTAATCGCTTCCCCAAAATCGCCTTTATTTCTCATTAATGATATTGCAGTTGTCATTGTCCTTGTCTTATACTTTATATTACCGCCTACAATCATCACAGCGCCGACCTCACTGATGGAACGTCCAAAACCGGTTATAAGGATGAAATAGATGTCATTTTTCATTTCCTTTATCACAAGCAGAAATGTCTGCCACCGGTCAGCGCCCATGCTAATTGCGAAGTTTCTTATCTGAGGCGCCATATTTTTACAGGATGTATAAACCATCCCGCTGATAATAGGGGCGATGATCACTGTCTGTGCAATGACCATCGCCGGAAATGTGAATAATAGCTCCCATCTGCCCAAGGGCCCCCTTCTCATTAAAAGCAGATAAACAGCTAAACCCACAACCACAGGCGGAAATCCCATTAATGTCCGGTTTATTCTGATAATCACCTTTTTTCCGAAGAAGTCAACCCGTTCCAGAAACATACCAAACGGGATACCAAGTAAGGCAGAGATAACAGTAGAGACAATCGCTAATTTCATTGTCAGTAGGATAATATCTATGATTTCCTGATTTATTTCAATGCCCATACTTGTCCAAAACTGCATTCATGCAGACTCCTCATTATTTATTTGCTGCCGCGTTAGGAATAAATAAAGATTCTCCATACTCTTTTACACCAAAATCTCCGATGAGCTTCTGGGTATCATCTGAAAGTATCCAGTTAATAAAATCCTGTGCACCTTCAGCATTAATTTTTGAATTCTTTTCCGGATTTACCGCGATTACACCATAATAATTGAGTAGCTGTTTATCCTTTTCACATACAATATCCATGGTTGTCTTTGATTTAGTTGCTAACCAGGTCGCCCTGTCTGAAAGCGTATAGGCGTTTTTTTCTTCTGCCATCAGCAGGGTAGCTCCCATTCCCTGACCTGCACTGATATAATTGGGGTTATCCGAAGGTGTTATATTCAGATTTTTCCAGATAGAGAGCTCCTTCGTGTGGGTACCGGATTCATCCCCCCTGGATACAAAGACATCCTTATTATCAAATATGGTCTTAAAGGTCGCTTGTACATCACTATTCTTTTCTATTTTTCCCTTTGGTCCCACAATTACAAAATCATTATACATAACATCAAAACGTTTTAAACCGTGTCCGGCTTCAATAAAAGCTTCTTCTTTTGCCTTTGCATGCACAAGCAGAACATCCGCTTCTCCGTTCTCGCCCATCTTTAAGGCTTCTCCTGTACCAACTGCTATAGTATCCACTTCCCAGCCTGTTTTTTTAGTAAAATCCGGAAGTATTTCATCTAACAGACCCGAATCCTGTGTGCTGGTAGTTGTTGCCAGAATTATCTTTCCCTTCTTGGATGTTTCTGATGCTGAAGTTTCAGTCGAATTATTTTTTGTGCTGCTCTGTGTTGTAACCTCCGTTTTAGGGGAATCGCTCTGCTTTTGAGCATTGCTGCAGGCTGATAAGGCTGTGATTAATATAATACAGGAAAAAATTGCAATAATTTTATTTTTCATCCTTTAAATCCCTTTCTTCGTTTATATATGAACTGCTGCCTTCTTATCTTGCGCAATTATTAGCAGTTCCAATCAGGATCTTCAGACCGTGGTCAAGTTCAGTAATCACATAGGTAAGACATTCTTCTACGGCTTTGGGACTGCCTGGCAGATTCAGTATTAATGTGGATTTTCGGATACCGCAGGCAGCTCTTGACAGCATGGACCGCTTTGTCATCTGCATGCTATAGGTGCGCATTGCCTCAGGGATTCCGGGAACCATTCGTTCAACGACTTTTTGGGTTGCCTCCGGCATGCAGTCTCTTTGAGAGAATCCGGTTCCACCTGTGGTTAATATAAGATCTGCCGTATGATTGTCACAGATATATTTCATCTCGTCGCATAACATAGTCATATCATCAGGAAGAATCGTCTGGTGAACAACTTCATAACCATATTCCTTCACAATTCTGCATATAACAGGTCCGCTTATATCCTCTCTTTCTCCTGCAAATCCGGAATCGCTGGAGGTTATCACCGCCACCCGCAATTTATCAGTTTCCGTTTTCTCCGCCGCAGCTTCCAATACCACCATATCATCCCCTTCCCGTATGATACCGCCTGATAACACACGGGCAAAAACGCCCTCTCTGGGCATAATACAATCACCCATTTTGTGATAGATCTCACATCCGGTATGGCATTCTTTTCCAATCTGGGTAAGCTCTAAAAGAACGTCATTGCATTGAAATCTGGTGCCTACCGGCAGGGAACGAAAATCAATTCCATCGACGATAAGATTTTCTCCAAATGCACCTTCTGCCACTTCTGCTCCCCGGCTCTTAAATGCTTCAATTTTATCATTGGACAGAAGGCTGACCTGTCTGTGCCATTTTCCTGCATGGGCATCTCCTTTCATTCCGTATTCCTTTATAAATTCTGCCGAATGTACATTTTTCTTTTGAGTCCCTTTTTTTTCACTGATGCAGACTGCGATTATTTTTCCCATAAGTATTCTTTTCTTATCCTCCTATTTTTGACATACCATCGAGTTCATACGTACCCTGGGGATTGTCCCCTTTAAAGTTGTGGCTGACTGGCTTCTCATAAATCGTCTGCTCAATCATCTGTTCCAGAAAAGAATCCTCTTTGCTGCCTCTTAGTACAACTTTTAAGTCCGTTCCATGTTCATATTGCAGACAGGTTTTTAAATGACCATCGGAAGTAAGCCTTACCCGGTTGCATTCGTTGCAGAATTTATGGGAAATTGCACTGATAAAACCAATTTTACCTTCAAAATCGGATACCGAATAATAATGGGCCGGTCCATTTCCAAGAACAGTATCAACTGGTTCGAATGGACCATAGGCTTCTTTCAGAATTGCAATGATGTCCTCTTCACTATAATATGAGTAGTTTTTTCCAAGCCCGATCGGCATCATTTCTATAAAGCGGACACCCAGTCTGGAATTCTTTGCCAGACCGGCAATCTTTATAATATCTTCCTTGTCAGTATCAAGAACCGGAACACAATTTATCTTTACTTTTAGTTTCTGATAATTAAGCGCAGCCTGTATTGATGAACGTACCTCATTTAAAGCATCTTTTCTTGTGATCTTTTCATATTTTGAAGAATTCAGCGTATCCAGACTGATATTAACCCCATCTAATCCGGCTGCCACAAGATCAGGAAGATATTTTCCCAATAACAGACCATTGGTTGTTAAGGTAACGTTTTTCATTCCAACCTGTGTTTTCATCTGTCCAATGAGAGACGCAACATCTTTTCTTACCAGCGGCTCGCCCCCCGTTATCTTTACTTTATTAATACCTAACTTTAAAAAACATTTGCAAAGCCTGAGGATTTCATCATAAGTCAGGATTTCTTCATGAGGCATAGATGGAACGCCTTCCTCTGGCATACAATAAATACAGCGAAGATTGCATCTGTCTGTTACTGAAATCCGAATATAATCAATCTTTCTATCCCATCTGTCAATCATCGCATGTCCTTTCCGTTGAAAATATCTCCGCTTTTTCCTCCGCTCTTTTTCTCAAGAAAAATATCTGTTATCTCCATATTCTTATCAATTGCTTTGCACATATCGTACACTGTAAGCAGAGTTACTGTAACTCCGGTGAGAGCTTCCATCTCAACGCCGGTTTTTCCTTCCGACTTAACCAGGCAGACCGCTTTAATACTTCCTGTTTCCCTGCTTACTTCAAAGTCTATCTGACATTTGTTTATAGCAAGCGGATGACACATAGGAATAAGTGAAGAGGTGTTTTTTACCGCCATGATTCCTGCTACCCGGGCAACCCCAAGCACATCTCCCTTTTTCACGGTATGATTTAAAACAGCCTCCATAACCTCTGAATTTACAATGATCTTACCTTTAGCAACTGCTGTACGAACAGTGATATCCTTCTTTGATACATCAACCATAACCGCATTGCCCTGGTCATCAAAGTGTGTCCATTCTCCCATAATATTTCCACCTCATCTTCTGGAATTTTAAAATAGCTGTGAATTAGTAAAATTTCAAACGCCGACCGCCAGCGGATATCACTAAAAGTGTATGATTATATGCCACAAAAATAATGTGCAATTCATGAAATAAATATATATTATCAAGACTATTTTGTCAATATTTATCGTTTTACATATCGCTTTTTTGTTTTTTTTGTCACTAATTGCTAATTTCATTTTTATGTAAATCTATTTTTTAAAGAAAAAAAAATTGCTATATAACCATATAATGTGCCCAAAATTAAATTTTACTAATAATGTTTCACTTTTTATTTTATAATTTTTCAAACTTCTGCCTCCTCCAGCCAGTAACCATATGATATTATATGGAACTATATTCCAAAAATATCCTTCTTTCAAATCCACCCCGTTCTATATACTTTTCTCTCTGCTTTGCCTCTAATTCTTCTTTTGTATATCCGCGTGCCTTACATATTGCATACAAAACTTCCAGAACATCTGCCATTTCCTCCAGGCTTTTGTCTGCCTGATATTCATCCACTTCCTCCTGAAGTTTTTTATCCAACTCAGAAAGGTATTCTGCCTCTGCCAGGACATTATATTCTGCCTTGCGTCCACTGCTTTCAATAATCTCCGGGATTTTATCCCTTACCAGTTTATTGTATTTATCCATATATTTCACTCCATGTTCAATTTCAATTATGCAGCATTTTGATTATACTACCATTTTTTTAATGTAGGCGCAAGGGCGTTCAGCAGCAGCTATTGCAAAGAAGATATAACAGGATAGGATATGTTGAGCTTGTAGGAAACTGGTCAAAATAATATAACAAGAAAGCAGCATCGTCAATTCCTGATGAATTGTCAATGCTGCTTTTTTTAATTTAGAACTTATTGAGAAATTAATAATTATAAATTATAGTGGGAAAGTTTTTGAAAGGATTGATTGATATTCCATAACCAATTCATTCATGATAGATTCCACGTTTTCTCTTTTGTTCAGCATACCAGCAATCTGGCCTACAACTACCGTTCCTTCTTCCATTACTTCGCCATTTACAGCTGCCTTACGTAAGCAGCCGGAACATAATTCCTGAATTCTCTTTGCCGTTTCCTCACCTTCGTATTGCTTCTCAATTTTCAAAATCTTTTCAGTCAGATTATTGGCAAGCCCTCTGACTGCATCCCCTACGGAAGCACCCGTGATTGCAGTATCGCCTTCCTTTGATTCAATGATTGCATTTTTATAATTATCGTGGACAGGGCATTCATCTGCCAGTAAAAAACGACTTCCAATCTCTACACCCTCTGCTCCAAGCATAAAAGAAGCAGCAATTCCTCTGGCATCACCGACTCCGCTGGAATTGACTACCGGAATACTCACTGCGTCAACAACCTGGGGAATTAATGAAAAGGTTCCTGTAAATCCATAGATATGTCCGCCGCCGTCTGCGCCCTTCACAGAAATAATATCTACTCCGGCCTTTTCAAAAACCACTGCATCTTCAACTGAAGCAGTTTTACCAATCAGTATAACTCCGGCCTTTTTTAATTTATCTGCGTACTCTGGCAGAGTATCATAAAACTCACGCATTGTCTCTAATTCTACAACCGGAACCTTTTCTTCCAATATTACTTCTAAAAGCTCATCTGCATAAGGAACTGCGGTAATCAGATTGCATCCATAGGGCTTATCGGTCAATTCTTTTACTTTTTTAATTTCAGCTTTAAAAATTTCTACCGGGGAAAATCCGATTCCCATAA
>Ga0316613_10000686_pt1 | contig 25499 bp, 29 predicted proteins | sample OWC_soil_day10_C_2_FD_207647 | JGI IMG/M metagenome (GOLD analysis project Ga0316613, IMG submission 207647) | Wetland soil microbial communities from Old Woman Creek delta, Ohio, United States - OWC_soil_day10_CT_b | ecosystem: Environmental > Terrestrial > Soil > Wetlands | place: USA: Ohio...
CGGAAGCCTCAACTAACATAATCCGAACTTCTTTGAAATTCAGATGATGATATTCTTTAGTCATAACATGATAGATAAGTTCAGATAAGGCACCTGCTGATTCTACCCCTGTAGGACCACCACCAACAATAACAAACGTTAACAACGCCCGACGCTTATCAGCGTCTGTTTCATGGGCTGCCAATTCAAACATACGCAGTACATGATTACGAATCGTGACCGATTCATCAAGAGATTTCATACCAAAGCCATTTTTTTCCATAGATTCCATACCAAAATAATTAGTCATACCACCTGCTGCTACTACCAGATAATCATAACTGATGGCCCCCGTATTCATCGTCACCAGTTTACCATCAAAATCTACATCCGATACTTCTGCTAAACGAAAATCTACATTTTTCTGCTTTCTAAAAATAGCACGCACAGGATACGCAATATCATCCACAGATAAACCAGCCGTTGCTACTTGATAGAGTAACGGCTGAAATAGATGATAATTATACTTATCGATAAGGGTAATTTTCACCTTATGCTTTGCCAAGGCCCGGGCAGTACGTATTCCCCCAAAACCAGCACCAATAATTACAACATGAGGTTCTTTTACCGCTGTTTCATTTTGCATACTTAATACACCTCTATATTTATAAATATCATACTCTATATGAGAAATTATACTGATGTCCTTATTTCACATATAATATAATTTTTTCTTGTTTTCTAATAATCATAAAAATTGCCCACCTATCACTAGAAGTTATAAATTCGTTATAACCCCTTAGCATCCCCAAAAGCAACAATTGTATTGTAATATAATAAAAAAAAATTTGTACATTATAAAGCTTTAATAACTAATAAGTAACTTAAATAACTACGATATAGCTTATTTATAAAGGAAAACATAATTTAAGTGAAGTTTCATGCCATCTGAATTTTAGTCGACGTGGTCATCAGATAAAGAAAAGCCAATTAGTAATAGGACTCTATTACTAATTACACCCCCTGATTTTTTTTAACTTTATAAGGAATTTCCACCATAAATACTGTCCCTTCACCTGGTCTTGTCTCAAATTCGATAGTCCCTCCTAGGCATTCTAAACTGCGTTGCACTAAATATAACCCAAAACCTCTGTTCCCTTCCTTACTGGAAATACCTTTATCAAACACAGTACTGCTTAAATCAGGGGAAATCCCTTCTCCTGTATCGCTTACATGAATAAATAAGCTTCCTTGATCGTAATACATATGTAATTCCACTTCTTTGTAAAGAGTATTGCTCACGGCATCAAAAGCATTTTCTATCAAATTTCCGATAATTGTTACTAATTCATGTACGACTTCATTATCTTGAGGCTGGGGAACATAGCTTTCTTCAGCTACATGCATAATCACATTTTTCTCTCTAGACAAGCTTAATTTACTTAAGATAAAGCCTGCAAGTACGGGTTCTCTGATGCGTTTGGCAACAAAGTTTATTTCTTCCTCATTTTCTGAAGCTATCTTATTAATGTAAGTTGCCAATTGAGGATAACTTTTCAATTTTACTAATCCTAAGATAACATGCAATCGATTCATAAATTCATGTGCTTGAGCTCTAAGAGCATCTACATAATCTTGCACTCCTGTCAACTGTTCGGCCAAATCTTTTACTTCAGTTTTATCACGAAAAGTCGATATGGCACCCACAACTTCCCCGTCTACAATCATTGGCAAACAATTAGCAATAACGGGTGATCCATGAAAATCCTGTTCTATATCCAATTGTGCTACTTTAGATTCCATCACTTCCAGTAATTTTGTATTTGGTACGTAATTTGTGATAGATTTACCTATAGGACTGTGATCTCCCTCTGCCAAATCCAACATTCTAATAGCTTCAGCGTTTAACAAGGTAATAATGCCCTCGCTGTCAACCGCAAGAATCCCTTCATATACAGACTGTAACATGGCATTTCGCTCTTCCAGCCTTTTAGCAATAGCCTCTGGTTCAAGGCCGAATAATATTTTTTTAACGTTCTGTGATAGTAAATATGCTCCAATAATACCAATAAGCATACCAATTATTATTGCTGCAAATAATGCTTTTTGTGTTTCTTTCTCCATAATCTTTATATCATCTATTAAGACGCCAACAACTACCACACCTACCTGTTTTCCCTCTGGAGTAACAACTGGTACGAAAGCTCGCAATGCATCTCCTAAAGTTCCCTTTGCAACTGAAACATATTCACTACCAGCTAAAGCATCTGCTTCATCCCCGCCGACAAATTTCTTACCAATTTTCTCGAAATCAGGATGTGACTTACGAATTCCCTGCATATCTAAAATAACAATATATTCAACCTCAGCGGCAATCCCACTCTCATTAGCGTAAATCTGCATATCTCGGATGTTCTTCCCTGTAGCTAAGCACTCAATAACAAGAGGAGATTTAGCAATTAGATGAGCTACACTAGCAGCCTTCCTACCTGTAGCCTTCTGTGCATCGATTTCAATATTTTGAGAAATCAATACATTAGTAGCCAATAATGCCACAACTACTACAGCAAATGTCAGAAACATAATTTTGGTTTGTAATTTGGGACTTCTATTAAAAAACAAAAAGACACCACCCTATTTTTCCCTTGCAAGTTATCTCTATTATAAAAATCTAAAGAGCAAAAGACAAGAATAATACATTTAATATTAGAAAAGCATTATGATATTTTAAAAAATAAGCAAAGAAAAGCTTGGCGAGAAACAACAGTACTCAAACCAAGCATTTTATCTTACGTCCAAGCCATATTTATCTGATTTTTGATTACTATTGCCTGAAAATGAAGATTAGTGATTACCGTTTGCCCAACGCGGCTACATAAACGACAAATTGTTCTTCACCATCAAGTCCAATTACAGCATTCATGTACTCATCATCAAAAGCAGCAATAGCACATACGCCACAACCGATTACCTGTGCTGACAAATATAAATTTTGACAAACATGTCCTGCATCCAAGTGCAAATACCGATATCCTCTTTCCCCGTATCGCCAGGTCATGCGATTTGCTTGTGCAGTCCAAAGAAACGTCACTGCACTCTTGGCAATAAAACTTTGCTCTAAGCAGGCTTTTATTATTTCCTCGGAAATATTCTCTGCTAAATTTACTTCTATTAATTTATGTTCCATAGCCAAAAAACGATATAAGCCTGGCTTTACACCTTCTACATTATGAATTAGCAAGTAGGTCTCAAAAGCATGACGCGCCCCTGCTGAAGGTACGGTCCGCAAAGTAGCCTTATTGCCTAAAACTTGTTTAACCCCTTGTGTACACCATAATAAATAGGATAACTCCAATAAGCTGATTGGCATATTTTGATACTCACGCACACTGGTTCTAAGTTCAATTACCGCCATAAGATCAATTGTAATCGGCGGAATTTCTTCTGGCATAGGTAAATCAATAATCTTGCTCTTTTCATCATAAGCCGCCTCTAAGGCTGGCTGAATTACTTTATTTGCCTGATCCGATTGTTTCATATTCTCATAACGAGTTTGTATCATAAATTCATGACCAATTTCTTTTGTCATCATAACACCTCTACTTCTATATTAAGTAATTACTATGTAGAAAATAAGATAATATAGTTATTGTTTCACCACTGTTTTAAAAAAATCCTTCTTCCCCTAATGCTGCTATGCATTTAAGACCATAAAGAAAACGCCATTTAAAAACGTAAAAACGAAGAATACCAAGAACGTGAAAATAAGACCACCAATCACGAACGACTGACGGTCTTATCTTACTCTGGGTTTCAGCTATTTGACTGCTTTATTTCTTCTCTTTTGTAACTCTTCCAGCAATTCACTAACACTAACATCATGTTGTACTAATAATACTAAACAATGATACCAAAGATCTGCCATTTCATATAACAATTCTTCTTTACTATTGTTTTTAGAAGCAATAATTGTTTCTGCCGCCTCTTCACCGACTTTTTTCAGTATCTTGTCCTGACCCTTTTCAAATAGATAGGTAGTATAAGATCCTGTTTGTGGATTATGTTTTCGATCATTTACTACATGATACAAATCATACAGTATGGTAGAAACAGACTGCCCATAGATAGAATCCGTATCCACTAGTTTTTCTTCCTGGATTGCTTCCTCACCTAGTGTGCGACTAAAACAAGACAATGTTCCTTCATGGCAGGCTACACCTATTTGTTCAACTTTGATTAACAAAGTATCTCCATCACAATCATAAGAGATATGCTGAACTTTTTGCACATGCCCAGAAGTTTCGCCTTTCTGCCACAAACTTTGACGACTACGACTAAAAAACCAAGTAACACCTGTTTCTACTGTCTTCATTAAAGATTCCCTATTCATATAAGCTAGCATAAGAACAGTGCCGGTTTCTGCCTGCTGGATAATTGCGGGGATTAAACCTCGTTCATCAAATTTTATATTATTGATATTAATCACTGCCGTACCTCCACACCCTTTGATTTAAGATATTGTTTGACTTGACCAACGGTAAACTGACCAAAATGAAATACAGAAGCTGCCAATACGGCATCCGCTTTACCTGCCGTAAGTACATCATAAAAATGTACAAGCTCACCTGCACCACCAGAAGCAATTACAGGAACACTCACCGCTTCGGAAACGGCCCTAGTTAGCTTTATGTCATAACCATCTTTAACACCATCTTTATCCATGCTAGTTAGCAATATTTCTCCTGCTCCCAGCGCTGTAGCCCGCTTTACCCATTCTAATACATCTAAGCCTGTAGGAGTACGACCTCCATTAATATAAACTTCCCAATGATCTTCGCCTCTTTGTCTAGCATCAACAGCTAAAACAATACACTGACAACCAAAGCGTTTGGCTCCTTCAGCAATTAACTCTGGATTCTTGATAGCTGCCGTATTCAGCGATACCTTATCCGCCCCAGCTTTTAACATTTTTCGAATATCTTCAACAGTACGAATTCCGCCTCCAACTGTAAAGGGAATAAATACCTGGGATGCCGTTTGTTCTACCATTTGCACCATGGTATTTCTCTCTTCACAAGAAGCTGTAATATCAAGAAATATTAATTCATCGGCAAGTTCTTTATCATATATAGATGCCAATTCCACTGGATCACCAGCATCTCTTAGTCCAACAAAATTAGTACCTTTAACGACTCTCCCTTCTTTCACATCTAAGCAGGGAATAATCCTTTTCGTATACATAATCTCACGCTCCTCGTAGCAGACGTATTGCATCAGTTAAATGCAAGCTACCAGTATAAATAGCCTTACCGACAATTACACCCTCAATGCCATCAATTGCTGCTTTTTTTATTGCCTCAATGTCGACTAAATCTCGAACTCCTCCTGAAGCAATGACAGAAATCCCTGCAGCCTTAGCCAAGGCTACCGTCGCAGGAACATTTACCCCTGACAATGTACCATCACGAGAAATATCCGTATAGATAATTCGTTCTACCCCAACTTCAGCCATTTTTTTTGCTAATTCTTCGGCACCAACACCACCAGTAATTCCCCAACCTTCAACAGCAACTATACCATCACGAGCATCAATACCTACCACGATACGATCGCCGTATTTCTCACATGCTGCTGCTACTAATTCTGGTTGTTTTACAGCAATTGATCCTAAGATTACCCGTTCTACACCTACCTCCAGAATTTGCGCAATGGTATCTAATGTTCGTATGCCACCACCTAATTGCACTGGAATGTTAATATTTTTTGTTATCGCAGCAATAACCTCTAAATTTACAGGCTTACCTGCCAGGGCACCATCCAAATCTACTAAATGCAAATATTCTGCTCCTTCACTTACCCAACGGACTGCCATATCCATAGGATTATCGGCAAATATTGTTTCTTGATCAAAACGTCCTTCTGTCAGACGTACACATTTTCCACCCCGAATATCAATCGCTGGAAAAAGAATCATGCTTTCATCTCCTTAAAATTAGCCAGCATTGCCAAACCTATACTGCCTGACTTTTCTGGATGAAATTGCACTGCTTGAATATTTCCCCGCCCAATAGCGGCAGTCACAGAACCACCATAATCGGTTACAGCAGTAATCAAGCTACTATCTTCAGGTACAGCATGATAACTATGAACAAAATATACGTAAGATTCTGGAGGTATATTAGCAAACAATGGACTTTCACTAGAAAAGGCTAAACTATTCCAGCCCATATGAGGAACTTTAAGCGTTGGCGCAATGATTTTACGCACCATCCCAGGAAAAATCCCCAATCCCTTAACCTCTGGATCTTCTTCGCTACCTTCAAATAAAAGTTGTAAACCTAGACAAATTGAAAGAAAGGGAGTTCCCCTAGCTGCCACCTCATGAATAGCTTCAATCATGTGATGAGCTGTAAGATTTTCCATGCAATCACCAAAAGCCCCCACTCCTGGTAATACCACTTTATCAGCTGCAACAATAATTTCTGGCTCGCTAGTAACTACAACTTCTGCTCCTAATTTTACAAAGGCTTTTTCTACGCTATATAAATTACCCATACCATAATCAATAATGGCAATCATGTTCACCCCTCCTACAGCATCCCCTTAGTAGACATAACTCCAACAATCCTATTATCTTTAGCCGTCGCTTCATCCAATGCGCGACCCAAAGCCTTAAATATAGCTTCTACAATGTGGTGGGAGTTTTTCCCTGACAATACACGCACATGCAAGGTTAGACCAGCATGCACTGCCAAAGCCCGTAAAAACTCTTCTGTCAATTCAGTATCAAAATTTCCGATTCTTTCTGCAGGAATAACTGCATCAAAGATAAGGAAAGGACGACCACTAATATCTAAAGATACCATTGCCAATGCCTCATCCATAGGTACATAAGCAGTACCATAACGTTTTATGCCGTTTTTATCTCCTAAAGCCTTGGTTAAAGCCTGGCCTAACACAATACCAGTATCTTCAACAGTATGATGTCCATCAACAGCCAAATCCCCATCTGTATTAAGCTGCAAATCAAAGAAACCATGTTTGGTTAATAATATTAACATATGATCAAAAAAACCAATGCCGGTTACAATTTCACTTTTACCTGTACCATCAATGTCCAATTTTGCTGAAATATCGGTTTCAGCTGTTTGCCGCTTTATCGTCGCAGTGCGTATCATAGGAGGCCCCTCTTTCTTATTAAATCTTATTTATAAGTTAACTTTGTAGCATAAACTCTCTAATGGCCTTACATAAATTATCATTTTCAGGCGGGGTCCCCACTGTAACCCTAATACAATTTGTAAGATAAGGAGCCCTACTAAAATCTCTAATACCAATATTCCTTGCTGATAAAAAAGCACTTAGCGCTTGAGCTTTTTCCGTTTTTAGTAAGATAAAATTAGTCTCAGAAGGATAAACTGTCAAACTTGAAAATTCTTGCAGTAAGACAGTCAAGCGTTTACGTTCTGCGATTATTTGCCCAATGATTGGCATGAATTCATCACGCATTTGATACACAACTTGGGCAGTAACCAGCGACAACGCATTCATATGATAGGGCATCATTACGCGTTCTACCATAGATACAATCTCACTATTCGCCAACATATAACCTACACGAATAGCGGCTAATCCATAAGCCTTGGACAAAGTCCGAGCTACAATCAAATGATCGTACTTACTCATGAGCCTTACTGCTGACTGTCCATAGAATTCATAATATGCTTCATCAACGACTACCGGACATTGTACCTTACTGACAATGTATTCGATATCATCCATAGGGATTATGCTGCCTGTCGGATTATTAGGATTACATAAAATGATTAACTTGGCATCCGCCTGTTTTGCCGCTTTAACAACCTTATCTGGTGACAAAGAAAAGTCCTCTTTTAATTCTACTGGGACGGACTGGCTATCTGTTATTTGTGCATAAATACCATACATAGAAAAAGAAGGCACGGGAAAAACAATACTTCGACCAGGTCCACCAAAAGTCTGACACAAAGCCAATAAAATTTCACTTGAGCCATTACCAATTAAGGTATTTTGCATGGTGGTAGCAAAAGCCTCGGCAATTAACGCTCTTAAGTCTCGCATTCCTATATCAGGATAACGATTAAATGCCATATACTCTAGCTGATTCATGACTCGTTCATGTACTAAAGGCGGCAAATTATTCGAACTTTCATTTGCATCTAACTTAATATCCCATTCTTTTTCTTCAACTGAATAGGGTTTTATCTTTTCTACTTCCGGCCTAACATCAAATATCATTGTTTTTCCCTCACTCGAATTGCATTGGCGTGAGCCTGTAGCCCTTCTGCCTCTGCTAGTGTAATTACCTGACTAGCGACTGCGCTAAGTGCCTCTTTTGTATAAGAGATGATACTAGTTTTCTTCATAAAAGTTTCTACATTTAACACTGAATAAAAACGAGCCGTTCCACCCGTTGGCAATACATGATTGGGTCCTGCTAGATAATCCCCTAATGGTTCCGGCGAATAAGGCCCTAAAAATATGGCCCCTGCATTACGCACATAGGGCAACATAGCAAAGGGCTGAACTGTTAATATCTCTAAATGCTCTGGAGCTGATAAATTCGCCAGATCCATAGCCTCCATAATATTTTGCGTTATAATAAATAAGCCGTTTCGCTGCAGAGCCGCCTCAGCAATTTCCCTCCGAGGCAGTTTAGCCAACTGACGCTGCACTTCTACCTCTACTTTACTAACAAGGTCACTGCTATCTGTAATTAAAATACTAGAAGCCAGTACATCATGCTCAGCCTGACTTAACATGTCTGCCGCAATATAAGTGGGATCAGCAGTTTCATCTGCTACAATTAAAATTTCGCTAGGTCCTGCGAGCATATCAATATCACAATGTCCGTACACTGCTTTTTTAGCCAAAGTAACAAAAATATTTCCTGGCCCCGTGATTTTATCAACTTTAGGAATCAGCTCCGTACCAAAAGCTAAAGCGGCAATGGCCTGTGCCCCGCCTACTTTAAATACTCTCGTCACACCAGCCTCACGAGCTGCCGTCAATACATTAGGATTGACACTGCCATCCTTACTAGGCGGCACTACCATGATAATATCCTTTACACCAGCAACAGAGGCAGGTACTGCGTTCATAATTACAGAAGAAGGATACATAGCCGTACCACCAGGCACGTAAATTCCCACTCGTTCCAAAGGTATACAACTTTGCCCCAGGATCGACCCATGTTCCCGATACGTAAGCCAAGTTTTTGGGAGCTGTTCGACATGAAAGGATTTAACATTGGCAATTGCTTGGCGTATAGCTGCTAATACCCCTCTATCTACCTGTTCAAATGCTTCATCAAATTCAGCGGCTGTAACTTCTAAGGATTCAGAAGTTAGATTTACCCCATCGATATCCTGTGTATATTGAAGTACTGCTTTATCCCCTTGCAAGCGTACATCCTGAACAATTTTCTCGACTACCTGAGAAGCCGTCAATGCACTACCAAAAACTTTTTCAATATGAGCTTTTGCCCCTTCTCCTAGTACCACTTGGTCAAAAGGCGGTTTTTTCAACAGTTTTATTAAAAATTCTTGACTACTATCTTTTGTAAATACAATTCTCATTTGTCTGCCTCACCTTCCAGTAAGGTTTTTAATTCTTCCGTAATTTTATGAATACGATCGAATTTCATTTTAAAACTTACCCGGTTCGCAATAAAACGAGCTGTAACTGGATGAATTGCAGCAACTTCCACTAATTTATTGGCCTTCAGAGTACGTCCAGTTTCTACTACATCTACAATGATTTCTGCCAAACCTACCATTGGAGCTAATTCAATAGAACCATTCAATTTGATAAATTCCATTTGGATGCCCATACTATGAAAAAAGCCTTCCGCAATCCTGGGATATTTAGTGGCTACTCGCATATGCGCATAATCGCTTAATTTTTCTTGTTTTAAAGCCTCTGGTACAGCGACCATCATGCGGCATAAACCAAATTTCAAATCCAATAATTCATAAACGTCCTTGTCTTCTTCCAGCAGAACATCTTTACCGATAATGCCAATATCTGCTGCCCCATACTCAACATAGGTAGGTAAATCTGCAGTTTTGGTAATAATAAACCGTAACTTTTCTTTTTCATTCGTGATTACCAATTTTCGCGAGTTTTCACTCAAGTCTTCCGCTGTACATCCTACTTTTGCTAGCATATTCGCCGATAATGCAAATAATTTGCCCTTTGGCAAAGCTATTGTAAGATAATCCATGTCACTCGATGTCATGAAGAACCTCCTTGATTCCTTTAGTTATTTAAAGCATTAATATATTGATATATTATCATTTGTTAAAATATTCGTCAATAAAAATGTAGGATTTCTTTGTGCATATGTAGAATTACTTGGCATAATACTAAAAGCATTCTTTTTTTGCTCACTACTATTTTGAAACGTATACATATTGAGTTATAAAATACACTAAAAGAGGTGTCGTATACTATGCCTAAATTAAATATTCTTGTACTCAACAATCTGGCTGAACGTCATATGAAAGCCATACAAAGTGTCGCTCCTAACAGCAATGTCATAACATGCGATTTTGAGAAGGCAGCCGAACATATTAGTGATATTGATATTTTAGTAACGTGGGGGACAATGGATATCCGTCCACTCTTCCTCACTGCACCTAAACTAACTTGGGTACACAGTCTAAGTGCGGGGGTCGAAAGTTTAATTTTTCCTGAAATGAAAAGTTCCAATACTATCTTAACAAACTCAAAAGGTATTCATGGCATTCCAGTGTCGGAGCATGTTTTCGCTATGATGTTGGCATTTACCAGAGGCCTCAATCTATTTATCCACCAACAAGCCAAACACCAATGGAAACGGATAACAGTTGATGAAATACACGATAAGACCATAGGTATCGTTGGCCTTGGCAGTATTGGCCGTGAAATTGCAAAAAAAGCCAAGGGTATGGGCATGAATGTAGTAGCTAGCAAGCAAACTATGACAACAGAACTATTTGTCGATGAACTATATCCTCCAGAAAAGCTGCATGAATTACTGGCACTTTCGGATTTTGTCGTTATAGCCTTACCTTTACTCGAAAAAACCAAGCATTTATTTACGATGAAAGAATTTACTGCAATGAAATCGTCCGCCTATTTAATTAATATTGCCCGGGGCGGCATCATTAAATCAGATGACTTGCTAGCTGCTTTAGAACAAGGTTTGCTAAAAGGGGCTTGTCTGGACGTATTTGAAGAAGAACCACTACCGGATACCTCTCCCCTATGGGATATGTCAAATGTAATTATTACACCTCATGTAGCTGCCTTATCGCCAAATTACCTAGACCGGGCGATTAAACTATTTGCTGATAACCTTTCTAGGTTCCAGCAGAAAAAAGAAATGTTAAACAGTATTGATAAGATAAAAGGTTATTAATGCTGCTGTACACTTTACTAATGCATACTATCAGCCTTCCTAAGTAGTATTAACTCCAGCGGATCATTATCTGCTGGAGTTTTGTGATGTTTAGCAATAATTTCAATTAATTGACGAGATTCGCCAATTTCCTGGAGCATGGTGGCGCTACGATTCGCATGATGATAATAAATATAAAAGGCATGACGAAGATTACTTAACTTACTACCTCGCCCTAACCTGCCCCACTTTTCTGTCCAACTTGGTAATAACCAATATGCAATAACAGTTATAATTTTATCAAAAGTACTAATATCTCCTTTACATTTTCCCACATCGTGAAGTAGAGCACATCTTATAAGAAGTGCAATATCAACTTTTGAATAACTTTCTGCCAATTGCAGAGCTGTATATGCTACATTAAGAACATGCCTTTGATCAGGCAGATTCATGCCCCAAAATAAATTTTGACCTTTAGAATCTAAATGCCGATCCACAAATTGTCTATCATTCTGAGTAATCGTAGCTGTGAGTGCTGCAAAAACTTGTTTTATTCTATTAAACATTTTTTTCGCCGCCATTTACTCTATATATACTAATTTTGTATAGCCTTTTGCTTTTTGACTGGATTCAGCTTCTATTTGCGATTGAGGCGTAAGAGCTACTTCTACACTTTGACCTGACTGACGCAATGTTTCAGCCTGTCCAATGGCTGCTACCAATCTATCGTTCCCCCAGCCTATATAAACATCTTTGCAATTGGGGATATCACCAATCCCTTGACGTTCCAACGCTAATAACACGCGTTCGATCCCTAGGGCAAAGCCAGTAGCACCTGAATTCATCCCAAAAGAATTCAGCATATTATCATATCTTCCACCACCACATATTGGAAATCCAAGCCCAGGTGTATAACATTCAAATACCATACCTGTATAATAATCAAAATCACGAATTATACCTAAATCGAAATCAACATATTGGGCAACACCATAACTTTCTAATAACTGATAAATGGCAGCCAGATTATTCAAGGCCATGTGGCTTTTATCATTAGTCACCATGCCATAAGCTTGTTTTAGCATTTCCTGCTTACCATGGAGTAAGGGAATATTTTTTAGTACCTTCTGCTCTCCCTGGGGTAAACAACTATTCTCCAGTATTTCATCTAACCCTACTAAATTCCGCGTTACCATAGCATGTTTAACCTGCTGCCTTTGGGAAAGAGAAAGTGTACATTGTTCCATAATACCATTAATGAAATCAACTTGCCCCAAACCTATTTGAAACTTTTGCAAGCCAGATTTGAGCATAGCTTCCACCGCTAAAGCAATAGCTTCGGCGTCGGCTGTAGGCTCTGACACACCCATGATTTCCACTCCAGCCTGATAAAATTCACATTGTCTGCCAGCCTGGGCTTGTTCATAACGGAATACATTCGTTAAATAAAATAATTTCATAGGGCTGGGGCTTTCTTTAAAACGAGTAGCCGCCACACGAGCCATAGGAGTTGTCATATCAGGACGAAGGGCCAAAATACGATTATTCTTATCAAAAAATTTAAACATATGCTGATCCAAATTATTACCTGCTCCTACTGCCATTGTTTCCAAATACTCAATAGTAGGAGTAACTACCTCATCATATCCCCAACTAGCAAACAAATGAGCTAAAGCACCTTCTACAGCGCGTTTCTGACTAGCCTCTTTCGGTAAAAAATCTCTTGTTCCATAAGGAACCTGTGGAACAAATTCATACTGACTCATAAAGTAAACACTCCAATCTCACTAAAATATCATTCTTACTGACCTGTTGGACCCACTATCAATTTATTCTCTACATATTTCAAACCTATATGGTAAAGCATAGGCTAAGTAGCTAAGTAGCAGGTTGAAGCGTTAATGCCATATAGGGCGACCTTTCAGGAGAGTTAAATGCCTATATGGTGTAGCACTACATAACATTCTTACACATTATTCTTTTGACTATCAATTCTTTCTAGCATAAATTTATATCCATCAGCACCATAATGTAAACAACGCTTTACACGACTAATCGTTGCAGTGCTAGCTCCTGTCTTGTCTACAATGTCATCATATGTATGACCAGCTTTTAACATCCGGGCCACTTCCATCCGCTGAGCTAGAGACTTTAATTCACTGACTGTGCAAATATCTTCAAAAAATTGATAACATTCTTCTTGATTTTCTAACAATAAAATGGCACGAAATAATTGATCTGTTAGTTCATCTTTCAACTTGGGATTGGCAGCCATATTTTTCCTCCTATTATTTTGACTTAATCTGAGTTGAAAATTCCTTTATCACTTTTAAGCTTTACTTAGTGAAATTATAACATTGTGTTTTATGATTTGCAAAGTCATTTTTTCCTTGACACCCTTTTTCTTAAATGATATTATGTTGTTCAACAAGTTAATATTTTTCATCAAGAGCAGTTGAGGGAATGGCCCTATGAAACTGCGGCAACCATTCACTTTGTGAAACGGTGCCAACTCCACAGGATCTGATCCTGGTAGATGAAGCGTAATTCAGTTGATAAACACGCTTCATTTTGTGAAGCGCTTTTTTTGTTATATCAAGCAACAATAGGAAGGAGACATTTCATTGATTAAACTTCAAGACATAGAAAAAATATATCAAAGCGATAACGGCACTATTCACGCTTTAAAGGGTGTAAATTTAGCAGTTGAACAGGGTGAAATTTTCGGGATTATTGGAACAAGTGGGGCAGGAAAAAGTACCCTTATCCGCTGCATCAATATGTTAGAAATACCAACCAAAGGCAGTGTTACGGTCGATGGAAAAGAATTAACTTCATTAAAGGAACTAGAACTCCGCGAACAGCGAAAAAAAATTGGCATGATCTTTCAACATTTCAATTTATTATCTTCACGAACTGTTTATCAAAATATAGCTTTCCCTCTGGAGTTAGCTAAACATAGTAAAGAAGAAATCAATAAAGAGGTTGTACATTTACTTGAATTAGTCGGACTGAGTGATAAAAAAGATCAATATCCAGCTCAGTTAAGTGGCGGACAAAAGCAGCGTGTAGGCATTGCAAGAGCTCTAGCTAATCACCCTAAAGTACTCTTATGCGATGAAGCCACTTCCGCTCTTGATCCTCAAACTACAAAATCAATTTTAGAATTATTAAAAGATATTAATCGTAAATTTCAACTTACAATTGTCCTTATTACTCATGAAATGCAGGTCATTAAGGAAATCTGCAACCAAGTCGCAGTTATTGAAGGCGGCAAAATTATTGAACAAGGTAAAGTAATTGATATTTTTACTCAGCCTCAATCAAATACTACCAAGGAATTTATTAGTTCTATTATTAATCATAATTTGCCTGACTTTTTTAAAGATATTACGCTATTACCAACACCTACCGCAGACAGCAATCTGATATTACGTTTATCCTTTATTGGTCACTCTACGGAAGAACCCGTTATTTCTAGCATGATCCGTCGTTTTAATATTGATGCTAGTATTCTGTACGGAAATATTGATCATATTCAAACAATACCTTTTGGTACACTCATTGTAGAATTATCTGGTGAGCAAGTTTCTCTGCAACAAGCTCTTAGTTATTTAAGAACAAGGGAATTAGGAATTGAGGTGATTGGCTATGTCGCAAGAAATGCTCGCGCTGCTGGTTAAATCTTTATGGGAAACCACTTATATGGTCGCTGTTTCAGGTTTTATTTCTGCTTTACTCGGTATACCTCTAGGTATTATTCTAGTAACCACTAATAAAGGACATATTTTAGAAAATACTTCTCTTAATAGAGTGTTAGGAGCCATTGTAAATGCAACTCGCTCCACACCATTCATTATCTTAATGGTGGCAATTATACCGGTAACCAGACTGTTGGTAGGCACATCTATTGGCACTAATGCTGCCATTGTACCACTAAGCATTGCTGCCATTCCATTTGTTGCCCGCATTGTAGAATCAGCTCTCAAAGAAGTAGATTATGGTGTAATTGAAGCTGCCCAAGCAATGGGAGCATCACCAAGAGAAATTATTACTAAAGTTCTCATTCCCGAAGCTTTACCTGCCATCGTTCTAGGCCTAACACTAACCGTTATCAGTTTAATTGGCTACTCAGCTATGGCCGGGGCCATTGGCGGCGGCGGTTTAGGCGACTTAGCCATTCGCTATGGATATCAACGCTTTCGTGCTGATATCATGCTAATTACTGTCGTCATTTTAATTGCTCAAGTACAAATTGTTCAATCCACTGGCGATTACATATCTAATCGCCTCAATAAGAAATAGAAACAGCATACATTTAGTTTGATGCTTTCTATAATTTTTTTTAGGGGGATTATATTAATGAAAAAAATATTACTTATTCTTATCGGGATTCTTAGTTTAGGCTTATTTGTAAGCGGTTGCAGCAAAACTACAGCTCCTGCAGCCCCAGCTGCCAAAACTACTGTATTAAAGGTCGGAGCTACTCCTGTACCTCATGCTGAAATTCTAAATGTAGTAAAACCAATCTTAGCTAAAGAAGGTATTGATTTACAAATTGTTGAATTTACGGATTATGTAAAACCAAATATTGCCGTAGCAGAAAAAGAATTGGACGCAAACTTCTTCCAACACATTCCTTACCTTACTAAATTTTCTACAGAACGCAATTTAGCACTAACCTATACAGCGGCTGTACACATTGAGCCAATGGGCATTTATTCAAAAAAAATTAAAAACTTGAATGAACTTGCTTCAGGTGCTAAAGTAGCAATTCCAAATGATCCTACAAATGGCGGTCGCGCTTTGGCACTTTTAGAAAAAGCAGGCATTATTAAATTAAAAGATGGCGTAGGTATTGGTGCTACCGTTAGTGATATTGTAAGCAATCCGAAAAATATTCAAATTAGCGAACTAGAGGCCCCTCAACTCCCTCGCGTTCTTGAAGATGTTACAATCGCTGTAATCAATACCAATTATGCCTTAGAGGCTAAATTAGTACCAACAAAAGATGCTCTATTCATTGAACAAAAAGATTCTCCTTATGTAAATATATTAGCAGTACGTAAGGGTGACGAAAATCGCCCTGAAATTCAGGCTTTAACAAAGGCTTTAACCTCTGATGAAGTAAAAAAATTCATTAACGAAAAATACCAAGGTGCTGTAGTACCAGCATTCTAATTTGGAGGAAATCTTGTGGGACATCGTCTGAGACTCATTACTACTTGCTTTATACTAGTAGCCATTGCCGGATTATTATCCTGGCATAGCCAACAACATATGAACCGTGTATATAAACCAATAAAAGTAGGAGTTTCAGCTGGTCCCCAGTCTGAAATTATGGGTCTAGTGAAAACACTAGTAGCCAAAGACGGTCTTGACTTACAGATTGTTAAGTATACTGATTATAGTAAGCTCAATGAGTCTTTATATCGCGAGGATATTAGTATTAACAGCTTTCAACATCAGCCATATCTTGATCTAGTACTCCAAGATCATAATTATGATCTTAGTGCTTTAGCCAAAACCATTCTATTACCAATAGGTATTTATTCAAAAAAAATAAACACCCTCGCTAATCTACCGCCAGGCAGCAAAGTTGCTATTCCAAAGGACTTATTGAATGGTAGCCGAGCATTATTACTACTAGAGAAGGCTGGTCTTATCGTTTGCCAAAATACAACATCGCGTTATATAAAAACTCTTGATGATATTAAGGATAATCCTAAGAATCTTAGTTTCATACAAGTTGATGCTACGCAAATAGCTTCCATCATTGATATGGTAGATCTTGCTCTTATCAATGCCAGCTACGTTGCGAGTATTAATTTGATTCCTACAAGAGATGCATTAGTACTAGAAGACACAGATTCACCTTATGTCAATCTATTAGTTGTTCGTACGAAAGATATCGCTAATCCAGACCTCTTAGCCATCGCCAATGCTTATCGCTCGGAAGAAGTAAAGAACTTTGTAAAAGAACACTTTCAAGGCACAATGATAACGGCATGGTAAGAAATTTCCCCTCCATATGGAGGGGAAATTTCTTTTTCATGATCTTGTTGCCTTAGACCGCGGCAGGTTCATGTTATTAACGGCTTCGCCATTGGCATTTAACCTACACTTATGATAAATAACATTTCTTATCTTTGGTATTGAGGCTTCCCCTCTTTAAAGTATACTACATCAAGATTGGCTCTTTCTGCCACCTCTATCCCTATATTTAGACCTCGCCCAATATCTTTTACATTATGGGCATCCGAACCAATTGTCACTAAACGTCCTCCCACTTCATAAAATCGTTTATAGATAGGCATTATAGTCTCCACCGCTTCCTTATTGACCAAGCGCCTAGTATTAATCTCCAAGGCTTTGCCCTTTTGTGCTAAAACATTTAACACGTCATCAATACAATCGCTGAATTCTTTATAATATATTTCTGGATCTGCAAAACGAGCATATCTGGCAATATAATCAATATGCCCCAAACTATGAATATCATCATAACAAGTTACACATTGCTTCATAGCATCAAAATACTGTTCATATACCTCTTTCTTCGTTCTTCCTTGATAAAATTCCGCTGTATATATATCAATATTATCAACAACATGTACTGACCCAATCACATAATCAAAAGGATGTTTCTTTATCAAACGGCGATTTTCCTCCAGGCAATCAGCAAGCATGCCTATCTCTATACCCAAAAGGACATTTTCACTACGATACTTACGGTAATCTGCAAAATACTGTTCCACATCAAAGATAAATGACAGAGGACCTGGATAGGCGATATCCATGTGTTCCGTGATGGTGACACCAATATTTAATTCTCGCCCTCTAGCCACGGCCTCATCTATTTTCATTTTTGAATCTGTAGAAAAACATGTATGCATGTGACTATCAAATAACATTCTTTACCTCCTATTAGTTTTATAGTTTGCAGAAGAATCTAAGTCTATATTATATATATCCGATGACAATTTGTTCTAAACTCCTATCTTCGATAAGCAGGAGTTAGATTCAAATGGAATTATTACTCTACCTAAATAAAGTTTTCCTTTATATTTGTTATACAATAAGAAGGAAAATCCTGCTTGTTATGATTTTTCTCTTTTTTACATATTTTATGGAAACAAGGCAAACAGTGTATATCATTGCTTTTTTGTACGCTACAAAAATATTTTTCGAAAACACAGTGGAAACTGTTGAATTATGCATTTTTTTGTATTATACTTAAGGCAATCAAAGGAATATAATACCAGAAATAAATCGTATTATGTATAGGGGGGTGATTCCATTGAACAGTGTAGAAATTTTATCACAGTTAAATACCGGGAGGCTGATTCCAATGAGCAAGGCAATGGAACCTGCGGAACCTATAATTTTATATGTATAACAAGAAAAGATGTGTCATGCACATTTAAATGGTACAATTAATTATAATTGTACGGGAAATATACCACGACAGGGGGTTTTCGCTTTGGCTAGAGAGACTGTTAGCGATATTTTTTCCACCTTCTGTATTCGAATAATTATTCCCTTATTAGCTGTTAGCTTATTGTATCTCTTAATTAAAAGCGAAAACCAGCTGCTATTGATTGGTTTGCCTTTACTAGCAGTAGTGTTTTTCATCAAAAAGCAACTAATCAAGGCTAAGGCTACACAACATTATAAGACTCTAATATAAAGAAATCTTGGTAATGCTAAAGAATAAGGACTTGACCCAAAAGGTCAAGTCCTTATTCTTTAGCATTGTACTAGCACGAACCCTGTCCAATTCCTGACCCAGAGCCTATCAATGGTTCTTTATACTGCTTCCTTTAATTAGTAGCTGCCCCATATAGAAAAAGATCAGCAATCATATGTGCCGTTTCGCTAGTATCCTCATTAACAAATTTACGAAATACGAAAGTAACAATAACACTAAACAGGCCATGAGCTGCTCTTGTAGCGTCACACTCCCTACGGATGACGTCCTTTTCTTGCGCTTCTAATAACACCTTTTCAATCATGCCAATGGTCTCACAACAACAGACATGATATTTGTCAAGCTGCTCTTGGGAGAAATTAGATGATCCAGCAACACCGAAGCCACGCACTTCATGCATCATGACTCGCCATAGGTCAGCATTTTTAACATAAAATTCAAGATAAGCTTTAATGATGGTTTCTACCTTTTGCAGTGGAGGCTCCGACGAATTCACAATGCCTTCCAAGATTATTTGAAAAGGAGCATTACATTCCTTGATCAATGTATAAAAAAGCTGTTCTTTATTTACAAAATAATTATACACCGTCCCCTTACCTGTATCTGCTAAAGCAATGATCTCATCGACTGTAGCCCGATGGTAGCCCTTACGGGAAAAAATAACATACGCTGCTTGAAGTATCTGCTGACGTTTGTTTTGCGAATCATGGGAACCAACCATTTCACGAACATGCTTCATTTCTGCCTCCAAAATTAAAAAGTCCTTATAAACATTCTTTTATAACCCTTAATGCATTTTTAAAACAAATTTTTTCAATGTCATCTGTGCTAAATCCACTGTGGCTAAGAGCCCTAACCAATTTATCGATCTCGCCGATAGTAGCAATTTCTAAATCATACTCAATACCGTCAAAATCCGTTCCTAAAGCAACAACATCTATACCGCCTACCCTAACAATATGTTGAATATGACGTACCATGTCATCAACCTTGCTCCAAGCTGACCCTGCTAGGAAATTCCCAGAAAAATTGATTCCCATTATACCACCCTTTTGTGCCAATAAACGAATCATATTATCGGTCAGATTGCGTCTATGGTCTCTAATGGTTCGCGCATTGGAATGAGAAGCAACAAAAGGTTGTTTTGACAATGTGGCAACATCATGAAACCCCTGATCTGAAAGGTGGGACACATCAATAATCATACCCAAACGATTCATTTCAGCTACTACTTGCTTACCAAAATCAGTTAATCCTTGTATCTCATATTTTTCTTTACAATTTGGACAACCAATTTCGTTTGGGTAATTCCAGGTCAATGTAAGTAATCGTACACCTAAGCGATAAAAATTACGTAAATTCTCCAATCGTCCTTGCAAAACCCCGCCTTCTTCAATGGTTAAGAAGGCAGATATTTTACCTGCCTGCTGATTCAAACACATTTCCTGATAATTTCGAGCTAATGCAATATGATTGTTATTTATTTCTATTTCACGATGAAAAGTATCTACCATGCGTAAGCAATATTGTAATGGATTCTGTTGCATTGCTAAATCAATATATAATGCAAAAAATTGCGCCAAAGAATTACCCATTTTTAATTTCTCTACATCCACACTTAAATCATTACAATATAAGTTCAAATGTGGCTGATCCATTAAATGTAGTATTGTATCACAATGAAAATCAATAATTTGCATGTTACATTTACCTTCCTACACACTCTGACTATATGGTCATGGTTTTACTGAAATAAAGCTCTGCTATATGAAAAGCAGAGCTTTATTTCATTTCATTATACCATTCCAACTCATACCTGACAATGTATGATAAACTATTTTTATTTTTTCTTTAAAAGTTGCTAATAATAACATAAAATGCCACAAGATATATGGCATTATCTCAGTCAGTTTTACAACTGATTGGGATAATACTATATACATTGTGGCACTCCCTGATCATATATTATTTTTTATCTGCAAATGCAAACTCTCATAGCTGTTACTTATGGTTCTTGTTGGAAAAGAGCCGTAGACAAGTAACGTTCTCCTGAGTCAGGTAATAATACAACAATATTTTTTCCTTTATTCTCAGGACGTGCTGCAATCTGTGTAGCAGCATAAGCCGCAGCACCGCTTGAAATGCCTACAAGTAAACCTTCTGTTTTAGCAAGATCTCTAGCAGTGATAAAAGCATCTTCATTGTGGACGCCAAAAATTTCATCCACGACGTCTAGATTTATTACATCAGGAACGAATCCAGCGCCAATTCCCTGGATTTTATGAGGTCCAGGCTTGCCGCCCGCTAAAACTGGTGAATCAAAAGGTTCAACTGCTATGATCTTAACACTTGGTTTCCTCTTTTTTAATACTTCGGCCACACCTGTAATGGTACCACCAGTGCCTACACCAGCAATAAAGATATCTACGTTTCCATCTGTATCTTTCCAGATTTCTTCAGCAGTAGTTTGTCTATGAATTTCAGGGTTTGAAAGGTTCTTAAACTGCTGTAGAATAATCGAATTACTATTTTCTGCAACCAATTGTTCGGCCTTACCAATAGCGCCTTTCATACCTTCTGCCCCTGGAGTTAATACCAACTGAGCACCTAAGGCTTTTAATAAATTTCGTCTTTCTATACTCATAGTGTCTGGCATGCACAATACTAATTTATAACCTCGTGCTGCCGCCACAAAAGCTAAAGCAATACCAGTATTACCACTGGTAGGCTCAATAATAGTAGTCTCTTTATTAATTAATCCTTGTTTTTCAGCATCTACAATCATAGCATAACCAATACGATCTTTTACACTGCTTAGCGGATTAAAGTACTCCAATTTAGCAATAACTTTTGCATCCAAGCCTCTTTCCTTATTAAACTTAGTAAGTTCCAGCAGCGGTGTATTGCCAATAAGATCAGTCAACTGTTTTGCAATCTTAGCCATGTTACATTACCCCCATAAAATTTTTATTTTTTTGCCACAGAAAAAGAAAAAGACTAAGGAAGTTCCTAATAGAACAATTCCTTAGCCTTCAGTTTTCTGATCGGCTAGCTAACAATCTTTATAAATTTATATTATCATAAATAACAAACATTGTCAATTATAATTTAAAGTTTTGGCCATACCTTTTAAGATTCCATTCGTCTCTATATACCATCACCATAAACGCCTTCCACTTCAGGGAAACGGCGTTTTTCTGTTTTTTCTATTTGTACAGCTTTACCATCCTTTATTTTTACAACTAACTGTCCATATTTCAGATAAGATAACTCCCCTAAAATTTTCTTTCGCAGAATATTGACTCCCTCAATATTTTTTTTCTCAATAGAATTTTGAACATTCCTCTGACTAGAAATAATAATTTTTTCGGTACGCTCTATTTGAACAATATGTCCATCTTGAACAACTAGAACAATCTCACCAAAAACGATATTTTGTATACTTTGATCAAGTACTGCTAGAGCTTTTGCGGGAAATGAGGTTTTTTCTTCCATAGTTAATCCTCCATCGCCGATGCTAAATCTGCCAAAAGATCATCTGCGTCCTCTAAACCAACTGACAAACGCGGCAAACCATCACGGGTGCCCAATTCCTGCCTAACCTGAAGTTCAATAGCGGCATGTGATATGGATACAGGGTACGATAATATAGATTCTCCCCCTCCCAGACGATATGTACCGTCATATACATCTTTCGGTACCAGGATATGATCACCCTGCTCAAACAATACCATTGATATGGCTGCAATATCTGAGGCAAAACCAGCAATCCCACCTTCTAATTCGGCAATAATTGTTTCCAACTCTTTACGTGTAAGATTGCCTGACCGTGAGTATTCATATTCTTCTGGTTGATCAATATTCTGATGAAAGGTAGAAACTTGATAGATAGGCGTACTTACCGCCCTAGTAAAGGCATTTGTTTCCACTCCTACATGCAATAATTTTGCAGCAAAATTTTTCTCATTACTCACCATATTCACCTCTTATCTATAGTATGCGAACTCTAGTAGGGTTTATGTCACTATCATTATGCTTCTTTATTCCGCTAGTGCTTGTTCTAAGTCACCAATAATATCATGAACATCTTCAATACCTACTGATAACCGCAGTAAACAGTCTGATATTCCCAAGCGTTCCCGCACTTCAATCGGCACATCTGCATGGGTCTGGACAGCAGGTAACGTAATAAGAGACTCTACTCCTCCCAGACTCTCAGCAAATCGTATGATCTGAACCTTACGCAAGACTTGCTTCACTAACTCAGCATCATCCACTACGAAAGACAGCATCCCGCCATAACCTGATGATTGATTATCATGTATATCCTTTCCTGGATGTCCAACCAAGCCTGGAAAATATACCTTGACCACCCGCGGATGACTTGCTAACCACTGAGCAACAGCCTTAGAATTTTCATTATGTTTTTCCATACGTAAGGCCAATGTTTTTATACTACGAATTAATAGCCAACTATCATTAGGTCCTAGAACTCCTCCTGTAGAATTTTGAATATAACGGATGCGCGCACCTAACTCAGCATCACGGATAGCAACAAGCCCGCATACCAAGTCATTATGACCTGCTAAATATTTACTCCCACTGTGTATCACCACATCTGCTCCTAGTTCTAAGGGGCGCTGAAAATAAGGTGTTAAAAAGGTATTATCAACAATGCTATGGAGATTTTTCTCTCTCGCCAATTTCACAATTGCACATATATCAACAATCTTCATCAAAGGATTCGTAGGGGTTTCTACAAATATAGCCTTAGTAGCAGGCGTAATAGCCTGTGCTAACTCTTCATTGTTACTACCATCCACAAAACTTACTGTCAAACCAAAATTGCTAAATATTTTATCGATCACTCGATAAGTACCACCATAGCAGTCTTCTACAACAACCAAATGATCTCCTGTTTTATACAACATCAATACAGCAGTAATAGCAGCCATGCCTGAGGAAAATGCCAATCCTACTGTACCACTTTCTAATGCTGCAATACCTTCCTCTAACACTTTTCTGGTCGGATTTTGGCTGCGGCTATAATCAAAGCCCGTGCTCTCACCAAGCGCAGGATGACGAAAAGTTGCTGATTGATATACAGGAGTACCGATTGCTCCTGTTTTTTCATCAGTACAGACACCAATATGCACAATCTTGGAATTTAGTTTCATAACATCCTCCTATTAGGTACTTATTTTTTAAAATAAAATAAACCTCTTTCCGAGGAAAGAGGTTTATGCAATGAAAAACGTCTTCCTCTTATCTTTCAGGATAATTATCCTGCTGGAATTAGCACCACTGCATTACTGCCGGTTGCTGGGTGTCATAGGGCCAGTCCCTCGACCACTCTCGATAAGAGCTTATTTATTTTTTTTGATAATACCATATATAAATGATTACTGTCAATACTTATCCAAATTTTTAAAGTGGTATCGTAGCCAAAATACTTAATAAGTACAAAACTACACTTTACATACTGAAAACTTTAATTTTCCCTGGAGCAACCCGAATATCAAGAGGAAGTTTAGGACCTAACTCTCCATCCAAATCACTATCTACCTCTTCTGTACATTCGATGTAAATATGTTCGGCTTGTATACAAGTAACATATTTACTATTACAGTGTATGCCTTTTAAAAAGCTGATAAATAAACCCATTAATTCTGTTAGATTACATTTATTTACAATAAATAAATCAAGTTTACCATCATCAATCTTAGCGGCTGGTACTAGATTAGGGAATCCCCCTACATTGCCACTATTCATTACAAGAAACAAAAATACGTCTTCCTCAATGACTTGGCCATCAGCAACAAATCGCATTTTTAAAGCCCTAAAGTTAGGCAGCTCTCCAAGGCCTTTTAAATAATAAGCTATTTTCCCCAGTGTGTTTTTTAGCATGCTATCAGCGCTGTGAGCTACTGATGTCAATAGTCCAGCACTAGCAACATTAAAAAAGTATTTATTATTTACCTTTCCTACATCAAAGGTTTTGCTTTTTCCTGCAGTAATCACTTCTACACAAGCTTCAATATTTTTGTCTAGTTGTAGATAAGCCGCAAAATCATTTGATGTACCACTAGGAATAATTCCTAATGGCAAATCAATTTCTCCCTCAAGCATGCTATTTATCACTTCATGAATGGTTCCATCCCCACCCGATGCAATAATGCCATCTACAGCGATTTCCCGAGATAACATAACAAAACTCTTAGTCTCTTGCTCATTACTAACTCGCAGCGGAATGATGATACATCCCTTTTTTTGAAAACATTCAATCACATGATCCAATTTAAATTTAAAACTTGCATCACCTGATACGGGGTTATACACAAGAATAAACTTTCGCAAGCACAGATCCCTCCTTGGTACAATAGCAAT
>Ga0316613_10000689_pt1 | contig 25468 bp, 27 predicted proteins | sample OWC_soil_day10_C_2_FD_207647 | JGI IMG/M metagenome (GOLD analysis project Ga0316613, IMG submission 207647) | Wetland soil microbial communities from Old Woman Creek delta, Ohio, United States - OWC_soil_day10_CT_b | ecosystem: Environmental > Terrestrial > Soil > Wetlands | place: USA: Ohio...
AGGAAACGGCAGCGTACCCGCTGCCGTTTTTGTTCTCCAGTTTTAGCTGCTGTTGCCGATATATGAAACATGACTAACTTATGGGCACTTCGCTCATGGAAGGAGTGGGCAATGTGGCGTGCCTACGAGCTTGTTGAGGATGGTGAGTATGGGTTGGCTCCACACTGGTCTGCAGAAATGAAAAAACACAGGTTTGGGGGCGCGGAATTGTCTGGACCTGGATTGTTGCCCCATGCCCCTGACAATGAGGTTGTGCATTGTGAGCGCATGGTGCACATTCCGCCTGGTTTTTTGTCCTGTTGATAGCGGCTTGATTGCGGCAAGGATGCTGCGCGGCGAGGCCCTTCTTGTGTTAGAGTTGGCCGATTCCTTACACGCATTCCGCGGGTGCCTGCTTCCGGCAGGATATCTGCATGACCAAGGGTCGAGCCGTCAACGTGTTACTTCGCCTTATTTCTTTTTTGCTGTTGCTTGGCATATCTTTTCCTGCAAGTGCCCATCGTGTTCAGATCCCGGCAGGGGATATTCGTCTTCCTGCCGAATATCTTTCCCCGCTTCGTGCCGGAATGCCGGCCGTGCTTGTTTTGCATGGCTGCGGCGGTTTGTTTTCCCGATCCGGTGAGATTGGTTCGCGCATGAACCGAATGGGTAATCTCTTGCAAGAGATGGGCTATGCCGTGCTTTATCCGGATAGTTTTACACCGCGGGGCATCAAGCAGGTTTGCACCTCTCGCGCTTCTGCACGGGCGGTAACGCCGCACATGCGTGCTGACGATGCCGAGGCGGCAATACGCTGGCTGCGGAAGCAGAAAGATGTGGATGGCAACCGCATCGGGGTACTTGGCTGGTCGCATGGAGCAGATGCCACCCTGGAATTGCTAGGCCGAAAAAATAAATGGGTCAAGGCGGCGGTGACTTATTACCCTGCTTGCCGTTTGTGGTTTAACGATAAAGACTATCGTGTTTCGGCGCCAACGCTGGTTTTGGTTGGAGAGCGAGATGAATGGACGCCCGCTCGGGATTGCAAGGCATTGGCTGTTGAAACCGGGCAGGATTTGTTCCATGTGGTTTCTTACCCTGAAGCACTGCATGATTTTGATGCGCCGGTAACGTATCCGTCCGTGGAAAGTGATATTGCAAACCGGGTGCGCGGTGCGAATGGAGTATTGCCTGCTGCGGATCCGGAGGTTACCCATGATGCCAATCGGCGCACATTCAAATGGTTTGCACGCTGGTTCGATCCGGAACGTGCCATAACAGGCTTTCCGCCAAGCAGAAACGATCACTGAAACGAGACCGGGGTGGTTGGGCGTAATGCGATTGCGCCCGATCCCGGAATTCGCGCTCTTTACTCGCGAAAGCTGGCCGCAGCGTTCCTTAATCAACTTCCGTTCCCCGAGATGCCTGCGCCATCTGTGGCATCGCTAGCCACGACTTCGATGGTTCAATTACAATTGCATTTTTCCAGGAGGCCAGAATGTCGGACCAGATTGCTCAACTAGCCCAAGCAGCCGGAATCCGGCTGGTCAATTCAACAGAACTTTATCCTGCATTGCACCAGAGCGGCGACGCCGGTCTGCCGATGCTGGTTGTCGAAAATGATTTGGGCCGCGCGGTCATTGCACTGCAGGGCGCGCACCTGATGGCGTTCCAGCCAAAGGGCGAGCGCGAAATGTTCTGGGTGTCACCCAAATGCGTACTGGAAGCCGGCAAACCGATTCGCGGCGGCATTCCGCTATGCCTACCCTGGTTTGGACCCGGTGCTGATGGCACCACTCCGCATGGTTTTGCCCGACTGATGTCGTGGGATCTTGTCGAGGCCGAAATCTGTGAAGATGGTGCAACCCGCGTGGTTCTGGAATTGGCTGGCGATGCTTCGACCAGCGCACTCTGGCCGCATGCGTTCTGCTTCCGGCTGGATGTTGTGGTCAGCAGCAAGCTTGAGCTCGAGTTGACGGCAGAAAACCGCAGTAGCGAACCTGCACCGTTTGCCTTTGCTTTCCATACCTATTTCGCCGTGCCGAATGTGGCCGAGGCCCGCGTAGCGGGCCTGGAAGGGGTGACTTACATCGACAAGATGGAAAATTTCGCCCGCAAGCAGCAACAAGGCGATGTCACGATCAGCGCCGTGACCGATCGTATCTATCTGGATGTGCCCGCAGTCCAGACCCTGAAAACGGCGGCAGGCGACGTGCAGATCGAATCCGATGCCAAATGCGCGGTGGTCTGGAATGCCTGGACCAACGACAAGAACATTGCCGATCTGGGTGAGGGCAATCACGTCGGCTATCTGTGTGTTGAACGTTGCGATGTGGCCGATCGTGCAGTTACCCTGGCTGCTGGCGGTACCTACCAGACCTGGATGGCGCTTTCTTATTGAACACGGTATTCCGCGATTTGAAACGGCCCGTCATAATGGTGGGCCGTTTTCTTTTGGATGTTCGATGCAATATCACGATCTGCGCGATTTTCTGGCTCAACTCGAAGCGCTGGGCGAACTGAAGCGGGTCAACGTGCCTGTTTCACCGATCCTTGAAATGACCGAGGTGTGCGATCGCACGGTGCGTGCCGCAGGCCCTGCCATCCTGTTCGAGAAGGTGCCTGGGTACAGCATGCCGGTGCTCGGCAATCTGTTTGGCACCCCGCGCCGCGTCGCGCTTGGCATGGGCGCCGATGATGTCAGCGCATTGCGCGAGATCGGCAAACTGCTCGCCTACCTGAAAGAGCCCGAACCACCGCAGGGGCTACGCGATGCCTGGGACAAGTGGCCCATTCTCAAGCAGGTGCTCAACATGGCACCCAGGATCGTCAAGAGTGCACCTTGCCAGCAAATTGTTTGGGAAGGGCCGGATGTCGACCTTGCTCGTTTGCCGATTCAGCATTGCTGGCCTGGCGATGTCGCGCCGCTGATTACCTGGGGGCTGGTGGTGACGCGCGGGCCGGGCAAGAAGCGGCAGAATCTGGGCATCTATCGCCAGCAGGTGATCGGTCGCAACAAGGTGGTCATGCGCTGGCTGGCGCATCGCGGTGGGGCGCTGGATTTTCGCGAACATGTCAGGCTCAATCCGGGGCAGCCTTATCCTGTTGCTGTGGTGCTGGGCTGCGATCCGGCCACGATTCTGGCGGCGGTGACGCCGGTGCCCGATGCCTTGTCGGAATACCAGTTTGCCGGGCTGTTGCGCGGCGCAAAGACCGAGCTGACGCAATGCATGGGTTCCGATCTGCAAGTGCCGGCGCACGCCGAAATCGTGCTCGAAGGGCATATCTATCCGGATGCCAACTCGCCGACCGGGTTTGAGCAGGCACTGGAAGGCCCCTACGGCGACCACACCGGTTATTACAACGAGCAGGACTGGTTCCCGGTGTTCACGGTTGACCGCATCACCATGCGCGAGAATCCGATCTACCACAGTACCTATACCGGCAAGCCGCCCGACGAGCCTGCTGTGCTCGGCGTGGCGCTCAACGAAGTGTTTGTGCCGATCCTGCAGAAGCAGTTTCCGGAAATCGTCGATTTCTATCTGCCGCCGGAAGGCTGCAGTTACCGCATGGCGGTGGTGTCGATCAAGAAGCAGTACCCGGGGCATGCCAAGCGGGTGATGTTCGGCATCTGGTCGTTCCTGCGCCAGTTCATGTACACCAAGTTCATCGTCGTCGTGGACGATGATGTTGATGCGCGCTCGTGGTCCGAAGTGATCTGGGCGATCACCACGCGCATGGACCCGGCGCGCGATACCACGCTGATCGAGCACACGCCAATCGATTATCTGGATTTCGCTTCGCCGGTGAGTGGTTTGGGCAGCAAGATGGGGCTCGATGCCACCAACAAGTGGCCGGGCGAAACGCCGCGTGAATGGGGGCGGCCAATCGAACGCGATCCAGCCGTGACCGCCCGGATCGATGCCATCTGGAACACGTTGGGACTCTAGCCATGTGGTTTTTGACGCAAATCGCTGAAAAGCGCATCGAGGAAGCGCGTGACCGGGGCGAACTCGACAATTTGCCTGGCAGTGGGCTGCCGCTGCGATTGGATGAAGATGCGCTGGTTCCCGAACACCAGCGCATGGCCTACCGGATTTTGAAAAACAGCGGCTATTTGCCGCCGGAGCTGGAAAAGCACAAGGAAGCGGTCGAGATTGCGCTACAGTTGGCCAAAATCGATGCCGGCGCCGAAAAGGTGCAGTTGCTGGACCGGCTGGCACGGATCAATCTGTGGCTGGCGGAAACGGGCAAGCGCCAACTCGTTGTCTCTGAAAATTACGCAATACAGGCCGCGCAACGCCTAAGCTAGGCTGATCAAACGCGGGACAAAAAGAATAAAGAGAAGGAATTTCACCATGCACCCAAGCCCGTCCCGGGAATTTCATTTCACCGATCAGGACTTTGAAAAAGTCCGAAAAATCATTTATGACTATGCCGGTATCGCGCTATCCCCGACCAAGCACGATATGGTTTACGGGCGGCTGGCAAGGCGGCTGCGCGCGCTGAGTCTGACAACCTTCCAGCAATATCTGCAAATACTCGAGCGCGGTGACAGCAAGGAATTCGAGCTCTTCACCAATTCACTGACCACCAATCTCACCTCGTTTTTCCGCGAAGCGCATCATTTCGATATTCTGGGCCAGCACTTTCAGACCAACAAATCGCAAGGAGCATTTTCAATCTGGTGTTCGGCATCCAGTACCGGCGAGGAGCCGTATTCGATCGCCATGACCGCCTGCGAAACCTTCGACAGCCTGCGCCCTCCGGTGAAGATCATTGCGACCGATCTGGATACCAACGTGCTGGAAGTCGCCAAGAATGGCATCTACAACGGGGAAGAGGTGCAGAAGCTTACGCCGACGCGGGTGCAGCGCTTTTTCAATAAGCTTCCCGACGGGCGCTACCAAGTCAAGCAGGAGCTGCGCGACATGATTGTCTACCGGCGCCTGAATCTGGTCGAACCCAACTGGATGATCCGTGGCCCGTTTGATGCCATTTTCTGTCGGAATGTGATGATTTATTTCGACAAACCTACCCAACTCAAGATATTGCAGCGCTATGCGCCGTTGATGAAGGATTGCGCGCTGCTCTTTGTTGGCCATTCGGAAAACCTGTACCACGCCAGTGATCTGTTCAAACTCAGGGGCAAGACGGTTTACGAGCGGGCCCATCCGGTGCCGAGCATAACCGGGCGCTGATTCTGGGACTGCTTGAAAAACGCCGTCGGTGTTTGCTGGCGCCGTTCGTTTTGTCGGGTCACTCGCGCAGGCGGTACCACGCGCTGCCGACGAGTTCGTACAGTGCGGTACTGCTGGTGTGAAACGCGCTGGGTTGGGGAAGGAAGCTGCGCATGTTCAGAGTCTCGCGGTTGGCATAATCGGTTGGCGCAGACGTGACTTTGAAACCGGCAGTCTCAAAGGCGCGCTGGGCACGAGGCATATGATTGGCCGAGGTGACCAGCAGGATATGGCGTGCAGAAGGAAGCAGCAACGTCGCGCTCATGATGGCGTTATCGCGCGTGTCGTTCGAGCGGTTTTCCACCCAGCGTACCGGGATGCGGAAATCCTGTTCCAGCGCATCGCGCATCAGGTTGGCTTCGGGAATGCCGCCCACAGGCGCACCGCCGCTGACCAGAACCGGTTTGCTACTCTGGCGTTGTAGGCGAGCAGCCAGTCTTAGCCGTGCCAGTGTCACGTTGTTGATGGTTTCGCCGCCTGGCATGTCATACGCACCAAAGCGTTTGCCGCCGCCCAGGCAGACGATGGCATCAATGGTATCGAGCGTGATGCTGCCGGGCGGTGGCGTTTCGACCTGCAGCATCAGCCAGCCGGCAGCCAGCGGCGTTGCCAGCGTGTAGAGCAGGGCAGCTGACAGCAGAACCAGCAGCCGCCCGGCTACGCGGCGCCAACATGCTAGACCCAAGATGAGCAATAGAACAAACACTCCCGGGGGCAGGAACAAGATCCGAAAAATTTCCTTGGCCAGGAAAGAGGGGGCAATTTCCAACGCGGTTTCTCCAAACAAAAAAGGGCTGCGTCGTTGCGCAGCCCTTCAAGAATAACAAGAATAATCCAGGAAAATCACTCGCCCAGATAGGCTTCCTGGATCTTGGTGTTGGCCAGCAGGTTTTCGGCAGTATCGGACAAAGTGATATGGCCCGATTCCATCACATAGCCGCGATTGGCGGTTTGCAGGGCGAGCTTGGCGTTCTGCTCGACCAGCAGCATGGTCACGCCTTCGGCGGCGATCATGCGGATGATCTCGAAGATCTTCTGCACGATGATCGGGGCGAGACCCATCGACGGCTCGTCCAGCAACAAGAGCTTGGGGCGGCTCAGTAGTGCGCGGCCGATGGCCACCATTTGCTGTTCACCGCCGGATAGCGTGCCGGCCAGTTGTTTCATGCGCTCTTTCAGGCGCGGGAACAGCGTGTAAACGCGCTCCAGATCCTGCTTGATTGCGGCCTTGTCGTTGCGCACGTAGGCGCCCATCAGCAGGTTCTCTTCGACGGTGAGGCGGCTGAAAATACCGCGGCCTTCCGGCACCATCACGAGGCCGTTGCCGACGTGTTCGTGTGCCGGCATGCGGGCGATGGACTGTCCGTTGAAAATGATGTCGCCGCCGGCCGGCTTGACCATGCCGACCAGCGTTTTCAGCGTCGTGGTCTTGCCGGCGCCATTGGCGCCGATCAGTGCGACGAGTTCGCCCTGCTTGATTTCCAGATCGATGCCTTTGACGGCATGAATGCCGCCGTAGGCGACTTCGAGATTTTTGACTTGCAGCATATTGCAGCCTTCCTTATTCCGGGGCGACGCCAAGATAGGCTTCGATCACGCGCGGGTTGCTCTTGACGGCTTCCGGCAGACCTTCGGCAATCTTCTTGCCATAGTCGAGCACGGCGATACGGTCGCACAGACCCATGATCAGTTTCACGTCGTGCTCGATCAGCAGGATGGTCACGCCATCGTTGCGGATCTTTTGCATCAGCGCCTTGAGCTCTTCGGTTTCCTTTGGGTTCATGCCGGCGGCCGGTTCGTCGAGCGCCAACAGTTTTGGATCGGTGGCCAGCGCGCGGGCAATTTCCAGTCGGCGCTGGTCGCCGTAGGACAGGTTGCAGGCCAGCTCTTCTGCATGCTGCGGGATCCCGACGTAATCCAGCAATTCCTGGGCGCGAATCCGGATGTTGGCTTCTTCCTTGCGCGCCGACGGTGGGCGCAGGATGGCGCCGAACACGCTGGCTTTGCTACGCACATGGCGGCCGACCATCACGTTTTCCAGTGCGCTCATGTTGGCGAACAGGCGGATGTTCTGGAAGGTGCGGGCAATGCCCGATTCGACCACGACATACGGTTTCTGGCGGAAGAGATCGCGGCCGTTGAAGGTGAACTTGCCCTCGTCCGGCTGATACAGCCCGGTCAGCACGTTGAACAGCGTGGTCTTGCCGGCGCCATTCGGGCCGATCAGGCCGTAGATTTCACCCTTGTTGATGGTCAGGGCGATGTCGTTCAGGGCATGCAAGCCGCCAAAGCGCTTGTGGATGCCGTTGATTTCAAGCAAAGCTTCAGTCATGGTTGCGCTCCGCGTCCTGCATATCGTCTTTTTCCTGCAGGGCAATGCCCTTGGTTTGCGGTTTCAGTTCGGCACGGCGGCGGCTGGAGGGCCACAAGCCTTCCGGACGCACCAGCATGATCACGATCATGACGAGGCCGAAAATCAGCATGCGCAAGGTTTCCGGATCGACCACCTTGCGGCCGGCCAGTGCCATCTGCAGCGGGTTGATCACGTCGCGCAGGATTTCCGGAGTGATCGAAACGATGATCGCACCGAGAATCACGCCTGGAATGTTGCCCATGCCGCCCAGCACCACCATGCACAGCACCATCACCGATTCCATCATGATGAAGGATTCAGGCGAGACAAATCCCTGCAAGCTGGCGAACAACGCGCCGGAAATGCCGCCGAACGAAGCGCCCATGGCAAAGGCGAGCAGCTTGATGTTGCGGGTATTGAGGCCCATGGCATTGGCGGCGATTTCGTCTTCGCGGATGGCAACCCAGGCGCGGCCGATGCGCGAATCCTGCAGGCGCAGCGAAACGACCACGATCAGCGCGCAGAAGAACAGGATCAGATAGTAGTAGAGGTGCACCGGCTCGAAGGTAATGCCCAATATCTGCACCGGACGGCCGAGATCCAGGCCAAACAAATGGACGCGCTGGATGTTGTTGATCCCCTGCGGGCCATTGGTCAGGTTGAACGGACGGTCCAGGTTGGTCAGGAAAATGCGCACGATCTGGCCAAAGCCCAGGGTCACGATGGCCAGGTAATCGCCGCGCAACTTCAGAGTCGGCCCGCCGAGCATGATGCCGAACACGCAGGCGATGCCTGCGGCCAGTATGATCGAGACGATGAAGGGCGGATACATCATCCAGGCCGGCAGCAGAGCCTGCAGGTGCGGCGAGTTGAGCAGGGCGTAGGTGTAGGCGCCGACGGCGTAGAAGGCGATGTAGCCAAAGTCGAGCATGCCGGCGTAGCCCACCACGATGTTGAGGCCGAGCGACAACATGATGAAGAGCAGCGCCATGTCGAAGGCACGCAGGTAGGAGTTGCCGCTCTCGAAACCGTGGCTGATGATCCAGGGCAGGATCATCAGCATCAGGCCGAGCGAGATCAGGCTGGTTTTGCGCTGACGGCTGAAAATATCAATAAGGTTCATGCGTAGAGTCTCCAGGGCATCAGGCGCGTTCGGCGACCCGCTCGCCCATCAGGCCGGACGGACGGAAGATCAGTACGAGAATGAGCACGAGGAAGGCGAAAATGTCCTTGTACTGGCTGCCAAGGAAGCCCCCGGTCAAGTCGCCCAGGTAACCCGAGCCGATGCTTTCGATAATGCCGAGCAGAATGCCGCCGAGCACCGCGCCGCCCAGGTTGCCGATCCCGCCCAATACCGCAGCAGTAAACGCCTTCAGCCCGACCATGAAACCCATGTAGGCATGCGCCTGATCGTAGTTGGCGGCGACCAGCACGCCGGCGATGGCGCCAAGCGCCGAGCCGATCATGAAGGTCATCGAGATGATCGTGTTCACGTTCACGCCCATCAGACGAGCCACGTCCGGGCTTTGCGCCGTGGCGCGCATCGCACGGCCGAGCTTGGTACGCTCGATCAGCAGGAACAAGCCGGTCAGGATCACGGCGGTGAGGATGATGATCGCGACTTGCAGGGTCGTGATCGATGCACCGCCGATCTCGAGCACGTCGGTAGGGAGGATGGCCGGGAACGGAACGTAGTTTTTTCCCCAGATCATGGTGGCGGCTTGTTGCAACACGATCGACAAGCCGATCGCGGTAATCAGCGGTGCCATGCGAGGTGCTTTGCGCAGTGGGCGGTAAGCCACGCGCTCGATCAGATAACCCAGCAGCATGGTGACCGGAATTGCCATGGCAATGCTGACTGTGAGCAGCACGGGGCCGGACAGGTTTACATTGTGACCAACCAGGAAGTTGATGCAGGAGATGGTGACCATCGCGCCAATCATCACGATTTCGCCGTGGGCAAAATTGATCAGTTGCAAGATGCCGTACACCATCGTATAGCCCAGTGCGATCAGGGCATAAATGCCGCCGACGACCAGGCCGTTGATGATTTGTTGCAGGAAGATATCCACTCTCGGGTGCCTCGTGAGGATTGCAGATGCCGGCAAATTTTACCGTAACAGTTGTAACGGCTGGAAATTACACTGCGGCAGATAGGGAAAGATACTTGCGATTATCCCCAATTACCGGTGTGGTTATGCGGTCTGGCATGGCGCGGCTTGTGCTGAATAGAAAACAGGGCAGCCGTAGCTGCCCTGTTTGTCCGGGAGAATGCGCTTATTTCTTGGCCGCGCCGCCCACGACTTCCAGTAGTTCCCACTTGCCGCCCTTCACCTGGTAGATGGAAATGGCGCCGTCTTTGATGTCGCCCTTTTCGTCAAAGGCGATCGGGCCGGTTACGCCGCCGCTGAACTGGATCTTGGCCAGCTCGGGCAGGTACTTGGCGGGTTCGGTCGAACCGGCTTTTTTCATGGCGTCAACCATGACCATGACTGCGTCATAGCTGTTCGGGGCATAGAGCTGAACTTCGCCACCGAATTTTTCCTTGAACTTGGCGAGGAATTCCTGGCCACCTGGCAGTTGTTCTTTCGGTTGGCCGGGAATGGAGGCGTAGGTGCCGTCTGCATCGGCGCCGGCGAGCTTGATGAATTCCGGCGTCTGCCATGCATCTGCGCCCATCAGGATGGCCTTGATGCCGAGTTTCTTGGCTTGTTTTTTCAGCGGGGCGCCCTGGGCATCCAGGCCGCCGTAGAAGATCAGTTCAGGCTTGGCGGACTTGATCGACGTCAGGATCGAGTTGAAATCGGTTTCCTTGTCGTTGGTGAATTCGCGCTTGACGATTTCAAGGCCGCTGGCTTTGGCGGCTTTTTCGAATTCGTCCGCCAGCCCCTGTCCGTAGGCGGTGCGGTCGTCGATGATGGCGACCTTCTTCACCTTCAGTTTGTTGGCGGCATATTCGCCCAGCACCTTGCCTTGCTGGCCGTCGTTGGCGATCAGGCGGAAAGCGGTCTTGTAGCCTTGCGCGGTGTAGGCGATGGCGGTCGACGAGGGGGTGATCTGCGGAATGCCGGCATCGGAATAGATCTTGGAGGCCGGGATGGTGGTGCCCGATTGCAGGTGGCCTACAACCCCGACCACCTTCTGGTCAATGAAACGTTGTGCAACCGTGGTCGCCGTTTTCGGGTCGCCTTGGTCGTCCTCCGCCATGAGCTCGATCTTGACCTTCTTGCCGCCGATGTCTGCTCCGCCGGCAGCGTTGATATTGTCAATGGCCATGCGCGCACCGTTTTCCAGATCCTTGCCGATGTGGGCAATGTTGCCAGTCAACGGACCTGCAAAACCGATTTTGACGCTGTCGGCACTGGCTGCGGCTGCCGGTGTCGAGGCTGGCGCTGCAGCTGGTTGGGCGGGTTCCTGCTTGCCGCAGGCAGTAAGGGCCACAATGGCAGCGGCAATCAGGCTGTAACGGGCGATATTCATGGATAGGGTTCCTGGTGTGCGGATGTTGGTGGGTTGAGAATAAATGTTGATTTAACTGTAGATTAGAAGCGTGGGCTTTTGCTGGGAGCAATTGGGGTAAGTACCAATAGTTCCGTCTGGTGGATTAAAAACGGGACAGCATATGGCTGCCCCGTTGTCTCGATGCTCCGGTGTTGTTACTTGGCTGCGGCGCCGCCAACCACTTCCAGGGTTTCCCACTTGCCTTTCTTGACTTGATACAAGGTGATGGCACCGTTCTTGATATCACCCTTGTCGTCGAAGCTGATATTGCCGGTCACGCCGGAGTATTCGATCTTGGCGAGTTCCGGCAGGTACTTGGCCGGTTCAGTTGAGCCGGCTTTCTTCATGGCTGCCACCATCACCATCACTGCGTCATAGCAGTTCGGGGCATAGAGCTGGACTTCGCCGTTGAACTTTTCCTTGAACTTGGCCAGGAATTCCTTGCCGCCCGGCAATTGTTCCTTCGGCAAGCCCGGGATGGAGGCGATTGTGCCTTCGGCATCGTTGCCGGCGAGCTTGATGTATTCCGGTGTCTGGGCGCCGTCAGCGCTCATGATCTTGGCCTTGATGCCCAGTTTCTTGGCTTGCTTGGTCAGCGGAGCGGCTTGGGCATCCATGCCGCCGTAGAAGATCAGTTCCGGCTTGGCGCCCTTGATCGAGGTCAGGATGGCGTTAAAGTCAGTTTCCTGGTTGGTTGTGAATTCACGCTTGACGATTTCGGCACCGGCGGCTTTGGCAGCTTTTTCGAACTCGTCGGCCAGGCCCTGTCCGTAGGCGGTGCGGTCATCAACAATGGCGACCTTCTTGAGTTTGAGTTTGCTGACGGCGTATTCGCCCAGTGCCTTTCCTTGCTGGGCATCGTTGGCCATCACGCGGTAGGTGGTCTTGAAGCCTTGTGCTGTGTAGGCCACGGCGGTTGCCGACGGGGAGATTTGGGGAATGCCGGCGTCGGAGTAGATCTTGGAAGCCGGGATGGTGGTGCCGGAATTCAGGTGACCGATCACGCCAGCCACTTTTTGGTCAACAAAGCGCTGTGCAACTGTGGTGGCGGTTTTCGGGTCGGCCTGGTCGTCCTCGGAGACCATCTCGATCTTGATCTTCTTGCCACCGATCTCGGCGCCGCCCGCGGCATTGATTTCATCCACGGCCATGCGCACGCCGTTTTCATTGTCCTTGCCCAGGTGGGCAATGTTGCCGGTCAGCGGTGCGGCATGACCGATCTTGATCGTGTCCGGTGCTGCGGCAGCGGGGGGCGCGGCAGGTGCCGAGGCGGCAGGAGCGGGTTGCTCTTGCTTGCCGCAGGCGGTGATCGCCAGTATGGCAGCTGCAATCAAGCTGTAACGTGCAATAGTCATGGTCAAATCCCTTTGTTGATGTTCAATGTTGTTGAAACGGCATCGGCCCGGATCTGGTAATCCGTATGGTCTTGTCATCACTGCCTAGCGGATTTCGCGTCTTATTGGCGCTGTAGTGGTCTGAATTGCCGGCAGAATCAGTCAAAATGCGAGCTCATTATCAAATGATATTCAAGCCGCTTGCAATGTGAATGCCGCGAATAAAATGCGCTGTGGCAGAACTGCTACAGCTTTTTTTATAGGGAACTGTAACTTGATTTCGTGCAATTGCTGAAAGCCTGTACGGGCGGGCGTGCAAGATGTCTAGATTGGCATCAAAGGCTGGTTGCGGTGTTCTGCGTCAACTTGCGAATGCATTTGGGGGTAAATGTCGGGTGAGTATGGCGCGCCTCTTTTTTCTTCCCTAAGATGGGCAGCCACGATAACCAAATTACTTTTGAGGGAACTTAATGCTGGCCATTATCGGTGGCACCGGGCTGACCAAGCTTGCCAATCTGAATATTTCACGTCGACAAGTGGTGCGTACTCCGTACGGGGATCCTTCGGGAGCGTTGACCTTTGGCGAAATCAATGGGAATGAGGTGGTTTTTCTGGCGCGGCATGGCTATGGCCACACGCTATCGCCGCACGAAATCAACTACCGCGCCAACCTTTGGGCGCTGGCGCAGCAAAAACTGGCCGGCATTGTCAGTGTTGCTTCGGTGGGGGGTATTCGCGCCGATCTTGCTCCTGGCAAGTTGATCGTGCCGGAACAGATCATCGATTACACCTGGGGGCGCAAGCATACCTATTTTGAGGGTACGGATAAGCCTGTTACTCATGTCGACTTTACTCAGCCTTTTTCTGTGCCTCTCCGGGAGATGATTCTTTCTTCCAGTAAGGAGTTGAATGACCCGGTGCTGGATGGCGGAGTTTACGCCTGCACCCAGGGACCGCGTTTGGAAACTGCCGCGGAGATCCGCCGGCTTGAAAGCGACGGCGCGGACATGGTTGGCATGACCGGCATGCCCGAGGCTTGCTTGGCCCGCGAGTTGGGCGTGCCTTATGCCATGCTCGCCGTGGTGGCGAACTGGGCTGCTGGAAAGAACGACAGCACGCAAGAAATACACCTTCGCGCTGCCAATGAAGTAGTGGCGGAGGCGCTGCAGAAAGTGCACAGGATTCTCGAGTGCATGAGTGGGGTATGTACGGTATAAGGCGGGTTGCGGAAGTTGTGAGGGTGTGCCTGGGTATATCTGCTGGTTGAAAAGTCTTAACAAGTCTATGCATGGCGATGTTCGTGCCATGGGCCGACATTTTTTTGGCGTAAAAATGCAAAACTCTGGTTTGGATATTCCTTTGGATGTGGCGTTTCGTTTGGCTGTTGAACAGCATCAGGCTGGTCGCCTTGAGGATGCTGAAGCACGCTACCGTGCGGTATTGCAGGCTCAGCCGCAACATCCCGATGCAAACCATAATCTGGGTGTACTGGCCATGCAATTCGATCAGCCGCAGGCCGGGTTGCCCTTTTTGATTAATGCGTTGGAGGCAAATGCAGACAATAGCCAGCATTGGCTAAGTTTGCTGGAGTGCCTGGTGCGGCTCGAAGTCTGGGGTGAGGCTGCGGATCTGCTTGATAAGGCTGAGGTGCGGGGTTTGAACCCTTTGGCTGTTGCTGAGTATCGATCAAAAATAGAGGCGGGCCGTGGCATTGCAGCGGATGCTGATTTGCTCAAAACATTGCGATCTTTGGCAGGCCGTTCTTCGCAACGCCCGCATTCTGCTGGTAAGCAACGCAGTCATGCGAACCTGCTGAAGGACGTGATGGTGTTTTTTCGGGCGGGAGACTGGAAAAACATGGAAATTGCTGCACTATCGGCACTCAAGCTGCGCAGCGAACAGGGCAAGCTCTGGCATTTGCTGGGGGTGGCGTGTTTGCAGCAGGAAAAATTGCAGGCGGCTCTTATCGCGCTGGATAAAGCCTGTGCCTTGCAGCCTAAAGATGCTGAAGTGTGGGATCACAAAGGGGTCGTGCTTAATCGCCTGGGTGAGTACGCGAAGGCGGAAGAGTCCTATCGGCGCAGTCTGACGATTGGGTCGGGGCGTCCTGAGGCGTGGGGGAATGCCGGAATCAATGCCATCGATGCGGGTTGTTTTGTCGATGCGGCACACTACCTGCAGCGCGCACTTGAATTGCAGCCGGATTTTGTCCAAGCGCACAACGATATGGGCAATGTGCAGAAACTGCTGGGCCACCCGGAGCGTGCCATGGTGCATTACCAGCGCGCACTGGAACTTAAACCCGATTTTGTCGAAGCACTCAATAATCTGGGTTGCGTGCAGCAGGAGCTTAATCAACTCGAGGCGGCTGTGGCCAGCTACCAGCGCGCGCTGCAATTGAAGCCTGATTATGCCGAAGCATTTGGCAATCTGGGTTTTGCCATGTACGAACTGGATCGCAGGGAGGATGCCATTGCCTGCTACCAGCATGCATTGGCATTGAAACCCGATCTTGCCGAAGTGCATGGCAATCTTGGTAATGCATTGCAGGAAATGGGGCAGCTTGAAGCGGCTGCAGACAGTTATGACCGAGCGTTGGTATTGAAGCCGAATGCGGCAGAAACATTGTGTAGTCTTGGCCGCGCGCTGCTGAACCAGGGTAAAACGGACGAGGCGGCGGCTGCGATTCTGCAAGGGGTGAGTCTTGCACCAGCTGACCCGGGGTGCATCATCGCCCGCCTGCGCTTGTTGTATGCGCAAGGATCGTTTGCAGAAGTAGATCGCTATCTGGATGAAATTATCGAGTCGGCACTCGCTGCTGGACGGCTGAATGCCGGTCTGGTTAATGAATGTCTGACGCCTGCACTCTCTTCGGTGAATCGCCGGGAGTTGTTGGCTGCGCGCTTGGCACGGATCAGTTCCTTGCCGGATGGAACGGAACGCCGCAATGGCATGTTGGCGACTTATGCCATGCTTTCTGCCTGGATGGATGGTGATGATGAAGTTTTTGGCCGTCTTGCCAGGGAGCATGCCGGCTTTTTAACGTTGCCGGATATCAGTGTGGACAAGAACCTTCGGCGGTTTGCGATCTATCTGCAATCACTGTTGCGCTACAAGGCACAGCATGCCGCCCAGTACTCAGGCATGTCGACCGCAGTGCTGAATGTAATCGGCGATTCGCATTGTCTCTCCCCGGCAAATGCGGTGTTCGATTGGCAGGGGCAGCAAGTACGCGGGCAGAGTTATCTGGCTCTGGGGGTAAAGATGCATCACCTGGCATGGCCGGGGATCAATCAAAAGCGATATGTAGCCGATTTCCTGCAGGCGGTCGATGGTAAAGCGCCGATCTTGTTGACGATCGGTGAAATCGATTGCCGTCCTGATGAGGGTATCTGGAAAGCCTGGCGAGTGGGTACTACGCCGCTGGAAGATATTATTGCCGGTACGGTGGATGGTTATCTTGGCTGGCTGGATACGCAGTTCGCCGAGGTGGCGCATGGTGCGGTTATCGTGCAGGGTATTCCTGCGCCAGGCTATGCGCTGACGGGGGAAAAAGACCCTGTGGATGTTCCCGGTTTTCTTGCAATGATCCGTGCGGTGAATGTGCGATTAAAAAGTGGTGTGACTGCACGCGGTTGGTATTTTCTGGATGTGTATGCTGCCACAGTCAACGAATCCGGCGTCGGCAACGGGCAATGGCATCTGGATCAATTTCATTTGCAGCCGGGGTTTTATGCGCAGGCACAGCGTTGGCTTTGCTCAGGGAATGTCGCCTGAGTTGGCTGTGATCCAGTCACCACTTCTGGTTTATCAAAAAAAATCAAAGCGGCGCTAAAGTTTGCCGGAGGAGGTCCGATAAACAAGTTGTAGGCGGCGCATGTTGCATGACCGCCTGATGCGCAACTTACCTCTTTATGGAGATTCATCATGGCACAGGTCATTAATACCAACGTTGCTTCGCTCACAGCACAGCGCAACCTGAACAAATCACAGAACACCCTGAATACTTCGCTGCAGCGCCTGTCCTCCGGCCTGCGTATCAATAGCGCCAAGGATGATGCCGCCGGCTTGGCGATTTCCGAGCGTATGACTTCGCAGATTCGCGGTCTCGATCAGGCACAACGTAATGCCAACGATGGTATTTCCCTGGCGCAGACCGCAGAAGGTGCGCTGGGTACCATCGGTGATAATTTGCAGCGTATGCGTGAACTTTCTGTGCAAGCTGCTAATGCAACCAATAGTTCATCAGATCGCGCCTCGCTGCAGGCTGAAATGACCCAGTTGTCGGATGAAATTACCCGTGTTGCAGGTCAAACCCAGTTCAACGGCCTGAATTTGCTGGATGGTAGCTTTGCCAACCAGTCTTTCCAGGTTGGCGCCAATGCCAATCAGACCATTTCGATCAATCAGATCGCTAATGCAAAGTCCACTGCACTGGGCGCGCAAATGTTGTCGACCACGGGAACCGCGATGGGCGTATCCACCGCTGCGGGCGCTACCACTGCCGCAAACGGGGTTCTCGTTGAAGCGGCCCTGACGCTTACGACGGCACAAGGTGGTACGACTGCCGCGTTTGGTTATGCTGCAGGTGCTGATGCGAAGGCCATTGCTTCTGCTATTAATACCAATGCCTCCAGTATTGGCATCCAGGCGACGGCAACCAATAGCACCACCATGAGCGGCCTTGCTGCTGATGGCAACCTGTCTTTTACCCTTAACGGCGCAGCAATTTCGGCGACCGGTGTCACTACCGGTGATTATAGCAATCTGCTTTCGGCAATTAATGCGTCTACCGGCACCACTGGGGTGGTGGCAACCTTCACGACCGCAGGCCAGACCAATGCGTTGACCTTGACTGCTGCGGATGGTCGGGATATTGCTGTTACGGATTTCTTGAACTCTGCCGGCACGGGTGGGACGATCAGCTTTGATGGCACCAGGACCTTGGGGGGCGCTACCGGTACGGACTCATCGACCAAGACCGGTACCGTAACCCTGTCCAGCAGCAAGGGAACGATCAGCACAGCGGGTGCTAATGCCGATGTATTTGCTTCAGCTGGTGTGAATACCAGCACCTTGTCGTCGGTGGCGGCTATCAATATTTCCACGGCAAACGGTGCACAAAGCGCAATTTCCGTGATCGATAGCGCACTTGCCGCCATCAACAGCTCCCGCGGTGATCTGGGTGCCATTCAGAACCGGTTTAGCTCGACGATTTCTAACCTGCAAACCTCGTCGGAAAACCTGTCGGCTTCGCGTAGCCGGATTCAGGATACCGATTTCGCGGCCGAAACCTCGAACCTGACCAAAGCGCAAATCCTGCAACAGGCGGGTACGGCGATGTTGGCTCAAGCCAAGGCACTGCCGCAACAGGTGCTGAGTCTGCTGCAGTAAGCTTGCTGGCGATTAACGCGGTTAAGTCAATCGCCCCGGTAGCCTGGCTGCCGGGGCATTGCCATATGAGAGGTGTATGATGCAAATCCAGTCTCTTGGAGGGGCGCAGCCAGTTGCTGCGTTGGTCGATAGCGCGGCACGGCAGGGTGCAGAATCTGCTGCATCGATTTCCTCGGATGTGTCTGCTGCTGTAGGTGGCTTGCAAAAAAATGTTGTTCAGGCAAATACTGTCCAGGCGGAACAGGTTGCAACAACACAGGAAGACGTTGATCAGGCAGTACAAAAAATCAATGACGCCGTGCGTACTTTCAGTCAGAAGCTGGAATTCTCGGTTGATAAAGAAACCGAGACGTTTGTGGTCAAGGTGGTGGATAAAGAAACCAAAGAGGTGATTCGCCAGATTCCCTCCGAGGAATTTTTGCAGATCGCCAAGGCTATGGACAAGCTGCAGGGCTTGTTGATCAAGGATAAGGCTTGATTCCAACAGGTGTTCGAATCTTTGTAATAAGCAAATTGCTGTAGTTGCAGGAGGTGAGAGATGGCAGGGATTACCGGCGCCGGTACCATCGATGTGGAAAGCCTAGTAACGCAATTGATGGTGGCAGAAAAAAAGCCACTGACTAAGCTCGCCAGTAAAGAGGCTACTCTGCAGAGCAAGATCAGCATGATTGGGCAGTTCAAGAGCCTGATTTCCGGTTTGCAGTCAACAGCTACGGGCTTGCAAAATTTGGGCAAGCTCAATGGCATCAAGGCTACCGTGGGTAATACCACTGCACTGAGCGTAACCGCGACGAATGAAGCAACTGCCGCAAGCTATTCGCTGGATGTGCTGCAGTTGGCCAAGGCTCAGCAGGTGGTGAGTAAATCGGGCACATTTACTTCTGCATCTGATGTGCTGGTTGCCGCGGGCACTCAAAGCGGCACGGGTGTCGGCGTAGCGACCGCAAAGCTCTCAATTAATTTTGGCACGGTGGCTGCTGGCAATTTTACCGCTGACACCACTAAGTTGAAGGAAATCAGCATTGCCGTGGGGGCGGGTGGCATTACCTTGCAGAATGTGGCTGATGCAATCAATGGTGGCGATTACGGCGTCAAGGCGAGCCTGATCAGCGACAAAAGCGGTAGTGTGCGTTTAGCGTTGAACGGGGATGATACCGGGGCAGAAAATGCCTTCAAGCTCGATGTGTCTTATCTGGATTCCTTGGGAGCCAGCATCACACCGGCTGCAACGCCGGCTTTGTCGACGAAGCTGGATTTCAATCCTGCTCAAACCAGCACGTATCTTGAAATTCCTTCTGGCGGTACTGCGGTTGATTCCAAGGTCAATCTCAATGGTGTTGAAATTACCCGTGCCAGCAACACGATTGATGATGCCGTAGATGGGCTGACCTTTACGTTGAAGACCACCACTATTCCGGATGGCAGCACAACGTCTACGCCAACAACGGTGACGGTTGCGCGAGATGCTGGCGCGATTTCAACGCAACTCAAGACATTTGTCGATTCCTATAACCAGATTGCGAGTGCGATCAAAAGCACGACTGGCTATAACGCCGAAACCAAGGTGGCAGGTGCTTTGCAAGGCGATCCCACCATCCGTGGTATGCAAACCCAGCTGCGATCTCTGGTGAATAGCACTTTTGGCGATGGTACCAATAGCACCAAGACTCTGAGTAGTCTTGGAATTTCATTCAAGAAAGATGGCACGCTGGCGCTCGATTCCACCAAACTCAGTACGGCGGTGGCCAATGATCTGGATGGCGTGATTGAATTTCTGGGGGCTTTTGATCAAACCGTGAGTACGGTTGCACCAAATTCGAGCAAGGATGGTTTTGCTTACAAGCTGGAACAATTAACCAAGAGCATGTTGGCTGATGATGGTTTGATTGACTCGAAGCTTGATGGCCTCAATAAGATAGTAAAAGATGTTGAGAAGCAGTATGAGCGTGTTGAGAGTCGTTTGGTGCAAATCGAAAAGCGTTACCGGGCTCAATATACAGCGATGGATACGGCGGTTTCCAACATGCAAAACCTGAGCGGCTATGTAACACAATTGCTGAATATGACGTCCTCATCGTCGTCCTGAGGTTAAAAAATGAATGCAGGAATGCGTAAAGCGGCTTTGAATGCCTACGGTAAGCAGAATCTGGAGGCCCAGGTTGAGGCAGCCAGTCCGCACCGGTTGATCTTGATGTTGTTCGAGGGGGCGATCAAATCTTGTCATTTAGCCAAGATACACATGCAAAACGGCGCCATTGCTGAAAAGGGTATGGCTGTTTCCAAGGCAATTGCCATTATCCAGGAAGGCTTGCGTTTATCGCTCGATAAAGAGCAGGGCGGTGAGCTGGCTGCAAATCTGGATGCGCTCTATGAATACATGGGACGGCGCTTGCTTCAAGCCAATTTGCATAATGATCCGGGTATCCTGGATGAGGTGCTGACCCTGCTTTCTGGTTTGAAGGAATCCTGGGAGCAGATCAATCCGGCGCAGGCGGCTGTTCAGCAGACAGCCCCGCAATCGGATCGTGCCGCGCCGTTGAGTTATGGTCGGGCGTGATGGCGGGGCTCGCGGATTTTTTGCGATTGCAGCAAGCTGTAAAGGCCATGCGGGTTGCAGCTGAAGCTGATGACTGGGATAGCTTCGTGTTGCTGCAGGCTGATTACCAGCAAATTGCCGCCGCTTTGCCGCCGGTGGGCTCGGTGATGGTGGATGACTCCGAGCGAGCGCAACTGGTGGAAATCTTGCAAGAGACCCAGGCTGCTTTGGATGTGGTTCTACCGCTGGCACAGTCGCGGCAGGCATATCTGGCTGCAGAATTGGCGGGTGCTCACAATACCGGTAAACTGAACCGCACTTACCAACCCTGAGTACTGCTGGCCAGTCGGCCGGCAACGGCTGGAGCCCCTGGATGAACGGCATCGTAATTACCTGGCCGCAGTTGCTGTATATCAGCCTGGTCTTGATCCTGTTTTATGCAGCAGAGCTTCTGCTGTTTCTGCGTAAATCTTCGCAAAAAAAATCCAAATCACCCCTTGATCTGCAAGAGCAGGTGGAGTTGCGTGAGCAAATTGTCGAACTGCAACGCGAGGTGGAAACCCTCAAGGTCCGGTTGGCGGCGTTGCTTGCGCAGCAGGCGCCGCAATCTGCATTTTCTGCTGACATCTCCGATGGCGAAGACGATACACCTTACAGCCAGGCCATTCGCCTTGCACAACAAGGGGCGGATGCCGAAAAAGTTTCCGCGGTTTGCGGTATTTCCCGGGGGGAGGCGGATCTGATCGTGGCGCTCTACCGTACTGGTTCACCACACTGAGCCGGCCCGAGCATGCTTCCCAATAGCTCCGCTGTCAGTCTGGTCCAGAATTTCCTGCGTACTCAGGAAGGCGTGATAGAGGTCGCCACGCCGACTTCTCCTGATCAGACGCTGGTGACTGTGGGGGAGCGGGTGCAGGCGACCGTAACCGACCAACTGCCCAATGGCCGCTTTGCCGTGCTGATCAAGGATCAGCTCCTGGATTTGAATCTGCCGAGCAATACGCAGCCGGGCGACAAGCTGGATCTGGTCGTGCTCGCCAAGAACCCCGGGCTGACTTTCGGGCTGTCGGGTCAATCACAAACACCCGCTTTGAAATCCTCCGATAACAATGTGGCATTGAGCCAGACTGGCAAGTTGCTGGGCGATTTGCTCGTTCGTGCGGATGGGCAGAGCAAGGTGGCTGACCTGCAGCAGACGCAGCCGTTGTTCGAGGGTACGCCGCAACCGGCGCAATTGGCCGGGCAATTGGCAACGCGGTTGGCTGAAAGCGGGTTGTTCTATGAGTCGCACCAGGCGGAGTGGGTGAGTGGCGACCGCTCTTTGCAAACCTTGCTCCGAGAGCCGCAGGCGCGGTTGTTATCGCCCGCCGCGGGTCAAAATGTGCAGACGCAATTTCCTGGGGGAGAGCAAGCCGCTGCGCCTGCCGGTTCCGATGTAATGCAAACGCAATCGGCGCAGCAAGGGCGAATGGTTGATTCTGAACAGCCATTGGTGCAGCGTAATTCCGTCGATACACAACTGGCAATGGAACAGATAAAGAGTCCGGAGCAGGTTGTACGCCATTTGGCACAGCAGCAGCTGGAGTTGGTCGAAAATCACCCCCTGGTCTGGCAAGGAGAGGCGTGGCCCGGACAGCCGCTGCGCTGGAAACTTGAGCTGGAAAATGAGCGCCAACCGGAAGCGCAGAGCGCCGAGCCTGTTCGTGTTTGGCAAACCAGGCTGGATTTGAATCTGCCGCGCTTGGGATCGGTTACGGTTGTGGCGAATCTGCGCAGTGGCCAGTTCGACTTGCGTTTCGAAGCGCAGGATCCAGCCACGATCAGCCTGCTGCAAGCCAAGCAACCGGTGCTGGCTGATCGTTTTGCCGCTGCGGGACTACCACTGACTTCTTCTTTGGTGCAACGCCATGTCGATGAAGCGCAATCCTGATTTGCCCGTTCGGCAGCGTGCCGTGGCGTTGGCTTATCAAAAAAATGGCGGTGCGCCACGCGTGGTCGCCAAAGGGCAAGGGCAGGTTGCTGAAACCATCATCGAACGCGCCAGGGAGGCCGGCGTGTTCGTGCATGAATCGCCCGAGCTGGTGTCTCTGTTGATGCAGGTCGACCTTGACCAGCACATCCCACCGCAGCTTTATCGGGCAGTGGCGGAGTTGCTGGCGTTTGTTTACATGCTGGAACAAGGGCACGATGTCGTTGCGCCCGATCTGGGTTTGTCTCTGAATGGGATCAATCAAGTGGAAAAAAACGGATGAGTAAGATCTTCTTGAATCGGTCTTGGTTGTGCCGTGGCGATTTAACGGCTGTGGGGGGGGGCATGCCGGCTTCGGACTCCGGAAAAAGCTACGGTTCCCTGTGGTGTTGCACATTGATGCTGGGGGCTCTGTTTTTGAGTGCGTGTTCTTCCGTGCCCAAGGACGCGAGCCTGGTGCAAAAAAACGGGAGTGATCGTTCGCTTTCAGGTATACGGGCGGAAGGGGCGGGGCGGGAGATTGTCATGTATGCCTTGGGCCTGCTCGATGTCGGATACCGCTTCGGCGGCGCAAATCCGGAAGCCGGGCTCGATTGCAGTGGCATGGTGAATTTTATCTACAAGGAAGCGGTGGGTGTGGATTTGCCGCGCAGTGCTGCCGCGTTGGCCAAACGCAGCCGCCCGGTTGCGAATCACTCACTGCAGGCGGGTGATCTGGTCTTTTTCAATACGCTGGGCTATGCCTATTCGCATGTCGGCATTTATTTGGGCGACAACAAATTCATCCATGCGCCATCAAGTCGTGGACAAGTGAGGGTTGAATCGCTGGATTCGCCGTATTTTGCACAGCGCTATCTGGGCGGCAGGACGCTGTTCGACGGCGGGTAGAGCTTAGGCGCGGTCGAGCGGGCGGCGCGATGCGCCGTGGGAAAGGCGGCCATCGGCCGTGTAGCCGTTGTCGGTATCGCGCTCGGCCAGCAATAAACTCATCAACGCGCGATTGGCTTCTTCGCGATGGGAAATCAGCTGGCCGTTGGCGCGGTTGTATTGTGCCGCCTGGCGCGCAAGATCGATCAGCGTTTCCCAGGTTTCCAGCAGCGCCGGCTCATGCTGGTTCAGCCAGTCGGAGATGGCACTGCCGTCGTCGGGAATATTGCGCGCTTGCATCAGGGCTCGGCGTTCTGCGCTGAGGAGTTCGAGCTCGGCAATAGCTTGGCTTTTGGTTTGGGCAATCTCGGCCAAATGGTCGATGCGTGCGCGGGTCAGCGTTTCCTGCTCTTCATGCAGGATGGCGATGACGCGCTCGAGTCCCGCGAGCTCGTCCTTGAGTGCTGAGTGCAAGGCGTTGTCGGTCATGGTGCTGGTTAGTCTTGAAGCAGTTCCTGCACGCTGGCCACCAGTTTGTCGGCAATGGCATCCGCGCGCACTGTAAATCGGCCTTCGGCAATGGCCTGGCGGATTTCGGCGACTTTTCCTGCATCAAACGTGGTTTCTCCGCCGGCTTTTTCCAGCTCGTTCATCTTGGCAGCAAGCGGATTGATGCTGACGCTCTCTTGCTGAGTGGATTCGGTTTTTTTGCTGGCCGAGGTGTTTTTGCCTTCGGCGAGCCGGGTCAAGGTGGTGGCGACGGGCTTGCCCGTGTTGTCGATTTTCATGTCTGGCTCCGGTTCCAAACTGCTGGTGCATGCGTTCGGACATGCTTATATGCAGCAGTATAACGTGATTATCGGCTGTTTTATGGGCTTCTTTAATTTGCTGTGCGATGTTTTTTCAGGGATTCTTGGGATTTTTTGCGGCATTGGTTATGCTAGGGCCTACTCTTTGAGGAGATGCGCATGGAAATTTATCAAACCCCTTTCGGCCAGATTGAAGTTGATCCCGATACCGTCATCACTTTTCCTTCCGGCCTGCCGGGTTTTCCTGATATCAAGCGCTACAAGCTTCTGCACGAAGAGCGCCCGGATCCGCAGGTATTGTGGCTGCAGGCTCTGGATGATACTGATGTTTATTTCAGCGTGGTCGAGGCGGACCGCCTGGGGCTTTCCTATCAAATCACCCTGAATGACGACGAATGCGCAGAAATCGGTTTGCAGTCGCCCGAAGATGTGCGATTGCTGTTGATCCTTGCGCGCAAGGAAAATGAGGTTGCGGGTATCGCCGCCAATGCGCAGTCCCCGATCGTGCTCAATCTGCGGACCCGCAAGGCGCTACAGAAGAGTGGTTTGCGGGCAGATATCGTTTTTCGTAATGTCTGACCGGGTAATTTTGCGCAACCTGCGGCTTGCTGTATGATCCGAAAAAATTTGCCAAATTGCGCCGGCCGTGTGCCGGCGTTGCGCTTCAAGCGCCGCAGGGAGCAGTAAATGAAAACAACATTCCTCGATTTCGAGCAGCCGATTGCCGAGCTCGAAAACAAGATTGAAGAGCTGCGCTACGTCCAGGACGATACCGCAGTGGATATTTCTGTCGAGATCAGCCATCTCGAAAAGAAGAGCCAGGAGCAGACCAAGGGTATTTATGCCAAGCTCACACCATGGCAGATTTCCCAGGTGGCGCGCCATCCGCAGCGTCCTTACGCGCTGGACTACATCAACGGCATCTTCACGGATTTCGAAGAGCTGCACGGCGATCGCTCTTTTGCCGACGATCATGCCATTGTTGGCGGCGTGGCCCGCTTTAATAGTCAGAGTGTGATGGTGATCGGCCACCAGAAGGGGCGCGATACCAAGGAGCGCCAGTTCCGCAACTTCGGCATGCCGCGCCCGGAAGGCTATCGCAAGGCTTTGCGTTTAATGAAGCTGGCGGAAAAATTCAACCTGCCGGTGATCACCTTTATTGATACGCCGGGCGCTTACCCGGGGATTGGTGCTGAAGAACGAGGCCAATCCGAGGCGATCGGGCGCAATCTGTATGAAATGGCCAAATTGCGCGTGCCGGTAATTTGCTCGGTAGTGGGCGAGGGCGGCTCGGGTGGTGCTCTGGCGATTGCCGTGGGTGATGTGGTGCAGATGCTGCAATATTCCACCTACTCCGTGATTTCACCTGAGGGTTGTGCCTCGATTCTGTGGAAAACCGCGGAGAAAGCCAGCGATGCAGCTGAGGCGCTGGGCATTACCGCCAACCGCCTCAAGACGCTGGGCCTGATCGACAAGGTCATCCCCG
>Ga0316613_10000691_pt1 | contig 25391 bp, 29 predicted proteins | sample OWC_soil_day10_C_2_FD_207647 | JGI IMG/M metagenome (GOLD analysis project Ga0316613, IMG submission 207647) | Wetland soil microbial communities from Old Woman Creek delta, Ohio, United States - OWC_soil_day10_CT_b | ecosystem: Environmental > Terrestrial > Soil > Wetlands | place: USA: Ohio...
CGACTACCGTCGATTCCACCCCTATCCCACAGGGACCGGCATCAATTATACCCTCAATTTTCCCCTCAAGATCGGCCAAAACTGCCTGAGCGGTTGTCGGGCTGGGCCGTCCCGAAGTATTGGCACTTGGCCCGGCTACCGGCACACCGGCCAACCGTATAAGCTCCCGGGCTACTTCAGAATCCGGCAATCGAATCGCAACAGTATCCAGCCCCCCGGTAACCACATCGGGCACTGCCTGGGTTCTTTTTAACACAAGCGTCAAGGGGCCCGGCCAAAATCTTCCCATAAGTATCCGGGCATTTGCCGGTACCTCTTTGGCCAGTGTTTTTACCATAGCCGTATCTGCAATATGGAGTATCAGGGGATTATCCGAGGGCCTCCCTTTTGCCATAAATATTTTAGCGACCGCCTCAGAATCTGTACCGTCTGCCCCCAGTCCATATACTGTTTCCGTCGGGAAGGCTACTAAGCCACCTTCTTGTATGATGTGGGCTGCACTTACTAAAAGGTCTGTGTTAGGATGCCGAGCATCCACTATGTACACTTTAGTGTTCATACCTGCCTCCGTTCCAAGACTACTACCCGGTCAATACCCGCGTAGTCTTTGATAACTTCCAAAACTTTCAATCCGGAAACGCTATCCGCCAGCGCGCATACCGCCGCCGACTGCTCCGCGCCCACCTCCATCGCCAAAAAACCGCCATTCTTAAGGTAAGACGCTCCCTGTGCCACCAGTCTTCGATAAAACGCTAAGCCATCGCCGCCATCGGTTAACGCTTTCTGCGGCTCAAAGGCCAGTTCCGGTGCGAGAGTCCCCATTTCTTTCGTCGAAATATAGGGAGGATTGCTTACAACGGCGTCAAACTGCCGATCTCCTACCGGCGCGTACAAATCTCCTTGCCGATAATCCAGCCGCCCATTTACTTCTAACGCAACGGCATTTTTTTCAGCTATGGTTAAAGCTTCCGCCGATATATCAACCGCCCAGCCACGGGCCTCTTCCAGCAGAGTAAGCAGGCTAACGGCAATGGCCCCGCTTCCGGTACCGATATCCAAAAAAACCGGGTTGGCTTTTACGGCCAGTTTTTTGCTAACGTATTCGACCAGAATTTCAGTATCTGGCCGGGGTATAAGGACAGCCGGAGTCACCATAAAGGATAAACCCATAAATTCTTTCCGGCCGAGCAGGTAAGCTACCGGTTCCCGTAACGCCCGTCGTTTTACTAATTCCCGGAAGCGTGTCAGCTCATCGTTTTCCAGCGGCTGGTCAAAATTTACGTACAGGTAGAGCCTGTCCTTCCTTAAAACGTGGGAAAGCAGCACCTCAGCGTCAAGGCGCGGACTTTCCACCCCTTTTTCGCTAAAGTACTGCTTCGTCCAATTTATAATTTCACCAATGGTCCATTTTTTATCCGTCATCGTCACTCAACCTGCTTTAGTCGCTCGCTTTGATCAGTGGTTATCAGTGCTCCAATCAATTCCTCCAGGTCGCCATTCAACACAAAATCCAGTTTATGCAGCGTCAATCCAATGCGATGGTCAGTTACCCGTCCTTGCGGGAAGTTATACGTTCTAATGCGCTCACTGCGATCTCCTGTACCTACTTGGCTCTTACGCGTTTCGGCCACTTCCGCCCGCTGCGATTCCTGCGCAAGTTCCTGGATTTTCGCCCTGAGCACCCGCATAGCCCGTTCCTTGTTTTTTAACTGGGATTTTTCATCCTGACACTGCACTACAACGCCTGTAGGCAAATGAGTAATACGCACCGCCGATTCCGTCTTATTGACATGCTGGCCACCCGCACCACTAGCACAGTAGGTATCAATGCGAAGGTCATTCATATTAATATCCACATCAACTTCTTCCGCTTCCGCCAACACGGCTACGGTTACTGTTGAAGTATGGATGCGTCCGCTCGATTCGGTTGTAGGAACCCTCTGCACACGGTGAACGCCGCTTTCGTATTTAAGCGCCGAATAGGCACCATCTCCTTCAACGACAAACACCACTTCTTTAAAGCCACCCAAGTCGGTCGGGTTGGCATCCAAAATTTCCGTCTTCCAGCCGCGAGTTTCCGCATAACGGGTATACATCCGGAAAAGATCGCCAGCAAAAAGCGCCGCCTCATCCCCACCCGCGCCGCCGCGGATTTCGATAATTACGCTTTTATCATCATTAGGGTCACGGGGCAGCAAGAGCACTTGAAGCCGGGCAAACAGCTGCGCTTCCGATTCTTTTAACTCCGACAGTTCGGCTGTTACCATTTCCCTAAAATCATCATCAAGTTTATCCTCTAAAAGCGCTTTGGCTTCTTCCATCGCCTTATAAACACCTTTATATTCCCGGAATGTCTCGACGATTCCCGTCAGTTTGGAATGCGCTTTCGTCAGCTTCTGCCATTCCGTCATATTGGCCATGATGGCCGGATCACTGATTTGGCTTTCCAATTCAATATATCTATCTTCAATCGCTTGTACTTTATCAAGCACTACCGCTCACCTCATCAACATCTTCAGGCTTGGCCGCTTCCAGCGCTTTTATAGCCACTTCAATCTGGTCATCGCTCGGAGGTCTGGTGGTAAGCCGCTGCAGCCAAAGTCCCGGGGCAATAAGCCACGCCACCCAAGGCATCTTGCTACGCCCTGCAAAACGCAATACTTCGTAGCCAATCCCGGCAATAACCGGCAGCAATACAACACGAGACAAAATTCTAAGCCACAAATCCGGCCAGCCCAAAAACGCGAAAACCAGTATGCTGACTATCATGACGATAAGCAAAAAATTCGTCCCGCAACGAGGATGAAGCGTACTATACGTTTGGACATTTTCCACTGTTAAGGGCACGCCCGCTTCATACGCATGAATGGTTTTATGTTCCGCCCCATGGTACTGAAACACCCGCTGAATATCCTTCAAGGCCGAAATTCCCGCCACATAGGCAAAAAATATAGCCAGACGAAGGAACCCCTCAAACAGGTTGAGAAGCGTAGCATCTGTAACCGTGCTATGAATAAACTTCGCCCCATAGGTGGGTATCACAATAAACAGTACAATCGCCATAGCCAGTGCAAAGACCATTGTCATCGCAATTTCTTTGGCATTCAAGGCTTCTCCTTCTTCTCCCGCAGCCTGCGCCGAAAAAGAAAGTGCTTTAAGCCCTTGTACTAACGATTCCACTAGCATAACCACGCCCCTGAGGAGAGGCTTTTTCAACACCGGATATCTGTCGGTAACCGATGATACTACTTCTTTTTGAACAATAATGTTTCCGGATGGTTCACGGACTGCAGTAGCAATGTGCTTAGGACCGCGCATCATTACTCCTTCAATAACCGCTTGCCCGCCAACATATGCTTTAGGTTCCACGGTTAATCGCTCCTCTCATTTGTAGCCATCCCGGCCTAATCTTTTCCGTACTATAAATAAAGCAGAGCATTGCTGCTCTGCTCCTCTTAGCCCTCTTGACCGTAACGTTTATTGAACTTTTCAATACGTCCACGGGCAGCACCAGTACGTTGCTGGCCAGTAAAGAACGGATGGCATTTCGAACAAACGTCTACACGAAGTTCTTTCTTAATGGATCCGGTCATAAAGGTATTGCCACAACCGCAAACTACCTTGGCTTCATTATAGTTAGGATGAATTTTTTCTTTCATTTTTAATGTACCTCACTTTGCACAGTCGGTTAATTACGCTAAGTTATTATAGCACACGCATAAGACAAGTGCAAGATTTGTATAGCCTAACACAACATTTTTTTAAGCAATTTCTTACCTTAATTAAAAGCGACCGATTTTTTGACAAAACCGGATGCCTCCGGCGATTGCAGCGCCGCTTCCTTGCCGCAGCCCCTTTTACACTTCATTTATTAACCGCCCGGCTAAACAAGAGTTTCATCCAGGCATATATAAAAATCAATAATTCCGCAGGAAGTCTCTATGGGAACACGAAAGGCCATCTCTACCGGAGTTACACCCGCCGTCTGGATGCATTGCGGCTCTAAATCGAGCTCAAGTCCTCCTTCTGACATACTGACGGTAAAAATTCCATTGGTTGAATTAAGGAATTCAGCGATACTATCCAGTGCTAATTCATCTACTCGCGTCAAATTCTCTCCGCTGTAGCGCCTTGCCATCTTTAAGAGGAGATCATCGTTCATAACCAAACCAGTCGATATGTTAACTACCCCTCGCATGGTCTGCGTAATAAGAGTGCCGCTTGCCCGGGTATGATTTAACGCAATAATAGGCTCCTCTCCTAAAAACCGGGGAATAATGCGCAAAAATAAGGCGATATACTCATATAGGATGTCTCCTTCGCTGCCGGCTGACGAAAAATCCAGGACCGCCCTTACAATTCCGCACAGATTTCCATACAGCGCGTCGGTTTTTCCTTTCTTCAGACTCGTCGTATTTTTGTATTCCTGCCACGCAGCCTCCAACTCTGCCAAGGTGAGATACCCGCTGTCAATTATGGTCTGGCTAATATTTAGACGCCGTCCTTGCTGAACAACAAGCAGATCCTCCAATTGGCGAAGGGTCAAAAAACCTTTATCTACCGCAATTTCCCCAAAGTTTTTATCAAACGCCTGCTGCAAGCGATGAATTTGCTCAACCTGACTAGAGTTTAAAATACTGGCGTCAATGGCCAGAAGCCCTAAATGCGGCCGGCTTGCCCTTTCCCGATTTAATATATCTCTTAATTGTTCAAGATTCAGTAATTCTTTATTTAATAAAAACTGCCCAAAATATTGGTCATGCACTTTAGCTCACCCCTTTACAGAAATTTTCTTAAGCGCATGCCGGATTTGTTCATCCTCATATGGCTTCTGAATAAAGTCAACCGCACCATTTTTAATCGCTTCGGCCAGTTTGGTTGCTGTACCTGTTGAAGAAAGCATAATGACTTTGGCCGAAGGATCATATATCTTTATTTTCTTAAGGGCATCTAGACCTCCAACTTTTGGCATGACAATATCCATGAATACCGCCTGGGGATTTACCTGTTGGTAGACCTCCAAACCTGCTTCCCCGTTTTGCGCTTCCCAAACTCGGCATCCAAGTTTTTCGAGCAAATCTTTGAGTTTTTTGCGTATCAACATAGAGTCATCACAGATTAAAACATCAAGCTGTTTCAACCAACACATCCTCCCCTCTAAGTATTATAGCTTGTAGTAATAATATTTGGCATTCCATCCGTAATTTCCTTTAAATTGGTCTAAATTCCCATCCACATTTCAATCAAATTACCCTGTCAAGCTTCACGCAAATTACCATTTGCATTTTTCATTAAAATAGTATATTATGGACTGGGGATTGTTACGGGTGGTGCCGTAACAGGGGATGGAAAAGGCGAACAACGACGAGAGCAGATCGGAATGGCTCTCGTCGTTGTATTTTTATTGCCGTATACCTAATTACACGCCACAGGCTGTAATTAGGTATACGGCTTTGTTTTGTTTTTCGTTTTATTTCCCAACCCCACGCAAAGCAGTAATACGGGCTTTGGCGGCATTTACCAAGGCGTCCTCGCGGCCGGCAAATTTCTCTGTCAGCACTTTATAACTATTGATGGCCTCAGGATACAACCCTTGTTGTTCGAATACCAGACCTTGCGTAAAATAGGCTCTGGCCATTTCCTGATTATTTTGTATGGCCCTGCGGCAATCACCAGCAGCTAAATCGTACATACCACGTTTAAAAAAGATTTCCGCCCGTTCTATATAGGCTGCTTCCAAAAATGGATTGCAAATTATCGCTTGGCTATAATCATTTAAGGCGGCTTCTTCTTGTCCTAATTCATCATAAGCCCATGCTCTCCATAAAAAAGCATTCCCATAGGCCGGTTTCAATTCAAGGGCTCTTGTAAAATCTTTTATCGCTGCATCAAATTGTTTTTTATTATAATATGCCTTACCCCGGCCATAGAATGAAACCGGATCGTCAGCATTTTGCCTGATTGCCTGCGTCCACTGCTCAATACCCGGATCAGGGGCCATATTGCCCACGGATTTTTTCTCCGCAGTCAATCCTATCGCCATATTCGTCCATACCAGCATGGCTAAGAGAATCAATATTTTCTTCATGTTCACCCCTCCAAACGGAAGATTTATTAGGCCTGTACACACTTTTCCGGCTATTTCATTATAACCCGGCAAACTATTAAAGCCGCAAAGCCGCGATGCCACTCTTCGGCTCACGGCTCACCCTGACTATTAAAACAGTCCTACATAGACAATAATCTCTATACCATCAACAGAAAACGTTACGCCAACGGCTTTCGGTACGGATAACTTAATTTTTGCGTCTTTGCCCATAAGAAGTGTCGGCGGTGAAATATCCAGTCCGCTCATACCTTCTTGGCTGAAATTGGTACAGGCATTGGCACAAACCATATTCCCCATTTCCGAAATCGCGCTCTGCGCCAAGTCATCTAATTGCGTTACTTCCATTCCCATCATCATTTTAGAAGCGAACATTTTGGCATTGTCAACCGTCATTCCAATCAATATAGCGCCCTTAAGAGGACCCATTACACCAATATTAATAATAAGTCCGGGATTAGTGAGAACCCCATCCTCCAGCTTGACCCCTTTTTTGTCAATTTGCTGAAAGCCCAGCTGCGGTAAAATATTTACAAAGGCATCCAAAATAGGATTGATTGCATTTACATCCATAATACCGACCCCTTCTTAAATCCAACACTTAACGTCATCTGTCCAAAGTCTGCCTCGACTTCCAACACTCTGCACTGAATATTGGGGCTAACGATTTGCGTTTCCTTCCCATAAAACACACTGGGCGGCGCTACCCGTAGTCCAAAAGCTTTTTCTTTTTTATTCAGCATAGAGCAAGCCACTCCACCTACTACATTGGCAAACTCTGCGACCAATGCAACAACTTCCTCGCTGTTTTTCGCATCTCGCCGCAAAACGATCTTGGATAAATTTTCGGAAGCTTCTACTGAAAGGTCTACAATCATGTTACCGGAGTATTTCCCGATAATGCCTATAACTACCGTAACACCCTGTGAAACCGCATGGTTTAAAGATTGCCCTACTTTAACAACGGCAGTTGTTTTAGTCATACGGGTAATACTTTGCTCCATTGCCTCTTGGAAAACGCCGATTGCCCATTCTTCCAAACTATTATATACAATGTCCGGCGCTAAAACACTATTGATAATCTTAACCAAATCTTCCGCTTCAACCGGTTTTTGAACATAGCCGGCTATGCCAATACGTTTTGCTTCCTGCTCGGTTTCCTCATCCTTCATAGAACTGACTAGAACAATTTTAACTTTTGGGTCGTGCAAAATAAGTGCTTTGCTGCATTCAAAACCGTCAGCCCCCGGCATAGCTATATCCATGGTAACAACCTGCGGTTTGCACTCATCATAAACTTGTATTAAAGAATCTATGGACTCAGCCTCTCCAACTACTTCAAATCCGCCCTCCACAAGCGCTTCGGCAATTACCGCTCTGGAAAAAGAAGAATCATCGACAACCATAACTCTTATACTCATTGCTAAACCTCCTTTTCAACTAAACCTACAACAACTTCTGAACATAATACATACTACACAAAATTCGATATTCTACAACAATAACCTTCAAACCTTTTTGCGGTTTGACAAAATTTTTAGGCGTCAATACTATATCACTAAAAATTTCCTTCTCTCGAATTCCTTGGTATATTCTCCACCGCAAGCCGCGGGGCTTGGGCTGTTATGTATCTATATTAACCCAAATTGTCACCGGCTTTTAATATATCGGCTAAAATTTCCGGTTTGGATTAGGGGGAATTCCCGCCGCAACGTATTTATAAAGTTTTTAATTCCTACCGGCTTCGCCTTGTCCAGTTCGACCTGGCTCCCTAGCAGGTCCGGATCAATATTTAGATTACGCAATTGTATCATATCAATACCTGTTTCGCGAATAAATGACAGCCAAGCGACTACTTCCTCCGGCAAATCATTCAGTCCCGGAAACAGCAACATATTGAGAGAGACGTATACTCCGTTTGCTTTGGCATAAGCAATAGATTTTTTTACATCCTCCAACGAATAATTGCATCGGTAATACGACTGGTGAGTTTGCTCCCTGCCGCTGATCACACTGACGCGCATAGTATCAAGTCCGGCATCTACTATTTTCTTAATTCCGGTAGTAAACCCCGCGTTGGTATTCATATTAATTACGCCGCACTCTGTCTCTGTGCGAATACTGGTTATAGACTCTGCGATTGTGTCAGCTGCTAATGACGGTTCACCTTCGCACCCCTGTCCGAAACTAATAATGGGTTCCGAAGCAGTTCTAAGATGGTATACGGCTACAGCCGCTACTTCCTCCACACTGGGTATAAACGCAATCCGGCTCTGCGAAGAGGGACAGCAGCCTGCAGGTTGAAGCGATATACAGCCCAAGCAATGAGCGTTGCAGGTCGGCGATACCGGAATTCCCGCTTCCCAGCGATGATAAAACAAGTTTTCAGCCGTACAGCAATGCCATTCTTCCGAGCACCGGGCCAAATGTTCTATCAGTCGGTTAGCGCCTACATCCTTTCGTACTTTGGCAATTTTATCCGGTAAATCGGTTGTATTATAGCGGTGAGGATGCCATTTCTCATTATCATCACTTTTTACCGCCGCCACATATAATTTGTCTTTATAGCTGGCTACGGCGGTATAACCATACAGCGGCAACAGCGGCGCATCCTCTTGTTTAACATACGCCGGCAGCCAAGTACGCGTAAACCCTACCGGTAACACGGCGGCAACCGCCAGCAGCGGCCCCGCAATCGGGGAGGTACGTCCCGATTTCATGGCAAGCGCGCTCCGTCCGGGCAAAAACATGAGATCCGTGCCTTCCGGCAAAGGTATGACATCGTCCATAGTTAATGCTACATCAGAAAACCCGCTTCGCCCTACCGCACCATATCCTGGTGCGTCATATATTTCTCCATTCCCATCTGCATACAATGCTGTCAGCATTACACTACACCTCTGTCACTCTCGATTATACTCATTCATCGCCTTGGTAAAACCGCTTTGTAGTATCTCTTCTACAGCATCCGCTCCACGTTTTATTGCCTGGTCAATAACCGGCACTTCTTCCGCCGAAAACCTGCCTAGCACATAATCGGCAGTCTTCATATACGCAGGCGGCCTTCCTATTCCAATGCGAACCCGGGAAAAGCTATTCTTGCCAAGTTCGACCAGTAAGGATTCAATACCCCTATGTCCTCCTGAACCGCCCTGAGTCCGTAGACGAAGCTTACCTACCGGCAAATCAAGGTCATCATAAATCACAATGACATCTTCGGCGTCCAGCTTATACCAATTAAGAACCGCCTTTACCGCAGTTCCACTTAAGTTCATATAAGTTTGGGGCTTAACAATCAGCACTGTATCTGTGCCGCGATATTCACCGACGAGCGCGTCAAATTTATTCTTCCATGTCTCTATATGCCAACGTTCCGCCAATGCATCCGCCACCATAAACCCGACATTGTGGCGCGTGGCCCTATACTCGCTCCCGTAGTTGCCAAGACCAACGACTATCTTCATTTATTCCTCCGGTTTTAAAATCTCGCCCACCGTAACAAAGGTATACCCTTTTTCCTTCAATCCTTTTATAATAAGGCGCACAGCGGCTACCGTCTGCTGCCGGGACGCTTTTTGTTCTATGCCGTCGCCATCATGCAAAAGAATGATGGCACCGTTTTTTGTTTTTGCCAGTGTTTGTTCCACAATTTGCTGGACACCCGGGTTGGTCCAGTCCCGGCTGGCTACCGACCACTCCACCACGCAAAGATTACGCTGGGCCATCATTTCCATGACAAGCGGATCGCGAAAGCCATGTGGCGGACGAACCAATACCGGTAAGTTCCCCGTAATATTTCTTATGATTGCGCTGGTTCGGTCAACTTCTTGGGCAATGGTATTTCGATCGGCCTTAAGAAGGTCCATATGACTGTAACTATGATTGCCTACTTGATGGCCTTCCTCTGCCATTCGCCGCAGGAGTTCGGGATATTTTTCAGCATTTCTCCCTACAACAAAAAAAGTAGCCGGAACATTATTTTCCTTCAAAATATCCAGGATCTCTCCGGTATACGGCGGATACGGCCCATCATCAAAGGTGAGTGCTACAACCTTCTTCGACGTTTTAACCTCGGAAAATACCGGCCCATAGAATTTTCCCTCAGGCAGTACTGCCATTAAGGTAAATAAGCTCCCGGCAGCAATCCCTAAAATCGCCACCCAGAGCCCTAACCGAATACGTTGCCGGAATTTTCCCAAGTAATCAAGCGTCAGCCCAGCCAGAACAATCACTGTCAACACCCCGAGAATGCTGATCAGTCGAACGTTTAGGTCCAGCATAAGGTTTACTCCATTTCTTTAAACATAATTAGCCAGGGACCTTGGGAATCGTTGGTGAAGCCCGCTTCAACAAAGCCTTGCTTATGATATACCTTTATGGCGGGAAGATTGTCCGGGCGCACCTCCAGGCGTACTCGTTTTGCACCCACTGCCCGGAAATTTTCAAGGGCCGCTGACATAAGTTTCCCTGCAACCCCCTGACTCCTTGCCTCTTTTGCTACAGCAATAGATAAAATGCGGGCGTTAGCAGCCTTGGTTGGGGTTGCAGCTGACCGCAAAAATGCAAATTTGTTATATACAATTATTTTCAACGGATAAAACCCAAAACCGTATTGGCCGCTAAGCCAACGCCAAATCCATTTGAAAATATGCCCTCCCGCTATCGCTTTCAGCCATAGCCTTGAAAGAGCGGCAGGAGCAAAACAGTACCCGACAAGCTTTCCTTGCCGCGTCCGGGCAACAAAAGCCGACGTAGGTTCCGCCTGATAGACTAATAGAAAGACGTCCCGCATCGCTTGGGGTTTGGGCAGCTTTCCGCCACAATGATGCAGGACACTATCCTTAAAACTTTCAGTAAACAGCGAGGCGATGGCCGATATATCGGCCATCTTCGCTATTTCAATCAAATATTCATTCATAACAATTAAGCATCAAACAATTTGCTGACTGATAAATCGCCAAAAATACGAATGATAGCTTCCCCAAACAAAGGGGCAACGGAAAGGACCTTGATTTTCGGAGTACACTTTTCCGAGGGGAGAGGAATCGTATTCGTAACAATAAGTTCTTTTATGTTGGAGGCTTCCACCCGTTCTACAGCCGGATCACTCAATACCGCATGCGTGCAGCAGGCATAAACCTCTTTGGCTCCATATTTCTGAAGAGCTTTGGCCCCTTCGGTCAACGATCCGGCGGTATCTACAATATCATCAATTATGACCGCAGTTTTTCCTTCGACATTCCCAATTAAGTTCATGACTTCAGCAACCCCAGGAGCCGGACGGCGTTTCTCGATGATAGCGATAGGAGCATGCAGTCTGTCGGCAAGCTGTCTGGCTCTGGACACCCCGCCAAGGTCCGGGGATACTACCACTAAATCATCCAGTTGTTTAGCCACCAAATAATCAGATAGAATAGGTACGCCAATCAAGTGATCAACCGGAATATCAAAAAAGCCCTGTATCTGTCCGGCATGAAGATCCATCGTAACCACCCGGGTCACCCCTGCGGTTGTCAAAAGATTTGCTACCAGCTTGGCAGAAATAGGTTCACGTCCCCGTGTCTTACGGTCCTGACGCGCATAACCATAATAAGGGATAACAGCGGTAATTTGAGTCGCCGACGCCCGGCGTACAGCATCAACCATAATCAACAGTTCCATGAGTGTATCATTTACCGGTTGGCAAGTAGGCTGAACAATAAACACATTTGCCCCACGTACGCTTTCTTCAATCATAACTTGGGTTTCCCCGTTATTGAACCGGCTAACCAGCGTTTCTCCCACCGAAAGTCCTAAATAGTTCGCGATTTCTTCGGCTAATTTCGGGTTTGCGTTACCCGTTAAAATTCGAAGCCGTTTCCCATTGTCTAATACCATTTTTCTCCCCCCACTGTTTTACCCTTTGTATTTCTTTGTCCAGTCAGCAATATTATTTTGGCGCGACCTGGCAACACCTAAGGCATCCGACGGAACATCCTTTGTAATCGTTGATCCGGCGGCAATATAAGCTCCCTGCCCAACCGTAACCGGAGCTACCAAATTGGAATTGCAGCCTATAAACGCATTATCTTCAATAATAGTGCGGTGTTTATGAGTTCCATCATAGTTAACAGTGATCGTTCCTGATCCGATATTCACTCCCGCTCCCATATCTGTATCACCGACATAGCTTAGGTGCGGAATTTTACTCCCTATACCTACATTTGTATTCTTTACTTCAACAAAATTTCCGATCTTAACCCGCTCAGCCAGAACCGTTCCCGGCCTTAAATGAACATAAGGGCCAACCGTCACCGAATCACCCACCTGGCATTCATGCCCATACGTAAAATGCATGGTGACATTTTCGCCAACAACCGTATCGGTGAGTCTGACATTAGGGCCTATCACCGACCCTGTGCCAATCGAGGTTTTCCCTTCCAACCAAGTAAATGGATATATAACAACATCGGGCGCAATACTGACTTCCCCATCAATAAACGTAGAGTTTGGATCCATGATCGTAACCCCATCATCCATAAGTCGGGCAAGTTTCCTCTTACGCAGAATACTTTCGGCTTCCGCCATTTGAGCCCTGGAGTTGACTCCCATAGTTTGCTGATGGTCATCGGCGGTAACCGCCCATACCTTTTCCTCTTTTCCAACCAGCATACCGATTACATCCGTTAAATAGTACTCTCCCTGGGCATTATCACAAGTAATACCATTTAGAGAAGCAAACAAAGCCTTACTTTCGAAACAATAAATCCCGGTGTTAATTTCCCTCACCAAAAGCTCTTCCGGTGAGGCATCTTTCTGCTCCACTATTTTCCTAACCCTTCCTTTTCCGTCACGAATCACTCGTCCGTAACCGGTCGGGTCCGGCATCATCGCCGTCAGCACAGTTGCACTCGCTCCCGCGCTCTGATGTTCTTGAAGCAACTTGGCTAACACCCTGTCTTCCAATAGCGGCGTGTCACCACAAAGCACCATGACAGTACCTGTATAATCAGCCAATAATTCCTGAGCCGTTAGTACAGCATGTCCGGTGCCTAGTTGTTCTTCTTGAACTGCATATTCCGCTTCATTACCAATGACTTCGCGCACTTTTTCTTTGCCAAAGCCTATAACAAGAATATTGCGAATAGCCCCTGAAGCTTTCGCAGACTCTAAAACATGATTCACCATGGGCTTCCCGCCCACCTCATGCAACACCTTGGGTAATGCGGATTTCATCCGGGTACCTTTTCCAGCCGCCAACACTATGGCCACAAAACCTGCCATCCTCGATCCCCCTGTATTAAACTTACTTTCAAATTTAATCTATTTCGACACAGTTTACCGATTTCCTTTTAAATTATTGTCACAATATAACCGTGACTACGTAAAATAGACAAAATTTCTTCCGTATGCATACTATCACGTGTCTCAAGGCTAAGCTCAACTACAGTTTGACCGATTGGTACATGATGTTCCACCCGGTCATGATATACCGTATTTAAATTTCCCCGCGCCTTGGCTATTAAGGTTAACAGCTTTTGCAATTCCCCCGGCCGGTCAAAAATAGTTGTAGAAATTTTGACCCGCCGTCCGGAGTCCACCAGTCCTCGCTCAATCAACCGGGAAATAACATTAACATCAATATTCCCACCCGATATTACGGTTACTACTCTTCCCTTCGCCGGCACCTTCCCGTTAAGCACCGCTGCCAGGCTTACCGCTCCGGCTCCTTCGACCATAAACTTACTCCGTTCCAGCAACATGAGAATGGCCGTAGCAATGGCATCATCATCCACCAGAAAAATATCATCCACATATCGGTCGATAATCTTAAACGGCTTACTACCCGGGACTTTCACCGCAATACCATCAGCCATAGTAAAAGCTTCGGAAATGGGGTGTACAGAATGCTCTTGTATAGATTGATATACGGCCGCCGCTCCTCTGGCCTGAACCCCATAGACTTTAATATGGGGTGCCAATGTTTTAACGGCTACCGCAATTCCTGCAATAAGGCCGCCGCCGCCAACCGGAACTACAAGACATTCGACGTCTTCAAGTTCTTTGATAATCTCCAGCCCTACCGTACCTTGCCCGGCAATGACAGCTTCGTCGTCAAAGGCATGAACAAAGATTTGTCCGGTTGTTCGCTGTATTTCCAAGGCCTTGCCATACGCATCATCATAACCCAGCCCATGCAGGACAACTTCTGCCCCATAGCCCCTGGTCGCGATTACTTTCGCTAAAGGCGCCACTTCCGGCATAACCACGGTCGCTTTAATACCAGCCTGTTGAGCCGCAAACGCCACTCCCTGGGCATGGTTGCCCGCCGACGCGGCAATGACCCCCTTTTGCTTTTGCTCCTGTGTTAACAGACGAATTTTATTGTAAGCTCCTCTTATTTTGAAGGAACCGGTTTTTTGCATATTCTCCAGCTTTAGGTACACTTGGCAACCTGATAAATCGCTAAAAGTACTGCTTCGCTCAAGAAACGTATTATGTATTACGCCCTTAAGCGCTGCCTCCGCTTGCTCGATATCCCCCAGGGTAACCCCAGGTTGGTCACTCATAAGTCCCCACCGCCCAATAAAATTAGTTCCTGCCAGCCGGCCGGATTTCCGTTATTTTATTATGCTCATCCACCGCCTGTAAGATAAGCAGAGGCAAGTAGTCTTTTACTAATTTTTGAGCAGGCTCCGCCGTCGCCACCAACACCCCTATTCCTACCACCGTCGCTCCGACTTCCTCAGCCAGATCGACCATGCCACGCGCCGTTCCGCCCGCTTTCATAAAGTCGTCAATAATAAGAACTCTGGCCCCAACCGGTATAGCGCGCCTAGGGAGCGACATAGTTTGAATACGTCGGGAAGACCCGGTGACATAGTTGATACTTACCGTCGGCCCCTCCGTCACCCGGCTGCCGCTTCTGACAGTAATTAAAGGGAGATTGAAAGCCCGCGCTGTCGAATACGCCAGAGGTATTCCCTTTGTTTCCACAGTCATTACATAGTCGGGGGCGGCGGCAATAAAACGGTTCATAAAGATCTCGCCCACCGGCGACATGAGGTGAGCGTTAAACACCAGATCCGACATAAATATATACCCGCCGGGAATAATCCGGTCCGGCGCCGACAACTTTGTTGATAAATCCAGCAATATTTCTTCAACCCGTTTTTCCGATTGAAACGGAATATATTTGATCCCTCCCGCAGCCCCGGAAACCGTCTCCAACTTGCCTAAGCCAAACTGTTCCATCGCTATCCGTATCGCCTCAACATCTTCACAAACCGTTGACTTTGCCGCTATAAACAATCCGCTGAAAAAACTAAGCGAAAATAACTGACTCGGATGATCTACCAATATTTTGGTGATCGCTATTCTTCGTTCTTGCCGGCGTATTTTTTCCATTCCTGTCCTCCATCATCAGCAGAAAAGTCGAACGTTTTCCCTGCCATAAACATTTTTATTCACTTTCTCTGTGATAAGAACAAATCCTGCAAAAAATATAAATAAATACGCCTATCCTTGAAAATAAAAAAAGCGCACTTCAATATTTAAACAGTTCCCTTAAACTAGAATGCCAAAAAACCGGCACCTATTCCTGAAACTATAAGTGCCGGCTTTTTCCATATTCATAGATTAAAGACTAATAATACGTCAAAATATTGACCTAAAAATAACGTTAAAGGGATACATCTGCATGGAAGATCCTTTTGCTTATACCTATAGCTAATTCTCTGGCTGTGGTTGAATTCTCCATAAATGTTACTAAGGCGCTAGTGATATCAGCTGAAATCTTGTCAAGGACCGCAAACCGTTTTCGATAAAGATTGCGTTTGTGAGAAACTACCTCTTCGATATTTTTTCTGTGTTCTATAACTGGTAGATTAAAAAAACGTCGATCCAGAGACAGATTGCCTTCGATTTCTGTCCAGAAGGTATCCAAGGACGTTTTTAATATTCGATCCCGCCGAAAATGATTATTGGCATAAAAGCCATAGTTAGAAACGGCATATATCTTGTTGACGGATAAAAGCTGAACTATAACACGCGCAGCAGTCATGATTAAATTTTTTGGACGGTAACCAAAAAAGTGTTTCGTTAGTTCTTTATTAATATTTAAACCGCCGGGGGAACCCTGTAAAGCCCCAATGTACATGGACAGATTATGCTGCTCGTCAAAACTCAGCCAAAAATTTATGTGATATATATAGGCTCCATCGAGCTTTAACCCCAACGTCAGTAGCCCTTCTCTATATTCGAGAATACTAAATGCTAAATCCATAGCGAGAGTCTGTTCCTTATACTGTTCACTCCAAAGCAAGAGCCCCGGCCCCAGATACATTTGCTGCAAGGCCGATTTAGTAAATAGGTCTTCTAAAATTGAAAAATGCTGCGTAATGAGAGCAAATCTTTCAGCGGTACTGGACTTTTTATAAAAAACCTGTCGGGTCAACTGCGAAAAAAAAGGGGGGTACTTCGTGATGAGGTCCTGTCGAAAAAGATTATCGCTAAAAAAATCATGTAGCCCTTGTACTTCTCTGTAGTGCCATAATGATCTAATTATAAATACGATGACCCGTCGATAGCCAAGTAAGTTTTGACAATTAAAAAGTTTTTTCGCCAATTTATAAAGCTTCATCAGTTTCATCATCTTGATCAGATCCTTTTATACAACTTCTATGTAGGAAACCCTTAATTTGTTCAAATCTCAAAAAACGGTTGCAGACAATTTATTATATCGAAAAATATCATTTGAAATTCATTTGAATTTTCCTTTCATTTACCAGGTTTTATACTTTTTATATTGTTAAAAATCCCAAGGATATAAAAGAATAGCCCTAAATCCCCCTTATATAAATAACAAAACCCAAGAAATACGGGACTTTCCCGGTTCTTGGGTTTTACCTTACACGGTTTATGCGTTTTATATAATTGAGCAACTGTATAATTATCCCAAAGAATCGTAAGATTCATTATAAACATCGTCATTTCAAATCTACATCAATTTTTTAAAACAATTACCATCGCATGATTATCTATACCCTAACGGAAAACGTTGCCCGCACTAACTCCAAATCACTAGGTTTGTCTACATCAATCCCCAGTTCAGGATACGGAGACTGTATTACTGCTCCGGTTATGCCCAAAAGGTCCGCTACCCGAGCCTCCACCTCCGCTAAACGCAAAGTGCCAAGCAGAAACCGGGCAACAAAAGACCACCCCAGCATCCGGCATAACCTGAGCGGATGCTTCCGATTTGCAATAATCTTATCAGCCATACCGGCGCAAACATCGACAATGGCCGGATTAATCAAAAACAAATTCCCCCCTGTATAGACCCCTTCTTTTAACCTAACATAAGTACGCCGTACTCCCGGATACCGGCGCTCATTCACTTCTTTTCGAACAATCGGATAATACAAGTCCGCCGACACATTATTGCACTGACCTAAAAAATCATTGACGGCTTCCGCCGTCAGCAAAGGAATATCAGCGGTAGCAATCAGCGTCATATCGTTATGATGGAGTTCGGCTATTCCCCGACGAATGGTTTCAACAATCGTCTTGCCGCCTTCCACAACAACGGCATTACCCGGGAACTTGCACTTTGCCAGTTCTTTTGACGGTCCTAACACGAAGATACGCCGCACCTTTTCACTTGCAGCCAACGCCTCAGCAACAAAAGTAACCATAGGCTTACCGCCAATATCAATCAGTGCCTCAAACCCTCCCGGCTGTGACAATTTGTTGCTTTCTCCCCCCGCCAAAATAATGGCATCATGCATGCACGCGTCCTCCTTACACAAGGTTATGGTTCCCGCCTACGTTCGCTCATTTCATTCAGTAATATTTGTTCAGCGTTTTCCATATGTTCGCGGGCATATTCTTTCGCTAGATCTGAGTCACGCTGGGCAATAGCCTCCACCAAACGCCGATGTTCTTCCAATGTATTTTTCAGCCTGCCTGGATATCCCATAGACATAGTGCGAAACCGGGTAAACTGCTCCCGCAGGTTATTGATTATGCCGACAAGCCTATCATTGCGGCTGGCCTGATACAAGATATCATGAAACTCGCTGTCGGCATCCACCACCTTATCCACATTACCGTTATCAATATATTCACTAATCTGAACCAGCAGCCGTTCCATATGCTCTAGTTCCTCTTCGGTAATGCGTTCCGCTGCAAGTTCAGCAGCCAAAACATCTAACGCCGTGCGAATTTCAAAAACCTCATTAACATCCTTAATGGATAGATTGGAAACATACGTACCGCGCCGTGGCACAGTAACTAAAAATCCTTCCAGTTCCAACCGGCGAATAGCCTCTCGCACCGGAGTACGGCTAACTCCCAGTTCTTCCGCCAGTTGAATCTCCATAAGCCGCTCTCCCGGCTTCAAAATTTCATTAACAATAGCTTCCCGCAAAGCTTCGCTTACAACCTCCCACAGAGGCTTATAACTATTCAGTTTTATAGGTTCTAACCGCCGCTCCATGTTTCCCCTCCGAATCATCAACAGTCTCTGCTATAGCAACCCAAGCCGCAGTATTTCTTCTAAGCAACTCCGCAACTGCGTGAGCCTTTCGGTAATCAGCGGTTAAGCCAAAAACGGTCGGACCGCTACCCGACATCATACTTGCCACTAGGCCGCAATCCAGCATCAAGTTTTTTAAATCAGAAATCTCACTATAGGCCGCCATCGTTACCGATTCCAGCACATTCGCCATTTTCCCGGCAACTCCAGGCAAATCCCGTTTTTCTAAACAAGCCACCATACCCGGTATATCCGGATGATGAGTAACTATTTCCGGTCGGTAATTTCCATATACCCAAGCCGTAGATACCGCTACCGGCGGTTTAGCCAACACAACATAAACCTCCGCCAACCCCGGCAAAGAAGAAAGTTTTTCTCCCCGTCCGGTAGCCAGCATCGTACCGCCATTCAGACAAAAAGGCACATCCGATCCAAGGGATGAACCCAGTTCCTCCAGTTCCCGCAAAGACAGCCCCAAACCCCAAAGCTGGTTTAACCCTTTCAGTACGGCGGCGGCGTTGGCACTCCCACCCGCCAGACCAGCCGCTACCGGGATTCTTTTATCAAGAGTAATTCGTACTCCCCGGCGAATTTTCAAGGTATCTCTAATTAGAGCGGCCGCCCGATAAGCCAAATTATCCTGGCCGCAACTCAAATCGGGAATATTCGTACTCACGGAAATTTCATCGGCATCCCCGTCCAGAAGCACCTTGTCCGCCAACGTAATTTCCTGCATCACCATTTCCACTTCATGATAACCGTCACTGCGCTTATACAGAATATCCAGAGCCAAATTTATTTTGGCCCTGGCATCAACGCTCAAGATCATACGTCCGTCCTGCGAAACTCTTTCAGAGCAATCTCTTCCTTGCTAGTAAGAATTTTGTCAATGTCCAAAAGTATCAGCATTCTATCATCCATTTTGCCAACACCCTCAACATATTCCGCATCCAGAATAAAGGACGGCGGCGGCGGTTCCACCAACGTCTGGGACAGCCTTACAACTTCCGTTACCGCATCAACAATAATCCCTACGGTTTCCCCAATAACTTCAACAACAATAATACGACTGTTGTCACTATAATCCGCTACATTTAACTGGAACCGTTTCCTAAGATCTATAATGGGTATTACCCGCCCGCGGAGATTAATAATCCCTTCCATGAAATTCGGAGTTTGCGGTAATTTGGTAATAGGTACAATTCGATTTATTTCCTGTACTTTCGTGATTGGCAAACCGTATTCTTCCTTCGCTAAAGAAAAAACCACCAACTGAAGCTCTTGATCAATTACAGCGCCTTCCATAATGCATCAACACCCCTACTTGCATATATAATAATTAGATTATTCTACACGCAAGAGCAATTGCCTGCAACATTCCGGCAATTTTTATCTGTACCGGTTTATTTTCCCCTTCCCGCAAGCTACTTATACCTGCCCAGCAAACACTCTCCTGCGAAATTGCATATAATGAGGTATCGTTCAGCACTGCAAATACGGAGGAGGTCTTACCCATGCGCGTTAGGATTATCTATTTGCCGCAACACCAACTGTTTGACACCTACTTTACTGAAGACGATCATCATCCATTAATAAGTGAAATCCAAAAACTGCTTACCAAACATGGCGTATACCAGTCTGATACCCACGGTTTCTATGATGCCAATACCGCCGAAGCGATAAGCTCCTTTCAGGAAACCAACCAGTTAGCCGTTACCGGCGACGTTTCTCCTATCACCTATTGCCGTCTACATAATGCCGCAACCACCGGAATAATTCCCGTTTCCAAGCCAAAGCGCAGTCAGGGTCTGGCCCGCGCAAATGTCCTGATTTCAAAATCTCAACGCCACCTTACCCTCTTTGACGGCAATTCCCCGCTTCGCCAATATCCTATAGCCATTGGCAAACCTTCCACACCCACTCCCGAGGGGAATTACTTAATTGCAAGCAAAATCATAAACCCCGGCGGTATACTCGGCAGCCGCTGGATGGGATTGAACTTTGATGCATACGGCATTCACGGTACTAGCATACCGTGATTAAATTAACATCATCTAATCCCTTCATTCCATTACCTATGGTTAGCAAACCTTTGTCTAATACTTTGTCTAGCCATGCAGGAAATTTGCGTAATTTGGCGAATAAAGTAAATAATTTAACCATTTATATACTTTCTAGGAGTGTTCACAATGAAAAAACTATTACTAACCCTGGCAGCATTGACCCTTATGACAAGCGTCGCCGTCGCCGCCCCCATCATGGATTTACAGAAAGACCAAGTTGTAGCCGGTTATAATTATTGGAGTCCGGATTTAAAAGAAGGTTCTCATACGGAAGCCAACGCCTTAACCTTTAATGGTCTTTACCTGGCAACAGCGCTTGACAAAAATATTATTATAGGGCTGGATTATTCAACAGCCAATCTCGGCTCCGCAAATTTCTACGACCTACATTTTTCGTCCGATTATAACATGATTGATCTTAATATAAACTACAAGGTAAATAAAAACATCCAGCTTATCGCAGGAAATAGAAATTACAGTAATACAGTAACCGTTTCCACCAGCTCCGGTTATAGTTCCTCAGACGACATCAGCAGCATGAATAAAATATTCTACGGCGCAGGCATCACATTAGACTTAGGTACTGCTAAAAAACCTTCCAATCTTTACGCAAGCATTTTACATAGTGATATTTTTACCGATAAACAAGTAGGTGTAAATTTAGGGTTAAATAAAAACATTGCCTTAAACATTAACTACCGTCAGTACAACGAAGACAATTACACACTGGAAAGCACCGGTGGCGGAATCTCCTATAGATTTTAACTCCCCAACTTACATAATACATAGCTAACAAATACCCCTCGGTCACTGACCGAGGGGTTAACTTTTACCGCCCTATAAAAAAATAGCCCCACCATTCCGGCAGGGTAGAAATTTATCTTATCGATCAGCGAACAGAGGTGTGAAAGCCGACTCGCTGACCGCCGGGTATGATTATGAAAAAAGGTAGCCATCAACGGTGATCAACATTCATTTTTCTCTAAAATCAACATTATGCAAACAGGTAACTTGTCATAGACAATGCTCCCATTGTACAGGAATCATTAAATATAGTGAGTTGATCATCGGACTCAGAGGCTCCCAAAATAGAGAGTAAGGGATAGAAATGCTCCGGTGTAAAAAAAGCTAATCCAGAAGATTTACCCGCCTGCTCATATCGTATAACATCGTGATACTGTTTACTGATTATTTTATTTTTGATATAGTTATCAAATTCTACAGCCCAAGGATATCCGTCCTCCATTTGCCAACTAAGTTTAGCCAGATTATGGACAACATTACCACTTCCGAAAATTAAAACACCCTGTTCCCGCAGAGATTTAATTTCCTGACCTATTTGAAAATGCGCAGCAGCGTCAGCATCACTATTCACACTGAGTTGATACACCGGAATATCAGCCTTAGGGTACATTTTGCACAGCACAGACCAACTGCCGTGATCACACCCCCAACTGTTGTCGACAGAAACCATTTGACTGATTAAATCCTTCGTAATATGAGCCAGCTCCGGCGAACCTGCCGCCGGATACTTAACCTGGTATAACTCGTCCGGAAATCCGTACATATCATAAATAGCTTTTGGCCGGGGCGCATCTGTTATTCGGAAGCCATGAGTATACCAGTGGGCGGAACATGACAATATCGCCTTTGGTATGGGGATTTTTTTTGCAATTTCCGCCCAGGATCTGGAATACGCATTATCCTCAACTGCATTCATGGGCGATCCATGCCCGACAAATAAGACAGGCATTTTGTTACTTGTGTTTATCATAATTTTTTTATATCCTTTACATTATTTTTTTATGTACAACCGAAATACTGCGATATTGTCTTGTGTTAAATATCACTTTTTAAGGAACATAGATAAAGCCAGCTAAAGAAGTATCGCCATCTTTAAGCAAATAAGACTTAAAATTTTGCAAAGCATTAAATACTTGCGTAAACTTTAGGCGTAGCCAAAAGCGGAAAAAAGTATGCGTTTCTCCTCCAAAAATCGGAATTCGATTCAAGGTATATAAGGTCGAATTTACCTTATCCCTTCCAAAATTCACAGTAAATGCCGCACGATATCCCGCTTCTTTTGTTAACTGTATAACACGTTGATCATATTCGCCCCCCGGATAAGCCAAATATTCAACCTTCTTACCGAGACGCCACTCCAACGCTTTCTTCGATTGCGCTAATTGCGCACGGACTTCTTCATTAGAAGCCTTTGTCAACAAAATATGGCTCAGCGTATGATCTTCAAACGTTAAGCCATTATCACTCATTTCTTTTATTTGCTCCCAAGTCAAATATCTCCCATATTTACCCGCAAAATCGGTGATGATAAAAATAGTCGCGGTAAAATGATATTTTTGTAAAATAGGATAAGCCATTCGATAGTTATCTTCATACCCATCATCAAAGGTAATTAATATTGGATTAGTCGGAAGTTTTTTACCGTATTGTACATAATCAACCAACTGATCCGGAGAAATAGCTGTATAACCTGAATTATATAGATACTGCATCTGCGCCTCAAATTCAGTATCACTAAGCGTTAACGCATTATGATCTTCGTTATTAATTTGATGATAATTTAAAACCGGCACTCCTTGAAAATAACTTAAAGAGATATAACTGATTCCTGCTAACAAACAAAATACGACAACACTTCCCCATAAAACTTTTTTTCTTATAATTACCGGCAAGAGATAAGCCACTTCCTTTATTATTGATTTCTGTCATCTACATTATATCATTAACTTAACTACGAGAATATTTCAAAAAAACGCCTTACAAAAGTAAGGCGGAAGAAAATAGTGTATATTTGTATAATACACCTTCATTGTGACAGAAATACTGTACAAATGTAAAATTTAAGGGGGAAACTTCACAGTGGGTAGGCTCCCTTTAGCTTCCGGGTTAGTAATACCCTGTTACTTCCCCATCTTCATTAAAGAAAATGGTTTTATTAGGATTAGCACGATACTCATTACAATTACCATCTTCATCATATAAATAATAATTTCCGTCCAACGCGCCATACCTTACCATGCCATTACGATGAAATCCCATAAATCCTTCTTTAAAATTTACATAGGTACCACCTTTTACATAAAAGTGCGCGCCATATTTTATATATCCCTCTCTAAGAGTATCATCATCATATAAAAGTACGACATGTCCCTTAGCACATAAAAATTGACCCGGAATATCACCACCATTCCAATAATTTGTATCCCGGTCTAAAGTTATCTGCTTATTTGCCTGCGCGGCTAAAGGAGCCATAACCAAAATCGCGGCACATACAAACACCATCATTAAACTTCTTGCACAAAGCTTCATGTTTAACATTCCTCCAAAGATCATATTATTAAAATTATACCGATAAGCCATAAACAAATCCCCACCCAAAACGGGTAGTATTTAATATTTTAAACAAAAAAGCGGCTAACTACGCCCTATCGGTAGTTAGCCACCCTATCATTTTATTGAGTTTTTTTATTATTTTCCATAAACCACTCATCTTACCCGATACACCCTCTTGCCCACGATCTAGGTGTACCATCTCGCCCCTCAAGAATGCAAATCACCGCACATTGATAAGCCTATCAATTCTTGAACACGCGCCCATCTTTTCATTATTATTCTATTTACCTTCATTTTTGTCTAACCGATCCGCAATTCTCTTTAGTGAATTTGACATACTGTAGAGGAAATAGAAAAAGGCTACTGTAACAATCAAATGAATCAAACCAAACACCATTCCAAACTGCCCAAACCCATGCATCATATTAATTCCTCCCTTCCCCTTGATATAATTATAATGCTTAGTTATGAAGAAAGTATGAAGAAACTATGATTGTTTTACGAACATTTCCATCAAAATGAGAAAAGACCTCAACCTATCAACGAACAATACTTTAATAAATTGGTTGCGGAGACAGGACCCAAACCTATAACATTCGGGTTATGAGTCCATCACCAGCTGTACCCTTCCAACATGAAGGCATTTATCAGTTGATCATAGAGCCAATTAGGACCCCTATCAATCCAGCTTTAAGTTCATTCATCGTATTATCATGACGTTCTTTTTCTCGCTCCTGTCGATCATACCAATCTCGATAACTCTCAACTTTATACCGCCGCAGCTCTCGCTCATGCCGTTCATTTTCTTCCTGAAACCGATGATCTCGATATTCGCGATATTCACGATGTTCATATCGTTGTTGATTATACTCCTGATCTTCATGTCTTGGCGATGCCTCTAATATAGAGGCACCTAAACCAAACTGTACACTACCTACCAGTAATGAATAGACTATTATTTTCTTCACTGTTTTTTTCATAAGATATTACCTTCTTTATCATATTTTAAATTCGTTAGTCACTATGTATTTTGCAACCTAGACCCGAACAAAGGTATCAGAATCATTGATAATTTTCCTTGGAATATCTTTTACTTTTTCCTCCTTTAATTTTCTATCTTAATTATAGATTAGAAGTATGTCCAAATTATTTCGATTATGTGAAAAGTTTGTGAACTTCAAATGTTTACACTGGCCTAAGGATAAACCAAGGCAAATTACAAAAGCCAGGAACGCAATATGATATGCTACCCCCAGATAGGACAGTGAAAAAAAACTGACCTATCTGGGGGTAAAAATATGCCACAAAAGGGGAAAGTGTCGGCAGAAGAAAAAATGCATCTCATAGA
>Ga0316613_10000696_pt1 | contig 25288 bp, 20 predicted proteins | sample OWC_soil_day10_C_2_FD_207647 | JGI IMG/M metagenome (GOLD analysis project Ga0316613, IMG submission 207647) | Wetland soil microbial communities from Old Woman Creek delta, Ohio, United States - OWC_soil_day10_CT_b | ecosystem: Environmental > Terrestrial > Soil > Wetlands | place: USA: Ohio...
TGGATCCGCCGCCGTGAAGCGGGCGATCGACAACGCCTTGCTGACCGTTTCACGGACGGCAGCGTGGGACAGGTCGGCCGTGCTGGCCGAGCCCTTGCGACCGTCCACGTAGACGGTGACGCCCATGCCGCGATCGCGCTGGTACTCGAGCGACTCGACCTCGCCGAGCCGGACCGTGACCGACAGGCCGACGTCGGTGCTGACGCCGGCCTCGGCCTGCGACGCGCCGCCGCGCCGCGCCTCCTCGAGCGCCAGTTCGACGATCGCCTCGAGGTCGTTGCGCGCGACCAGCGCGCCGGTGTGGGTCTCGGTCATGGCGGTGCCGTTTGCGGTGGGGTGCAGGATTGTAGCGGGATCGGCGCCCGACGGGCCCATGCTACGATCGCTTCATGCGCCGCCGCCAACTGCCCGGTGAGCCGGAGCCCCCCAGCAAGGGCGAACTCAAGCGCCGGGCCCACTCCGTGCAGGACCTGGCCGATCGCCTGATCGACGCCGAGGACCTGCCGCTGGAGGCGCTCGGCCTGCCCGAGACCGTGCGCGACGCCGTGCAGCTGGCGCGGAAGATCACCAGCCGCGCGGCGCTGGTCCGGCAGCGGCAGTTCGTCGCCAAGCTGCTGCGCAAGACCGACGTCGAACAGCTGCGCACCGCGATCGAGTCCCGCGCGGCGGACCACCAGCTGGAGGCACGCCTCTTCAAGCGTGTCGAGCGCTGGCGCGACCGCATCGTCGAGGAAGGCCCGGCCGCCGTCGACGCACTGGTGGCCGAATGTCCCGCCTTCGACACGGCCGAGTTCCGGGCGCTGGCCGACGAGGCCTGCCGGGAACGCCGCGTCGGCGGGTCGCAACGCGCCTTCCGCCAGCTGTTTCGCGCCATCAACCGCGAGCTGGCCTCCGTCTGACCGCGAACCGCGCGGTCTTCGGTCGGCCGGATCCGCAGCCGGAAAGCCGGCCCGTGGTAGAATTGCGCGATGCAACCGCTGGTCGGCGTGATCATGGGTTCGGCCTCCGACTGGGAGACGATGCAGCACTGCGTCGCGCTGCTCGACGAGCTCGGCGTGCCCCACGAGGTGCGCGTCGTCTCCGCCCACCGCACCCCGGACCTGCTGTTCGAGTACGCCACGAGCGCCGGCAGCCGCGGTCTCGAGGTGCTCGTTGCCGGCGCCGGTGGCGCCGCCCACCTGCCCGGCATGACGGCGGCGAAGACGCTGCTGCCGGTCATCGGCGTGCCGGTCCAGTCGAAGTCGCTCAACGGCCTCGACTCGCTGCTGTCGATCGTGCAGATGCCGGCCGGCATCCCGGTCGCCACGGTCGCCATCGGCACGGCCGGCGCGAAGAACGCGGCGCTGCTGGCCGCATCGATCCTGGCGGGACGCCACCCCGCCATCGGCGCGGCACTCGCGCGGTTCCGCGCCGGGCAGACCGAAGAGGTCCTGGCCCGGCCCGATCCACGGCAGACCTGAACGTGCAAGTCGGCATCCTCGGGGCCGGGCAGCTCGCCCGCATGCTCGTGCTGGCAGGCGTCCCGCTCGGGATGCGCTTCAGGGTCTTCGACCGCAGCGCCGACGCCCCGGCGGGCCAGGTGGCGCCGATCACGGTGGGCGACTTCGACGACCTCGCTGCCCTGGCGGCGTTTGCCCGCGATGTCGACGTGGTGACCTTCGACTGGGAGAACGTCCCGGTCGCCTCCGCGCGCGCCGTGGCGCGCGATGCGCGCGTGCTGCCCTCGCCGCGGGCGCTCGAGGTCGCGCAGGACCGGCTCAGCGAAAAGCGGATCTTCACGCGCCTGGACATCCCGGTCGCGCCGCACGCGGCGGTGGACGATTTCGCCGGGCTGGAACGCGCCGTGCGGAGGGTCGGGTTGCCCGGCATCCTCAAGACGCGCCGCCTGGGCTACGACGGCAAGGGCCAGGCCGTCCTGCGTCGGCCGGCCGACCTGCAGCGCGCGTGGCATGCGCTCGGCGGGCAGCCGCTGCTCTACGAAGGCGTGGTGGACTTCGACTGCGAGGTGTCGCTGGTTGCGGTGCGCAGCAGGCGCGGCGAGGTCGCCTGCTACCCGCTGACCTGGAACGTTCATTCGCACGGCATCCTGTCGGTTTCGCGCGCGCCGTTCCTGCGGCCGCGACTTCAGGCCCAGGCCCAGCGGCATGTGGGACGGCTCCTCGAGCACCTCCGCTACGTCGGCGTGTTCTGCGTCGAGTTCTTCGTCGCCGGCGGCCGGCTGGTCGCCAACGAGATGGCCCCGCGCGTGCACAACTCGGGCCACTGGACCATCGAGGGGGCCGAGACCAGCCAGTTCGAGAACCACCTGCGGGCCATCGCCGGCCTGCCGCTGGGCAGCACCCGGGCGCGCGGGCACTCGGTCATGGTCAACTGCATCGGGCGCATGCCGCCGGCGGCGCGGCTGCTGGCCCTGCCGGGCGTCCATGTGCACGATTACGGCAAGTCGGCGCGCCCCGGCCGCAAGCTCGGTCACCTGACCTACGTCGGCGGCAGCGCGAGTGCGCGCGACCGCATGGCCGCGCGCCTGCTGGGCCGCGGGCGCGGCTGAGGACTGCCACGCCGTGCCTGTGGTAGCTTTGTCAGCCTTGCGCGGCGCGGACGACCCCGCGGCCCGTCACTGAAGGCCCAGGCCCCATGTACCTCGAGCACTTCGAACTGAAGGAACTCCCGTTCCGGCTCAGCCCGGACCCGGCCTTCCTCTACCTGTCGAAGCACCACGCGCGGGCGAAGGCCTACATGGAGTCGACGATCTGGTTCACCGACGGCTTCGTCGTCATCACGGGCGAGGTCGGGTCGGGCAAGACCACGCTGATCGAGACGTTCCTGAGCGAGCTCGAGAAGGACGTGGTCGTGGCGCAGGTGAACCAGACGCAGGTGTCGCCGATCGAGTTCCTGCAGTCGGTCCTGGTCCAGTTCGGCTTCTCGCCCTTCAGGATGAAGAAGGCGGAGCTGCTGGCGACGCTCAACCAGTTCCTGATCGAGCAGTACGCCGCCGGCCGCAAGGTGCTGCTGATCGTGGACGAGGCGCAGAACCTGTCGCACCGCGTGCTGGAGGAGATCCGCCTGCTGTCGGGCGTGGAGACCACCAAGGAGAAGGTGCTGCGCATCATCCTCGCCGGCCAGCCGGAGATGAACGAGAAGCTCGATTCGCCGGAGCTGCTGCAGCTCGTGCAGCGCGTGCGCCTGCGTTTCCACCTTACCGCGCTGTCGCCGGAGGACCTGCGGGCCTACGTGCTCCATCGCCTCGAGGTCGCTGGTTCGCAGGGGCGGCAGCTGTTCGCCGAGGAGACGTTTCCGCTCCTCTACCAGTACACCGGCGGCATCCCGCGCCTGATCAACACGCTCTGTGACACGGCCCTGATGGCCGCCTACGCCACCGAGAAGCACGAGGTCGGCACGGACGAGGTCCGGGCAGCCATCGCGGAACTCGGCTGGACGGACTACGCGTCGCGGACGGCCCGCATGCAGGCGCTGCAGGGCGGGAGCACGCCGGAGCACGCGCGCGCGGCCGGGTTCGCACGGATCGTCGTGACCTTCGACGGCGCCCGGGTCGAGGAACGCCCGCTGCCTCCGGGTCGGCTCGTGATCGGCCGGACCAGCGACAACGACCTGCAGATCGACAGCAAGTACGTCAGCCGCCATCACTGCCAGATCGTCACGACGCGGGAAGGGAGCACGCTGGAGGACCTGAACAGCACCAACGGCGTCTACGTGAAGTCGAAGCGCGTCCGCCGCCATTACCTGAACGACGGGGACGTCATCGTCCTGGGGCGCCACGAGATCCTCTACCTCGATGAGCGCGCCGGGCGCAGCCGCGCGCCGGCGCACGGCCATGGAGAAGGGGCCGAGGACTGACGCGCCGGGCTCAGTCTTCCTCGTCGAGGGCGGCGCCGTAGCGCCTCTTCTGGACCCGATAGTCGCGCCGCTTGAGCACCAGCACCAGCCCGCAGATCATGGCCAGCAGGCCGAAGCCGACGACCACGTCCGACCAGCCGGGCACCCGCCAGTAATACGAGAAGACCAGGGCGCCCGCGCCGAGCCCCATGTATGCGTAGGGCAGGGATTCGTAAACGGGCCTGGAAAGTCGCAACGCCGTGCCCCCCTTGCGCGACCCGCCGCTCAGCCGGTGCCCCCGACCGTGAGGCCGTCGACCCTCAGCGTGGGCTGGCCCACGCCGACCGGCACGGTCTGCCCTTCCTTGCCGCAGGACCCGACCCCGGCGTCGAGCTCGAGGTCGTTGCCAACCATGCTAACCCGGGTCAGCACGTCCGGGCCATTGCCGATCAGGGTGGCGCCTTTCACCGGGACGGTCACCTTCCCGTCCTCGATCAGGTAGGCCTCGCTCGCGGAGAAGACGAACTTTCCCGAGGTGATGTCCACCTGCCCGCCCCCGAAGTTGACGGCATAGAGCCCCTTCGACACCGAGCGGATGATCTCCGCGGGATCGTGCGGGCCGGCGAGCATGTAGGTGTTGGTCATGCGCGGCAGGGTCATGTGCGCGAACGACTCGCGCCGCCCGTTGCCCGTCGGGTGGTTGCCGGACAGGCGCGCATTCAGCTTGTCCTGCAGGTAACCGCGCAGCACGCCATTCTCGATCAGCGTCGTGCACTGCGTCGGGGTCCCCTCGTCGTCCACGTTCAACGAGCCGCGCCGACCCGGGATCGTCCCGTCGTCGACGACGGTGCACAGCGGCGAGGCAACCCTCTGGCCGACCCGGCCGGCGAATGCCGAGGTGCCCTTGCGGTTGAAGTCGCCCTCGAGGCCGTGACCGATGGCCTCGTGCAGCAGCACGCCGGGCCAGCCCGGGCCCAGGACCACGGTCATGGTTCCGGCCGGCGCGGGCACCGCATCGAGGTTCACCAGCGCCTGGCGCACCGCCTCGCGCGCCAGCCCCAGCGGGCGCTCGTCGGCCAGCAGCTCGGTGAGCCCGTGGCGCCCGCCCATGCCCGCATAGCCCTGCTCGCGCCTGCCGTCCTGCACGACGATCACCGCGACGTTGAGGCGCACCAGCGGGCGGACGTCGGCGGCCAGCACGCCGTCGGTGCCGGCCACCAGGATGACCTCGTGGACCGCCGCGAGGCTCGCGATGACCTGCTCGACGCGCGGGTCCATCTTGCGGGTCTCGCGGTCGATGCGCTCGAGCAGCGCGACCTTGTCCGCGTCGCCGAGCGTCTCGATGGGATCGATCGGAAGGTAGAGCCGGCGGGTCGTCACCTGCTTCCAGGCCTGGGCGCGGCCGTCGCCGCCGCTGCGCGCGATGGCCCGGGCCGCGCGCGCCGCCTCGAGCAGCGCCTCGGGCACGATCTCGTCGGAGTACGCGAACCCGGTGCGCTCGCCCGCCAGCGCGCGCACCCCGACGCCGCTCTCGATGCTGTGCGAACCCGACTTGACGATGCCGTCCTCGAGCGCCCAGTGCTCCTCGCGCGAGACCTGGAAGTACAGGTCGCCGCCGTCGATCGACGCGCCGAGCAGCGTCGAGAGCGCCCGCTCGATGCCGCCCTCGTCCAGTCCGGCGGGGCGCAGGATCGCCTCCTTCGCCGTCGCCAGGTTGTCCGCTACGGAAACATCTCGAACGTCGTTCATCGTCACTCCAGGACGCGGTGCCCGAGCGAGGGAAACCGCTGCCGCGCGTCGGACTGCCCCGCGCGGTCCAGCGCGGCGAGCACGATGCCGGTGCCTCGCGGCAGCCGTTGCAGCACCCGGCCCCAGTAGTCGACGACCATGCTGTCGCCGTAGGTCTCCCGGTCGTTCGGGTGGAAGCCGGACTGGGCCGCCGCCACCACGAAGCACTGGTCCTCGATCGCGCGCGCGCGCAGCAGGACTTCCCAGTGGGCGCGGCCCGTCGGGGCGGTGAACGCGGCCGGAACGGTGAACAGTTCCGCCCCCTGCGCCACCAGCCTGCGGTAAAGCTCGGGGAAGCGAAGATCGTAGCACACGGTCAGGCCGGCCCTGCCAGCCGGCGTGTCCACCACCACGGCCTCCTTGCCGGGCGCGGCGTTCGCCGACTCGCGGTAGCCTTCGTCGCGGCCAGGGATGTCCACGTCGAACAGGTGGATCTTGTCGTAGCGCGCGACCCGGCGTCCCGTGTCGTCGTAGACCAGGCAGGCATTGGCCGGCCGCGCGTCCCCTGCGACGCTGATCGGCGTCGTGCCTGCGATCACCCAGACGCCCGCCGCGCGCGCGGCCTCCGCGACGCCGGCCTGGATCGGGCCGCCGTCGATCGGCTCGACGATGCGCCGGCGCTCGGCCTCGCTGCGGCCCATGAACGCGAAGTTCTCCGGCAGCACCACGAGGCACGCGCCCAGTCCGGCAGCCTCGCCGATGAGCCGGCGGGCGGTGTCCAGGTTGGCGGCGACGTCGAGCCCCGACGTCATCTGCACTGCAGCGACCAATGGATCAGACATCGTCATCATCCCCGGGCGTCATCGCCGGACGCCGCCGGTTGAGCGGGCGCGGCACCCAGACCCGCCGCGTCCTCGAGTTCGCGCGCGTCGATCTTCCGGACCAGCGGATTGTCCCACGGTCCGGTGATCCGATAGTAGGCGCGAGCCACGCCCTTCAGCGGCTCCTTGAAGATCTGCGAGAACAACAGCAGCGCCGCGCCCACCGCGGGACCGCCGGCGATCGCGCCGGCAACGCCGAGCGAGGCGCCGAGGTCGCCGGTGACGACGGCGGTCTGGTCGTAGGTGCGGTCCCGCAGGTCGGTGCGCCCGGCGATGCCCACGTCTGCCGCGGGGCCGCGCAACGTCAGGTTGTCGGTGAAGGCCACGCCCGTGGACAGCGTGAAGTCGCCCTTCACCGAGTCGAAGGCCATGCCCTGGCCGGTGAGGTCCTCGAAATCCAGCGCCAGCCGTCGGCCGAGGTGGGCCAGGCTCATCAGCCCGAGGATCCGCCCGGCGCCCGGTTCCACCGAGAGCACGCGGCCTTCGTGGATGACGATGCGGGCCTTGCCGGACATCCGCTGCAGCAAGGTCGCATCCGGCCCGCCGGGCCAGGTCACGTCGGCCTCGATGCGGCCCTTCCTGGCCTCGATCGCCGGCGCGAGCGCCATGGCATCGAGCAGTCCCCTGACGTCGCCGCTGTCGAGCTCGAAGCGCAGCGCGGTCGCGATGCCGCGGGGCCCCGCGCGCCACGCGCCGCTGCCCCGCGCCACGAAGGCCGGGTGACGGGCCGTGAACTCCTCGAGACTGACGCCGTTGCCCACGTTGTCGATGCGCGCGTCGAGGTGGCCGAGTTTCCAGTCGAGGAAGACGAGGTCGCGGATGTCGAGCCGCATGCCCGGCAGCCGTGCAGGGTCGGGCTCGCCTCCGGGCTCGCGGACGCGGGGCGACACCGTGAGCCGCTCAAGGTCGGCCACCAGCGGCACGTCGCCGGGGAAGGAATACGGGATCCTGAGGCGGCCCTCGGCGGCCGGCGCGCGGACCTCGATGTCCCAGACGCGGTTGCCGGGCCGGAGCCGGCCACTGACCCCGTCGAACTCGTAGCCGAGCACCTCGAGCCTGCCGACGTCGAGCGTCACGCCCGCCAGCAGGTCCTCGAGTCGACGCTTGCCGGGCTCGCTCCACGTCAGCGAGGTCAGGTCGCTGATGCTGAGGTAGGGCAGCCGGCCGTCCACGGTCAGGCCGGGGCCCACCGGCAACGAACCGACTTCCCCGCCACCGAGCCGGACGGTGCCCCGCGCCACCTGCAGGCGTCCGGCCTCGCGGCGGAGTTCCAGCAGCGCGCGCACGTTGCGGCCGAGGCCGGCCCTGACGCGCAACCCGTCGCCGTCGGTGGTCAGGTCGAGGGTGAGTGGCCGGTTTTCGCCCGGCTCCTTGGCGAGCGGCGCAGGCAGCCCCGACGCGAGCCCGACGAGGTCGCTTTCGACACGGACCCGGCTCGCGCCGCGTTCGTCAGCCGCTGCCGGCCGTTCCAGCGTCCAGTCGCCGCGCCAGCGGGTCGTCCCCGCCAATCCCGCGTTGAGCGGCAGGCGCAGCACGTGCGGCAGGCGTGCGCCCTCCAGCGTGCCGCGCGCATCGATGCGCGTCTCGATGTCGCCGTCCGGTTGCCGGCGGCTGGTCACCGTGGCCTCGGCCGCCCCGCCGAGCAACTCGCCCGTCAGCTTCGGCGCGAAGAACTCGCGATCCCGCACCCAGAACTCCCCCTCGACGCCGGTGACCGGCTCCGCCACGCCGTCGAGTGCCAGCGACACGCCCCGTGCCATGCCGTGCACGTTGATCGCGCGGTCGGAAAACTGCTTGATCGGCAGGTACATGGCGACCTCGCCCGACAGCGGGCCGGACGCCGACAGCCGCTCGAAGGTGCTGCCGAGCCGCGGGGCCAGCGGGCTCGAGGCGAAGAAGCCCCGCACGGCGCCCGCATCCGCTGCCACGTTCGCGCGGATGACCAGCAGCGCCTCGCGCCAGTCCGCCAGCTCGGCCCAGGCACCCCGGACACCGATCTGTCCGAGGTTCCCGGCCGACGCCGCGACCCGCAGCGAGGGCCCGTCGAAGGTGGCCTCGGCGGACGCGCCGGTCACCGGCATCCAGCCGGGCGCGTAATCGAGCGTCAGGTCTTCCACGCGTGCCGTCGCGACGAAGCGCCCCTGGCCCTCGCGATACGGGAAGCCGCGGAGCGGGCCGGTGATCTGCACCCGCGCCTCGGGCACGCGCCCGGACACGAAAGCGCGATCCAGCCACTCGAGCGTCCGCGGCGTCAGTTTCTCGCGCGTCAGGTATCCGGATACCGCGGAAACGTCGGACACCGTGGCGCGTGCGTCGAGGTCCATGAGTGTGGTCGTCCCCGGGCGTGCCAGGAGCCGCAGGCGCCCGCGGGCCTCGCCGCCGGTCGTCACGACCTCGGCGTCGTCGGTCGCGAGACGCAGGCCGCCGAGCGCACGCGTGAGTTCGACCGTCGCGCGGACCCGCTGGAAGGGCATCGGCGTCCGCCAGTGGATCGGCCAGTCGAGCGTCACGTCGCCGGCGTCGAGATGGACGGTGCTCACCGCGCCGGCGCCCTCGAAACGGCCGTCGGCGCCATCCACGCCCGGGAAACGGCCGAAACGCTCGAAGCCGACGTCCTCGAAACGCGCGCTGCCCGTCAGGTCCGGCATCTGCCGCGGCCCGGCCGGCTTCACCCTGAGGTCCACGTCGCGCAGCGTCCCGCGCAATCCCAGCGCCTGCAGGCGGTCGCGCAGCGGCGTCGCCGGCAGCAGGCTGAGCATCGGCACCAGGTTCCCGGCGCGGAGATAGCCCGTCCTGACCCATGCCTCGGCCAGCCGGCCTTCGCGCAGGGCAACAGTCGCCGTGAGGTCCGTCGGCCGCCAACGCGCGTCCGGGGCCGAGAGCTCGAGTTCCCGGCCCGAGACGCGCCAGGTATCGCCGTCCCGCTCCGCCGTCAATTCGCCCGCGAGGCGCGTGTAGGTCGGACCGGAGCCCGGGTCGCCGCCGGGCAGCACGATGCGGGTCAGCTGCAGCGCGGCCCTGCCGCGCTCGAACGACCGCCCGGTGCCGCGTGCCGAGACCCGGAACGAACCGGCGCCCGCCGACGGCACCGGAAAGCGGTCGGGCAGCAGGCCGGCCCAGCCGGCGAGATCGACGTCCGTCGCAGCAAGCCGGACGCGCCATGCCGTTTGGGCGGGGTCGGCGATGTTGCCGGAAGCGTGCGCCTCGAAGTCCATGCGCCGCCCGAGCGTCTTCGGCAGGTCGACGTCGCCCTGCAGGTCGATCGAGTCGCCTTTGCGGCGCATCTCCAGGTCGACGCTCGTCAGCTCCCAGGTCGTGCCGCCCGCGCCGAGGTCGCGGAAGGCCACGGTCGCGTCGCGGACCTCGATGACACCCCGCGGCACGCGCTCGAGGCCGCGCCGGGCCCGCGGTGTCTCCTGCGGGCGGACGAAGCCGGCCTGGCCCACGAGCTCGATGTGACGGTCAGGAAACACCAGCACGTTGAGGCGGGGCGCCTCGAGGATCACGCGCCCGACCTCGAGGCGGCGGTACCAGGCGGAGCGCAACAGCGAGAGGCTGGCCCTGCCGGCGCGCGCGGTGACCAGCGGCTCCCCGTCCCGGTCGACGATGCGCGCGCCCGCGAAGTAGATCTCCGGACCGTACCAGCCGATGCGGGCGTCCAGCGACTCGAAGGTGAGCCGCAGGCCGGTCGCCGTGCGCACCGTCTCGGCGACGCGGACTTCATATTCGGGCAGCAGGCCGATGACGAGGCGGAAGCCGACCACCAGCAGCGCCGCGACGACGGCGAGCGCCGCCACCGTCCCTGCGATCCAGCGCCAGGCCCTTTTTCCCCGGGGAGTCACCTACTGCCTCAGATCAACACCACGTCGTACTGGTCCTGCGCGTAGAGCGCCTCCGTCTGCAGGCGGATGGGCTTGCCGGTCGCCAGCTCCAGCTCGCCCAGTGCGGCGGACTCCTCGTCCAGCAGCAGCTCGATGACGTCCTGGTGGGCCAGCACCACGAGCTCCTGGAACTCGAACTGGCGGGACTGGCGCAACACCTCGCGGAAGATCTCGTAGGCCACGGTTTCCGCCGTCCTCACGAATCCCCGGCCCTCGCAGGTAGGACAGGCCCGGCACATCAGATGTTCCAGGCTCTCCCGCGTCCGCTTGCGCGTCATCTCGACCAGGCCGAGCGGCGAGACCGCCGACACGTGGGTCTTGGCATGGTCGGCCGCGAGTGCCTTCTCCAGGGCCTGCAGGACCTGGCGGCGGTGTTCCTCGTCCTGCATGTCGATGAAGTCGACGATGATGATGCCGCCGAGGTTGCGCAGGCGGAGCTGCCGCGCGATGGCCACCGCCGCCTCCAGGTTGGTGCGGAAGATCGTGTCCTCGAGGTTGCGGTGCCCGACGAACGCGCCCGTGTTGACGTCGATCGTGGTCATCGCCTCGGTCTGGTCGATCATCAGGTAGCCGCCCGACTTGAGCGGGACCTTGCGGTCGAGCGCCCGGGTGATCTCGTCGTCCACCCCGTAGATGTCGAAGATCGGCCGGTTGGCGGCGGCCTGCTCGATGCGGCTGGCGCTCTCCGGCACGAAGGTGCGGACGAATTCGACCATGCGCGCGTGTGCGGCGGGCGAGTCCACCAGCACGCGGTCGATGTGCTGGCCGAGCTGGTCGCGCAACACGCGCAGCTCCAGCGGCAGGTCCTCGTGGACCAGCTGCCCGGCGCGCGCCGTGAGCCCGCGCGTGCGCACCACGTCCCACAGGCGCTGCAGGAACATCATGTCCGCCCGCAGGGCCTCGATCGCGCAGTCCTCCGCCGCGGTCCGCACGATCCAGCCACCGGGTTCGCCGGGCGCGGCAAAGAGCTGGACCGCTTCCCGCAGCCGGGTCCGCTCGCCCTCGTTCTCGACGCGGGCGGAAATGCCGATGCCGCGACCCTTGGGCATGTAGACCAGGAAGCGGGAGGGAAGCGTGATGTAGGTCGTGAGCCGCGCACCCTTGGTGCCGAGCGGGTCCTTCAGGACCTGCACCAGGATCTCGTCCCCCTCACTGACGAGCTGCCGCACGTTCTCCGGGCGGGCGGTCTCGATCCCGTCCTCCACCAGCGGCGGCGCGACGATGTCGTTGGCGTGCAGGAATGCGGTCCGGTCGAGCCCGATGTCGATGAAGGCGGCCTGCATGCCGGGAAGCACGCGGGCCACCTTGCCCTTGTAGATGTTGCTGATCAGCCCGCGCCGGTTGGCGCGCTCGAGGAACACCTCCTGGAGCACGCCGTTCTCGACCAGCGCAGCGCGGCTCTCGCGCGGCGTGACGTTGACCAGCAGCTCCGTGCTCATGTTCCCCGACTCCCTTGCCAGGCCGGGATGCCTGCCGCGGACAGCAACAGCGCCGTCTCGTACAGCGGCAGCCCCATCACGCCCGAGTAGCTTCCCTCGATGCGCTCGATGAAGATCGCGCCAAGTCCCTGCACCGCGTAGCCGCCCGCCTTGTCCGCGGGCTCGCCCGTCGCCCAGTACGCGCGCCGCTCCGCCTCGCTCAACGCGCGGAACGCGACCCGGCTGACGCTGACCGCCGTGCGCAACACTTCGCCGTGGTGCAGGGCCACCGCCGTCATCACCTCGTGGACGCGTCCCGACAGCTCGCCCAGCATGTCGACGCACTCCTGCTCGTCCCGCGGCTTGCCGAAGATCGCCGTGCCGAGCACGACGGAAGTGTCGGCCGCGAGCAGCGGCCGGCCGGCCGGCCCCGGACAACGATTCCGGGCGTACGCGGCCTTGTCGCGCGCCAGCCGCTCGACATAGTCCCGCGGCGCCTCGCCGGGCAGGCGCTCCTCGTCGAAGTCCACGCCGAGCACCTCGTGCGGGATCCCGATCTGGTGCAGGAGCTGGCTGCGGCGCGGCGACCGGGACGCGAGCACGATTGCGTCGTAACTCATTGAGGGCCTTGAGGTTCGTCGGACCCGCCAAGCGGGGCGGCGTGACCGAAGCATAGCCCTTCGGCGGTCCTCGCGGAACCGCCGATCGCGGCCCTGCCGGAGCTGCCTAGGCCCTGTGGTAGGGATGGCCCTTGAGGATGCTCTGCGCGCGATAGAGCTGCTCGGCCACCATGACCCGCACCAGCCCGTGCGGAAACGTCAGCGGCGACAGGGACCAGGTCGAGTCGGCCCGCTCCATGCACGCCGGGTCGATCCCGTCGGGACCGCCGATGAGCAGGGCGGCGTCGCGACCGTCGTTCATGCGCGCGGCGAGCCAGCGCGCGAGCTGCGCGGTGGTCATTCCCCGCCCCTTCACGTCGAGCGCGGTGACGTGCGCGCGGGGTTCGATCGCCGCCAGCATCCTGCGTCCTTCCTCGGCGCGGCAGCGCGCAATGTCGGCGTTGCGGCCGCGCGGGGTGACGGGGATCTCGACCAGTTCGAGCCGCACCTCGGGGCCCATGCGGCCCGCATACTCGGCGTAGCCTTCCTCGACCCAGCCGGGGAGCCGGGTGCCGGCCGCGAGGAGCCGGATCAGCAACGGTCGCGCCTCAGGCGCGCGCCGTCCCGCGCTGCGCGGGCCGCACTTCCCAGAGCTTTTCCAGGCCGTAGAACTCGCGGATGCGCGGCAGCATCACGTGCACGAGCACGTCGCGCAGGTCGACCAGCACCCACTCGCCGTCGCGCTCGCCCTCGACGCCCATGGGCTGGAATCCCGCGGCCTTGCACCACTCCACCACGCGGCCCGCGATCGAGCGCACGTGCCGGTCGGAGGTGCCGGTGGCGATGATCATGGTGTCGGTGATGTCGGTGAGGTTGCGAACGTCCAGGATCCTGACGTTCACCGCCTTCATGTCCTCGAGCGCCGCGACTGCGACGTCGGACATGCCGGGCGCCTTCTTCCGGGTTCGCGGCGCGCCGCGGCGGGTGGCGGGCTTGCGGGTTGTCTTGCGCTTCGTCTTCGTCTCGGTTTGGCTCATCCCTCGGTTTCACCTGGCCGGGCGTAGATGCCCGTGGCGTTGATCATCCTACGCACCGGCTCGGGCATCAAGTACCGCGGGTCGCGGCCTGAGCGGAGCGCCTCCCGCAGGTCGGTCGAGGAGATGTCGAGCTGCGTGCCAGGATGGTCGAAGATCCGGCCCGCAGGCGCGGCCGCGATGTCCTCGCGGCCGCGCGCGCGGCCGGCCTCGAGCAGGCGCCCCAGGTCGCCGGTGGACGGCAACTCGGCGCCCGGACGATGCGCGACCGCGATGTGCGCGAGCTCGAGCAGCTCGCGCCAGCGGTGCCAGGTCGGCAGGCCGAGGAAGGCGTCCATCCCGAGCAGCAGGACGAGCGGCCGCGACCCCTGCTCGCGGCGCAGTTCCTCGAGCGTGAGGACGGTGTAAGACGGCCCCGGCCGCCTGATCTCGCGATCGTCCACCTCGAAGGCATCCTCGTCCTCGAGTGCCGCGCGCACCATCGCCAGCCGCGTTGCAGCGTCGGCGAGCGGCTTGCCCCGGTGAGGCGGATCTGCCGCCGGAATGAACAGCACGGAGTCGAGGCGCAGCAGCTCGGTCAGCTCGAATGCGGCGCGCAGGTGCCCGAAGTGGATCGGGTCGAAGGTGCCGCCGAAGATGCCGAGGGGACCCATGTCACGCCCGGGGTGCAGCGAGCGGCATGCGCACGCCGGCGAGCGTGGCGACCAGCGCCGCCAGCTCGTCCCAGGGATCACCCGCGTCCACTCCCTTGATGCAGCGGTCGGCCCGCGCCGCCTGGCTGACCATCGGGCCGAGACGCTGGCCGGCCGTGCGGTGCACGGCCGCATCGAGGGCGCGCGCGCGGCGTTCGGCCTGCTTGCCCCACGCCTGCGCACCCCCGCCGCCGCGGCGCGCTGCGGCGAGGGCGCGGATTTCCCTGCACAGCAGCCACAGCACGATCGGCGGCTCGGTGCCTTCGCCCCGCAGGCCCTCGAGGATCCGCAGCGCGCGGACGATATCGCCGCCGAGTGCGGCTTCGCCGAGCTGGAAGACGTCGTAGCGGGCGCTGTTCGCGACGGCCGCGGCGACCTCGTCCTCGTCCACGACGCCGGGCGGGTGCGTGAGCGCGAGCTTCTCGATTTCCTGGTGCGCCGCGAGCAGGTTGCCCTCGACCCGCTGCGCCAGGAGGCGGGCCGCGGCCAGGCCGAGTTCGAGCCCATGCCGCGAGGCGCGTGTGCTCACCCAGCGCGGCAGTTCGGCGATTTCGACGGGCCAGACCTGCACCACGACGCCATGCTGCTCGAAGGCCTTGAACCAGGCGCTCGCCAGCGCGTCCCGCTCCACGCGGCCCGTCACGACCAGCACGATCGTGTCCGGCGGCGGATCGCTCGCCAGTTCGGCCAGCACCTTGCCGCCGTCCACGCCGGGTCGCGGCGTCGGCAGCCGGATGTCGAGGACGCGCCGGGAGGCGAAGAGGGACAGTGACTGGCCGGAACCCTGGACGACGCTCCAGTCGAACCGCCCCTCGACGAAGAAGGCCTCGCGTTCCGCATAGCCCTCCTCCCGGGCGCGGGACCGGATCGCGTCGGCGGCTTCGCCGACGAGCAAGGGCTCGTCTCCCGAGACCAGCCAGACTGGCTTCAGGGTCGAGGCGAGTTCACGCGGCAGCTGGTCGGCCCTGATTCGCATGGATCACCTGGTCCGTTGCGGTGATTATCGGCACCCGGCCGGCCGTCCGCCACCGCCGCGACGACGGCCGGGGGTGATGCTATATTCCGCGCCGCCCAGGAGGCCGACCCATCGCATGCGCCCCGTCGTGGAATTCCGCTGGAACTGGTCCCGCCGCCGCGCGGCGGGCTGGCTTGCCGCGGCCTTGCTGTTCCTCGGCGCCCAGTCCGCGGTGGCCTTTCATGAGCACAGGGCGGAGGCGCCGTCGACCCATCGCGTCGGCTCCTGCGACCTGTGCGTGGCCCATGCGACGCCGGCTGCGCCGCCACCCGCGCCGCTCGCGCCGCCCGCAGCCCCGGCCGTCGCGATTCCCCTGGCCGCTGGTGACTGCCCGATCGCGGTCGCCCGTGCCGGCCGGACGCCACATTCGCCGCGGGCGCCGCCTTCCTTCCATCCCGACTGAGACAGTGACCCGCGCGGCCTTGCGGCTGCGCCTTTGCCGGCCGCCGGCCGGCGCTCTCATCCGGATGGATTGGCATGAACCCCATGGTCTTGATTGCGGGCTGCGCCTGCGCCTCGTTGGCGCCAGCCGTTGCCGCGATGGCTTCCAGCCAGCACGACGAGCTCCAGGAAATCCTCGTTACGTCCACGCCGCTGGCCGAGGATCTCACCAGCACCGCCCAGTCGATCAGCGTGATCGCCGGCGACGACCTCGCCCTGCGCCTCGCACCGACCCTCGGTGAGACAGTGGCCGGCGAGGCCGGCGTGCATTCGACGTTCTTCGGTCCCGGCGCCTCGCGCCCGGTGATCCGCGGCCTGGGCGGCGACCGGGTCCAGATCCTCACGGACGGACTGGCGACGCTCGACGCCTCGGGCGTGTCAGAGGACCATGCCGTCGCCATCGACCCGGCCCTGGCCGACCAGGTCGAGATCGTTCGCGGCCCGGCAACCCTGCTGTATGGCACGGGCGCTGCGGGCGGAATTGTCAACGTCGTGACCAACCGGATCCACGACGACCTGCCCGCGGCGCCCGAAGGCCTGCTGGAGGTTCGCGGCGACACCGCGTACCAGGAGCGCGCCATCGCCGGCCGCTTCGACGCCGGAGTGGGCCGCGTGGCGCTGCACCTCGATGCCGTGGCCCGCGAGACCGACGACTTCGACATCCCGGGCTTCGCGCAGTCACGCGCCCTGCGCGACGAGCTCATCGCCGCGGGCGAGGAACCGGACGATGCGCGCGGCACCGTCGCCAACTCCTGGACCGAGACACGCTCGGGAGGCGCCGGCGCCACCTGGGTGGGCAACGAGTGGTTGCTCGGCCTGGCCTACAGCCGCCACGAGAGCGCGTACGGCATCCCGGGCGGGCACGGCGACGAAGAGGCCGGGCCGGCCATCGACCTCGAGCAGGACCGACTCGACTTCGCATTCGACCGCCGGTTCACCGGCGGGTCGCGGCTCCGCGTCGGCGCCGCGGCCAGTGCCTACGAGCACGCGGAACTTGAACCCTCCGGCGAGCCGGGCACGCTGTATGAGGTTGATGGCCGCGAGCTCCGCATCGCCCTCGACCACAGCCTGCCCTGGGCGTTGACGGGCACCGTGGGCGTGCAATGGCAACAGGTCGAGCTGGCGGCGACCGGCGAGGAAGCCTTCGTGCCGGATTCGCGGACCCGCAGCGTCGGCGCCTTCCTGTTCGAGGAGCGCGACTTCACGGCGTGGTCGCTGGAACTCGGTGCGCGGGTCGACCGCCAGGAAGTTGCCGGCGAGGGCATCGACGGCTACGCGGCCTCCGCCATCAACCTGTCGGCCGGCGCGATCCTGCCGGTCGCGGATAGCGTGACGCTGGTCGCGCAGGTGGCAGGCATCGAGCGACACCCGAGCGCGACCGAGCTGTACGCGGACGGCCCCCATGCAGCGACCGGCCAGTACGAGATCGGCAGCGCGGACTTCGACACCGAGCGCGGCATCCAGGTGGAAGCCGGCCTGCGCCTCGCAGAAGACGGACGGAGCGCGGAACTGCGCGCCTTCGTCGTCGACTACGAGGGCTACCTGTTCCTGGCCGCGACCGGCGCCGAGGAGGACGGCCTGCCCGTGTTCGAGTACCGCCAGCAGGGCGCCAGGTTCTACGGTCTCGAGGCGACTGCGACCCTGGAGCTCGGGGCGCGCGGGTGGTCGCTCGACCTGCTGGCCGACGCGGTGCGCGGCCAGCTGGACCAGGGCGGCGCCCTGCCACGCATCCCGCCGTTACGGATCGGCGCGGAGCTTTCGTACCGGCACGGGGCGCTCGGTGCCACGGTCTCCGCGCGGCACAGCTTCGAACAGGATCGCGTCGCGGAGGGAGAACTGCCCACCGACGGTTACACCCTGCTCGACGCCGAGGTCTCGTGGCGGATGCCCTGGGCCGCCGGCGAGACGCTGGCATTCGTCCGGGCGACCAACCTGCTGGACGAGGATGCGCGAGTGCACCCGTCGCCCCTCAAGGACGAGGTGCCCCTGGCCGGGCGTTCCCTGGCCGCCGGGTTGCGGGTCACCTTCGGCCGATAGCGTGCCCGGCGGGCAGGTTCGGTCGCCGGGCCGCCGTGCCCGGCGCAAGGCTCCGTGCGCAGCGACGCGTCATGACCGCGGCCGTTACGCTGGCCGGGAGTCGCGCCGAGGAGTACAAATTCCAGGATTGCCGGAGCGCGCGCCGCCCAGGCGCCCGCGCAATCCGGCCAGCAGGAGCGAGCCATGACCCGACCCGCAGCCACCCGCCGCAGGAAACTCTATCCCGACGTCGAGCCCTATCGCATGGGGCACCTCAAGGTCCCCGGGGGACATCGCATCTACTGGGAAGAGTGCGGCAACCCCCGGGGCAAGCCGGCGGTGTTCGTGCACGGCGGGCCGGGCGCAGGCGCGGACGCGCGATCCCGGCGCTTCTTCGACCCCAGGCGCTACCGCATCGTCGTATTCGACCAGCGCGGCTGCGGACGCAGCCGCCCCCACGCCAGCCTCGAGCAGAACACCACCTGGGACCTGGTGGCCGACATGGAGCGGCTGCGCGAGCACCTCGAGCTCGATCGCTGGCTCGTATTCGGCGGCTCCTGGGGCTCGACCCTGTCGCTCGCCTACGCCCAGTCGCACCCGGACCGCGTCACGGAACTGGTGCTGCGCGGGATCTTCATGCTCCGGCGCAAGGAACTCGAGTGGTTCTACCAGGAAGGCGCCAGCGCGATCTTCCCGGACCGTTGGGAGAGCTACCTCGCCGCCATCCCGCCGCGGGAGCGCAAGGACCTGATGCGGGCCTTCTACCGACGCCTGACCGGTCCCGACAGGAAGGCCGCCGTCGCGGCCGCGCGCGCCTGGGCGGTCTGGGAAGGTTCGACCAGCTTCCTGTACCCGGACGAGGAGACCGCCGCCCGGTGGGGGGAGGACAAGTTCGCGCTGGCCGTCGCGCGCATCGAGTGCCACTACTTCGTCAACCGCGGGTTCATGAAGAGGGAAAGCCAGCTGCTCGACGGCGTGGACCGGATCCGGCACATCCCGGCCGTCATCGTGCAGGGGCGCTACGACGTCGTGTGCCCGATGATGAGCGCCTGGGACCTGCACAAGGCCTGGCCGGAGGCCGACTTCAGGGTCGTGCCGGATGCTGGCCACTCGGCGCTCGAGCCCGGCAACACGCACGAGCTGATCAGCGCGACGGACCGGTTCGCGCGGCGCTGAACCGGCTCGGCCGGTCCCGCTCTCAAGGCATGCCTGTGCGGCGCGACAGGACCCCGCCAGCGCCTCACGCTGGCACGGGCGCTCGTCGGGCGGGTCCCCGCTGCGCTCGCGCGGCTCCGCTTCGCTCCGCAAGCACAACGCGCTCGCTTCGGGGGACCACGCCCTGCGCGCCCGTGCCTGACGCGTACTGCCGCCATTCAGGCGCGGTCGAGGGAGGGCCGGTGCCCGTAGTGAGCGCGTTGTGCTTGCGGAGCGAAGCGGAGCCGCGCGAACGAAGTGGCACCGGCCGACCGGTGGCCGCGCCAGCTGCAACGACCGAGCGCAGCGGGGACCCGCCCGACGAGCGCCCGTGCCTGCCCCGAGACGCAGCGGGACCGGCCAACCACGGACCGCCCGTCAGCACTCCGGGACGTTGACCGCGAGGCCGCCCTGCGAGGTCTCCTTGTAGATGGCGGCCATGTCGCGCCCCGTCTGGTGCATGGTGGCGATGACCTGGTCGAGCGTCACCTTGTGCGAGCCGTCGCCCCGCAGCGCGAGGCGCGCGGCGTTGATCGCCTTCACCGCGCCCATCGCGTTGCGCTCGATGCAGGGGATCTGCACGAGGCCGCCGACCGGGTCGCAGGTCAGGCCCAGGTTGTGCTCCATGCCGATCTCGGCCGCATTCTCGACCTGCGTGTTCGTGGCGTGCAGCGCGGAGGCCAGCCCGGCGGCCGCCATGGAGCAGGCGACGCCCACCTCCCCCTGGCAGCCCATCTCGGCGCCGGAGATCGACGCGTTACGCTTGTAGAGCAGCCCGATCGCCCCGGCGGTCAGCAGGAACCGTCGTACGCCCGCCTCGTCCGCGCCGTGACACAGGCGGGTGTAGTAATGAAGCACTGCGGGGATGATGCCCGCGGCGCCGTTGGTCGGCGCCGTGACTACACGGCCGCCGGCCGCGTTTTCCTCGTTGACCGCCAGCGCCCACGCGTTGACCCACTCCATCGGGTCGGACCGTCCCGCCTTGTCCTCGGACTCGAGCATGCGCTGCAGCCGCGGCGCGCGCCGCCGGACCTTCAGCGAGCCAGGCAGCAGTCCGCTCGCGGCAAACCCGCGGTTCACGCAGGCCTGCATGACGTCCCAGACCTCCGCGAGCCGCGCGCCCACCTCGGCCCGCGGCCGCAGGGTGCACTCGTTGGCGAGCGTCAGTTCGTGAATCTCGAGCCCATGCGCGTGGCAGGCCGCGAGCAGGGTCGCCGCGGACTCGAACGGGTACGGCAGCGCCACCTCGTCCGCCACGGCGCCGGCGGCGCCGGCCTCGCCCTCGCGCCACACCGCGCCGCCGCCGATGGAGTACATCTCCTCCTCGAGCAACGTGGCGCCCTGCGCGTCGCGGGCGGCGAAGCGCAGGCCGTTCGGGTGCCGGGGGAGCATCTGGTCACGCAGGAACAGCAGGTTCATCGGCTCGTCGAAGGCGATCTCGTGCCTTCCCAGCAGGCGGATCCGCGCGCTGCCACGGATGCGCGCGATGGCCGGGTCCATCGCGGCGGGGTCCAGCGTCGCGGGCTCCTGTCCCTCGAGGCCGAGGAGCACGGCCCGGTCGGTGCAGTGCCCGATGCCGGTGAGTGCCAGCGAGCCGTACAGCCGCACGTAGACCTCGGCGGTGCGCGCCAGCAGCCCCTCCGATTCGAGCCGCGACACGAACAGCCGCGCAGCCAGCATCGGGCCCATGGTATGCGACGACGAGGGCCCGACCCCGACCTTGAAGATGTCGAAGACGGAACGCTCCACCGACGCCGCACCCGATCCCGCATCGCTCATGCGCGCCTGCCCCGCATCAGAGCGCCGCCAGCCGCACCGCGACCAGCCCGGCGAGCTCGCGCGCCAGCGCCTGCCGGATATCGCTTTCCTCGTGCTGCTTGGCCAGCACGGCGGTGTCGTCGTACGCGTAGACCCGCGTGAGGGTGAGCTTCTGCCTCGGCAGGATCTCCTGCCCTCCGGCCGAGACGGAGTACTCCACGGTGTAGAAGACCTCGTACTCCTGGGGCGTGTTGCGCGCCGAGATCGTCAGCACGTTGCGCCCGGTGTCGTCCTCGTGCACGTGGATCACCGCCGTCGCCGCGTCCCTGCCAGCAGCGAGCGTCGCACCCGCCGAGCCGAGGGTCGTCGTCAGTTCGTCGTAGAAGGGCGTATACCGGTCCGAGGCCTCGACCCAGGGCTCGCTCATGCGGGCCGACAGCCGGACGTCGCCGCGCAGGTGGAACCCGCAGCCTGCGATGAGCGCAGTCGCCAGGACGACCAGGAGGGAGGCCCGGGTGCGCACGTCAGGCCACCACGTTGACCAGCTTGCCTGGCACGTAGATCACCTTGCGCACCGGCCTGTCGCCCACGAAGCGGCGGACGTTCTCGTCGGCCAGGGCGGCCTCGCGGGCCGCTGCTTCGTCCGCCCCGGTCGGCAGGCTGAGCCTGCTGCGCAGCTTGCCATTGACCTGGACCACGAGCTCGACGCTGTCCTGTTTCAGTGCGGCCGGATCGGCCTCCGGCCAGCGCTCGTCCACCAGCGCGGTCGAGTGACCGAGTTCCTGCCAGAGGGCGTGCGTCGCATGCGGCACGATCGGCGACAGCATGACGACGATCAGCTCGAGCGCCTCCTGCACCACCGCCCTGCCCTGCGGCGAGGCGTCCTCGAAGCGGCTGATCGCGTTCAGCAGCTCCATCACCGCGGCGATCGCCGTGTTGAACGTCCGCCGGCGACCGAGGTCGTCGGTCACCTTGGCCAGCGTCTGGTGGGCCAGCCGGCGAAGTTCGCGCTGCCCGTCGTCGAGCCCGGCAGCGTCGACCGCGGGCGCCGGCCCCGTCGCCAGGTGCGAATGCACGGCCTTCCACAGGCGCTTCATGAACCGGAATGCGCCCTCCACGCCCTCGTCCGACCACTCGAGGGTCTGTTCCGGCGGCGCCGCGAACAACATGAACAACCGCGCGGTGTCGGCGCCGTAGCGGCCGACGAGCGCCTGCGGGTCGACGCCGTTGTTCTTCGACTTGGACATCGTGACCACGCCGCCCGACTCGACCGGCAGCCCGTCCGACCTGAGGATCGCGCCGATGCGCTGGCCCTTGTCGTCGAACTGCGTTTCGACGTCGGCCGGGTTGAAATACGTGATCCGGCCAGACTCGGGGCGGCGGAAGAAGACGTCGTTCAGCACCATGCCCTGCGTGAACAGGTTCTGGAAAGGCTCGGAGACAGTGGTGAGCCCGCAGTCCCGCATCGCCCGCGTCCAGAAGCGCGCATACAGCAGGTGCAGGATGGCGTGTTCGATGCCGCCGATGTACTGGTCCACGGGAAGCCAGTAGGCCGCACGCTCGTCCACCATCGCCTGGTCGTTGCCCGGGCAGGCGAAGCGGAAAAAATACCAGGACGAGTCCACGAAGGTGTCCATGGTATCCGTCTCGCGGCGCGCCGGCCCGCCGCAGGCCGGGCAGGCGCACTGCAGGAAGGATGTGTTCTTCGCCAGCGGGTTGCCGGAGCCGTCCGGGACCAGGTCGTCCGGCAGTACGACGGGCAGCTGGTCGTCGGGGACGGGCACCTCGCCGCAGCTCCCGCAGTGGACCAGTGGGATGGGACAGCCCCAGTAGCGCTGGCGCGAGATACCCCAGTCCCTCAGGCGCCAGTTCACCTGCTTGCGGCCGAGCCCCTTCGCTTCGAGGTCCGCTGCAATGGCGTCTACCGCCCCCTGGTAGTCCAGCCCGTCGTAGCGTCCGCTGTTTACGCAGCGGCCGTAGTCCGCGTACCAAGGCTGCCATGCACCGGTCGAGTACTCCTGCCCGGCGACGTCGATCACCTGCACGATCGGCAGGCCATATTTCTTCGCAAAGGCAAAGTCCCGCTCGTCGTGGCCGGGCACGCCCATCACGGCGCCCTCGCCGTAGGCCATGAGCACGTAGTTGCCGACCCATACCTCCACGCGCTCGCCGGTGACCGGATGGGTCACGAACAGGCCGGTCGGGACGCCCTTCTTGTCGAGCGCCGCGAGGTCGGCCTCCATCACCGTGCCGCGCCGGCATTCCTCGACGAATCCCCGCACCGTGGCGTCGCGTTCGGCCGCCAGCGTCGCCAGCGGGTGCTCCGCGGCGACGGCGACGAAGGTGACGCCCATCAGCGTGTCCGCGCGGGTCGTGAAGACGCGCAGCTCGCCCTCGACGCCGTCGATGTCGTAGGGGAAGGCCAGGTTGACGCCCTCGCTGCGGCCGATCCAGTTGGCCTGCATCACCCGCACGCGCTCGGGCCAGCCCTCGAGGCCGCCGATCGCGCCGAGCAGCTCCTCCGCGTACTGCGTGATGCGGAGGTAGTACATGGGGATCTCGCGCTTTTCCACCAGCGCGCCGGTGCGCCAGCCGCGCCCGTCGATCACCTGCTCGTTCGCCAGCACGGTCTGGTCCACCGGGTCCCAGTTGACCACGCCCGTCTTCTTGTAGGCGATGCCGCGCTCGCGCAGCCGGAGGAACAGCCACTGGTTCCAGCGGTAGTAGTCCGGGCTGCAGGTGGCGAGTTCGCGCGACCAGTCGATCCCGAAGCCGAGCGACTTCAGCTGGCCGCGCATGTAGGCGATGTTGTCCCAGGTCCACCTGGCCGGCGGCACGCCGTTGGCCATGGCGGCGTTCTCCGCCGGGAGGCCGAAGGCGTCCCAGCCCATCGGCTGCAGCACGTTGTAGCCGCGCATCCGCATGTAGCGCGAGAGTACGTCGCCCATCGTGTAGTTGCGGGTGTGGCCCATGTGCAGTCGCCCGCTGGGGTAGGGAAACATGCACAGGCAGTAATACTTGGGCGCTGACGAGCGGTCGTCCGCCTCGAAAGTGCGGTGATCCTCCCAGTAGCGCTGGGCGGCGGACTCGATCTGGCTGGGGTCGTAACGTTCCTGCATGGCGGGCACGGTGTCTGCGGTTCGGTCGCAAAGGATACCCGAGGCGGCGTCCCGGAGCCCGCCAAAACCGGGTCCTGGACCCGTTTCAGGCCGCCCGCGCGGCGGGCCGCCGCCGTCGCAGGCCCAGTGCCGCCGCGAGCATCAGGGCGCAGGCGGCCAGCACCGGCCAGTTACCTGTCTTCGCATAGGGCGTCAGGCCGGAGAACGGCCGCACCGTCCCCTGCAGCACCTCGGGCACGAACTGGGCCGCGCGCTTCACCACGCTGCCGTCGGGCGCGATGATCGCCGTGACGCCATTCGAGGTGGCGCGCACCAGGTATCGCCCGGCCTCGAGCGCACGAAAGCGCGCCATCTGCAGTTGCTGGTGCGGCGCCGTCGAGTCGCCGAACCAGGCGTTGTTGGTGACGTTGACGAGGAGCGTCGCCTCCCGCAGCACGCCGAGCTGCTCGGAGCCGTAGGCGTCCTCGTAGCAGATCGTCACCCCCACCTTCTGGCCCGCGGCGTCCACCGGCGGCTGGTTGTCGGCGCCGGGCGTCATGTCCACGTAAGCCAGGCTCATCAGGCGCATCCAGCGGCGCACGAACGACGGCACCGGGAAGAACTCGCCGAAGGGCACGAGCCGCCGCTTGTAGTACCAGCCCGCCTGCTCGCCGGAGAGCGCCAGCAGTCCGTTGTAGTAGCGCCGGTTGTCGGCGTCGTAGCGCAGCAGGCCGAGCATCAGGTCGGACCCCGACCGCTCGGCCTCTTCCCACAGCTGTGACAGGTAGGGACCGACCTCGTGGGCCAGCGCCGGCAACGCGGCCTCCGGCCAGACGATGAGCCGGGTGCCGAGCACCGATTCGGTCATGCGGCGGTACAGCCTGAGCGTGTCGTCACGCTGCTCGTCCTGCCACTTCAGGTCCTGCGGCACCGCGCCCTGCACCACTGCCACCGTGATCTCGTCGCCGGCGGGCGAGGTCCATGCCCGGCCCTGCAGCGCCGCACCGGCAGTCCAGGCGAGCACCGCGATGACGAGCGCCACGGCGCGCTCGCGCGCCGTGCCGCGCACCGCGGCCACGACGGCGCCGGCGGTGACCATCGAGGCCAGCGAGACGAGGTGCACGCCGCCGAGGGGCGCGAAGCCGACGAGCGGCGAGTCGCTGTGCGCATAGCCCACCTCCAGCCACGGAAAGCCGCTCAGTACCCAGCCGCGCAGCCACTCCATCAGCACCCAGGCCGCCGGCAGCGCCACGATCCAGCGCTGCAGCGAGGGGCGCGGCACGAACCGGGCACTGGCCCAGCCGATCAGCGCGTAGTACGCCGACATGATCGCGACGAGCCCCGCCATGAGGAACAGCGCCAGCCAGGTCGGCGCGCGGCCGAACACGTGGACCGCCGTGTAGATCCAGTAGGTGCCGGCGAAGAACAGGCCGGCGCCGTAGGCGAGACCGAGGAGGGCCGCCCGGCGCGGCGCAGCGCCCTCCCAGAGGAAGAACAGGACCGCGGGACAGGCGACGGCGAGCGGGAACAGCTCCGCCGGGGCGAATGCCAGCGAGCAGGCTGCGCCGGCGGCGAGCGCGACCCAGCCCCCGTAACGGGACGCCAGCCCCTGCACCGCCGCGACGGGCACCGCGCTCAGGCCCCGTCGCCGGGGGGCTCGATGCCGCTCGGGGGGGTGACGCGCAGCAGGTCGATGCGG
>Ga0316613_10000703_pt1 | contig 25116 bp, 28 predicted proteins | sample OWC_soil_day10_C_2_FD_207647 | JGI IMG/M metagenome (GOLD analysis project Ga0316613, IMG submission 207647) | Wetland soil microbial communities from Old Woman Creek delta, Ohio, United States - OWC_soil_day10_CT_b | ecosystem: Environmental > Terrestrial > Soil > Wetlands | place: USA: Ohio...
GGGAGGCCATCTGATCAGCGTTACCATGATGATAGTGTCCACCCGGGAAGCACCGTGAACCGCGTTATGTCCGCTTTTTCGTGCGTCGCATTCGCTCTCCCTGTCTGAACACGTGCTGTAAGACATTATCGGTCGAGATCCGTCAACTGACGTGTCATCCCGCTGGCCGGACGATGCCATGGCTGTTGGGGGCGTTACATAAATGTTGCGTATAAGCAACACATTATCAGGCGTGCTGGCAGTCATTCATGGATGGGAGGGAGTGGAGATAAAGAAAGGAAATGCGCACGAGGCCGTACGCATTGGCGGTTAGCGCCATTCGCCGGATTCGAATGCATGCCTGGCCAGTTTGCGGATGATGCGCCAGTGGATGTGAGAGCCGGGGAAGGGTACGCCATCCATGCTGCCGCGCGACAGTTCGCGCAACAGTTCGTTGACGTCGCCGTTGCCGTCCGAATCCGACAGCGCGCCACATCCCACCGACGTCAGCCATGCCTCCGCTCCCCCTTGGCTGGTCGCGAATTCATTCATGAAACATTCCGCGTGCCAGTCGGCGAACGCTTCCTTCTTGTAGCAGGGTTCCGGGGTGCGGGGGTCGTGCGGATGGCCCATGCACGGGCCGCATGTCTCCAGGTCTCCAGGCCCGTACGAAGTGAATCGCATGCAGACCTCCTGTTGTAAATTTGATAATTCAACTTTATCAAATAGCTTGCATTCGATCAAGCCGGGCTGAATCAGTTTGATGATCTTGACTTGACGCAAGTCAAGATTTCACAAAATCACAGGTAAGAATCAACCTTGCTGTGTTGTAAGAAAACGTCGTATATGCCGAAGAAGTCGCGTCGCCGTATTTGAGTAACTTCCCTGATGAATTGCATAAAAGGATGAAAAAGTTGGTTACAAATAGGAAATATTATGCATATTCTATTAGAATAGAGATTTTCCTTACGCGCCATGTACGAATATGAAAGACGAGCCCAGCTTGAATCCTGTTGAGTTCGACCCGAATCTCCTGCTGGATGGTTTGCGTCAGAAATATAGACTGAAAAACGATGCCGCGCTGTCGCGTTACCTTCAGGTAACGCCGTCAGTGATCAGTCGCCTGCGGTGCCGCAAGTCGCAAATAACCTGCGCCGTGCTGATATGCATACATGAGTCGACCGGTTTGAGCATACGTGAATTGCGCGCCATGATGGGAGACAACCGGCCTTTTTGCCTGCTCGGCAAAAACCATGTGTCCGGGAGAGCGGCGAGAACGAAGAACTCGCTCGACGAATAGCCTTGGCCGGTTCGAAAAAAAGCCACCGCATCGGCGGTGGCCAAAGATGACAATAAGCTGGTGCCCTCAATAGGACTTATTGCCTGTTGATCATTATATTGTGGGAATAGCCCTACGGCATTGCACGCTCTCAAAATGCCTTGCTTTCTCATTAAAAACCCTGATTTTGTTGTCAGTCAGCAACCTCGCATCCCATTCCGGTTCGTTTGGTGCCTCCGGCACGCTGCCGCCTGCCGTCTTGCCCCTTCCTGTCCGTTCCGCCAGCTCCGCGGGTTATCGCGGACGTTTCCTGTTCTTGAGCAATCCCGGCAGCGTCGGACGCGTATGAACCGGCTGTTGCTCGCATGGCAGAGTCCGTAGCCGCTGTCTGCCTGCAGACAGGCACTGTGCTGCCGTATCACCCGAAGGCCGTGCCCATCGGCCTCCCGATGGATGACGGTATTGGAGCCCTATGTAAACCGGCCGTAGGTGCCGTTTCGCCCCTCTTTATCAGTCTGCATCAGGCTGTCGGCCATCAGCGTCACGTGTTGCTTGCAAGAGACAATATTGGGCGATCCAGCCTTTGCATAGATGACAACTGTTGACAATTCTCAAATGAAAAATCCACTTACAAATATTAAATTATTGACAACAAATGTTGCGGGGTTGATAATATATGAAATTGAATCTCATATTTGATATTCAGACTGATTCACCGCCACCATGTGAGCTGGAACTATGAGCGCAGACTCCAATTTGCAGAACTTGATTCAGGCGTACAAGGACATGACGCCAAAAGCACAAGCGCTCCTGGTGGAGATTTCCAGGAAGATGGCAAAGAAGGTGCCGAAGCGAAAGGCGCCGCTAGCTCTTGTTATATTTCAGGAGGCGCGAGTCGGCCGGTAGGGACGCGGCCGCATCGGCTGCGCACTCGATGGCTGCGCGGCCTTCTATGGCTGCTTCCCGGTAAGACGTCAGAAGGGAAAGTTCTTTTTGGGTCACGTAGACCAGGTGGACGCGGTCGAGCTTTTCGGTGACGGATGCATGCGAAGAGTCGAGATAGCCGATTTCCTTGCCGCAAGCCTGTTCAATACGCCGCGCCAGGTTGTTGCCGATGTTGCGGGAAGGGTTCCTGCCGATCGTCTGGTTCATCTGCGAGTCGGAGATGCCAAGGCGACGAGCCAGTTCAGCATGGCCGCCTATCTGGCTGGCCAGTTCCCTGGCGTTCTCGCGACGAATGTTGGCGACGGTATTCATGAGATGGCAATGTGAAATATCACGTCAAGCAATATTGTGGCAAGACTGAACATTTTTGCATACTCAATTTGATAAACGTATGAGGTTGCACAACATGTATCTAAATGATATATTAACTTAATCAATTTGTCGTCCTGCAAGACAGGATGGCAAGTTGCACCAGACCGGCGCGCTCCCGGCGGCAAAGGCCGGCAGGCCGGAAAAGCCGGGTGACCGGCAGTATCCGGACAAGCGCGCAAGGCCGATCGATTTTCAGCCGGAAATGCGTCACGCCCATGGGCGTTGGCCGTCCGCCTGGCCGTCAACGATAGGGAGAAAGCATGGATCCTTTGCCTGCTCCGCTGACCCCGATGGATTGCGATCTGCGGGATTTCAAGTTCATTCCGATCGACATCGTCCGCCTGTTCAACTCCGAGTTCCACGCCCGTTCCGACGACGCCGTCTGGCGCGCCGGGATGACCCTGTGGCTGAAAGCGTTCCATCAGGTCCCGGCCGCCTCGATCCCCGATGACGACGTAGCGCTGGCGCGGCTGGCCGAGCTGGGCCGCGACGTCAAATCCTGGAAAAAAATACGAGAGGGCGCGTTGTACGGCTGGGTCAAGTGCCTGGATGGGCGCTTGTACCATCCCGTGGTCGCCGAGAAAGCGATGGAGGCGTGGCAGGGCAAGAAAAACCAGCGCGTGCGCACCGGCAAGGCTCGGTTGCAAGCGATGCTGGCCCGTCTTCCCAAGGCATGCGAGCCAGTCGAGCTGGCGCACATGGAATGCAGCATACAGACTCTGATGACCGAGCTGTCGCAGAGTCTGTCACAGACCGAGCATGCGGCGCTGGAAGCGTCCGTGACTGATCTCCTGGCAGAAGCCAAGAGAAAGGGAGAGTGGAAGGGAAAGAAAGAGCGAAAGGGGAAGGGACAGGATTTACCCGGCGGTTTCGCACCTGACGGCGCGGACGCCGGCGTGCCCGGCCTGTCCGATTCGTCAGCCGACCAGATGCCGGAGCGGATGACCAAGGACGAGATCTGGCATTCCGGCAAGTCGCTGCTGATGCAGTCAGGCATGCCGAGGAGCCAGTGCGGCAGTTTTCTTGGCAAGCTGGTGCGCGACCACACAGCCGCGGTGGTGGTCGAGGCGGTGCGGGCGGCGGTGGTCGAGCGTCCCGCCGATCCAGTTTCCTTCCTGGCGGCTGCCTGCAAGCGGCGGCCGGGCCGCCGGGCTTATGATAGCCGCCTGCAGGAGATGCAGTCGGCCAATACCGAGGCGGCACGGCGCATCCTGTTCGGCGAGGGGGCCGCCAATGGATAAGCGCGATTACGACACGTTCTGTCAACTGATCGACGCGGCTTACGAGATGCATTTCAAGACGTTGTCGCCCAAGGCCAAGGCGCTGTTCTTTTCCGCATTGCAGGGTTACCCGCTGGGCGAGGTGCGGCTGGCGTTGTCGGGTCACGTCGCGGACCGGGTCAACGGCCGGTTTCCGCCGCAACCCGCGCACCTGGCGGCGCAGATCGATGCGATGCACGGCGGCGACGGCAGGCCGGGTCCGGAAGAGGCGTGGGCGATGGCAGTGCTTGCCGGGGACGAAGGCCGGACGGTGGTATGGACAACTGAGATGCGCGACGCGTTCGCGCTGTGCCGCCCACTGCTGGCGCGTGGCGACGAGATCGGGGCGCGCATGGCGTTCAAGGATGCCTACGTGCGCCTGTGCGCCGAGGCGCAGCAGGCGGGGCGCGGGACGGCATGGGAAGCGTCTCTGGGCTGGGACATGGCGCAGCGCGGTGCGGCGTTGGGCGAGGCGGTGCGGCGCGGACGGCTGGCGCACGAAGCGGTTGCAACGATGCTCCCCGTTCCGGCGGGAACCGGGCCGCTGGCGCATACGCTGCTGGGGATGTCCGGCATGCAGGTGGACGGGCGGCGGAATGAGGACAAGGCCGATGAGCGATCGCTTTCCATGGATGCGAGGGAACGCATCGCGCAGTTGCGCCAGGTGCTGGCGGCTGCGGTGGAAAAAAAACGGCAGAAGCAGGCGGATGCGGCGCGCAGGGAACGCGAGCGGATCGACGGGCTGAAGCTGGCGGCGAAGGAAGCCGCCGAGACTGTCGCGGTTGCATCGGTATGAGGGCGCGGCAGAGTGAAATAGATGGTGAAAAAGGAGGGCGTATGCCGGATTCATCAGGGCTGGACGAAAAGGACGCCGCCATGGAAACAGGCTGTGCGAAGGCGAAGCGGGAGCGGCGGCGTTGCAGGCGAGGAGAACTGAGCAAGGCGATCGAGGAGCATTGCCGCCTGTTCGACCTGGACGAGGAAGCGCAGCGCCGGATCGGCAAGGCGGCGGCATTGTTGAAGCGCACCGCGAGACGGCGGGCGGAAGACGGATTCAGGGATCTCTTTTCGAAGATGGGGGAATCATGAACGCATGCATGGACATCGTGGATCGGAAGGGGGCGCCCGACGGGGCGCGGGCAGGCGCGCGCATGGGGCCGGACCGGCTCCAGCGCATCAAGGACATGATCGTGGAGTGGGCAGCATGGAGCATCGACCGGCGCGGCGGCTACCCGCGCCAGGCCGCGTTCGCGAGCGAGCGTGTCGACAACTGGAACCGCAGCACGGATACCTACTATGACAACGCGCCTCCCGACATCGTCCGGCTCAACGACGAGATCGAGCGGCTTGCGCCGCCGTTCAAGCGCGTGCTGGCGCTGGAATACCTCGACCGCCGTCCGCAAAAGACCAAGGCGGCCTTGCTCGGCATTCCGCGCCAGGTTTTCTCCATGCGCGTGTGCTGGATCCACGAGCAGCTCGCATTCGCCATGTTCGGGGAGGAGTGAAAACAGTCTATCTTTCGCGCCTGCAAAAATAGAGGACAGTCCTCGTTTTCCTGTGGAAAACCTTATCGTTCGACAGAAGCTTCAGGGAGGGGGGATCGTGGTGCTGCAGGCCGTTCAGGCAGACAGCGTCCCGTCGATGACGGTGACGGCGTTGCCGCCGACGCGGATGACATCGTCGGCTATCGTCAGCCTCAGCACTCCGGCGCGGCCCAGCGCGGCGCCCTGAATCGCCAGGAAACCGGTTCCGAAGGTTCCGGTCTGGCCGGTGCGCCGGATATAGGCCGCAACCGCGCCGTTGCCGCTGCCGCAGACAGGGTCTTCGGCGACCCCGTGCGCCGGGGCAAAGGCCCGGACTTCGATTCTTGCCCGTGCATCCCGGTCATGCAAGCCGAAGATGACCACCCCGGTGTACTTCCCTTTTTCGTCCTGAACCTTCATGCGCTGCAGGTCGGGCCGTGCCGCCAGAACCATCCGGGCATCGGGCAATTGGGCCACGACCCAGCGCGCGCCGACATCGACCAGGCAGGGTGCGGCTGCATGGTCCAGTGGCGTTCCCAGGATAGCCTCCAGCTCTTGCGTTTGCCCTTCGTCCAGCGCGGTGAACGACGGCTCGGGCAGGTCGAATGCTATCCACTGTGTGCCATCATCGGCCCGCTCCACTTTCAGCCTGACCAGTCCTGCGCCGCACTGCTGCACCAACGCGCCTTCCTTCGCGTGGATCATCCCGGCTTCCAGCAAGGCGTGTGCGGTGCCAATGGTAGGATGGCCTGCGAACGGCAGCTCCGACCCGGGCGTGAAGATACGCACGCGGTAATCCGCCAGCGGGTCGGTCGCCGGGACGACGAAAGTCGTTTCCGACAGGTTGGTCCAGTTCGCGATCCGCTGCATCTGCGCGTCCGTCAGCCCTTTGCCGTCGAGGATGACAGCGACCGGGTTGCCCTTGAACGGCACGGCGGTGAATACGTCGACTTGCTTGAAAGGGATGCGCATCATCGCTGTCTCATGGCTTCCGAAAGCGGATGGAATGCAAATTGTTGTTTCCGATGGCGTGCAAGGAGAAAAACAGACGGAAGCAGGCCCGGTTTGTCTCTCACGCCTTTTTGACGAATTCCGATTTCAGCTTCATCGGCCCGATGCCGTCGATCTTGCAGTCGATGTCATGGTCGCCTTCGACTAGGCGGATGTTGCGGACCTTGGTGCCGACCTTGACTACCTGCGACGAGCCCTTGATTTTCAGATCCTTGATGACGGTCACATTGTCGCCGTCGCTCAACAGATTGCCGTTGGCATCCTTCACCACCAGCGCATCGCTTTCCGCCGGTGCGGCGTCGCTTGCGGACCACTCGTTCCCGCATTCCGGGCAGACCAGCATGCTGCCGTCTTCATAGGTAAAGGATGACTGGCATTTGGGGCAGTTCGGCAATTGGCTCATGGTTCGATCTCGACAGGGAAGAGGTAGCGGAATCGGCTATTTTCTCATGGATGCCAGGCTCAGGGCGAGTGTGCCGGGTAAAGACGGGACTTTTGATTTTGTTATAGGTGCATACCTGTACAGCGGGTATGCTGGAAAGCCTGTAATCCTGCGTATTCAGCAGGTTTGGTTCCGATGGTCACCGTGGAGAACGAATATGATCCCCAAGAACACGATCTGCCTCTGGTACGATGGCACCGCCCTGGACGCCGCGACATTCTATGCTGCGACGTTCCCGGACAGTGCGGTGGGAATGGTCCATCGCGCGCCTGGCGACTATCCGGCGGGCAAGCAGGGCGATGTCTTGACGGTCGAGTTCACCGTGATCGGCATCCCTTGTCTCGGCCTGAATGGCGGCCCGGCGTTCAAGCATAACGAGGCCTTTTCATTCCAGGTTGCGACTGACGACCAGGCCGAAACCGACCGCTTGTGGAACGCAATCGTGGGCAACGGCGGTCAAGAGAGCGTCTGCGGCTGGTGCAAGGACAAGTGGGGCCTGTCGTGGCAGATCACGCCACGCGCACTCACGGCGGCAATCAACGATCCCGACCGCGCCGCCTCGAAGCGTGCATTCGAGGCGATGATGCAGATGACAAAGATTGACATCGCGGCTATCGAAGCGGCCCGGCGCGGCTGAGGTTCAAGAGCGTCCATTTGTAAATGTCCATTTGTGAAATAGAGGACAGACCCCGTTTTTTGTCCTGAAAAAACACTAGCGGCCCCAAGACCGGGAGCACTTCTTGCATGGTCATTGGGACGGTGTTCGATTCAAACTGCCGATGAGCCGGTTTGACGGACAGTTTCGCACCCATCCGGAGATGGTTGTGATCAAAATCGGGGCGTGAAGGAATGCATCCTTCACCTGACTCTTTCTCATAACGGTTCACATGAAATCATTGGTGATCTTCAAGGTCGGCGATACGTTCGACCGGCTTTCAAAACAGATTGGGGACTTTGACCGGTGGATTATTGATGGAATTGGCTATTTCCCGTATCCGCTTTCTGTCATCGATCCCCGCAAGGAAAACGACCTGCCGGACAACGCAATTGTTGCGGGAGCCATCATTACCGGGTCGCACAGCATGGTGACCGATCGAGCTGCATGGAGCAAAAATCTCGCAACCTGGCTTCGGTCGGCCGTAGCCATGAATATTCCCATTCTTGGTATCTGCTATGGGCACCAGTTGCTCGCTCATGCCTTGGGTGGCGATGTCGGATACCATCCTGGCGGGATTGAACTCGGCTCGGTTTCCATCAAGCGGACAGCGGAAGCCGTAGGCGATCCGCTGTTCAGCGGCATGCCGGAGGTATTTTCAGCCCAGGTCGTGCATCGGCAAAGCGTTCTCCGGTTGCCTGAGAAAGCCGTTTTGTTGGCAGAGAATGCCTTTGAACCGCATCATGCCTATCGCGTTGGCGATTTCGCGTGGGGAGTTCAATTTCATCCCGAGTTCAGCGCCGATGCCATGGCCGGCTATATCGACGAAGTCGCAGAGAATTCACATGCCGATGATGCCGCTCCGGCATCCTCATGTCATATGGCCATTCCTACCGCAGAGGCCGCATCATTGCTCCCACGGTTCGCCGGTCTGGTAAAGCAGCGCATGAATTGACTATCCGAAGTCTGCTTGCCGCCAGCGTTCGGATTAAACGGCGCGTCATAGGTGCTGCCAGTCGCCAGAGGGTGTGTGCGGCAGCTATCGGGCCGAAACGGAGGCGCCCAAACAGCGAGGTATGCAAACTCGGCGGCTTTGATGATTCAATGGTATTATATGTTTTATTACTAACCGTATATTCAATCATGGGCATCGTTAAAGTCTCCGACGACATGCACGAAACGCTGCGGCGCTGCAGCACGGCCTTGAGCCGTTCCGTCAATTCCCAGACCGAGCATTGGCTCCGGATCGGCATGCTGGCCGAGCTGAATCCGACCCTCTCTTACCAGGAAATCTGTCAGCTTCTTATCCGGTCGGAAGGTCTGGCAGCGGTTCCGGATACCATTTCCGAAGCCGTTTCCGGGACCGTTTCATTTGGCAGCGAAGCGGCCGCAGCATGAAAACCAGAAATCGGCAGACTCCCATTCACCCCCAGGCAGAAATCGAGATGGCGCGCCGCGCAGGCGCGCTGGCAGCCGACCTCCTGCGCATGATCGGCGAGCATGTCAGGCCCGGCGTCAGTACGGATGAGCTGGACCGGCTGTGCCATGACTACATCGTCAACGTGCAGAAGGCGATTCCCGCGAACGTGGGCTACCACGGCTATCCCAAGACCATCTGCGCATCGGTGAATCACGTCATCTGCCACGGCATTCCTTCCGCCAAGCGGTTGCATGACGGCGATATCGTCAACATCGACGTGGCGCTCATCAAGGATGGCTGGTATGGCGACAGCAGCCGTATGTACTATGTCGGCAAGCCGGGTATTCTGTCCAGGCGGCTGGTTCGCACCACCTACGAGGCCATGCGCGCAGGCATCCTGGCAGTCCGACCCGGCGCCACCCTGGGCGATGTCGGCCACGCCATCCAGTCCGTCGCCCACCGGGAAGGGTTCGGCGTCGTGCGCGAATACTGCGGGCACGGCATCGGGCAAATCTATCACGATGCGCCCGACGTGCTCCATTTCGGCCAGCCCGGCACCGGACTGACCCTTGAACCGGGTATGATCTTCACCATCGAGCCGATGATCAACGCTGGAAAGCCAGACATCAAGCCGTTGCCCGACGGCTGGACAGTCGTGACCAGGGACCGTTCTCTGTCCGCCCAGTGGGAGCACATGGTAGCCGTGACGGAAACCGGGTTTGAAATCCTTACGCCGTGGCCGGACGGTTACGGTGAGTACCCGCCCATCGAGCCGGGGCCAGCCCCGGCCGCAGCGGCGGCTTGACGATAGCAGGCGTTTTTTCAGGCGAAATCCGTACGGCCATCCTGCAATCCGGGATGGCCTTCACGCGTAGTCAATCTCCGGAGGCCGGGAAATGACGTTCTGGTGAATCCCGCTTACTTGTAAAAAGGCTCGACCTTGCCTTTTACCTTGATCAGCAGCGGATTGCCCTTGCGATCCCGTGCTTTCCCGGCCGGGACTTTCACCCAGCCTTCGCTGATGCAATATTCTTCAACATCGAAGCGCTCTATGTCGTTGAGCTTGATGCCGACATCATGTTCGAAGATGGCGGCATCGAAGTGAGGGCTGCGCGGATCGATCGAGAGCCGGTCGGGAAGAGTGGGGCGTTGTGTCGTGTCGTTCATGGACAGGAATTATCTACGATAAGCTCCGCCAAAACAATATTCCCACTTCGCCTTCGCCGGATGGCTGGTTGGGCTGACCTGCCAAGAATCGTGTAGCCAGCTGCCGAGCGCTTCAACTGTCATGCCCCTTGATATCGGCCCTGTTCTTTCGCCGTGCTGGCGCGGCGCTCTTCGGCATGGCGGGAGGGGCCATATGGCCTTGAGAAGGGCGTTCATGCGCTATATACGCGGCGTCGGGCGGCTGCCGATGCCGTTTCCTGTCCTTGTCCAGCAATTTATCGAATTCCCGCGATGGAACGGGCGTCGAAAACAGATAGCCCTGGGCATAGTCGCATCCGGCATTCTGCAGAAGCGCTTTTTGCTCGGTCGTTTCCACGCCTTCCGCAATCACTTTCAGGCCGAGCTTGTGCGCCATGACGACGATTGCCTCGCATATCGCCATGGCGTCGGGGTCGGCGGTCAGGTTGACAACAAAAGGCTGGTCGATCTTGACGTAGTTGATGTCGAACTTCTTCAGATAGGAGACGGAAGACAAGCCGGTGCCGAAGTCGTCCAGAGAAACCTGAATTCCCGCACGCCGGAATGCGGAAAGTTTTTCACCGATCACGCTGTTGGCATCCATCATGGTGCGTTCCCGTATTTCGATGACAATGCTGTCGCCCGCCAGGCCCAGCTCACCCAGGTAATCCAGCCACGTCCCGAACTGGGTGCTGTCCTTGCGGAACTGGGTGATGGACTGGTTCACGCTGATGTGGAATTCAGGGTCATACCGCTCCCGGCTGCGTTTGCCCTGCCGGGCCGCTTCCCTGAACACCCAATCGCCGATCCCGACCATCAGTCCGGTTTCTTCGGCCAGGGGGATAAATTCATCCGGGCCGATCAGGCCGCGTACCGGATGCTTCCAGCGAACCAGGGCTTCCGCCATCACTATGCGCCCGGTACCGATGTCAACGATGGGTTGATAATAAACGCAAATCTGATTTTTCTTGAGCGCGCCGCGCAAATCCTCGATCAATTGCCACCTGTTCTGGGCGGCCTGCTGCATGGACTGGGTGAAATAGTGGTAGCGGTTTCCTCCTTCATCCTTGGAAACGTACATGGCCTGGTCCGCATTCCGTATCAGGTCTTCGCTCGTGGTCGCGTCCTGAGGATGGAGGGTCACGCCGAGGCTGCCGGAAACATGCACATCCTTGCCCAGGATGGAAAACGGCCGGGCCAGTTCATCCAGTATTTTTCGGGCGACCCGTTCGACGTGGGCATTTCGTTGGACCTCGGCCAGGATCACGGTGAATTCGTCGCCGCCCAGGCGTGCAACCGTATCCGTATCCCGGACGCAGGAACGGATGCGCTGCGCGGCCTGCCGCAGCAACTCATCGCCCGCATCGTGGCCAAGCTGGTCATTAACCTCCTTGAATTTGTCCAGGTCGAGAAAGAATAGGGCGATCGGAAATCCGGTTCGCGACGAGCGCTTGATTTCACGGTTCAACTGGTCGAAAAAGAGGCCCCGGTTCGGCAAACCCGTCAGTGAATCGTAATTCGCGATTTGAAGGAGTTTTTCTTCCTTTAGCCTGCGCTCCGTCATGTTTTGCGCGGTTCCTGCAATGGCCTCCACGTTTCCCTCGTCGTTGATGACGGGGAAAAAACTGTAGTCATAGATTCGTTTTTCCCCATCAGGCAGTGTATGCATCACGTCTTCACGGCTATCGCGCTTGATATCCAGTATGTGGAGCAATTGCTGTTGAATTTTTGCGGCAGCTACGGGGTCCAGCTCGCTCAAATTTTTACCGGCAATCTGTTCCAGCGAGAGGTGGTACAAGGCGGTCAGGCTGCGGTTTGCGTAAATGATCGTGCCGGCCGCGTCAAAGACGACAATAATATCGGGCGATGTGCTCAGGATGGTATCGAACAGGCGGGTTTGCCTGTTTTTATCGAGGGTGTATCGCTTGAGGGACTCGGTGAAGGCCTGGTCGATGGCCTCGTTGAAACGGATCAAGCCTTCTCCGGCCGGCTGAATCGGTGCCGGTTGCGAATCGATCCAGAGCCGTGTCACGCATGCCCTGAGCGCCCGGAATTCGGACATGGTGTCGGACACGCTGAAACCCGACAGCATGCGGCGGCCGCCATGCCGCCCCGCCTCGGTTTCCTTATCGCCGGACAGGACGCGACCCTGGGATTTTACCAGCTGTGCCTGCCTGGTTTGCGAGCGGTCGAGATCGTCGGCAATATCATCTAGCATTCCGATGGCATGGTCGCGCAATTCCTCCTGACTCATTTCGCGGGCGGAAGGAATGGCTTTTGCAAACTGTTCCCATTCCGCAAGAATGGTTTCCATGTGCGTGCGAATGAAATCGGAGAGTTTCAGTTCAGCCAAGTCATTCCCCTTCCTGTTCCGGCTTTTCGACGGCATCGCCAAGATTCGTTTCAAACAGAATTCAACATAACCAGGACCAACAATAAGCGGCCCGACGCGACGATCTGTGAGATCGGACTTGGCGGACGATACCGCCGACCATAATAGGATTGGATTTCGCAAGATTGGTTTACGCCACGACTTAGTGCAACGCAAAAAATATGTAACGGGCACAGTTCGGAAATTGACTGCGCGAACGGCAAAGACCAGGGAGGCAGCTGAAATGCGAACGTCCGCACCGTGGTGCGCCTGAGACAGTGGCAGTCGAGCGAACCCGGCGCTATGGTAGCATCGCCGTGAATATGCTTTTCCTGGCCTGCTTGCCGAGCGGCTGACTACCCCCGGGAAACGACGCGACCTCATGAAAAAATACCCGACTCTCGCCGTGCTCGCTGCCGGTTTGTGCTTTCTCCCGCCGGCTTTTGCGGCCGATCCGGTCCCGGACACGCTCGACCTGAGTGATTGCCGCATCCTGGAGGGAAAGTTGTATGCTGACAACCACCGCCGCGCCCTGGCAGACATAACGGAACAGGCCCAGGCAGGCAGCCTGGAGGACCGGAAAACACTGGCGGCCATTGCCAACAATCGCTTCGCCTGCTTCCTCGAGACCGTTTCCGACTCGGCCGGGTGGAGCGTCATGATTGAGGACAAGGATAAGAACGCCGAATCCGGCGTGGTAAGTACCTCTTCCCGGCTGCTGGATATCGGGACGTTGCGACGCTATCCGGATGGGTTGAAGGCGCTGCGGGAGGCTGAGCAGGGGGCGCAGGCCATTGCCGACCAGGATCTGGCCTACCGGAACATCGCCGCCCGCTTTGTGGCCGATTATCCCGCAGTCTTCCAGCTTGCCGACCATGCCGACGCCTACCGCAATGCCGTCGGCGTGAAGGCCGTCGCCTGCCAGGATGCGGACGCCAGGGAGACGGCCCATGCTCAGTTCTGCAACGACGCCAGGGGCGCGCTCGCCAGCCTGCTTCAACTGTTGCCGGAGGAAAAACGCATGGAACTGGAGGCCGCCGGCCTTGCATGGGCGAAGGGATTCCTGGCGCGCAAGCCGCTTTCCCGTCCCGAGAAATAAACGCGGCAATGACGATTTTCGACATGCCGTGGGCCGTGGCGGTCCGCCAACTGGCGATGGCGCTGATGCTGGCGATGCCTGCCTTGGCGATGGCGGAAGATGTCGAGGTGGCGCTGGACCTCTACCATTTCGCCGGCGACCTGGATGCCGGGCAGCGAGACGCTTTGCTGGCGTCCCCCGACTGGAAGGTGACGGCCAGCTACAAGCCCGTGGTCAGCGTGCCGGGGATCACGGCTTCCTGGTCGAAGTGCGGTTTCCTGGCGCTGCCCTGTTTGCAAGACGACGCCGAGACCATTACCCTGACTGGCAGCGCCATCCGGCGGCAGGGAACGGAACTGCGTTTCAGCCTGCCGCACTATGTCGGCGTGCGGCGCTTCCGGCTCGACTACGTCAACATCAGCTTGCGGCTGCCGGGGCAAGCCAACCATTCGGAGCTGGCAACCTACTTTTACGTCGATCATCAGGAGGGGGCGAGCGTGTCGCCCGTGATCCTCCAGGCCGACGCCTTCCTTCTGGCGGGCGCCCTGAGCATGCAGGGTGAATCCTTCCGACCCCGCGATTATTGCCCGGACCAGCAGGAATGCCAGGAAAAGTCCGGCAGCGGGCGTTACGTCTTCCGGCCACGGCATCGTTTCGCGTTCTACCGGCAGGGTTACCTCTTTCCGGGCCCGGCGCAACCCTTGCGGCAGCCAACGCCCCCGGATCTGGCCGACAAGAAAATCTACCGCGCATCCCTGCACACGCGGCAGATCGACGGCCACCGCATCGATTTCGTGGACATCTCGGCCGCTGACAAGCGGGAGGATTGCTTTTCGAACGACCTGAAATACGAGATTGTCTACGTCGATGGGGAAGCGATCAGCTTTTCGCGGCGTTACCCGGACCCGGCGCAATGCCGCGGCCACTACCAGCGCATCGAATGGGGAAATGACGGCAAACCGCTTTCCTTCGGCGGCGTGCGCGTCGACTGGATCAACCACGGCTCGTCGGTAGCCTATTTCGACTGGAAGGCCGATTGCCTCAGCGTGGTTGCCGGAAACCACGGCGAATGCAACATTCCTCCGCCGACCATGGCTCAGCAAGCGGAAATCCGAGCCGAGGCGAAACGGGTGCGGGGCTGGTTCCTCCGCCATTGAGAGCGAGCACGTTCCGGCTTCGCAGACTGCAGCAAGGACAGCGGAAACCGGCCGGGCCATCAGCATAGGCTGGTTCGCATCGCATGGGCGCTACCGTTCGATCCGGATCGCGTTCAGCGTGGTCGGCGTGAGCGCATTGCGCGTGCCGGGGCCGTTGACCAGGCTCCAGACGGCGGCCTGCTCCTCGTACAGGCTGCCGCCCGGCATGCAATCCACCGGCAGCACGACCTTGTAGCCGAGCTGGGCTGCGCCGGTCGCGGTATGCAGCACCGCGCCGACGGAGGTGGTGCCGCAGACGATGACGGTCTTGACGTTGCGCGCCTTCAGATAATCGTCCAGCCGGGTGCGGAAGAACTTGTTGACGCTAGACTGGACCACAGGCTCGTCAAACTTTGGGGCGACGGGCGGCAGGATGGTCGCGACCGATCCGCGGCTGGTGTTGCTGTACAGGACCGGCATGCGAGTTTCCCTTGCCTTTGTGAGGAAGGCGGACATGGCGGGTACGGCGGCTACGCAGCGGGGGCGGTTTTCGCGGTTGCAGGTGGCCTGTTCGATGTCGAGCAGGAGCAGTGCGGTTTCGCTCGCCTTGACCGTCGTCGCGGTGAGGGTGGGCACAGGCGGCGCCTTCACTTTGCGCCACTCGTCGACGATATTGGCCGCCGATGCCGATGCCGCGCAAACGGCGAAGGCCAGGGCGGCGGCTGAAATGCGAGCGTGCATGGCAGTCTCCAGTGGGGCGGAATCAATGAATACCGCTCAGCTTAGACGATATGCCGCCTTCCGGTTTTGCGGCATGACAAGCGGACGCGGCGGCGAGACTGGTCAGCCTCGATAACCGCTCATCAGTCCATTCACAGCGAGCGCCCGTCGAAATGCCGGACGGGAAGGGATGCCGGGTCGATGCCGCGTATGCAGCGCAGGTTGACCACGATCTTGACCTTGCCGGACCGGCTCATCCCTTCCGCAAACGTGTGGATGCCGCAGTGCTTGCAGAAGCGGTGCCGGATGACATGCTGGTTGAAGGTATAGGTTCCGAGACTCGCTTCCGGCGAGAGCAGCCGCAGGCTGTCCTTGGGAACCACCCAGAGGAGTCCGCCCTTCTGGGAACAGATGGAACAATTGCAATCGATCGCCCCGGTAAGCTCACCCTCGACTTCGAAGACGATCTCTCCGCAGTGACAGCTGCCTTTGTAAATCATGAGGTTTTCCCCTTTGTTACGGTGGACATCGTCGATCCGGCAATCTTGCCGCGAATCAGGCCGGACAGCAAGGGCGGACTCATCACTGTGGCGAACCGGCAACTGCCGCATGAACGTTGACATGACCTCTGGACGCGCCTAGAATTTTCGACGGCTCTACAGCCATTTTTCCATCACCTTTACATTTCTCTTTTATGTTGGAGATTGCGGTAATCCGGTAACCGGACACTTCGCAAGCAAGCGTTTCGGTTACCCATGCGCATACATCGTTGGCCGGCGTCAGCCGATGCCGGCTGCTTTTGCACATCCGATTACCGAAGGTTTCCAACATGAACATTTCCAGACCGGAACAACGGACTCTCCACGTGCTCGCCAAGGGAGGCCGTATCGTTCACAGGCGCGACGAGTCAGGCAAGCTGGCGTCCGTCGAGTGCTACACGCGGGAAGGCCTCGTCCTTTCCGATTGCACGATAGCCGTTTTCATCAAGCTGAAGAACAAGCGGCTCATCCAGTCGAAGGACGGCAAGCCGTACCTCATCAACCGGGCCGGATTGAAGGCGGTGCGCTCGCAACTCGACAATCAGTAGTGGCCGATAGCAGCCGCCCCCGGAGCCAGGGGATGGCTGTCATAAGGCGAATCGTCGGCATCGCTCCTTGCTTTTCAAGCAGGAGATTGCTCCGATCCGTTTCGCTTGATATTTGTCAATTTGGCAAAGTGCATGGCCGGTAGGATTCACCCACTTGATGCTTTGTCTACAAAGCGGGCATCAATCACAGGCGCCAAGTAAACAACGGGAAAGGGTGCGCCTCGTGATCGGTTGCCACGAACCTCGGTTATCGTTGCACACTCCCGTTCTACCGGAGCTGGCGGTAGGGAAACATACCAGCACCAATTCATGCCTTCGCTGAACGCACGGATTTTCGCGTGAGTGGCGGGATATCACCCCTCGAGTCGCGAAGCACCGATGCCAAAGATCCGGCGATTTTCGGTCGATTTGCGCAACGTGTTGCTTTTCTATGATTTGGAATAAGCGCGTTGCGTGATGCCGAGGCACTGTGCGACATCACCCTGCTTCAGGCCGGGGTATTCGTGCCATGCCTGGACGATGGTCATCCGATCCTGGATGACCTTGCCGATTTCTTCATGGGGAATGGGAGCATCCGTTCCGGCTCCGGGCGCAAGGTCTTCGGCCAACTCGACATTGGCAATCCAGCTCTGCTTGCGTCGCGCGAGGCGGGCCTCCCTGCTTTCGCCCTCGAAATTGGAGAGCGATCGTCGAAGAAGCGATGAATCGATGCCTTCGAACGTATTGACGTTGACTCCGGCGTAGAGGCGGCCTTCAATCAGGCTGGTGACGACAGGAACGATGCAGCATCTGGCGCAGACGTGAAACTGGGCGGTCTTCGTTCCGAAGGCATACCGGGTTACGAGCGCAGGCTCCTTGACGCTGACCTTGAGGGAACCGGAAGCGCACGATGTCCAGATCGCACCGTGTTTGACGCAGAAGGAACATGCGCAGGCACGCGCGGGAATTTCCAAAGGGTCGGGCTCCCAGGCGAGGGTAAACGAGATGTTTCCGCAGTGGCATCTTCCATTGATAAGCATGGCGATTTCCCTGTTTGTTGCGATGCGACCATTACGGGACGGCACCGGCCGGATTCATGGGTAAACGATCGGCCGGATTCATGTGTAAATACTAACATGAAGCTGCCGAACGGGTCGGCTGCCGGTTTGCGGCACCTGGCTTGGCTAGTTGCCGCACCGGCTGGCCTATTCGGATGGTTTATCCCGTTTGATGTCGTCGAGCCCGGCCATGGCGAAGCGCCACAGTCCGTCGGCCAGGGCAGAGGGCGATGATGCGAACAGAGGCTTGATGGAGGATGCCATGTGGCGTTCCGTGATTAGCATGATGAGGCAGGGCGCGATGCCACTGAAGGCCAGTCTCGGCAGGCGCGGGTCGACTTGAACAATGCAACGTTTTTTGTTTCCACGCTTTGTTTTCATGAACATATTGGCGTATTCATAAAATTTTTGCGACATTGTTAAAACTTTATGCAACTTGTGACATAGTATTAGCCTCTACTTAATAAAATATCGCGAATGAAGCGGCAGCCTCCGATTTGAATTCCTGATGCTCATTTTATGACCGAAAAAATCCAGGGAAAAACCGTTGTGCGATGGCTCAATAGGACCTATGCCGTTCGCGCTGCCAAAGCCAAGGTTAAATGGCACTGATTGGTTACCAGAGCATTGATGGCTTCCAGTAATGTTCAGCGACATCAGATCATCCAGCGAACGATAGCGAAGAGCACGGGCGACGTGGCTGATGTCGCCGTCAAGCTGTGGCAGCCCCTGGCCGCTCAGCTCATCTCCATCGTTGGCGAAGGCGGTTTCAATGCGCTTTATGCCAGAAGTCTGCACCTTGTCAGCCGCCAATACCCCTGGCTCGCGTCCGGAACTCTTGCGGATTCTGATAATCCTGAGTTTAAGGCCTTGAAATCCAGCCTTGAAAATCAAAGCGCGGCTGATGCCGGCCAGGCGATCCTTGCCTTCTTGATCTTGTTTACCGACGCGCTCTCATCATTAATTGGCGAGAGTTTAACGACTCGAATTTTAACTTCCGCCTGGGGCGGCGCTCCCGACAAAGATAGTATGGAAAAGGAATCCAGATGAATAATGCAGTAACCATCCGCCGCCTGAAAACCGGTATTCCCGGCTTTGACCATTTGTTGGGCGGGGGATTGTCTGAGTTTTCTTTCAACCTCATCGCCGGCGAACCGGGCAGCGGCAAGACAACCCTGGCGCACCAGATCATGTTTTCACTGGCAAGGCCGGAATGCCGCGCGCTGTTTTTTACCGTGCTTGGCGAGCCCGCGTTAAAGATGCTGCGCTATCAGCAACAGTTTTCTTTTTTCGACACCGACAAGATCAACAGCTCGATTCGTTTCATCAATCTGGCGGACGACCTTTTAAAAGGCGATTACGACAATGTGCTGGCGCGCATTGTCCAGGAAGTGCGGGATTATGGTCCGCGATTGGTGTTTGTCGATTCTTTTCGCTCGATTGTAGAAGCGAAAAAAGGAAAGAATGAAGGCGGGTCCGACTTGCAATTGTTCGTGCAGAACCTTGGCCAACAAATGACGAGCTGGCAGGCGACGACCTTCCTGATCGGCGAGTATTCGTTGTCCGATGCGCAGTCCAATCCTATCTTTACGGTAGCGGACGGCGTCTTGTGGATGTCCCAGAAATTGCTGCGCAATTCGATCGTGCGCAAGATCCAGGTCATCAAGATGCGCGGCCAGCCCCATGTGCCTGGTTTGCATACCTTCCGCATCAACCTCGACGGCATTGCCGTCTTCCCTCGTGCGGTGCAACCGGCGGACAAGGTCGATTCGGCGACAAGCCCGTTCATTCCTGCCGACCAGCGGCTCTCGATGGGGGTGCCGATTCTGGACGACATGATGGGCGGCGGCCTTCCAGCCGGGTATGCCCTTCTCCTGGTCGGCCCGTCGGGATCGGGAAAAACCATATTGGCGACCGAGTTTCTTGCCGAAGGGGTGCGCAACGGCGAGCCGGGCATCATCGCCGCTTTCGAGAAGAGCCCCAACCAACTACTTAGCCGAAAGCTCTATGACTTGGTAAAAACCGGGCAGATCACCCTTGTCGATACCCGCACCCTGGATTTGTCGATCGATGAAACGTTGTACGAATTGACCAGCAAGATTGAAAAGTTAAAGGCCAAGCGCGTCGTCATTGACTCGCTGTCCGGCTTCGAACTGGCGCTGGCCCCGGAATTCCGCGAGGATTTCCGGGAGTCGCTTTATCGGATGATTGCGGTGCTGACTTCAATGGGCGTGACCATCGTGATGACTGCCGAGCTGGAGGATCGCTATACCGATTTGCGGTTCAGCTCGTACGGCAATGCGTTTCTCGCTGACGCTGTCATCCTCCAGCGATACGCCGAAGTCGAGGGTCGGTTCAACCGTGTCATATCCGTGGTCAAGGTGCGCGGAAGCGCACACAGCAAGGATATCAGGCTGTACGACATCGACGGCGAGGCCATCCGGATCGATAAGGCGCCGTTTCCATACGAAGGCATACTGTCGGGGCGGCCAACCCGGCTATAGCGTCTTGAGCGATTGACAAGGAGGTGATGCAATGGGGCAAGATCGTCGATCATCCGGCATTCCTGACAGACGCAAGGCGGACGTCAAACAGCGCCGTCAGATCGACGTTTCCAGCGATGATTCAAACAATGCGACTACCCTTGAAACGTTCACTCAGGCTCTCCAGAATGCCACCTCCCGTTTCGAGAAACTGCTCGCTATGCGCGAAAATGTTCTCCGCGAACGCGATAATATCCTTCGCTTGCGCGAGGAGGACTTGCTCCATCGTGAAGCAAGGCTGTCGCAGCGCGAGGGCCTGGTTACGGTAAGAGAGACTGCCTCTGCCGATGGGATCACGAATGACGTTGTTCAGGACGAGCTCAACGTCACATTGAGACAGGCCAATGAGCAACTGCTGCTTACTTCGATGCAACTTCAGAAGTTATGGGAAGAAAGCATCGAGTCCAACGAGGTGCTGACCCAGATAGCGCTTTATGATTTTCTGACCGGGTTGCCCAACCGTCGCCTGTTTCATGACCACCTGAAAATTGAAATCAGTAAAACGCGCCGGGCCAACCTGCCGCTGGCGCTGCTTTTCCTGGATCTGGACGGCTTCAAGGACGTCAACGACACCCTCGGCCATGACATGGGTGATGTCCTGCTGAAGGAGGCGGCGGAAAGACTGCGAAAATGCATTCGCGAATCCGATACCGTCGCCCGCCTGGGTGGAGACGAGTTCACCGTCATCCTCTCGGAACTGCAAAGCTTGCGCCACATCGGCACCGTGACCGATAACATTCTGAAGGTGCTGTCCGAACCATTTCAACTGGGCGAAGAGACCGTGTATGTCTCGGCCAGCATCGGCATTACACTTTTCCCCCAGGATGCGACCGAAGTTGACGATCTGATCCGGAATGCGGACCAGGCCATGTATTCGGCCAAGCAGGAGGGCAAGAACCGCTATCATTACTTCACTGCCGCCATGCAGGAAGAAGCCATCAGGAAAATGCGCATCATCAACGACCTGCGCGGTGCGCTGGAAGCCAACCAGTTCGAGATCGTTTATCAACCGATCGTTGAAATGACTACCGGCATCGTTCAAAAGGCGGAAGCCCTGATCCGCTGGCAGCACCCGACCAAGGGGCTGATCAATCCGGTCGATTTCATTTCCGCCGCCGAGGATACGGGCATGATCTCCGCTTTTGGCAACTGGATATTCCATGAGGCGGCCAGGCAAGCTACTCTCTGGCGTGAAAAGTATCACACTGAATTTCAGATCAGCGTGAACATCTCGCCAACCCAATTCAAGAAAGAAGGCATTGACCCTTCCGACTGGCTCAACCATCTGAAAGATCTGGATTTACCGGGGCAGGGAATTGTTGTCGAGATTACCGAAGGCCTGCTGCTGGATTCAAATCCCAAGGTGCTCGACCAGCTGTTGATGCTGCGCGATGCGGGAATCGAAGTGGCGCTGGACGACTTCGGCACCGGTTATTCATCCCTGTCCTACTTGAAAAAGTTTGACATCGACTACCTTAAGATCGACCAGGCTTTCGTTCAGAACCTGTCCGCCGACTCGGACGATATGGCTTTATGCGAAGCGATCATCGTCATGGCGCACAAACTCGGTTTGAAAGTGATCGCCGAAGGCGTGGAAACCGGAGAGCAGCGCATCCTGCTTGCCTCGGCCGGATGCGACTACGGTCAAGGCTATCTCTTCTCCAGACCCGTATCAAAGGACGATTTTGAATCATTGCTGGATGGCAATCCCAGCTTGGGGGTATGATATGAAGACCGTCTGCCCCAACACATAGTCGCCCTCTGGCGGCAGGGGATGGCTATCGGTCTTGCCGCGTCGAATGGGATTATCCCGATTTCTGATCCCGCTTGATGTCGTTGAGCCCGGCCATGGCGAAGCGCCACAGTCCATCGGCCAGGGCAGAGGGCGATGATGCGAACAGCGGCTTGATGGGGGATGCCTTGTGTCGTTCCGTGATCAGCATGATGATACATGGCGCGATCACGCTCAGGACCAGCCTCGGCAGGCGCGGGTCTGTCCGGGGAATCGCGGTGATTTCGCTGATGATCGAGGAAAGCGCCTCGAACTTCGGCTGCGTCAGCTCCCGCATGACGTTGTCCAGCAGCGGCGTCGGCGCCACGACTTCGCGGGCCCAGACCTGCATCGGCCAGCTTTCCCCTTCGATTATGTAGCGGATCAGCTCCTGCAGGAAACGGCGCAGCTTGTCGCCGGGCGGCAGGCCGCTCCCGGAAATTTGCTGGAGGAAGGCCAGGCTGATGAAGCGCTGGTGGACTTCCTTGAGTACGGCCAGATAGAGCCCGTCGCGGCTTTCGAAGTGGTAATTGATGGCCGCGAGATTCACGCCCGCCTGCTCGCAGATCGCCTTGCTGGTGGTGCCGAAATAGCCGCCCACGGCGAACAGTCGCCCGGCGATCTCGATGATCTCGGCGCGGGTCACATCACCGTCCTGCCTGCGGCGGCGCCGTTTTGCGGGCGACGAGGCGGGAGCGGTTGTCGGGCGAGGCGGCGAGTCCGGCATTGTGGAAATAACGATGTTGTCAAATAATGTTGCCATTATAAAACAATAAGAGTAAATTAGAATTCAAATTTGAATTTGAACTTTGTCATGGGATAATGAGGCTCTTATGAACAAGCGGCTTGTTGGCGGCGCGGCATTGGCGGTGGTGGTGCTTGCCGGTGCGCTGGCCTGGTGGCACTGGCGCGACAGAGGGGACGGCGATGTGCTGACCCTCCAGGGAAACGTCGATATCCGGCAGGTTTCGCTGGCCTTCGATGGCAGCGACCGGATTGCCGAAGTGCGGGTGGAAGAAGGCGACCGGGTGCAGGCCGGCCAGGTGCTGGCGGTGCTGGACACGCGCACCGCCCGGCTGCAACTGGCACAGGCCATTGCGCAGGCGGGTGCGCTGGAACAGGCGCTGCTGGCACTCCGGCACGGCAGCCGCCCCGAGGAAATCGCGCAGGCGGATGCGCAGGTCGTCGCCGCTGCAGCCGAGGTGGAGCGCAGCAAGCTGCAATGGCAGCGCCTGCAGGATACGGCCTCTCAGACCGGCGGCAGGGCGGTGGGCAAGCAGGATCTGGACAATGCCCGTGCGCAACTGCAGGCTGCACAGGCCCGGCTGGACGCCCAGCAGCAGGCGCAGCGCCTGGCCCGCGTCGGGCCGCGCCGGGAAGACATCGCCCGCGCCGAGGCGCAATTGCAGGCGGCGCAGGCCGAGAGAGCCTTGCAGCAGCACCGCATCGATTTGGCCGAGTTGCGCGCGCCGCAGGCCGCCGTCGTGCGCTCGCGGCTGCTGGAGCCGGGCGACATGGCGTCGCCGCAGAAGCCGGTGTATACGCTGGCGCTGACCGATCCCAAATGGGTGCGCGCCTACGTCAACGAAGTCCAGCTCGGCCGCATCCGGCAGGGCATGGCCGCGACCGTGACCATCGACAGCGCGCCGCAAAATCCGATTTCCGGGCGCATCGGCTTCATCTCGTCGGTGGCTGAGTTCACACCCAAGGCCGTGCAGACCGAGGAATTGCGTACCAGCCTGGTGTACGAGGTGCGCGTGCTGGTGGACGACCCAGGCGATACGCTGCGGCTGGGCATGCCCGCCACGGTCCGGATCGACCTCGCCCAGCCCGCCCCAGACGCAAAGGCCGCCTCATGAGCGTGCCCGGGGCGGAGCCGCCGCTGGCCGTGGATGCGCGGGACATCGGCAAGCGCTTTCGCAGCCCCGGCTCGAAGCAGGGCATTCAGGCCCTGGATAAGGTTTCGGTCCAGGTACGCGAAGGGACGCTCACCGCCCTGGTCGGCCCGGATGGTGCGGGCAAGACGACTTTCCTGCGCCTGGTGGCCGGACTGATGCAGCCGGACCAGGGTCAACTGACGGTGCTCGGCCATGATGTGGCGCGCCAGCCGCAGGCGGTGCAGGACCTCATCAGCTACATGCCCCAGCGCTTCGGTCTGTACGAAGACCTGAGCGTGCAGGAGAACCTGGACCTGTACGCCGACCTGCACAACGTGCCAAAGGGGGAACGCGGCGAACGCTTCGACCAGTTGCTGAAGATGACCGATCTGGCGCGCTTCACCGGACGGCCTGCGGGCAACCTTTCCGGCGGCATGAAGCAGAAGCTGGGCCTGGCCTGCACGCTGGTGCGCGCTCCAGGCCTGCTGCTGCTGGACGAACCTTCGGTGGGCGTCGATCCGCTCTCGCGCCGGGAGTTGTGGGAAATCGTGCAGCAGTTGATCAGCCGTGAACGTCTGTCGGTGCTGCTGGCCACGTCATATATGGACGAGGCGGCGCGCTGCGCGCAGGTCTATGTCCTGCACCAGGGGCAGGTGCTGGCCAACGGCAGCCCGGGCGAGATTGCCGCCCGTGCGCGCAACCTGTGCTTCGACGCCGACCCGCTGCCGGGAAAACCCGCGCGCCTGCTCCAGTCGGCTCTCTGGGACGACAAGACGGCGGTGATCGATGCCGTGCCGAACGGAGGCCGGGTGCATTTCATACGGCGCGCCGATGCCGCCGACCCCGCGCCGGGCGCGGGTGCGGCAGGGCCCGCCCGCGCGGTAGCCGAAACCTTGGAAGACGGCTTCATGGTGCTGTTGCGAGCCCGCATGGCACAAGCGCCGGACGACGCCTTGCCCGTGGCCGAAGCCAAACCGGATACTGAATCGGATGCCGGAACAGAGGCCCAAGCGTCGCCCGCCGCAGTCCGTCCGGCTGACGGGCCGGTCATCGAGGTCAAAGACCTGGAGCGCCGCTTCGGCGATTTCATTGCCGTGAACCGGACCAGCTTCAGCGTGCGGCGCGGCGAAATCTTCGGGCTGCTCGGTCCCAACGGCGCGGGGAAGACCACGACCTTCCGCATGCTCTGCGGCCTGCTTCCGCCCAGCGGTGGCTCGGCCCGCGTCGCCGGGCTGGATATGCGCACCGCGCGCGCCCAGGCGCGCCAGCGCATCGGCTACGTGTCGCAAAAGTTCGCCTTGTACGGGAATCTGTCGGTGGCGGAAAACCTGCGTTTTTTCGGCGGCGCCTACGGCCTGTATGGCAGCCGCCTGAAGGAGCGCATGCGCGCCATGCTCGGCCAGTTCGACCTGAACGGGCATCGGGA